>Ga0187892_10009249_pt1 | contig 13040 bp, 11 predicted proteins | sample MA1701073metaG_FD_139345 | JGI IMG/M metagenome (GOLD analysis project Ga0187892, IMG submission 139345) | Bio-ooze microbial communities from a basaltic lava cave in the Kipuka Kanohina Cave System on the Island of Hawaii, USA - MA170107-3 metaG ...
CAAATCTCATCTTCCGAGTCTCCTGTAGCCACTCTGTCCGTCTCATGTCACACCTCCTCAGCGTCACATGAAAACCGGACAGATCACGTGCTACAAGTCCGGACAGTTTATCTATTCTCTACAGCCTGCTTGACAACTCACAAACCCAGCAGTACTTTGTTGTCGAGGAAAAAGGGCGTTTAAAATTCCTATTCGTATTTGTCGTCGAAGTCGTATATTGCGATGAGCCAAGTTCCCCCCTGGCTTCAATGGCTTCCTCTTCAAGTACATGGTCTAGGTAAGGTCTGAAGAAATTTACCGCGAAAGCGAATGGCGGAGCGCGTCCACTTTCCGTTGTTAACGCGCACTACGCCCCTTGAGGTCGCAACAGTCGCCTTCGAAGCATGAAGAGAGTGGCTGGCGAGCAGGCCAATGGGGACGCCACGCGCCAATCCCAGAATCCGGCACACCCACTGGAACTGCTGATCGCGTGACTCCAACTACTTGACAATGCGGAAGGTCCGACCGTCGGGTTATGATCGCCGTCGAACGGCGGTTCGCCGTTTTCTGTTCGTAAAGACAGAGCCGCCCGTGGCTACCGTCCGTGATGAGCCTGGACACGAAGACGTGATGTTTCCGGCCTGCAGATCCTTGCCCGTACCGCGCAACACGTGCGTGTTCTCCATAGACGTGGAAGACTGGTTTCACATCATGGATCTTCCCACGGCCCCAAGGATCGACCAGTGGCACACGTTGTCTTCGCTGGTGGAGAAGAATTTCATCTCCTTGCTAGACATGCTCGACGCCCGCGGCGTCAGGGGCACATGCTTTTTCCTCGGGTGGGTCGCGGAACGCAATCCAGGCATGGTGCGCGAGGCCATGGCCCGCGGCCATGAGGTGGCGTCCCATGGCTACGCGCATGACCTGATTTATGAAATGTCACCAGAGGAATTCCTCGGCGACGTACGCCGGGCCAAGAGCGTGCTCGAGGATATTACCGGCAAGGCGGTGGACGGCTACCGCGCCCCGGGCTTTTCGGTGACGGAGGAAATCCCATGGTTTTTCGAAAAGCTCGTCGAAGCAGGGTACCGGTATTCATCTTCGGTCTTCCCGGCCTCGCGGCAACACGGCGGGCTGAGCGAGTTCTCGGCAGCGCCCTGCGTGGTCGATACGCCCCGAGGATCAATCCTGGAGTTTCCGATCCCGGTAGCGACGGTCTTCGGCAGGCAGATGTGCTTTTTCGGTGGAGGCTATCTGCGCCTGTTTCCCTATGGACTGATAAAGCGCATGGGGCGCCAAGTGCTCGCCGAGGGAAGGCCGCTGGTGTTCTACATTCATCCGCGGGAGATCGACCCTTCTCATCCCAGGCTGGAGATGCCTTTAGGTCGCCGGTTCAAGTCGTACGTTGGCCTGGACACGACCGTGGGGAAACTCGATAGTATCCTCCGCGAATTCTCATTGTTGCCCTTCGCCGAGCTGATACGGGGCGAATCCCTTAGCGAGTAAGACATTGGATTCCAGGGTTGCAGAGTTTTTCGATCGGTACGCAGCCGATTTCGACTCCATATACGGGAACTCCGGCGGTTTGGTGAACGGGCTTGCCAACCGGCTGTTTCGTCGGAGCATGAAGATGCGGTTCGTTAAGTCCCTGGAGGGGTGTCAGCCCGTCGCGAACAAGGATGTCCTCGACGTCGGATGCGGTCCCGGCCATTATTCCGTGGCGCTGGCGCAGATGGGCGCGAGATTGGTGCTGGGGGTCGACTTCGCCGAGGGCATGCTCGATATTGCCCGAGAGCGGGCCCGACGCGCGGACGTAGCGCAGACCTGCCGCTTCGAGAAGGCGGATTTCTTCGCGCACCCGTTCCCCTTGCCATTCGATTACGTGATCGTGATGGGATTCATGGATTACGTTGAAGACGCCGAGTCGGCTATTTGGCGAGCCCTGGATCTCACGCGGGGCAAGGCTTTTTTCAGTTTTCCGGTCGCGGGCGGATTGCTTGCGTGGCAGCGCAAGCTGCGCTACCGCGACCGCTGTGAGCTGTATCTCTACAGTCGCGATCAGATCGAGCGGCTATTTTCGAAGTTCAGTGGGGTGAACACCGTCATCGAGCAGATAGACCGGGATTTCCTCGTCACGGCAACCAAGGCTTGACGCCGCGCCTGCGTTTCAGAAACGCCTAACCGTGGCCCGGATACTGCAGGCCTGCAACACCGATTTCTATCTGGGCAAGTTCTTGTCATCTCTGGTGCTGGAGCTCGCCGCGAGAGGCCACGTGGTGGAGTGCGCGTGCCAAGGCAAGAACAGCGCCTCGCGGCTCGCCGCGGCCGGCGTTGCCATGTACGATTTCCCTTTTCCGAGGCAAGGGTCTCCGTTGGGCTTTGTCGGGGCAATCAGGCGCATGCGGGAGCTGATACGGCGCGGGCGCTACGACTGCGTGAACAGCCACAACCGGAATGCGAGCATCGTGGCGCGGGTGGCGGCCTGGCTCGAGGAAGTGCCCGTGAATCTGTACACTGCGCACGGCTTTTACTTCCATGATGGCCAATCCGCCGTCGCACGCCAACTCACGATCCAGCTAGAGGCCATTCTGGCGCGCATCACGAGCTATACGCTGAGCCAGAGCGCCGAAGACGTCGAGTTCACTGTCGGCAGAGGGCTGGTCCCGCGTGAACGGATCGCTAATATCGGAAACGGAATCGACGTGGATTCGTTCAGTCCCCGCTTCAAGCGAGCGATCATGGAGGAGCGGCTTGGCCTGAAAAGTGAAGTGTTCCGGATCGGGACGACCGGTCGGATCGTCAAGGGCAAGGGCTTCGAAGATCTGCTGCGCGCGTACGCGTCGTTTGCCGAAAAGGTGCCCGACAGCCAGTTGCTCCTGATCGGCGGCAACATCGCGCAGGACATCCAGCCGTTCCAGCGCGAAATTGCCGCGGAGACCGACGCGTTGGGACTGGGTTCGAGGGTACAGGTCACAGGGATGGTCGGGAATGTCGAGGAATACCTGTCCACCGTCGATCTCTTCGTTCTGCCGTCCTACCGCGAGGGCATGCCGCGCTCGCTCATTGAGGCCATGGCAATGGGCCTGTGCTGCATTGCTACCGACATCCGCGGCTGCCGGGAGATAGTGACGGACCGGGTAACAGGATTCCTTTATCAGGCGGGAGACATTGCCACTCTCTCGGCGCTGATGTTAAGGTGCTTCGGCAGCCCGGAAGAAAGGGCGCAAACGAGCGGAAAGGCGCGGGCCGCTGCAGTGAAGGACTTCAGCGAGTCTGTATACGTCCGCAGGCAGGTGTCGGCGATCGAGAAGCTGCTGCGCGAGAAGGGACGTGTCTGAGCCTCTTCATTCGGCGTGCGCATCAATTTCCTGCTTGTCCGGCGAACAGACCGAGTCGGGTCAAACAAGCCACGATATGGATTTAATTGTCTGGTCTGGTCCGTGACAAACTCGGCCGGCTGTGCGTCTTGGTCACGCCTAGGTCGGCCAACAGAAAGGCCAGCAACTCCGGCTTCTATGAGGGATGACGTAGTTGATCGCGGCGTTCGCGCACCTCAGCGTGCTCTTCCAGGATGCGGTGCAGGGTGCACACCGAAAAATACACCCTTCATCCAAAAGCGTCGCATAGACTTCTCGCGGAATGCATGTGCGCCAGCACCGGTTTGGTGTTCTTCCCGCTTAAGGGCGCGCGGCGATGGGCATGATGAAGCCGGTAAGCCGTCATCGGTGGCTGCAGCGGCTGGCCTCGCCAGCGCCTCTTGCCGCGCTGCCGGCGGTAGAACGAAGTGCGCGGGAAACGCGGCACAGGCCGCGGCTACCGCCACAGGGTGAGAGGCGCCCTTGGCCGCTAGCTAGCTAGCCCGCCATACACCACGCACTTGATCGTGAAATGATGGGCAATGCCCGGTTTTTCCCGACGATAGAGTCGCCACAGAGCCGATAGCACGAAGACCTCGCGCAACGGGTTGAGGCTGCGCCGCGCCATTGGCACGGGAACCCAGCGAAAACCTTCGGCCCGAAGCTTTTCCCCGTGCGGCCCCGGCGGCAAGACCAACACCACGTCCGCCCCCCTGCGCGCGAACAGCTTTGCCAGCGCGAGACGAAAGTTGAAGGTACCACTCCGTGTTCGCGAAGAGCAGAACCTTTAGCGGACGACGAACTGCCAAAGTGTCGGCGCCCTCAGGCATGCTCGGCTTCCAGCCATGCCTGGAACATCAGCACGTCCCACAGGTCGTATTGCCAGTTGCGCACGCCGCTCAGATGCTCATTCCACGTCCGGCGAATCGGTGCCAGGTCGAGAAATCCCTCGCGTTTCAGGCGCGACTCATCCAGCAAAGTTTCCGCCCAATCCCGCAACGGCCCGCGCAACCAAGAATCAATGGGCACGCCGAAGCCCATCTTGGGACGCTCGATCAGTGTCTTCGGCACGTATTTGTAGAGCATCTGACGCAGCAGCCATTTGCCTTGCCCATCGCGGATTTTCATCGACAGCGGCAACGAAAGGGCAAATTCCACCAGCCGGTAATCAAGGAACGGCACGCGCGTTTCCAAGCTCACCGCCATCGCCGCGCGATCCACCTTTACCAGGATGTCCTCGGGCAAATAGGTGAGCGTATCCGTCGTCATCATCCACTGCTCGAACGTGGATGCCACATCGGGACGCATTAGCAATTCATCCAGCAGCGTCGCCGGCTCGCGGGCGCCGAGCACCAGACTTGCGGGGTGGTCCCAATGCGAGAGCAGGCGGCGGTACATTGCGCCGGCATCGGTCAACGCCAGTATCTCAGCCGCCTTGTACGCCTTGTCGCTCGGCTGGCTGACGCGCAAACGCGGGACCGCCGCCCCCAGGGGCCGCAATAGCGCATTCAGCAGCCATGGCGGACACGCGCCGATGGCCTGCGCCAGCCGGCGCCGCATTGCCCGCGGAATCCGCATGAGCTTGCGGCGCAGCTCGCGTGCGAGGAAGTAACGGTTGTAGCCTCCAAAGAGCTCGTCCCCGGCATCGCCGGAGAGGCTCACCGTGACGTGCTGGCGCGCAAGCTGCGCGACCAGAAATGTGGGGATCTGGGAAGAATCCGCGAACGGCTCGTCGTAGATTGCGGGTAGGCGGGGAATGACCGCTTGCGCTTCTTCGGGACTCACGTACAACTCGGTGTGGTCGGTGCCCAAGTGGCGGGCCACCGCCTTGGCGTATTCCGCCTCGTTGTAATCAGCCGCGGCAAAGCCGATGGTGAAGGTGTGCACGCGGCCGGACGACTGCGCCTGCATCAGCGCCACGATGGCAGAAGAATCCACGCCACCCGAGAGGAACGCCCCAAGTGGCACATCCGATATTCTTTGCAGCGCAATCGCCTGACCGGATATTCGCTCCAACTCGACCAGCGCCGCGGCGTCACCCTGCGCGAACGGCTCTTCTCTGACGCGCGCCGCTGCCGCAAGTACGGACCAATACACGTTGGGTGCCGGAAGTTGGCGCCGGCGTACGGCGTCCTGCGAAACCGTGAGCCATGTCCCAGGGGGCAGCTTCCAGACGCCCTTGTAGATCGAATAGGGTGCCGGAATGTAGTTGTGGCGGAAAAACAGCGTCAGAACATCGCGATCCACCTCGCCCCGCCAAGACGGGTGGGCCCGCAGCGCCTTCAACTCTGACCCGAACACGAGCGCGTCACCCGCCCAGCCGTAATAGAGTGGCTTTTCGCCGAGGCGATCACGCACCAGATGCAGTTGGCGTTCGATCCCGTCCCACAGTGCGAGCGCAAACATGCCGGCGCAACGCTGCAGGGTGGCTTCGATGCCCCACGCCTCGAAGCCCGCCAGGAGCGTTTCGGTATCGGAATGCCCACGCCATGCCGGCGCTGCCCCCGAAGCCTGGAGCGCCTGCCGCAGGTCGGCGTGGTTGTAAATCTCGCCGTTGAAGGCGATGACCCAGCAGCCCGATGCCGACACCATTGGCTGGTGCCCGGCCGCAGACAAGTCCAAAATAGCCAGGCGGCGATGACCAAAGGCCACACCCACCTCGGCGTCCAGCCAGATCCCCGCGTCGTCTGGGCCGCGGTGGCGAATCGCCTGGGCCATCGCTTGCGCGACCGCATTGCCAGCTTCAGAACCGGAGGGTTGGAGGTATCCGGCAATGCCGCACATTAGACGCTACCCCTCCCGCAAGAAAACGAACGCACCCATTCCCCGCGCTCCAGATCTTCCATTCGCGCAGCACAAAAACGGGGCCCTTGAAAAGCTGGAAGTCTCTGCGCCGAAATGGTCACCCTAATTCAAGCGGGCCACGTCGTCGCACCTCAAACAATTCACGGTAGACCTGTTCGTAACGAGACACAACATCAGAGATTTCGAACTTGTCCGTGATTCGCGCTCGCGCTCGCGCTCCGAGCATCCGCGACGCCTCCGCCGGCATTTCGAGTAGCGACTCGATCGCGTGCGCTAAGCCTTCCATGTCTTCGGAGGAAACCACTCTGCCGGTATCCCCGACGATATACGCGGAATCGCCCACGTCCGTAACCGCGCATGGAACGCCGGAGGCCATGGCCTCCCCCAGTACATTAGGAAATGCCTCCCCGTAAGAAGAAGAAGCCAACACGTCCAAGGCCGCCATTAGACGTGGAATGTCATCGCGCAAGCCAAGCAGATGGGTGACTGATGCCAAGCCATTGGCGGCAAGAATGTGCCGGAGGGTCTGATTGCTGGCATCGACCCCTTGCCCGGCAAGCAGAAAGTGCACGTCCGGCCGTCGAAGATGCACCGCGGCGACGGCGGCGAAAAATCCTTCGTGGTTTTTCTGTCGATCCCATCGGCCAATCAACCCGACAAGGGGCATGTCGAGCGGCAATCCCAGTTCCGCCCGCACGGACAGCCTCGCGTTGGGATCCGGCTTGAAGTGCGCAAGGTCGAACCCGTTGGGTACCACTACCATCTTCTCAGGCGCGTAGCCAAACGCGACATGAATGTTCCGCGCAGCCTCGGAGCAACACAGAATTCGATCAGGCACTCGGTGCGATAAGAAGGCGCTCGTCCTCACGACAGCCAACGTTAGGCTCATGTTGTAGTCCGGCGCCAGATTGTTATTGCGGATGCACCAAGCCAACGCGGGAACACCGGCAAGCCGTGCCGCGACACCGCCCATGAGGTCGGCGTGATACATCCAGGTATGAACCAAATCCGGCTTGTAGTCCCGCAGGCGTCGAATGAGGCGCACCAGTGCGATTGGATTCGGGACTCCCCGCCGCATGTTTAAGCTTTCCACCGGGATACCACGCGCGCGGAGTTTGTCTCCGATCTTGCCCACCGGGGCCATCGAAATTACGTGCGGCTTAAACTCCGGCGAAAGCCGCGTGAGAACCCTGTGCAGCATGGTTTCCGCGCCGCCAACGTCGGTTGCGGTGATTATGAAGACCAGCTTCACGCCCTTCGTTTCCCGGAAATGAGTGCGAATGTCATGAGCCAGTAAGGGAAGACAAACATGTTAGGCGTAAACATCGACAGGAAGACGACTCCGGTAGCGGCAGTTAGCTGAAACGCCTTGTCCTGAAAGTATTTTCCCTTCCATAGGATCACGGCTAACGCCACCAATACCGCTATCCCGAAGATACCGTACTCGGCAGCGAGCTTGACGGCCTGGTTGTGTGGGTTGGTCGGTAGCAACCAAACTTCCGTTGCGCCGGCACCTGCGCCGAAGATGGGGTTCTCCAGGAACAGGTCCAGGCCTGCTTCCAAGCCCTGCGCTCTTGCCAGCCCACTGCCGTCGTCCAAAACTCCGTCCCGAAAAAACTCCAGTCGGCCCAGAAGATTGTCGACACCCGCAGAAAGGTCTTCACGCCCCTCGAGGTAGCTCTGGAAGCTGCCCACCAACAAGGGCAGAGCGCCGAATGCCGCCAAAGGGACAACAAGGGTGTATTTTGGCACTGATTTCATTACCAGTAGAAACAGCCAGAGCAACATCCAGCCGAGAATGGCCCCACGACTAAAGGTCAGGATAACTCCCGCACCCACCAACAACAGGAGTAGTGCCCGATACCGGGGCCGCAGGACCGGGATAGCCAGTAGGAAGGTGAGCAACATTGCCTCACCCGCCTTGTTTGCATTGATGAACGTTGCGGAGGCACGTCCCGCCACGGTCCCTTCAGCGCCAAGGGGATAGAAAAGCCCCGGACTCAGAAAGTCCACGATCACCATGGTCGGTATAAGCACGGCCACGAACGGAAAGATGCGTTCGTAAGATTTGGTCTGGGTTATCGAGCAGGCAAACCCTAACAGGACCGTGAGTACGGTGTATTGGATGCCAGTGCCGATCACGCTGACCCTGCCCTCGTCACCATCACTCAGCGCCACCAAGAGATGAGCGATATTGAGCATGATCAGCGCAAACGCCCAAAGGGAAAATGGTGAGATCACGTACGAGATCAGCGCCCTGAATCTCAATATCAGCAGCGGCGCGAGGACGACAAAGAATACGTAGTAGAAATACTTCGGCGGGAGGCTATCGTTTTGCGCGTGGATGTAACTCGGGAGCTCGACGTAGACCAAGAATAAGACAACAACCAGTGCAGAGACCTTGTACAAACCAAGAAGGTCGAGGTGGGACTTGTGACTCGATGCGGTTGCCTGAATGCTGGCATCAGGGCCGACAAAGGGTGTTAGTTGGGGAAGCTTAGCGTTCATGGTCAGCGAGCTTGGGTAACGCTTGGTCGATCAGCAAGTTCTGATACTGGTCGACGATCTTGTCGACGTGAAACGGCGTCAGCGTAATCGATCCTAGTCTACTTTCCGCGCCAATGAACCGCTTGATTGCGACGCTTAAGGATTCAGCATCCACTGCGGATGCAAGTAGCACGCCGCCCGCAAGCTCGGCTATCTCTGCTACGCCGCCTGGCGCTGGGGTAGCGATCACCGGTGTTCCGCACGCCAACGCCTCCAACACGACGTTGGGAAACCCCTCGGAGCGGGAACTCAATACAAATGCATCGGCTCGCGCGAAGAAAGGATAAGGGTTCTTCTGGAAGCCGGCGAAGCGCACCCGGTGTGCCACGCCCCTCTGCCGCGCCAGCTCCTCGAGCGCCGGACGCAACGGTCCTTCGCCCAGTAGCGTCAACCGCGGTCGCCTGCCACACAGCGCCAAGGCTTCGATCAGCAGATCGAAGCCTTTTTCGCGCGACAGGCGCCCGGCGGCGACCAAGTGCGGCGCGGTTTCGGTATGTGATGCCGGAGGCGCATAGTCTGTCGAGATGACCTCAGCGGCGAGGCGACGGATGCGTTCGATATCCACGGGGTTGTGGATAATCACGGCCTTACCCGGAGGGAAGCCGAAACGGCTGATCAGTTCCTCCCGCATATGCACTGACAGGCATACCACAACATCGAAACGCGGGTAAAACCGCCGGTACGCCCATCGCCAGAGGCGCGGATGGGCATACTCACTCAAGTTCTCGCTGACGACACAAACCTCTTGGCCGATGTAGCGCACACCGTTTGGCAACAGCGGACGAATCATCGCCAACGCCAGATTGAGATGCCCGAGGGTTGAAAACACCACATCCGGCCGCCTCCGCCAAATCAGGCGCATGACCTTCGGCAGGGCGTATCTTACGCGTGTACATCGCAGATCGATGAACTCTACATCCTCCGGCACGTCATCCAGGTAGACCGCCTCGCGCATATCGAGTATCGCCAAGCCCAGTCGGAAGAGGGAGCGATTCATGTGGCGGAGCAGGGTAACAATAACTCGCTCGGCGCCACCACCGCAAAGAGAAGGCATTAGGAATAGGACGTGAATACGTGTTTCCGTCAAGACCGGCCTTCCATCTGTCCAGCCAAAACCGAAGCGCGCCAATTGGGCACATCATGGCGACGAGGACTCGTGGAGCAATTCCCGTAAAAGGCCATCGTTTTTTCCTGGCTGCGTCTTGTGCAAATGGAGATGAAAACGCGAGTAATTAGCCGCCGCTCTAGGAACCAGAAGGGATTGTAAAAAAACCAGCGCAATTCGTTGCAGAGGATCTCGCGTTGCGATAGGGAGAAGCCGTCAGCGTACAAGCCGGCGCTAAAGGGGAATGCCCAATTGAGTTGGGCTCAAAATGAACGATGCGCAACCGATCATTAAACAAAGCTTGTCTTGAATCTGGTTGCAATCGCGGACCTAACCACCCCCTCCGGGACGTGGCCATGCACGTTCATCGGAAACCGAAATTGTCGCAATACATCTGTCCGATGGAAACCTGATTTTTTTCTCCCTCTATTTTGTACCGATGCAGACATATTTGGGCATCCCCGCAGAGTTCTTCCCACAATCCCGCACTTCGTTCCATTGAAAACCTTTCCGGCGCCTCCACTGCCAGAGCGGCAAATTGCGCCCTGAGACCGCATCGCCCATCAGTCGATCAATGCAGCATTGAGGCGGGGCACGTCGCCGGGCAGCCCCAAGAACCCGTCGATCTCGTGACGCATCTAACGGTGTTCATTTACTCATCGGACGCGTGAACACAAACTCGTTACATCCATGCTTACCGCCGCATGTTTTCAACTCAAACAGCACGAAGTTCCTCTTTTTGTAGAAACGGAATATTAAGTCGGGCCTTGCGACCTCGAAGGGAAAACCTCCTATCCAGTCAAGCATATCATGCCATAACGACATACCTCGGTCCAAGGTCAAGCGCCTGGTCATTTTGCGAACAAGCCAGCGCAATCCGAACAGGTATGGAACGTGAGCAAATATGAGCGGACCTCGCATCCACGAGTTTCTGGCATACAGCGCCTTGATTCCTAGCCAGTAACGGCTAATCAAACCTTGGTCGTTATAGATCGCGAGGAACAACTTTCCGCCACCGACAACCAAAGGAGCCACATTGTCCAAAGCCTGCCACATTGCGCCGGTGTGATGCAGGACACCCCAGCTATACACCACATCGAATTGCCCGAGGCGGGCCAGGTACTCCCGATCCAGCACCGAGCCTTCCTCTATCAGCCACTGGCCGTCTTCCGCAAAATAACGGCGCTTGAGTTCCTGGGTGCAGCCCACAGACTTGGGGTCGTAGTCAAAAGAGTGAACAGCGGCGCCCAAACGGCGGGCGGCCAAACTGAACAATCCAGAACCGCTGCCGAGATCAAGAAAGCGCTTGCCCTGCAAGTCGCTCACACCCAGCATCCCCCTTAGCGAGTTTTCTGCCTTAGCGATACGGTCTTCGTTCAGCACCGAAAGGAAACGCGCCCAGTTAGCACCAAACTCAAATCGATCGCCACGAGAGACTTCTGTTGTGTGCATTGTCCTCCGCAAAAAGATCTTCCCACATCCCAGCGATCCTTTCCATCGAAAACCTTTCCCGTGCCTCCACCGCCCGAGAAGCAAATTGAGCCCTGAGAGAAGCATCGCTCATTAGTCGGTCCAATGCGGCATGGAGGCGGACCACGTCGCCCGGCGGCACCAAGAGCCCGTCGATCTCGTGGCGAATGATGTCCCGTGGGCCGGTGTCGCAGTCGAAACTCACTGCGGGCAGGCCATGCGCCATGGCTTCGGTAAGCGTATTGGGAAATCCCTCGAAGCGGGAGCTCATCACGTAGAGATCAGCCCGTTCGTACCACTCGCCGACGTTGCCGGCCCGTCCAGGGAGAAAGACACGTCCGTCTAGCCTGGCAGCCCGCACTTTAGATTCCAGCGCTGGGCGTTCGGGACCTTCGCCCAGGATAACCAGATCCCAATCTGGATGCCCTTGAGCAAGTTGGGAAAATACATTTATTAGCACTTGGTAGTTCTTTTCTGCGCTCAGCCTTCCTACCCCTAGCAAGACGTGCCGTTTAGCCGAACAGAGCTGGCCAGTTGGTATTCTGGGAGGTTGCGCAGGCAGCGGCCAAGGAGCGGCATTAGGAATTATTGGGACCCGGCGGGCGAACGTTTCGGCCTCGAGCCAGTCCGCACTCTCCCGCGTAACCGCAACGACCGCAGCTAATCGACCGTAGGTATACCGCCGCAGTGCCTCCCATAGGGCGCCTAGCGGTAACTGTGGGGGAAACGTACGCTCCGAACCAATAACACGAAGCTTAGGTAAGCCCCAGCTAGCCAACGCCAAAATCACGTTGGCGGTGCTCATCAGTGCGATGGCGATATCGGGTTGTACCTGTCGCAACACTTGCCGCAATGCCCGCACACGGTGCAGATTTTTCCACAAGCCGACCAGGACATTGCGGCTCTCGCCCGCCAGTTCCAACGCAATGCGCCCGACCGCGGGGTGGAGTTCATAGAAATCAAGGCTGAGTGGCGCCAGCGTGACGATGGTGATGTGCCAGCCCTTCGCGGCCCAATGGTTGGCGAGATTGGCCGTAACGCGCTCGGCACCGCCGCCGGAGAGGGAGTAGATGAAAAACAAGAGCTTCACCTACCCTCCCGCATAATCGCATAAATATAAGGCGAGAACGACTTGCTTCCTGGGAAGTCCCCCCAACTTGCACTCCAAGTATTCAATAGTCAAAAGCCACGTCAGAAGAACATAGGCATGCCAAGACAGGCCGCGCCTCTCGTTAAAACAGCTTGACAGCATGCCAAAGTTAGTGGACCCGAGATATCCGCCGGATAGCACGGCCATTCCGGCTTTACGGTGCCCTTCAAGGAACGACACCAAATCATGGGGGTTATGCATCTCGTAGACACCAAGATTGAAGAGGCGAGTGAGAACCCCTATGAATCCCGCCATATTTGGGATTAGCGTGGGCTGCGAGAGACTTTCTCGCAGAGTCGCAGCTGCGGTAGCAAGGTGAGCGTCGATATTTATCATCAAGACGTATTCGCAACGGAAAGTGCGCTGCATGAAAAGTTTGATCTCATCTTGAGCTTTGGCGGTTGTTGAACACTTTTCTGACTCTGTCGCACGCGCTATTGGCGAAGCGCAACTACCTCCATGAACATGGGTTGATGTTTTAGCATCCAGGCGGAAAAGAGGCTGATAACTCAGTGAGGTAAGCCCCCGGCTTTGCCGGGCTTTGCCGGGGGACTCACCGTGGTTTGACCTGTACTACGGTCGGTGTGAATCTCCGATCTCCGCCAAGAGAAGGGGATTCACAGATGAA
>Ga0187892_10009252_pt1 | contig 13035 bp, 15 predicted proteins | sample MA1701073metaG_FD_139345 | JGI IMG/M metagenome (GOLD analysis project Ga0187892, IMG submission 139345) | Bio-ooze microbial communities from a basaltic lava cave in the Kipuka Kanohina Cave System on the Island of Hawaii, USA - MA170107-3 metaG ...
ACTGATCCGCTCGGCTCGCCTTCGGCTGCGCCTCGCACTACCACTGCCGCGTCTCTCCGATCTTCAGGACCCAGGCTCGGGAGGGATCGATGTTGCGGCGGCGGATCTCGGCGAGCATGCGCGCGGGCGGCTCGTCGAGGGGCTCGTCGGCGAGGTCGAAGGTGCCCCAGTGGATGCCAAGCAGCACCCTCGCGTCGAGATCCACGAAGGCCTGGGTCGCCTCCTCCGGCGTCAGGTGCACGAGCTTCATGATCTGAGGCGGAAGGTAGGCGCCGATGGGAAGCGCGGCCACGTCGAAAGGGCCAAGGCGCCGGCCCGCCTCCTTGAAGCCCGAGAAGTAGCCGGTGTCGCCGCCGAAGTACAAGCGCTTCTCGCGCCCCACGATGGCCCACGAGGCCCAGAGGCGCCGGCTCGCGTCCCAGAGCGACCGCTGGGAGAAATGCTGCGCGGGCGCGCAGACGAAACGCACTCCGCGGTGCTCTCGCTTCTGCCACCAGTCGAGCTCCTCGACGCGAGTCATGCCGTTGTCGGCGAACCACGCCTTCATCCCCAGCGGTACCACGAAGAGCGGGTCGTGGGCGGCGGCCAGCCGCTTCACCGTCGGGAGGTCGAGGTGGTCGTAGTGGTCGTGCGAGATCACCACCGCGTCGATGCGGGGCAGGTCCTCGAAGGCCAGCCCCGGCGGCCCGAGACGCTTCGACCCGAGCCACGACGTGGGTCCCCCGCGCTCGCTCCACTGGGGGTCGGTCAGGACGTTCAGGCCGTCCACCTGCACCAGCAGGGTGGCGTGGCCGATCCAGGTGATGGCGGGTCGCTGCGGGTTCGATCGGAGCGCGGCCCCGTCATTGGCCACCCGCGGGGCGTCGAAGGTGCGGGGGGAGGTCAGGCTCTGTACGGCCCGCCGGAGGACGAAGCTCCAGCGCGTCCAGCCGGAAGCGAGGCTGAAGGTGGGATCGGGATTGCGGAACCCGCCCTCGACATGATGCGCCGGCCGGCCCGCCACCGGCTCCGATCCGGCGCTCGCGCAGGCGGCCAGGATCAACAGCGGGAGCAGCGCGGTGGCTCGCGGGCGCACTCTGGCCCCGAGTCTACCGCGGGGCCGGCGCGGGCGTCCAGTTCAGGCCGAGCGCGCGGCGCTCCCCGCCTTCGCTCCGTTCGTCCCCGCCACCGGCAGGAGCCCGAGCAGGCGCAGCCGCTTGCGCAGGGTGTTCCGGTTGATGCCCAGGAGCTTCGCCGCCTTGAGCTGGTTGCCGCCGCACCGCTCGAGCGCATGGCGCAGCAGGGGCCGCTCCACGCGGGCCATGACGCTCCGGTAGAGCCGCCCACCCTCGGCCGTCACTTCGCCCACGAGGGACGGAAGCGCGATGTTGACGAGATCGTCGAAGCTGTCCGTCCCTGACTTGGCGCTCATGTGATCTTCCGCAGCAAGGCCTGTGCCCGGGAACGTCGGACAGCAAATCAAGGGGCTTGGCACCAGTCTCCGGTCGCGCGAGCGCGCGCGACTGCTTACGGCATAGGCATGTAGCCTCAATCCTGAGCATGAAGGAACGCAGCGGTGACCTCCGCGACCGCCTTCGGGTCGTTGACCGGCATCATGGCGCGATCACGGCGGCCGCCACGCCCCTGGCCTCGAGTCGTGCGCCGACCCGGAGGACGTGGGCCTCGCCAAACGGCGAGCCAATGATCTGGACGCCGAGGGGCAGCGACCCTACGCGACCCACCGGCACCGAGAGCACGGGCAGTCCGACGAAGGAGAGCGGCTGGGTGTAGACGCCCAGGTTGGAGCGCGTGAGCACTTCGACGCCGTCCAGGACCATCTTGTCCTGGCCGATCCGCGGCGCCGGACAGGGCGTGGTGGGAGCCAGCAGGACGTCCACCTCGCGGAACAGCTCGGCGACGCGGGCCCGGTACCAGGCCCGGAAGCGCTGGGCCTGCTGATAGACCACGCCCGGGACCAGCGCTCCCGCCAGGAAGCGGTCGCGGGTGAGCGGGTCGAAGTCATGGGGGCGAGTCATGAGGTCGTCCAGATGGACGGCCGCGCCCTCGCACGCGGTGATGACCATGGCCGCGGCCCGCGCCCGATGGGCCTCGGGAATCGTGGCGCGCCGGGAGACGCCGAGGGCCGCCGCGGCGACCGCCACCGCGGCGAAGGCCTCGGGCTCCCCGCCCCGGGCGAAGTGGCCATCGAGCACCGCGATGCGCAGCCCGTCGATCCCATCAGTCAGCCGCGGCAGGCAGGGAACCGCGGGGCGCGTCGAGCAGACCGGATCCTCCGGATCGGCGCCCTGCACGACGTCGAGCGCCGCCGTGACGTCACGCACCGACCGGCCGAGCACGCCGACGTGGTCGAAGCTCGCGGCAAACGGGACGCTTCCCGCGCGCGACACCCGCCCATAGGTCGGCTTGAGCCCGAAGACGCCGCAGAGCGCGGCGGGGACCCGCACGGAGCCATTGCTGTCAGAGCCCAGCGTGAGCGGCACCAGCCCGGCCCCCTACCGCGGCGCCCGAACCCCCGGACGAGCCACCTGCCACCCGAGTCGGATCGTGCGGATTGCGCGTCGGCCCGTAGTGCGCGTTCTCGGTGGTGAAGCCATAGGCGTACTCGTCCATGTTGAGCGCACCGAGCAGCACGGCGCCGGCCCGCCGGAGCGCGGTCACCGCGGTGGCATCTCGCGCCGCCGGAGGCCGCTCGGCGTGGATCTTGGAGCCGGCGCGCGTCGTGATTCCGGCGACGTCGAACAGATTCTTGACCGCGAAAGGCAGCCCGGCCAGCGGGCCGGGATCCCGCCCCCCCGCGACCGCCGCGTCGACGCGATCCGCGTCGGCCCGCGCCTGCTCGGCCAGGACGGTGGTGAATGCATTGACGGAGGGATCGCGCGCCGTGATCTGGGCCAGGGCTGCCTCCGCGACGTCTCGCGCGGTCAGCCGACCCGCACGGACGGCGGTCGCGATCCCGAGGCCATCGGCCGCGGTGTAGGTCGTCGCGCTCGTGGGCGGACTCACGGGTCGAATACCGGCGCGGGCTCCGCGCTTTCGGGCAGTGGGAATTCCATCACGAGCGCCGCCGACCCGAGCAAGCCACTCATAACCTGAATCACCCCGGGGCGATGCGCAGGGGCGATCGGCAGCGCCACCCGCTCGGCCACCGCGTCCACGTAGGCGCCCACTTCCTCCGGCGTCGGAGTCCGGCTCATGGTATCCCCTAGAGCTTGCGCAAGCGTGCGGGATCGAGGTGGAGCAGGCGTTTTCGGCAATGCGCCCACAGCGTCTGGATGCAGACCTGGAGCACGGGCGCCGACGGGCAGAGCAGCCGGGCCAGGATTCCTCCGCGAGCGAGCGTCGTCACGCCGGCGCGGCCGCGCACCGCCGTCCCGTCCAGGTACGCCTGGAGTCTATGCGCCAGGTCTTCCCAGTCCTCTTCGTTCGGCCGGATCGCCACGAACGTGGCGACATACGCGAGGCCCTCGGTGCCGCCGAGCCCGTCGCGCGCCGGATGCCCGGCCAGCACGCACCGCTCTCGAAGCAGCGGGCCGGCCTCATCGCGCACGACGAGACTGCTGTCCAGTAGATCGAAGCTCCACGTCTCGCCACGCGCCACCCGCCCGGTGGCCCAGGCGTCGAGGTAGAGCAGCGTGGCGTCGGGCGCCAGCGTGATCTCGGTCTCCTGACGGAGCTGCGCGCCCGGCGACGGGATCAGGTGATCGGGCATCCACTCGAGCGCGGCGCCGCGGGCGACGTCGATCGTGATCCGCTGGACGGCCAGCGGGCCGGGGCTCCGGTAGACGCGCGTGGCCGAAGGCGTGGAGAGGCACACCCGGCTGCCGGGCCCGAGCGAGATGTCGGTGTCGAGGCGGTCGCCCGCCAGGATCCCGCCCGTCGGGTTCAGGAGCAGCAGCGTGGCGACGCCGTCGCCGTCGAGGTCCATCGGCTCCAGCGCCTGGAGCGGCAGCGTGAAGCGGCGCTCGCGGAGGACGGTGCGCCCGTCGCGTGACTCGAAGGCCAGACGGAGCCGCCCGTCCCGACCGGTGCGACCCGGGATCGTGGCCGCGTCAGGACTCGAAGAGGAGATCGCGCCGGATCCAGGAGATGATGGGCTCGACCCCCACGCCCTCCCGGAGATTGGTGAAGACAAAGGGTCGCCCTCCTCGCATGTGCTTGGCGTCGCGCTCCATCACCGAGAGATCGGCGCCGACGTATGGCGCCAGGTCGATCTTGTTGATCACGAGGAGGTCGGAGCGCACGATGCCGGGCCCGCCCTTGCGCGGGATCTTGTCCCCCTCGGCCACGTCGATGACGTAGATCGTGGCGTCGACCAGCTCCGGGCTGAAGGTGGCCGCCAGGTTGTCGCCCCCGCTCTCCACGAACAGGAGCTCGAGCCCCGGGAAGCGGCCCACCAGGCCGTGCACCGCCTCGAGGTTGACCGAGGCGTCCTCGCGGATGGCGGTGTGCGGGCACCCGCCGGTCTCCACGCCCACCACTCGCTCGGCGGGCAGGACGCCGCGCCGGATGAGGAACTGGGCGTCCTCCTGCGTGTAGATGTCGTTGGTGATCACCGCCATGTCGAAGTGGTCGCGCAGCCGTCGAGCCAGGGCTTCCACGAGCGCGGTCTTGCCCGAGCCGACCGGCCCGCCCACGCCGATCTTGACCGGTGCTGGATACCTCTGGGACTTCTCTTTCATATTCGCTCGGTTCGCCTTCGGCTTCACCTCGCCGGGCGGGCTGCACCCACTCACGAGCGGAATAGCCGGGCGTCGAGCCGCTCGTGGAGCATGCCCTGGATGTCGAGCCCGGGCGTGAAGCTCCACAGATCCGCGGGCGCGCGCTCCGCCGCCTCGCGCGCCACGCGCTCGATGACCGGGTGCAGGCTCCAGAGCACCGCCTGCCCTTCCATCTGGCCCATGGGCAGGAGCCGGAGCGCCGCGCCGACCAGCAGCGCAGTGGTCGAATAGAGGAAGGCGGTCGCGGCGGCACCCGCCTCCCAGCCGAGCGCGCCCGCCGACATGCCGAAGGCGACCGCGTGGTGTCCCGGGGCCCGGCGGGCATTGACGTCGTCCAGATAGCCACCCAGCCGCGCGTCGTCGATGAGGGAGGCGGCGACCCGCAGCGTCTGGCGTCCCATCTGGCGGCTCCCCTCGCGGAACTCCTTCACGACCTTCATCGCCTCGAGGGTCTCGTCGAGCCGCCGGCAGCCCCCGAGATCGCCGCGGCCGAACGCGCGCAAAGCACCCGCGACCGCGGTGGCGTCGCAGGGCCCGGCTGCGCCTTCGAGCTGGGCGAGCAGGAAGCGTTCGAGCCCGGGCCGGTCGCGGACGATGCCGGCCTGGCAGTAGCGCTCGAGGCCGAAGGAGTGGGCGTAGCCGCCGGTGGGGAACGCGCTGTCCGCGAAGTGGAGCAGCGAGAGGAGCCGCCGATCAGTCAATGCCGCCCCCGCCGAGCGGCGCATAGACCGCCTCCCGTCGCTCCCAGCGGACCCCGAGGCGCCGCGCGAGCTGCTCCATCGCCAGATCGTCGGGCACGAGCAGCGCGTCGCCCTCCATCGCCAGCGTGAAGTGCCGGTTGCCCACCTCGAAGGCGAGGCGCACCGCCTCCTCGAAGGTCACCGGGAAGATCGCGAGCACGGGCTCCGCGCGGGCCTCCACCGCCAGATACCACTCCGCCTCCACCGCGATGATCCGGCCCGGCTCGAGCACGCTGCCGGTCGGCAGAGCCAGGGCGACCTCGCGGCCCCCCGTCGTGGTGACGCGCTTGCGGGTCCACCGCCGCTCCTCCCAGGCCAGGCGGAGCGTGTCCCGCGCCTTCCCGGAGAGCGCCGCCGGGTCCACGGAGGCCGGCGCCTCGGTGATCACCACCATCGCGTCAAAAGAGGAAATAGCGTTGGGCCATCGGGAGCACGCGCGCGGGCTCGCACGTCAGCAGCTGGCCGTCGGCGCGCACTTCGTACGTCTCGGCATCCACCTCCATGCGCGGGCAATAGTCGTTGTGGATCATGGAGGCCTTGCTGAGCCGCCGGCAGCCGCGGACGGTCGCGGTCATCTTGCGGAGGCCCAGCCGCGCCGCGACGCCGTCCTCCACCGCGGCGCGGGGGAGGAAGGTGACCGAGGTGGACTGCACCGCGGCCCCGAACGACCCGAACATCGGGCGGTAGCGCACCGGCTGGGGCGTGGGGATGGAGGCGTTGGGATCACCCATCGCGGCCACCACGATGAAGCCGCCCTTGAGCACCAGCTCGGGCTTCACGCCGAAGAAGGCGGGCTTCCAGAGCACCAGGTCGGCCAACTTGCCCACCTCGATCGAACCGACCTCGTGGGCGATGCCGTGAGCGATCGCGGGATTGATCGTGTACTTGGCCACGTAGCGCTTGGCGCGCGCGTTGTCGTGGCGGCCGTCGCCGGGCAGCGACCCGCGCTGGATCTTCATCTTGTGCGCGGTCTGCCACGTGCGCGAGATGACCTCCGCGATGCGTCCCATGGCCTGCGAGTCGGAGGAGAGCATGCTGATCGCGCCGAGGTCGTGCAGCACGTCTTCGGCCGCGATGGTCTCGGCTCGGATGCGCGACTCCGCGAAGGCCAGATCCTCCGGGATCTTGGCGTTCAGGTGGTGACACACCATGAGCATGTCGAGGTGCTCGTCCATGGTGTTGACCGTGAACGGCATGGTCGGGTTCGTGGAGGACGGTAGGCAGTTCGCCTCGCCGACGACGCGGATGATGTCCGGGGCGTGTCCCCCGCCCGCCCCCTCGGTGTGGTAGGTGTGGATGGTCCGCCCCTTGAACGCGCGGATCGACTCCTCGACGAAGCCCGCCTCGTTGAGGGTGTCGGTGTGGATCGCCACCTGGATGTCCATGTCGTCGGCCACCTGGAGGGCCGCATCGATGGCGGCGGGCGTGGTTCCCCAGTCCTCGTGGAGCTTCAGCCCGATCGCGCCCGCCTCGACCTGCTCCTGGAGCGGAGCGGTACGCGAGGCGTTGCCCTTGGCCAGGAAGCCGAGGTTCATCGGCATCGCCTCCGCGGCCTCCAGCATGCGGTGGATGTTCCAGGCGCCCGGCGCGCAGGTCGTGGCCGCGGTGCCGGTGGCGGGCCCCGTCCCGCCGCCGATCAGCGTGGTGAGCCCGGCGGAGAGCGCCTCGTCCACGAGCTGGGGGCAGATGAAGTGGATATGGCTGTCGATGCCGCCGGCGGTGACGATGCGGCCCTCGCCCGCGATCACCTCGGTGGACGCCCCGATCACCATGCCGGCGGTCACCCCGGCCATGATGTCCGGGTTGCCCGCCTTGCCGATGCCGACGATGCGCCCGGCCCGGATCCCGATGTCAGCCTTCACGATGCCCCAGTGATCGAGGATCAGCGCGTTGGTGATGACGAGGTCGAGCACGCCCTCGCCCGCCCTCGCGCGGGCCGACTGGCCCATGCCGTCGCGGATCACCTTGCCACCGCCGAACTTCACCTCGTCGCCATACGAGGTGAAGTCGCGCTCCACCTCGATCAAGAGCTCGGTGTCGGCCAGCCGCACGCGATCGCCGACCGTCGGGCCGTAGAGATCCGCGTACTGCCGGCGCGGGAGCCGCAGGCTCATCCGCGCGCTCCCTGGAAGCCGCCCGCCGCCGCCCGCTTGACGCTCTCGCCCCGCCGCTTGTCAGCGACGGGCCCATCGGTGAGCGCGTTGAGGCCGTAGACCTCGCGCGCCCCCGCCAGCTCCACCAGTGTCACCACCTTCTCGTCGCCGGGCTCGAAGCGGACCGCCGTGCCGGCGGCCACGTTCAGCCGCATACCGAAGGCCTGCCGCCGCTCGAACCGCAGAGCCTTGTTCGCCTCGAAGAAGTGGAAATGCGACCCCACCTGGATCGGGCGATCCCCGGTGTTCGCGACGGTCACCTTCACGGTTCGCCGGCCCGCGTTCGCCTCGATGTCGCCCTCGCCGAGCAAGTACTCGCCGGGAATCATGCGCGCCCTCCTCCGCATTGGCGTTCGGAGGAAAGTGTAACCGCTCCTACTTTCATATGCGGGGGCCCAGGAATGGCGCCCGCATAAGATAGAGGTGCGAGCACGTGTGAATTCACCGAATCGGGTGATGAATAGTGACCAGCTTCGTCCCGTCCGGGAACGTGCCTTCGACCTGCACTTCTTCCAGCATCTCCGGCACCCCCTCCATGACGTCGGCGCGGTTCAGGATGGTGATACCGAAGGCCATCAGATCGGACACCGACCGCCCGTCACGGATGCCCTCGAGCACCTCCGCGCTGATCAGGGCCAGCGCTTCGGGATAGTTGAGCTTGAGGCCGCGGCCGCGGCGACGGCGGGCTAGCTCGGCGGCGGTGAAGATGAGCAGCTTGTCCTGCTCCCGGGGTGTCAGATGCATGGGGGCGAGTTTAAACCGTCAGGTGCTGCCTGACCATATCCTCCCGGAGCTCCTTCGTGGCACCTCTCGACACGATGGTCCCCTTCCGCATGATCGCGTAGGCGCCCGCCAGTCGCCAGGCGAACTCCAGATACTGCTCGACGAGGAGCACCGAGATGCCCTGGGCCTTGATGCGATGGATGGCCTCCTCGATCTGAAGAATTACGGAGGGCTGGATGCCTTCGGTGGGCTCGTCCATCAGCAGCAGCTTCGGCCGGGCCAGGAGCACCCGTGCGATCGCGAGCTGCTGCTGCTCGCCGCCCGAGAGCACCCCGCCCTTCCGGCCGAGGAGCGTCTTCAGCTTGGGGAACAGCTCGAAGACGCGCTCGTGCCCGTCGCCGTTGCCGCCGTGGCCGTTGCGGCGGCGCCCGAGCGTGCCCATTCTCAGGTTCTCCTGCACCGTGAGGTTCGGAAAGATCTCCCGGCCCTGGGGCACGTAGCCGATGCCGCACGCGGCCCGCTCCTCCGGGCGACGACCGGCCAGATCGGCGCCGTCGAAGCTGACGCGCCCGGACCGCATGGGCAGGAGGCCCATGATGGCCTTGAGCAGGGTGGTCTTGCCGACGCCGTTACGCCCCATGAGGCACACCACGCTGCCCGCGGGGACGTCCAGCGAGACGTCCCACACGACCTGGCTCTCGCCGTAGGCCACGTTGAGGTCGCGCACCTCAAGCATGGGTGGCCTCCGTCTCCGACCGGCTTCGCCCCAGGTACACCTCCCGCACCCGCTCGTCCTGCTGCACCTGGTCCACCGACCCTTCGCAGAGCACGCTGCCCTCGTGGAGCACCGTCACCTTGCGGGCGAGGCTTCGCACGAACTCCATGTCGTGCTCGATCACGAGCACGGCCCGGTCGAGGGCAATCGACTGGAGCAGATCGGCGGTACGCCCGGTCTCCTCGTCGGTCATGCCCGCCACCGGCTCGTCCACCAGCAGCAGCTCGGCCTGCTGGACGATCACCATGCCGATCTCGAGCCACTGCTTCTCACCATGGGAGAGGCCGCCTGCCCGCTCCTCCCCGCGGCTGGCGAGGCCGATGGTCTCGACGGTCTCCTCGATCCGGCTCCGCTGCGCTCCGTCGAGCCGGGCCCGCAGCGTGGCCGCGACCCCCTTGCTCGGTCGGGCCAGCGACAGCTCCAGGTTTTCGCGCACGCTCAGGTTGGCGAAGATGGACGGGGTCTGGAACTTCCGGCCGATCCCCAGCCCGGCGATCTCGTTCTCCCGGCGGCCGGTGAGCTCGGTGTGCTTGCCGAAGATCACGCGCCCGGCCGCGGGCTGCACCTTCCCGGAGATGACGTCGAGCAGCGTGGTCTTGCCCGCGCCGTTCGGCCCGATGACCACCCGCAGCTCCCGGTAGTCCATGAAGAAGTTCAGCTCGTGGAGCGCCTTGAAGCCGTCGAAGTCGACGGTCACGTTCTCCAGGTAGATGATCGACATTGTTCAGCGCGCTTGAATGTGGGGGACTTCGGTTTGCGTTTTGGCCTCTTCGGGCCTTCGGCCCTTATCGGGTCGCGCGGTCAACCGGACGTCCAATCTGGCCTTGGCGATCAGCTTCTGGGTGGTGCCGACGATGCCGTCCGGGAAGAAGAGCACCACCGCCACGAAGAGGCCGCCCAGCACGAGCAGCCAGAGGTCCGGGTAGTACGTGGTCAGCAGGCTCTGCAGCCAGTTGACCCCGAGCGCCCCCACCACCGGCCCCAGCAGCGTTCCCCGCCCGCCCACCGCCACCCAGATGATCATCTCGATCGAGGGCAGCACGCCGATCTTGGCGGGGGTGATGATGCCGACCTGAGGCGCGTAGAGCGCGCCCGCCGCTCCCGCCAGCATCGCGGAGATCACGAAGACGAAGAGCTTGAACGCGGCCGGCGAGTAGCCGGAGAAGAGCACGCGCGTCTCGCTGTCGCGGATCGCGACCAGCACGCGCCCAGCCGGCGAGCGCGTGATCCACCGGCAGAGGACAAAGGCGCCACAGAGACAGAGCGCGGTGACCACGTAGAGCCCGCGCTGGGTGGTCGCGCTGTTGAGGGTGAAGCCGAAAACCGTCTTGAAGCCGCTGAGGCCGTTGGTCCCGCCCAGGTTCATCGCGTTCCGGTTGAACATCAGCCAGGTGGAGAGGGCGAGGGCCTGGGTGATGATCGAGAAGTAGACCCCGCGAATGCGGCTGCGGAAGGTGAGGTAGCCGAACACGAAGGCGACCACGCCCGGCACCGCCAGCACCGCCACCAGCGTGAAGGGGGCGCTGTGGAACGGCCGCCAGAAGAGGGGCAGCTCCGTCACCTGGTTCCACACCATGAAGTCCGGCAGCACGTTGCGGTAGACCCCCTGGGTGCCGATCTCGAGCATGAGGTGCATGCCCATCGCGTAGGCCCCGAGCCCGAAAAAGACGCCGTGGCCGAGCGACAGCACCCCGGTGTAACCCCAGATCAGGTCGATGCCGAGGGCGAGGATGGCGTAGGCGAGGAACTTTCCGAACAGGTTGAGCGTGAAGTCGGAGAGGCGGAGGGGCGAGCCCGGCGGCAGCGCGTTCAGCGCGGGCAGGACCACCACGAGCAGCGCGGCGCCGGCAAGCAGGCCCCAGCGCTCAAGACTCCGCATACCGTCCCTTGGCTGCGAACAGTCCGGACGGGCGCCGCTGGATTAACAGGATGACCATGGCCAGGATCAGCACCTTGCCGAACACCGCGCCCATCGAGGGCTCGATGATCTTGTTGAGCCCGCCGATCCCGAGAGCGGCCAGGATGCTGCCCAGCAGCTTGCCGACCCCGCCCGTCACCACCACCATGAACGAGTCCACGATGTAGTTCTGGCCGAGCTCGGGCCCCACGTTCCCGATCTGGGTGATCGCGCAGCCGGCGAGGCCGGCCAGCCCCGCCCCGAGCGCGAAGGTGCCCGCGTCCACCCACCGCGCGCGCACCCCCAGGCACGCGGCCATCCCGCGGTTCTGGGTGACCGCCCGGATGCGCAGGCCCGCGTCGGTACGGAACAGCAGGTAGTACATGGCCCCGACGCAGACCGCGGCGAGGCCGATGATGAACAAGCGGTTGTACGGGAGCTGCACGCCGATCATGACCGGCACGCCGCCCGAGAGCCAGCGGGGCGAGGTCACGTCCACGTTGGCGGCCCCGAACCACAGACGGAGGCCCTGCTGGATCATGAGGCTCAGGCCCCAGGTCAGGAGCAGCGTCTCGAGGGGCCGGCCGTAGAGGTGACGAATGATCCCCCGCTCGAGCGCGAAGCCCAGGGTGGCCGAGACGAGGAACGAGAACGGCAGCGCCACCAGGAAGTAGTAGTCGAAACGATTCGGGAAGTAGGCGATGAACCACCCCTGCATGAGGAAGGTGGAGTAGGCCCCGAGCGCCATCAGCTCGCCGTGGGCCATGTTGATGACGCCCATGAGCCCGAACACGATGGCGAGGCCGAGCGCCATCAGGAGCAGGATGGACGACAGCGACAGCCCCTGGAAGGCGATCTCGATGGCCCGGGTGAACAGGCCCCAGCGCTCGATGCGCTTGATCGCGCCGCGCGCGGCGGCGGCGAGCGGGACGGGGGCCTGGGCGTCTCCCGCGATCTGGTACAGCGGCTCCATCGCGTTGACGCTCCGGAGCCGGCCGAGCGCCTCGGCGGCGGCCACCCGCTCGGCGTCGGCCCCGGCGCGGAGCCGGATCAGCGCGACGGCCTCCTCGAGGGCGAAGCGCACCCAGCGGTCCGGCTCCTTGACGAGCGCGTCCTCCAGCACGCGAAGCGTCGCGCCGTCTCCCGAATAGCCCATCTTGGTGGCGGCGGCCCGGCGCGTCGCGGGATCGGGATCCCGCAGATCGTTCTGGCCCGAGAAGGCATCGATGAGCGGGCGGATCGCCACCCGCAGCCGCCGGCCGGTGGAGACCTCCTCCAGCGTCGACAGCTCCGCGTGCAGGGGCTTGCCGTCGGGGCCGACGATCGGCGCGCGACCGTAGGCGGAGAAGAGGGGCGCGAGAGTCTTGTCCCCTTCGGTGATCTTGTCGCCGACGATGACCGTCTCCTTCTTGCCGCCCGGGAGAGAGCGCACGTACACGCTGCCCTCGCGCAGCGCTTCCAGCAGCGGCAGGATCTTCCGGTCACCCGTCTTGCCGAGCGCGACCGCGGCAGCCTCCTGCGCGTCCGCGTCGGCCGACGTCACGCCGACGATGTCCTTGGCGATCTCCGGGGTGGGCCCCTCGCCCTGCGCCACCGCCGGGGTGGTGAGCCCCGGCAGCAGCGCGAGCGCGAGGAGAAGCGGCTTCCACACGAGCGTGCTTACGCCCTCTTCTGATACGTGCCCTGGTGCTTGACCCAGTCGCAGCCCTTATCGGGGCTCGTGTACTGGCTCCACGGGTCGGCCTTGACCAGGCCCTTGGAGCGAGAGACGACCTTGAACTGTCCGTCCTTGAGGATCTCGCCGATCAGCACCGGCTTGTAGGTGTGGTGATTGGCCTCGTCCATCTTGATCTGGCCGCCCGGGGCCGCGAAGGTCTGGCCGTAGACCGCCTTCCGGACCGCGTCGACCTCGAACGACTTGGCCTTCTCGACCGCCTGCTTCCAGATGTAGACGCCGAAGTAGGCCGCCTCCATCGGATCGTCGGTGACGCGCTTGTCGCCGCCCGGCAGGTTGGCCTTCTTCGCATAG
>Ga0187892_10009253_pt1 | contig 13034 bp, 17 predicted proteins | sample MA1701073metaG_FD_139345 | JGI IMG/M metagenome (GOLD analysis project Ga0187892, IMG submission 139345) | Bio-ooze microbial communities from a basaltic lava cave in the Kipuka Kanohina Cave System on the Island of Hawaii, USA - MA170107-3 metaG ...
CAAAAAACGGGACTGTGTAGCCAGTCCCGTTTTATGCTTAAGCCTCTTGCTTGCTCAATTTGTCGCTCGCAATACGGTTCAGGCTGACACCCGATTCTGCCGCTTCAAGCACAAGACGCCGATGCAAATCAGGCGGGACTCGTACCATGAACTTGCCGCTGTATTTTCTAACTGCAATTGGTTCTGGCGTAAATTCTCCATTCTTTTTTAAATCTGCAACGACTTGAGCCACAGTCTGGCGTATGCCCTTCAAAGCTTCCTCGGGTGAAGGTTCCAGCCAGCTCAAGCTCGGAAACTCAGCGCAGAGTCCAACATATTCTTTGTCTTCCTCCGACCAAGTCACGCGGTAGGTATAACGGTCATTTTTTAACATCACTTTCTTTCTCCAATCGGTCAATGGCTTTCAAAACTTGCTTTACCTGATATGCTTTTGCCATTCCTTTATCGTTCTGAATGTTGACTCGCGGGTCGCCTTGCCAAGGCGTTTTATAGATTCGATGACTGCTACCTGTTTGTCGAGCCTCACCAAAATAGGAATCGCACACTTTGCAAAGGTCTTGAAAACGGATCCCTTTGGGATTGCGTTGCATATCCACGAGGATGTCTTCAAGTTTTGCCACAGCGCTATGATACCACTATTGATACTGCCGTCAAGAGAGGGGAAATGTAGACTTCGTAAGTCTTTGATGAGAATCACAACGGGACTGTGCATCAGAGTCCCATTTTACGTTTCAAAACTTTCTACCCGCCTGTGACCTGATAAATCTGTATCAAATTCCCGCAGGTATCATTCAGTATCGCTACAGTGGTGGGACCCATATTCGTTGGCTCCATGGTGAACTCTGCACCGAGTTTCTTCATCCGTTCATATTCCTTTTGAATATCGCCGACCTCAAAGGCGGTGAAGGGAATCCCATCCTTGACGAGCGATTCCTTGAGCGCTTTCATGGCGGGGTACTCTGCGTTCGGTTCGAGGAGTAGTTCTGTACCATTTGGTTCATCCGGTGAGACGACGGTGATCCAGCGTGCGCCGCCTCCCAGCGGGATGTCCCGCTTTTGTACGAAACCCATCACCTCTGTATAGAACTTCAACGCCTTATCGTAATCATCAATGGAAACACTTGTCAGTTTGATTTTCATGTTGAATTATCCTTTTCTCAAGAGTTGTGTCGCCGAGGTGCAACCCAGTGAACGGAACTCGCTAGGGCTGAGACCGAACTGCCCTTTGAACGCCTTGCCGAACGCCGCGTGGGATTCATACCCGGCTGACCGGGCAACCTCCGTGATATCCACCGCACCCATACGGAGTTTGCGCGCGCCGCGCTCCAGCCTCATGCGGCGGATATAGCTGACGGCGCTTTCACCCGTCTGCGCGGTGAAGACGCGGTGGAAGTGAGGGATGGAGAATCCCGCCACCTCCGCCAACACGTCGCGAGGTAGCGGCTCGTTGAGGTGCTCGCGGATGTACAGTTTGACGTTCTCGATGCAGTCGGAGTGATCTTGCATAATTTGAAGGGTGGCGACCATGCGCCAAGTCTATTGTATCAATCCCACACTGGCTACTCCAAATGTATCATGCTGTAATCAAAAAGTGGGACCGTTTAGCCGGTCTCGTTTTGTTTGTGTTTCACTTTGAAATCATATCGCATGATGGGCCGCGGCGGGACGTGACGAGCTACGGTCTTGAACCCCAATTTCTTGAAGGTTGAAGCGTATCCTGTGTTCGTGGAACTCGGCGACAAATCTCCATCGAGCGGATGCGCTTCGAGCGCGGGCGCGCCTGCTTTCTTCGCGGCTTGAATCGCCGCCGCGATCAGCGCGGACATCACGCCCTTCTTGCGCCAGCCGATGCGGATGTAAAAGCACGAGAGCGACCAGACGGGCAGATCGTCCACACGTTTGAGCCGCCACGTTTTATCCATCCACGGCAGTGCATCGCGCGGCGTGAGTTGACACCAGCCCACGCACAAATCTCCGTCAAAAGCGAGCAAGCCTATGAGTGGACCGCTCTTCACCAGTTTGGAAAAATCTGCCTTGTTCTCTTTGGGAGATCGCTGGCGGTAGGAATCGCCGATGCGCCAGTACATACACCAACACCGGCTGACGGGTCCTTTTGCGTTGAACAGGTCTTCGAGCGCGGGCAGGTTCCTGGGCGTAAGAGGTTGGACGGTGAAATGCATCGTTTTGATTCTGCCTACTCCAGCCATTCTATCCCATACTTTAGGGATATTTCCTTGTGGTTTGCATCGTCAAGTTGATCTGCTTCCTGTGCCGCCGCCAATTCGTCAAAGAAATTCTCCATCCCGCCGGGGATCGCCATCCCCAAGTATCGTGATTTTGTTTTCAATGGATTGTAAAGTGCGTGAGGAATCCCTTTCGGCAAATGTGCCACACCGCCTGTGACCGCTTGTAAGTTTTGATCACCGAGCCTGATCTCGATGGCGCCCCCCTATCACATAAACAACCTCATCTTCGTATTGATGCCTGTGCAGGCGGTTTCCGCTTTCAGGGTCGAACTCGAATTCAAAAAGGTAATACCCGCTACTTGTTTGTAGTGGTGTTAGCTTGTGCGTGACTCCCAGAAATTTCAATATCTTGCCCGAATCTCGCGGAACGACGATGGGCCGTGGAAGATCGGATTTCATAAATTTCTCCTTGCTGGAGAAGTATACGCCCGCTACTCAGAATTGAATCAAAACCCTCACCCTGCCCTCTACCCCTTCGGGGCACACGTCCCAGCGGGAGAGGGGAATTCGTCCCGCCGAAAATCGTCAGAATCGGGGTGAGGGAATTTCTCCCCCAAATCCGACTTTGACGCAAACTGAATCCGCATAAATAATTTTGTTGTCGTATTTGGGGGAGATGCCGAAGGCAGAGGGGGCTACCACGCTTCACCTATAGCCCGTTTTGATTTACATATTGTTATGGCGTTGGAGTTGCCAGGACCAATTGCGATGACTTTAGATTGAGTACCCATGTATTTCCCTGCTGGTCACTCATAAGGACTGTATCTGGAGTCTCCCATTCTATTACTGTTAAGTCCCTGTCTAAGTTATCAACTATTGTTTTCATTCCCATCGTATCCAAGTCTAAAGCAATTAGATCATAGTTTTGATCATCTTCACAAATATTCTCTACTGCCACAAACAACACTGCATTATCATTTGGAAACCAAGCGAAATTACCAGAACCATCATATTTTTCTTCAAGCGCAATGGTGCTTTCTTTGCCACTAAATACATCTTTCACCCGAATTGTTATTGGTACTTCACCTTGTTGAACATAAATCAAACTTGATTCTTGTGGTGAAATGGAAAAAGTATATGATGCCGATGGCTCTTCAGAAACCAAATCAAGTAGTTTGCCAGTTAGCAAATCAAACCTGAATAACCCCGACCCATCATAGAATTTAAGCACACCACACCCATCTCTTATCCTAAATATGATTAGATAAAGATAATGACCATCGTTAGTCCAATAGAAAGGGAGGTAATATGCCTCTTCATATCCAACTGTGTGATAATCCAAAACCCATTCGGTTTTCCCATTGCTATTGGCAATTCTTGTGGTGAATTTAGGATCATCCAGATTGGTTGGACTATAAACATGAGCGATCCAATCGGCGGATGGGGACTGAATCGTTAAAAAAGCTTTATTAGAAAATGGGGTTGCAGTAAAGATGGCTGGCGATTTCGAAGTTAAAGAAGGAGATGGGGTGATACTGGGAGTTGACGTTGGAGAAGAGGTAATGGATTCGTTTGTTGCAATTTGTAAATTAGCGCATGATGACAAAAGTAGCAAAGATAGACAAAGCACAATATGAACAAACATCAGAATATTAGATTTCATAATATATCGAAATGATTATACGTTGAAAAAACTAAAAGATAAGAAAAGGCTTCTCGAACGCGAACCAGCCTCCCCTGAGTCCGAAGAGTTGTGATTCAAGAATAAAGACTCGGGTAGAAAAGTCCTCCGCAGTCTCTCTTCTACTTCCAAATATTTCCATACCCATACCAGCCCTGAAGCAAATCCCCTCCAACGAAGAGTTAACTAGGATCTTTTGCCTGCAATATGCAAATCTGCCAGTGGCAATGAATTTGTCTCCAATCGTGAAAGGTCAATGATTTTGCTGGCTCGGTCAATATCAATGCCAACGATGTTGCCCTGCGCATCGAAATCTACCACAACGCCTGGCGCGACTTCCTGTGAGTCCGCACTGGACTTTTCGGAGAGGTCAATATAAAGAGAGTCTGTTTCGGGATAGTAATTGAATTTCATGTTACACCTTGAAGTTTCTATCAGGAAATGCATTTAGAATAGTTTCACCGTCTTCGAGCGTTACCACGCGCAGATACTTTCCTAACTCTTCGACAAATATCCAATGCCGAACCCTGCCGTCGGGTTGGGTTTCTTTTCGGATCGGTTTTTGAATCGCCAGTTCGCACCACTCACGTTTGAGATATGGGCGTTTGCGCAGAACCTGTTCTTCAAAGTAACGCGCGGTTTTCACTGGCGCAAATTATACCTTTTGATTTGACTGAACCCCATGCTTATTTCCAAATATTCCCATACCCATATTCCCCTTCGATGAGTTTCCCTTCGGCGAAGCGTTCGAAGCGGAACGGGGAAATATCCACAGTTTTGGGCGCGCCGTCGAGGATGAGTTCGACGAGGCTGGCGCCCGCGGCGGGGGAGGTCTTGAAGCCTGTGCCGCTCAGTCCGCAGGCGAGGTAGAAGCCGCCCAGGTCCGTGCCGCTGTAGATGGCGCGCTGGTCGGGCGTGATGCCGTCGCGCCCCACATGGATGGAGTGCAAGCCGCTTTGTTCGATCTTCGGAATGCGCTGAACCATCTGATCAATCAATTTTTCAAGGAACGTGTCGGTGGGCGTTTGGTCTTCGGCATCGGGTGGTTCGCCGCGCATCGACTCGTCTTCGCCCGCGGCAAGGATGAGCGCACCGCCCTCGGGGCGGAAGTAGCAATTGATGATGTCGTCGATGCAGGCGGGGATGCGACCCAGCGACGGCGGACGATGCAGGAACGCGACATCGTGAGTCCACGTCTCAAGCGGGACCTCGATGCCTGCGAGGCTTGCGATGTGCTTTGCCCACGCCCCAGCCGCGTTGATGATAATGGGCGCGTCGAAATCACCTTGATCGGTGCTGACGCCGATGGCTTTTCCACCCGCTGTGCGGATGGCGGTCACTTCGCAATTTTGGATGAGCGTTGCGCCATTCCGTTTTGCGGATTCAAGGAACGAGTTGGTTGTGAGCGTTGCATCGGCGTAACCTGAGTCAGGTTCGTAGGCGGCATAGTCGAAGTGGTCGGTGATCAGATCAGGAAATAATTTCTTCGCTTCGGATGCGGAAATAACCGATGTGTTGATGCCGATTCTTTGCTGGTTCGCGACATTGCCGCGCAGTTTGTCCTCGTGCTCGCGCTTGGCGATCTGCAAGAAACCTGTTTGTTGGAAGCCGCAATCCCCGCCGACGCGTTCCTTCCACTGACTGAAATACAACTGATAGCTCTTGAACGTCAACTCTGATTCGGCGGCGAGGTCGTAGTGCATGCGGACGAGTCCGCTGGAGTGACCTGTCGCGCCCGAGGCGCTGACCCTGCGTTCGAGGATGGCGGGTTTAAGTCCCCTTTCGGTGAGGTGGAAGGCGAGGCTGGCGCCCATCACTCCCGCACCGATGACAATGACATCGTAGATTTGAGGCATGGATTCTCCTTTGTAAATACCCGCTGGTTGAGTAGTCCCACATGCTCATTGCGGGACGTATCGAAACCAGCGGGTTATCTTGTTTTCAAGAGCTTCTTTTCCAGATCTTCCAGATGATCTGAATCGTGCATCGCGAGCGCCCGGCGCCCGCCAGTAGACGGATTCCTTGCGTTGCTTGCCCTCCTCACGCACGACGCGTCCCCAATCCTTTTCCTTCAAGCCGGACAACGCGCGCAGTAACACCTTGCGGCGGATCTTGAAATAAGCGAGCAATTCCGAAAAATCCAGCAGGTCGAAGCGAGTGAGTTTTCCCCAGTCCCGATCGGGATGGATGCCGGCAAAGAACGGCTCTTCCACCAGCAAGGCCCCATAGATCATCGCGGAGGAGCGTGCCTCGCCGTTGAGCATGGGAGCAAGGACCTTGGTGGGAGTCCGCTCGTCTTTGCCCAGCGGCTGGTGTAGTTTATCTGCACGGAGAGATTTACTCAACGCCTCTAATCGGACTGGCGACTCGGTGAGCAATTCGATGACCGTAGCAATTTCTTGAGAGGTTTGGTCTGTGGTGACGGCTTTTATCATCGGTTCGAATTATAACTCCCGCCTATTTACGCGGTCCCAAACAAAAATTGCGGAGGCATAAGCGCCTCCGCAGTTATCAATAGCAGGTGTCGTCGCGAGCCGCCGCTTTTGGCGGCGTGGCAATCTCATGTTGTAGGGAGATGCTTCGCTGTGCTCGCAACGACAGTATATTACGGCGAATGTCTCACTTGCACACCGACCCAGTCGAGGGAGAAGTCACGTGAGGTGTTGCTGGCGATCATCACAAGACGCACGCGGAAATTGGCATTGGTGAAATCGTTGTTGGTCCACGTGCGGCCCCACGTGTTGGTCACACCGCCGACGATGTAGATCGTCTCGGCTGTGGAGATCGTGCCGGAGGTGAGGGCGGTCGTCCACGATGAGCCGCCGTTCCACGAGAGTTGCACGCAGAAGCGCGGCGAGCCCGTGGTGCTGTCAACCTTCGAATTCAATTTCACTTCGATGCCCTGAATGGTAGAACCCGCCGGGATGCTGAATCCGAAGTTCGAAAGTACGTGGCGGTCTTTGGCGGTGCTGGTGCACGAGGTGCTGGTGCTGGTGCCGCTGTTGGTGTCCACCGCGAAGGCGCCGTCGTCGGCGAGCATGTTGGCAGGGCTGGTCTGGAAGCCGTTGTTATCGCCCGAACTGCTGGTGACCGCGGCTTGAGCAGTCGCACTTCGATAGCCGGTGCTTGTGGCAACGCAGTATTCGTTGCCCTTGCCGATCACACCGTACGGGCATGCCGCCTGTTCAAGCAGATACAGAACTGCTTCACGGTTGCGCGCGGTCTCCGCGGGAATGACCTCATCCGGCGGATAGAAGCCTCCTTGTGAAGAGGTCTTTGGGTACATCTCGAACGTGTAATTGAGGATGCCATGTTGACCATACAGCCAGTCGTTGATCGTGCCGTCTGTGATATACAGGTCGCTGGCTTGCTCGGGTGTGTATCCGTTCGTTGCCGCCATTGCCTGACCCATGGTCGCCATGGTGTTGCGGTCGTCGGAGGTCATATCCGCGGGGATGTCGGTGGCGGTGTAGCCGTAGGGCCACAAGATCAATTCGCTGTAGGTGTGGAAGTCTATAGCAACCGTGATCTGTTGCTTGCCGCCGACCACGCGCGAGTTGACAAAGTTGCGGACGAGAGTCGTTTCCGGCGCGGAAAATGCCGAAGGACCGCGATAGGTCTCACTGCTGGTCGAACCGCTCGAGCCGCCGCAACAACCCCAGCGATATGCCCAGTTGCGGTTCAAATCCGTTCCCACGTAGGACGAGCCGGCATTGGGCTGGCGGTTCTTCCTCCATGAGCGATACGAGCCGGTGGCGATATCGTATTCGCCGCCATCGGGGTTCATATCGAAGACCATCCAAACTTCGCGGTTGTTCACCAGATTTGTGACCTGCGGGTCAACGCCATATTCGTCGGTGAGCATAGCGAGGGTATAGAGTGCCATCTCGACGGTCAGGTGTTCGCGAGCGTGCTGGTGATGGGTCAACAACACTTCGGGCTCGGGCTCGTCGGTGCCGACGTTATCCGAGATCTTGCCGGCCCAGATGGTGCGCCCTTCGTACGAATTGCCGAGGCTGAAAAGATCGAAGATCGCGCCGTGGTCAGCCTCCGCTTGCTGGAGCACAGCGACCATCTCGTTGTAATCGTGATACGCCGAGTCGGAGGGTGGGAAGGCGAGGATGATCGCCTGCTGCTCTGTCGGTCCAGCGATCTCCGTCTTGAACTTTCGTTCGATTGCCTTCTTTTCCTGCGGATTGGCTTCGACCAGTACATAATCATGCCCCACTTCGAGGATCAGCGCGCCCGTGGAGGCAATGAATGTGCGATCTTCGACTGTGAACACATTTGGCACCCAATAAACCGCGGTGCTGTCTTCTTCACTTTGAGCAACTGCCGTAGTGGACAAACTCAACATCATTACGATCAGCAATGCCCAGCGGATCCAATTCTTGCTCTTGATCATTTGAATCTCCTTTTCGTAGCGAACAAAATAGTTGCAATGCCTTGCTCTGATCTCAAACAATGATGTGCGGATGGTATATCTCTTCCAGCAGCCTCCTCCCCTATCGATAAAAATCGATCCAGCGAACTTCAAAAGATGTCCCCGCGTTGCGCAGGAACTCACGGGGAATCTTTATTTCAAAAAAGCCCTCATCGAGGGGTATATGACTGCTTTCCGATATCGTCTGGATGTCCATCCACAGCGGGTGAGCGGGCAGGATGGGAAGTTCCAATGCGGGCAGGACGATTCTCTCGACGGGGAGACCTGCCTCGCCGCTGGCTACGGACGCGCCCAGAGCAGTTTGTGAGGAGATAATACGAAACTCCTCCAGTCCCCGCAGATGCAGGCGCAGGAGGAGGGTATCCGGCATGGATCCGGCGACCAGTTCAAAGGCGGCTGTGCCGATGCCGGTCTCGCTTTGGATGTCTATGACGGTTTGGGAATTTTCTTCGAGGACGGCGACTTGATCCTCCGCGTTCTTCACCGTTACGCGGAACTCCGGTTTTGAGTCTTGCGCGCGAACACTCCGGCTGGCGCACGATGCAAGGAACAGACACATCAGCAGACTCACGCGGAGGAGAGGGTGTTTCATACGTTCGGTTGTATGCGGACTGGATAAGTGCGATTAGTATAGCACGGGACTTGGATTCCACAAAGGAATTGGAAGCCCTATTCGGCTGTTCTTTGCGGCAAATTGATGATGAAGGTCGTGCCTTTCCCCGCTTCGCTTTGCCCTTCGATCGTCCCGCCGTGCGCGTGGATGAGTTGTTTGGCGATGGCGAGCCCCAACCCGCTGTGCGTGCGCTCACTGCGTGACCTGTCGCCGCGCCAGAAACGGTCGAAGATGAAGGGCAGGTCTTCGGCGGGGATTCCCGCGCCAGTGTCTCTGATCAAAATCCGTACACTATTTTCTTCCTTTGAGTCGGCTTCAATGGATATTTTCCCACCTCGGGGCGTGTGTCTCAGCGCATTCGAGATCAGATTCGACAGCACCTGATTCAAACGATCATAATCGGCGGTGACTTGTCCGTTCGCGGTGCCGGTGAGCGTCGTCAGGTCAATGCCGAGGGACGCGGCTTGGGCGGAAAAACTCGAACTGAGATCATGCAAAAGATCTGAGAGCAGGAAGCGGGTGGTATGAAGCGGGAGTTGTCCGGTCTCGGCAAGCGAAAGGGTTTGCAAGTCGTTGACCAGGCGGGTGAGGAGTCGCGTTTCGTCCAGTGTGGCATTGACGTGTTCCGGCGTCGGTTGATAGACGCCGTCCACGATTCCCTCGAGGTTCCCCTGAATGATGTGGAGCGGCGTGCGCAGTTCGTGGGCGATGTCGGCAGTGAGGTTGCGGCGTTGTTGTTCGGCGCGCTCGAGTTCGCTCACCATTTTGTTGAAGCGCTTGATCAACTCACCGAACTGCGGCGAATCATCCGACGGTACACGGACAGATAGATTCCCCTCTGCGACCGAATCAATGGCTTTGAACATATCGCGCAGGGGTTTTCCGTAACGCGTATATAGCGTGAAGGCTGTGAAGATGAGTACGAGCACCACAGCCACCGGCGCGCCGCAGGCGAGCAGCCAGATATTTCGCACGCCTGAGTATTCTGAAAATAGAAGATAGAGCGCGGCGGCTGTGCCTCCGATGAAGAGCAGGATGAGCAGGAAAAAGAAAATTGCGCAGGGAAAGTATTGCCAACCGTTGTCTTGCTTTATTGGGGCAGTAGATGCGGCTGGATTCTGGTTGTCGGTCATCTTGTTGGTCAACTCTCGGTGAAGCGATACCCAATGCCGTACACCGTCTCGATCAAAGGCTTGCCCGAAGCGGCTTCGAGTTTCTTGCGCAAATTCTTGATGTGCGAGTCCACACTGCGGTCGGTGTTGGATGCAACACCGTGCAAGTCGTCGAGAAGGCCTTCACGGGTGAGGGTCTGACCCGGCCGGCTGGCAAGCAAGTAAAGGAGCCTGAATTCATTCGGCGTGAGTTTGAGCGGACTGCCGTTGAACGTGGCGAGATGTTTTTCCGAGTCAATTTCAAGCCCGCCCGCGCGGACGACCTCCGGCGCTTTGACCTCACCCCTCGTGCGGCGGAGCAAGGCGCGCACCCTCGCCACCAACGCACGGACAGAGAACGGCTTGGTGATGTAATCGTCCGCGCCGATCTCAAGACCAGTAACTTGATCGATCTCTTCCGAGAGCGCGGTGAGCATGATGATGGGCACGTCGCTCTCCCGGCGCAAGATGCGGCAGACTTCGCGTCCGTCAATCTGTGGGAGCATCAGGTCGAGGATGACGAGGTCAGGTTTTTCGCGGCGGGCAGTCGTCAGCGCGGATTGTCCGTCCGCCGCGGTGACGACGCGGAAGCCGTTCTTCTCCAGATAGTCGCGTGCGAGGCGGATGATTTTCGGTTCGTCGTCCACGACGAGGATGAGGGAAGACATGGGTAAAGTATACGCGGGAAAAGGGAAAGGCAAAAGGAACGACGAAAAGTTCTTTCGTTTTGCCTTCTTTCAGTTATGCATCGTGACGACGATCTTCCCTTGCGCGTGACCCGCGCCTAAATGCCGCATGGCATCCGCGACGCGCGTCATTGGGTACGTTTTTTCGACGAAGGGTTTGATCTTGCCACTGGCGAGCATGTCTTTCAAGATGTTCATATCCTCGCGGTTGAACTGAGCAACGAAGAAGACAAACTTTTGAGTCGCGCCGAGCATAGCAATTCGTGTTTTTATCAGGAGACTGAGGGGACCGATAAGAGGCGTTCGAGGTCCGCCGACGAGGACAAACTTGGCGTTGGGCTTGAGCACGCGCTTGTATGCAGACCATGACCGACCACCATTGATGTTCAGCAATAGATCATATTGTGGACTACTGCGCGTGAAATCCTCCTTGGTGTAATCAATGACATGATCCGCGCCAAGCCGGCGCGCATGTTCCACGTTTTGGGTACTGCACACCGCGGTCACTTCCGCGCCGAGCGCTTTGGCGACTTGTATCGCGAACGAACCTACTCCGCCCGACGCGCCGTGGATCAGCACCTTCTGCCCCGGCTGGACTTTTCCGTGGTCGCGCAGTCCCTGCAACGCGGTGATCCCCGCAATGGCGATACAGCCTGCCTGCTCAAAGGTGATGTTGGCGGGCTTCGGGTAGATATGATTCTTGACACACACATACTCGGCAAAGGCTCCGTTCCGTGCGCCGAAGACTTCATCTCCGGGCTTGAACTGTGTGACGTTCTTGCCGACGGCTTCGACGACACCGGAAAAATCCGTTCCCAGGCTGGTGTCTTTCGGTTTGAGGAGTCCGCCCGCAAAACGCGCCACGAACAAGCCTGTCATCTCGTACCATTCCGCGATGTTCACAGACGATGCGTGGACGCGGACCAGCACTTCATCCTCTTTGGGTGAAGGTTTTTCCACCTCTTGTACTTCGAGAACATCAGGCGTTCCGTATTTTGTATGGGTAATCGTTTTCATGGCTCGATTCTCCTCTCTCCCTTACCCAGGTCGAGATTCTTCGTCGCTTCGCTCCTCAGAATGACATGCTGACATTGTTTTCCCCAATGTATCAACCCATTGTGTAGGAATTGTGGAGGAACCCGTCAGGGTTTGTGGAAGTTATCCCCCGTATTTCGTCAGACCTCTGGCAGAAGCGAGTTTGCCGCAGAGGCGCTGAGTCGCAGAGATTTTTAGTAGGATTCTCAGCGTTCTCTGTGGCTGGAGAAAAAAGCACATGCGAGAGGTCTATAGACGGATTTCCAGCCGTATCGTCACGTTATCCCCCTCGCCGACATTTTCCGCTTTTTGGACGATCATCTTGATCGGCACAAGGTAGAGACCATCTTTCGGGAACAGGGATGTCTTAAACTCAGTCTTGCCGATCTGCACGTGGACGGGAATCACCCCCCAGCCGTACGTTACCTCTTTTGAGATTGCCTTGATTTCAAGGCTTTGTTTTTCAGGAACGGCGACGAAAAGAAACGGAGAAGGACCCCGCCAATGAAAGATCTTGCCGCTGAATTCGATGATCATTGTCCCTTGTTCTGGCTGTTGAATCGCCGGATAGAAATGTCATACGCTTCGGCAAGCAACGGGCGGATTCTCTCGAACGTCGCCTCGCTCGGCGAAAGCACGCAGACAAAGTTATAAGACGCGTATTCAGGATGCGGCATGATCGTATCCAATACAGTGATTCGTAATCGTAGTCGGTGGAGAGGAACGTAGCGAAGGAAAGTTTGCGGTCTGTTTTATAGAAGAACATGGTGTACCCGAATTCCTCGACGAGCTCGACGTCGGGAAATGTTCCGGTGATGTAATCGCTGACAGCAGATTCGTCCATGTTTACGCACTGGCGCGTGGCTTGACGAGGACATTTCTTGCCAGGGTTTTGAATCGCTCTCCGTTCTTTTGTACAACGGTGATCGTAACGTGACCTGTCTTGCTGGTCTTGATGTCTCTGACAGTTCCAGATTTGCCGGCGTGTGTTCCGCGTATGACTTCGCAAAAGTCATCGTCACTCGGTTGTTTCGGCTGTATCCTCTTCACGGTGGTTGCTCCTTTTCTTTCGAGCGATCATAACAAATTGATCGCTCGATTAGCGCTCTTGAGGCTTGGTGCTCATTCATCCATCGTCTGTAACCAACGTTCGGAATCCTCGGCCTTCAGAGCGCGCTCTGCCTCGTGGAGGAGCGCATTTAGGCTTCGTCTGCGGCGGAAGGGCGCGTTGGGTTGCA
>Ga0187892_10009254_pt1 | contig 13034 bp, 8 predicted proteins | sample MA1701073metaG_FD_139345 | JGI IMG/M metagenome (GOLD analysis project Ga0187892, IMG submission 139345) | Bio-ooze microbial communities from a basaltic lava cave in the Kipuka Kanohina Cave System on the Island of Hawaii, USA - MA170107-3 metaG ...
TGGCCCTCGCGCCAGGCCTTCAGTTCCATCGCCAGCGTCACCGCCCCATAGCGCAGGCACAGGTCTATCCGCCCGCGCCCGATGGCGTACTCGCGCTCAATGGTGCCGCCACTGTTGACCACCCGGTGCAGGAAGGCCATCAGCACCAGATGCGGCGCGATCTCCGGGTACTGCCGGGGCGTGGACCGCAGCAAGGCTGCCCATGTTGCCGCCAGAAGGCCAGGAAGGCGGCGAGTAGCAGTTGCGGATTCAGGCTGCCATCATCATTCAGCCAGGTCGGCCGCACCATCGTCAGCGACGCCTGCGGCGTGGCGGCCAGCACGCGCGGGATCACCTCGCGGTAGATCGGGTTGGCGATGACCAGCCCCCCGCCCTGGTCGTAGCGGCACAACCCCAGGTCGAGCACGAAGCGGATATCGTCGAGGGGCACATCGTCGAGGGTAGTGCCGGCCAGGATGGGGCGGATGACCCGCACGACGCGCTCCTCACGCAGGCGCTCGGCCAGGCTATCGAGGTGGGTGTCCTGGCGCTCGATGAGGCGCTCGCGCACCTGCAGGAGCGCCTTCGCGCGGTCGCGCACCGGCGTCGCGCCCCACGCGGGCTGCGCGGCGCGCGCGGCGGCCACGGCCGACGCGGGGTCCTCGCAGACCGGCACTTCACCGATCTTCTCCCCCGTGGCGGGGTTCCGGGCCTCGAGGATGTCGGTCATGACGCGTTGCGTCATGGGAGGAGCATACTACGGACGCGCCGGCGCGTCAACGTCGGAACGGCCTCGCTCCGTCACGCCAGCCGGTTGCGGCTCAGCGACTGCACCAGCTCCCCGGCGATGGCGATCGCATGAGCGACGGTTCCGGGCCTGCGGAGGTACGCGAGCAGCTCCTCGTCGGCGCCTTGAGGTTGACGTGCTGGATCGGCGCGAGCGCGACCAGCTCGGGCGCGACCTGCAGGAAGCGCTCGCCCGGCACGTCGACCTGGGCGACCAGGCCGCGGTGGAACGTCCAGCCGTCGACGAGGTCGGCCACCCTGCCCGCCCACTCGCGGCCGTGCCGGGCGATCAGCGCGTCGATCTCGGCGTCGAGCCTGCGCGCGGGTCCGGTCGCGCGATCGACCCACGCGATCTCGCGATAGGCGAGCTGCTTGTCGAGGAGCAGCGCGCGCGGATCCCCCCGGGACTTCCACTCGTCGAGCAGCGCACACCGCGCCGCCAGCGACGCGGGCTCCGCCATGACGCGATCGAAGGCCGCCGTCACGGCTCGTTCATCCCTGCCGGATCATACCTACGGCGCCACCCTCCTTCGCCGTCCCAGCGACTGGCGGGTGGGTTGGAAAGGCTACGGAGGGCTGAGCTCGTCCAGCGTGCCGATCTCGACCGCCCCGTCGCGCACCCGCCACGCGAGCTTCGCGGGCGCGAGCATGCGGTCGAGGATCTCGGCGACCGTGCCCGAGGCGGCGGGCAGGTCCGCCTCGCGCTTCGTCCGCACGGCGAGACCGAGGTCGCGCTCGAGGCGCGACGCGAGGTCGCGCAGCGGCATCGCGGGGAGCGACACGCGCTGCGAGAGGCGCCAGGCGACGCCGTCGCGCGGCTTGAGCGCGGCGGCGGCGCGGGCGACGGTCACGGGACGGAACGGCAGGTCGTCCACGCGGGCGGTGCCGCGGAGGCGCTGCGCCTGAGCGAGGAGTTCCAGGCGCATCGCGCGGTCCTCCATCGCCCACGCCAGGACGGCATCCGCCTCGGCGGACGCGCCCTCGAGCCCGCGCTGGAGCGGCCGCTCGGACGAGAGGGCCTCCATGAGCACCGGGAGCGGCGCGCCGCCGCAGAGCGCGCGCGTCGCGACGTCGCGGCGGGCGGCGTCGACGCCGGGGCCGCTGTCGATGGAGAGCCACGCGCGGAACGCGGCCTCGTCGCACACGCGGGCCAGGAGGTCGCCGACGCGCGGATGGGACGGGACGTGCGCGATCAGCTCGTCGGCGTCGGCCGCGCGGAGCGCGCCGACGACGGCGAGCAGCCCCTCGACGCCGGGGGCGAGCGGCAGGGCGGCCGCGGAGCATCCGGTTCCCACGCTGAGGACCGACTCTGCGCCCGACCCGTGGACCTCCGGCTCGTACATCGGCTCGGCGCGCGCGGGGAGCGCGCGGAAGTCGCCGGCGAACTCGGGGCGCACCATGTAGTAGAGGTGCGTCGTGCCGGCCGGCAGCGCGCTGAGGAAGAAGAGCGTGCGGTCGTCGCGGTGCTCGACCGAGGCGGCGGAGGCGCCCGCGGGGAGCAGGAGCTGCTCGTCGCGCGTGCCCGCCTTGAAGCGGCGCTGCTCGATGATCTCGCGCAGGAGCGCGATCGCCCACTCGGACTCGCGGCGGCGGTCGCCCCGCACGGAGCGCATGAACTCCTCCATGCGCGACTGCCAGCCGTCGGATAGATCGACGGAGTCCGACAGACCCTCGGCCACGCGCCGCGAGCCCTTGACCTCCGTGACCAGGCGGTCGACCGGCTCGAAGCCGTCGGGCCGCGGGTCGGAGACCATCACGTACTCGCGCGGCTCGGTCGCGGTCACGGTGAGGTGGACGAGCACCGGACGGCCGACGCGCAGACGCCCGTCGGCCGGTCTGAACGTGTCGCCGTCCTTCTCGAAGTACTCGCGCGTGACCGCGATGCCGCGCGACGCCGGCTCGCCGCCGCGCACCAGGCCCTCGAGCGCCGCGGTGTAGAACGCGGTGCCCCTGCCCTCGAACGTCAGCCGCACAACGATCCGCTCCGGCCAGCCTCCCGGCGGCTCGGGCATCGAGACGCGGCCGTCGAACGACGGATCGACGCGGCCCGGCAGGACGATCTCCCGCGCGGCCTCGCCGTTCACGCTGATCGCGAGCCGCCCGCCCGCGAGGTAGTCGCTCCCCGCGCGGTCGAGCACCGCCGCGAGGCCGAGGATCGCCCACGCGCTCTCGATCGTCGTCCGCCATCCCTTGCCGGTGCGGCGGGCGAGGAGGAAGCGCACGGCGTCGGGGACGTTGACGCCGAGATGGAGCATGAACGCGGCGGTCGGGACGTCCGCCGGCGCGATGCCGTCGACCTTCGGGCCGGGAATGCCGAGCCGCTTCGCGGCGAGCGCGAGCATGACCCAGTCGATCGGCCGGCTGGAGTTGTCGCTGAGCGTCGCGACGATGCGCTTCGTCGAGTTCGTCGGCGCGCCCCACGCGGATTCGTACTCCGCGAGCGCGAGCGCCTCGAACACGCGTCCGTCCGGACGGACGGACACCGGCAGGCGACCTCAGTCGAACGGCTCGCGGCCGAACATCGCCTTCTCGAGGTGCTCGCGCAGGTGCTTCGCGGCGCGGTCGCACGCGGCGCGGTCGACGCCGACGCCGGCGCGCTTGCACGCAGCGAGCCCGTAGAGCACGTACGCGGTCATCGGGTCGTTCGTCGCGTCGTTCTGCCACCAGCCCCAGCCGCCGTCGGAGTGCTGGAAGTCGTAGAGGCGGCGCAGGCCGCTCGCGATCACCGACGGGAGCTGCTCCTTCCAGCGGTGCGGCGCGTCGCCGAGCGCGCGGTCGGCCGCGACGGCCGGCAGGAAGCGGCTCATCGTCTGCTCGACGCAGCCGTACGGGTACTGGATGAGCGGCTCGAGGCCCTCGAGGATCGCCGAGTGGATGCCGGCGTCGAGGTTGAGCTTGAGGTCGAGCGTCCCGGCGATGCGGCTCGCGGGGATGCGGAAGACCTCCTCCTTCGGCGCGCCCGCGGCGACCGCCCCGGAGCGCCCCTCCTGGAACGGCATGCCGTGCCGGCGGCCGGGGACGTCGATGGTGACGGCGTCCGAAACCTCCTCGTTGCGCGCCCCGAACGTCAGCTCGACCTGGCGCTGGAACCGGGCGAGCGACAGGACGTGCTCGACGCGCGCGACCTCGCCGTCGGCGACCGTCAGCTCGCCGGACTTGCTTCCGAACGTCCAGCGGACCGTCTGCGCCTTGCCGGTGCCGTTGTGGATGAGCCCTGCGAGCGAGACCGTGTTGCCCTCCTGCAGCACGCGCGGTGACGCGATGCGCGTGTAGAACGGCTTGCGCACGACAGCGGACTGGCGCACCGCGCCCACTTTGTGGTCGCGCGTGATGCCGCGCGCGGTGAAGCGGAACGTCGTCAGGTTGTCGGGGAACTTGAACGAGGCGGTCGCCCGCCCCTCGCCGTCGGTCGTCAGGTGCGCGCTCCAGAACGCGGTGTCGCGGAAGTCGGAGCGCACGCTCATCTCGGTCGCGCGGGCGCCGCCGCCGCGGGCGACGAGGTTCTCGCGTCCGCCCATGCGTCCGCCGTAGCGCCCGCCCGAGCCGCCGCCGCTGCCGATGCCGATCGTGTCGTAGATGCCCATGCCCTTGCGCGGCCGCCCGGGGATGAAAACGGGCGCCTTCCACAGCCAGAACGCCGACGGCTTCTCGACGAAGAAGAACGACTCGTGCACGGCGATCGGCCGCTCGTACCTGTGGAAGAACTCCCGCAGGTCGGGCGTCGCGTCCTCGCGCACCGCGTAGACCGACTCGTCGACGACGCCGAGGGAGATCTCGCAGTCGCGCACCGGCCGCCCCTTCGCGTCGACGACGCGGAGAGTCGCGCGGCATTCCTCGCCGGGGCGGTACTCGGGCTTGTCGGTCTCGACGTCGACGGTCAGGAAGCGGTCGACCGGCGGCACGAGGATCTGCGCGAGCGCCTTCGCGTGGTGGTCGCCGCGGACGGCGATCGCGATGACGCCGACGTTCGGGACGGCCGACTCGCCGACCGGCACCGGCACCTCGGCCTTGCCGTCCGACAGCCGCACGACGCGCCGCTCGTGGATGCGGCCGGTCGCGAGCACGAAGAGCACGTGCTGCGAGGGCTCGCTGCTGCAGATCTCGACCTTCGCGGTCTCGCCGACGCGGTGGACCGAGCGGTCGACGCGCACGGAGACGAGCCCGCCGTGCGACGACGCGGCGGCGATCTTGATCGGCACCTGCGTCCAGACCCACTCGTCGCCCGCGCGCACCGCCACCTGGAGGTTCGCGTCGCGCACGGGGTACTCGCACGCACCGACGCCGTCCTTGAGCTCGACGGTCGCGGAGAAGGGCTTCTCGACGGTCGCGCGCTCCTCGATGCGCAGCGCGGCGGCCCCCTCCGCGTGGAAGCGCAGGATCGCCGTCTCGCCGGGGAAGTACGTCGGCCGGTCGGTCTCGATCGCGAGCGGGACTCCCGTCGCGGTCGCCTCGATGCCGCTCCACGCGACGACGAGCCGCCGCGCGGCGTCTTCGGCGCAGGCGCGGACCGCGTAGCGCATCGACGCGCCCTCGTCGGTCGGGAAGCGGAAGACGCAGCGCCCGCGGGAGTCGGTCGTGAGCTGGCGGTGCTCGAGGGTGCGCCAGCCCCTGTCGTCGGCCGTCATGACCTTCGCGGCGGCGCCCGCCGCCTGCAGCTCGACGTTGACCTTCGTGTCGGCGACCGGGTCGCCCGAGTACATGCGGACGTCGATGCGGACCTCGACCGCGGCGCCCGCGCGCACGTGGCGCGGGTGGTCGAAGGCGATCTGGAACTCCGGCTTGCGGTACTCCTCGACGTGGAACGCGGCGCTCCAGTCGCCGTTGTTCACGGACGCGCGGTAGGCGTTCTGCGGCGCGTCGTGCGGCAGCCGGAGGTCGCCGCTCGCGGTGCCGAAGCCGGTGACGGGGCACGTCTTCGCGACGACGACGCGTCCGCCCGCCTGGAACTCGATGAGCGCCTCGCGGCCGGCGTACGGGTGCAGCCCCTCGCCGTCGAACTCGCGCAGGATCGCCTTGAAGTGGACGACGTCGCCCGGGCGATAGGTCGGGCGGTCGGTGTAGACGAGCGCCTTGACGGCGCGGTCCTTCGCGTCGATCGCGTAGGTCGACTCGACGCGCGAGTGCTTCTGCGCGTCGGCGGTCGCGGTGCGGATGGTGTAGCGGTAGCCGGGCCTCCACTCGGCGGACATCCACTCGAAGAGCCCGTCCGCGTTCGTCGCGCCCTTGAACGCGGCCTTGACGTCCGGGTGCTGCGTGCGGATGTTCGCCGCGCGCTGGAATCCGCGCAGGTAGCTCGCGGTCGCGTCGGGCTCCGCCTTCTTGTCGGCCCACGCCGCCTCGAAGCCGCGCTTGTACTCGGCGGCGTTCGAGTCGTCCTCCGGCACGAGGTGCTCGGGGCGCAGCACGAACTGGCCCGCGGCCTCCCCGACGAGCGCCAGGTTCGCGACGGGGCTTCCGGCGAGGCGGTCGGCGGCGAAGACGAGCACGCGGTCGCGCGCCGGCTGCTGGACGAGCGCGATGTCGGTGACGACGAACTTCGCGATCGCGTAGACAGGGCAGTAGCGGGCCTCGGCGATGACGACGTAGAGGCCGGGTTCGCGGTGCGGAAGCTCCAGCGTGTGGGTCGCCTCCCTGCCGTTCTCGGAGAGCGGCGCGAACTGGCGCTCCCACTCCGCGACGGGCGCGAGCTCGCCGCGCCGCGCGACGATCGTCTCGGCGTTGAGCGAGCCCAGCGTCTCGATGTCGCGCACGCGGAAGAGGCGGCAGCGGATCGGTCCGTGATAGTCGGTGGCGAGCTTGAGCACTGCTCCGCCGAACGTGTGGAAGGGCTTGTCGACGGGCGCCGAGAGGCGGAAGCCGTCGTGGTCGACGAGGAGGTAGAGCTGGGTCGGGTCGAGCGCGGCCTCGCCCCGGAAGTCGCGCATGACGGGCGCGACGTCCTCCTGGCGGTCGACGATCGGCTCGGTGCCTTCGCGCGGGATGAAGCCGGGGCGCGCGCGCTTGTAGAGCGCCTCGATCTCGGCGTCGACGGCCGGGTCGCGGTGGGCGTCGACGTCGAAGTCCCAGACGTTGAGGCGCTTGGGCGCGAGGCGGCGCAGCGCGGAGAGCTCCGCGAGGCGGCGCTTCACGCGCGGGTCGGAGGCGACCGGCCTCCAGGCGGCGATCGCTCGGTCGAACTGGCGCTCGCGCCAGAGGACGTCGCCGAACTCCCAGCCGTCGGCCTTCACGTCGGCATGGGCGATCTCGCCGAGCGCGTAGCGGGCGACGCGGACGAGCGACTCGAGCGCGGGGTCGGGGCGGTCGGCGAGCGCGGCGAGGAGGCCCGCGGAGGCGCGCGAGAGGTCTTCGTGCGGCGGCTGCGGCGCGGTGCGGTAGGGCTCGAGGTCGAACGGGGTGGGGACGCCTTTGGCGACGAGCGGCTCGAAGATCCGGCGCCAGGCGTCGAGGCGGGCCTGCGCGACGGCGGCGGCGAGGCTGGCGTCGAGCGCGGAGAGGCGGACGGGTTCGAGCACCTTCGCGGCGTCGGCGGGTTCGCTCGCGCGAGCGATGTCGAGGCGCAGCGCGGCGGCGTCGCCGGGGTGGCCGGCGAGCGCGGCGGCGGCCTTGGCGGGCTCGTTCCGGGCGAGGTGGAGGCGGACGCTCGCCTCGACGTTGCGGATCTGCTCGTCGCGGCGCTGGAGCGAGACAATGAGGGCGCCGGCGAGGACGATCGACACGCACGCGGCGAGGAGCGCGACCGGCTTCCAGACGTTCGACGCGGGGGGCGCTATGCGGATCGGCGGCGCGGAGACGTCGGGAAGGTTGCGCTTGAGCGCTCGCGCCTCCTCCTCGAGGCGCCGCAGGTGCGCGCCGCAGGGCTCGCAGGACGCGGCGTGCGCGCGGAGGGCGGCATCGTCGATCGCGCCTTCGAAGAGGCGTTCGAGCTGGTCGCGGCTCGGGCAGGTCATGGAATGGCCTTTCTCAGGTTCTGTTTGGCGCGGTAGAGGAGGACGCCGACGTGGTTGGGTGTGAGGCCGAGGATCGAGGCGATGTCGCCGTTGGAGAAGTCGTCCTGGTACTTGAGGGTGAGGAGGTACTGGTCGGTGGGGGCGAGCGACTCGAAGGCTCGGCGGATGTCGGCGGGGGGCGTCTCGAGGTCGATCGGCTCGGCCGGTTCGGCGGCGACGTCGACTTCCAAGGGGACGGCGCGGCGGCGGCCGCGGAGGACGTCGATGGCGGCGCGGTAGGCGATCGTGAAGACCCAGGAGCGGAGGTTGTCGGCGCTGCCCTGGAAGGTATCGATGCGCGCAATCACGGTCGTGAACGTGTGCTGGACGACGTCCTGGGCGTCCGCTTCCTGGCCGACGAGCCGGGAGACGAAACGGTAGAGGGGCGCGGCGACCGCTTGGGCCATCTCGGCGAGGGCGGCCGGGCGGCGGGCGCGGAGGTCGTTCATGTCAATACGGCCAACGGTCATGGGAGCGACACATTACAACGAATCAGCGAAAATCGGATGCCAGATCCCTGGGTACCGCTCCGCAGAAGTCGGTGTCCATGTGCGGAAAGACCAAAGATCAAAGATCGAAGATCAGAGGTGGCCACCCCCAAGCCGCCTCCGAGGGGGTCGAGGGGTGAGTGCACTTTGATCTTTGGTCTCTGATCTTTGATCTTTCGGCGCCAGATGGTCACGAAGTTGCGGGGCGCCGTACGGAGCACTCAACGGATCCGGCACCATCATGGTTCAGTGTAAAGGACCCATTACAAACCACGGTCCATTACATACCGAGAGACGCAACAACGGTTGTCACATTCATAAGGCGTTGTATTGCAATATCTTACAACATCACACGCGGTGATGCGTGGCCGTAGTATTGCACTTGCCACCACACTTGAGTTGAGGTTGCCAAGCGGACTTTACGCGGAGGGTTGGAGCCATGAAGACGTTGTGGGTGGGAATTGTCGCCCTTTCCGTTCTGGGGTGGGCGTGCGGCGGCTCAGATGGTGGTGGTGGTGCGGGCGGGTCAGCTCCGGTCGATCCGGGTCAGCCGCCGCCTCCTCCTCCCCCGCCGCCCCCGCCGCCGTCTCCCCCTGTAGGCACGGGCGGTTCGGGCGGCACAGCGGGCACGTTCGACAACACCATCAGCGTCAACGGCGTCTCGCGGACCTATCGCCTGTACGTGCCGGCCTCCGCCATGACGGCGATGGCGAGCGGCCCCGTCCCGCTCGTCATGGGGTTCCACGGGGCGGGCGACACGGGCGCGAACTTCATCGGCGCAACCGCATTGACGATGAACGCCAGCGCGAACGCCTACATCCTGATTGGCGCGGACGCCTACCCGGGCACGGGCGGAGTGCGCGCATGGTTCCTGAGCACGAGCGAGGGGTGGCCGGGGCCGGGATCGAGCAGCCTGGCGAACGACGTGTCGTTCGTGCTGGCGGTCAAGAACGCGGTGGGCGGGCTCTACAACCTGCACACGAAGAAGATGTACGCGTGCGGCTTTTCGCGCGGCGCGGGCTTCACCGGCATCCTGGCCGACTGCTCGAACAACCCCGGCGCGTTCAGCGGGACGTATGCGAGCCCGTTCGCGGCGTACGGCATCTGCGCCGGCTACGACGCCTTCGGCGGAACCCTCAACCTCTCGGCGGCGAGCCCGAAGAGGCCGATCTGGTTCAAGCACGGGACCGCCGACTCGGCGGTGCCGTACTCGTCGGGCAACAGCTTCGCGACGGCGCTGACATCGGCCGGATGGCCGGTGACGTGGTCGTCCGTCTCGGGCGCGCCGCACACGTGGCTGTGGTCGGCGACGTGGGGATCGAGCAACCAGGCGCTGTGGGACTACTTCGTTGCGAATCCGCTCCCCTAGGGAGCGGATTCGCGGCAGTCGCACGTATCACGTTTCACGTATCAAGTCGTCGGCGGTTGCCTGTCGGCAGTCGTTGACTCAGCGCACAACCGGGCGGCCGGGGTCGACTCCAACCGGCCTCGGCCGCTACCCCTCAGAGGTCACAGGTATCATGCATCACGTATCAAGTCGTCGTCGGAGGACGGTCAACTGTCGTCGACCGTCGACCGTCGACCGTCGACGACGGTCGTCCATCAACTGTCGACGACCTGAGACGTGATGCGTGATACCTGAGACTACCGGGGGTCGTAGGCATTCTGCCGGACCGCCGCCCGCCAGGCGCGCTCCATCTCCTGCATGTCGAGGCGCCCGAACACGTGGCGGTACGCCGAGTCGGCGGGGGAGCCGAGCATGAGCGCGCGGAAGTACTCGTCGAGGAGCGAGGCGCGCCGCTGCTGGTGCAGGAAGTAGATGAAGCTCCACGACTGGCAGTAGAGGAGGCCCATCCGCGGGTTCTTCTGGAAGACGTCGTACGGCATCGTGAGGAGCTCGGTGAGCGCCGGGAGCGTGTCGAGCTCGTGCTGCGTGGCGGCGTGGTGGCGGGGGCTGAAGGCGGCGCGCTCGGGCGTGGAGCGCTCGAAGAACGAGGCCAGGCCCTCGTGGAACCACGGGGGCGACTGGGGGGCGAAGCAGTCGAGGATCTGGTGCAGCGTCTCGTGCCGCAGGATGGTCGGGAGGTCGATCGCGCGGTCGTACGCGACGAGTTCCTTGAGGGAGGGCGAATAGTAGGCGAGCGGGTCGTGCCCGCCCGGCGGCCGGGACGCGCGCGAGTAATCCTGGAAGTCGCGCTCGCGGGAGAAGAAGACGATCCGGAAGCGGATGTTGGGGTTGCGGAAGAACGGGAAGGCGCGCGCGTACTCGCGCGCGGTCTCCGCGATCTTGTTGACGATCTCCTTCGCGCGCGCGGGGCTCGTGTCGGTCAGGATCTCGTACGCGTACGCGTAGTCGACGTAGACGGGGCTGTCGGGGCGCATCCCCGGCTTCCAGCGGTTGATGGCGGCGCGCCAGTGGTGGGTGGCGTCGGGCGCGAGGTTGACGCCGCTGGCGGCGGCCCGGTCGATCACGCGCGCCATGGCGTCGATGTCGTGGCGCCATCCGTAGAGCTGCACGAGGCTGCGCCAGACGTACGGCTGGCGCGGCCGCAGCGAGAGCGCCTTCTCGTAGAGCTGCACGACCACCTCGTCAATGGGGGCGCGCATGGCGGCCATGTCGACGGCGCTGAGGATGCCGGGGTCGATCTCGCCGGAGCCGGCGAGCTCGTGGGCGTCGAGGCACACGCCGGTGTAGTTCTCGAGCGCGAAGTGGACCTGGATGCGGCGGCGCAGGGCGGCGTCGCGGTACTTGGCGGTGCGCGCCAGCTCGTTGAGAACCGGCAGCGCGTCCGCCCAGCGCGCGCGCTCGACGAGATCCTGCGCGTCGGTCCAGCGGAAGTCGGGCTGGTCGGGGGGCCGCACGGCGGCGTAGCGCGCGCGCAGCGCGTCCATGCCGGCGCGAGCCTCCTCGGCCGACTGCTTGCGGACGGCTTCGAGGCGGACGTGCGCCGCCTTCCAGAGGGACTCGTACGACTCGCGCGTCAGGTCCGGGACGTCCCACGCGACGATGTCCGAGAGCCGCTCGACCGCCTCCTCGGGGCGGTCGGCGTCGATGCGCGCGACGGCCTCCCGGAGCAGGGCGTCGCGCCGTTCGCCCGCGCGGCCGCGGACGAGCGCCTGGACGTCCGCGATGCGCACGCTCTCGTGGGCGTCGGCGGCCGGGTCCCGGACGAGCAGCTCGAGGGTGCGCGTCGCCTCGCCGTAGCGGCCGCTCTCGGCCAGGCCCATGCAGCGGTCGACCTCGGCCGAGACGCGGGTGGCCGGGCGCGTGGGCGCGGGCGGAGCGGGCGGCTCGGCCGGGACGCGGAGGAAAAGCCGCCACCCGGCCCACGCCGCTGCGGACGCCGCGAGCAGGAGAGCCGCGACCAGGGCACCGCGTCGCACGTCCGGATTCTAACCGCTCTAGTCGAGCTGCTTCAAGGCGTCGGTCGCCCGGCGCGCCGCGTCGGTGCCCTTGTAATCGGTCTGGACCTTGCGGAGGCTCGCCTTGGCCTGCTCGATCTGCCCGGCCGCGGCGACCTTCTGGGCGCGCTCGACCCGGGCGATGCCCTCGGCGACGATCTCGTCGAAGAGCTTCTGCGCCTCGTCGCGCTGCCCCTTGAAGTGGTCGTCGTCTCGGGCGCGGACCTTCTGTACGCGCGCGAGCGCGGCAGCGACGTTCTCCTTCGCGTTCTCAGCGGAGGCGAGGCGCAGCTCGGCGTCGTCGCCGGGGGGCGTGTCCTTGAAATCGACGGCCATCTGGGCGAGCGACTTCTGCGCGGCCGTCGCGTCGGTCTTCTCCTGGGCGTCGATTTCGGCGAGGCGCTTGTCGCCGATCTCGCGGAGGCGCTTGAAGGCCTCGTCGATCTCGGGGTAGCCGGTCTTGCCGCACGCGGCGACCTCGACGCAGGGGCGGACGGCCTTCGCGTCGTCCGGCGCGGCCTTCGCGCGATCCCAGTCGGCCGTGAGCTCCTTCTTGAACTTGCCGACCTGGTCGGGCGTCGCCTTCAGGATCGCCCGGATGGAGTCGGTCGAGACGACCGACGCGCGAGGGAAGACGTTGCCGTACTTGTCGAGGCCGTAGATGCTGGGCGCGCCCGTCACCTTCATCTTCTTCAGCTTCGCGTCGTCCTTGTCGAAGGTACGCTTGGCGAAGACCCAATTGGTGGTGGACGCGTCGACGAACTCCTTCGCGGAGAACGCGACGGGGTCCTTGGCCTCGCCGACGGGGCTGACGTAGAAGAAGATGTACTTCTCGCCGGCCTGCGAGGTCTGGGCGCGGTCGATCGCCGCGTCGAGGGAGTCGACCCACTGGATCGGTTTGGTCTCGTTGTCGCGGTTGCCGCCCATGCCGCCGCCGGGGCCGGGGGGGCCGCCGCCGCCGGGGCCGTTGCCCCCGCCGCCGTTGTTTCCGCCCCCGCCGCTGGGACGCCCGCCGCCGCCTTGGCCCCCGAAGCCGCCGCCGCCTCCCTGGGCCCAGGACTCGGCGATCAGACAGCAGGAGATGAGCGCGGACAGGACGATGGCAACGGGCTTCATGCGCGATCCTCCCTGGACGACTCGCTCCCTGACAACAGAACACGGCCCATCTGTAAGAGGGGCCCGGAATCGATAACTTCCACGAATTACGCATCACGAATCACGGGTATTACGCAGCCACGGCGCGCTTATTGTGACCGCACGGACTCCCGTGATTCGTGATTCGTAATTCGCTATTGGGCCCTTGACCCGCCCACGGCCCTCACTATAATCGCGGGCCTATGGCGCATCACAAGGGGCAGGGTTCGTCGCGCAACGGCCGCGACAGCACGTCGAA
>Ga0187892_10009255_pt1 | contig 13033 bp, 8 predicted proteins | sample MA1701073metaG_FD_139345 | JGI IMG/M metagenome (GOLD analysis project Ga0187892, IMG submission 139345) | Bio-ooze microbial communities from a basaltic lava cave in the Kipuka Kanohina Cave System on the Island of Hawaii, USA - MA170107-3 metaG ...
CGCCGTTTGACTGCCGGTATTTGCGGTTCCGGCGCTCGTATCAAAGCCGCTGTCCGTTCCACCGAAAGTGGTGTCCATGAAGGTTTCGCTGGCCGCCGTTTCCGCGGCGGGCTGAGCCGCCGGGTTGGCAGCCGCGCCGTCGCCGGCGGGGGCTTCGCCCGCGGGCTGCGCGCCGGGTTCGCCGGCAGGAGCAGTGGATTCGCCTTCAGGCGCGCCTTCGGCTCCGTCGGCGGCGGCATCGTTTCCGTTGCCGTTCGCGTTGTTATTCTGGTTGTTCTGGCTGTTGCCCGTTTCGTTAAGGGCGTTGAAAAATCCGCCGGCAACCGATTTCAGCGCGTTAAAGTTGTTGGAAAAAGCCGCGGGATCGGCCTTGCCCATGAATTCAACGCCGCCCGTCGCCGGATTGAACTTCGCCGTTTCATACTGGTTGGCGAGCGTGACTTCGGTGCCGTTGAACGCGCGCATGACGATCGCGCCTTCCATGACCGTGATCTCGCCGGTCGTGACGTTGCCCGCGATGATCGTGCCGCGGATGCCGATGGAACCCATCGGCGTGTCGATGTTCACGTCATCGGGATCATCCCGTCCAATGAGTCCGCTGGTGAAAACGAATATGCCGCGCAGCACGGAAACATCCGTGGTGCCGCTCTCGGACGAGGGATCGAACACGTATTCGTCGATGGCAAGCTTCGCGTTCTCGGAAACGGCGAGCGAGGTTTCATCGATGAAAACGATGTTCACCGCGCCGTCGCCCTCGGTCTCGATGATGTCGCCTTCGAAAATTACCGTGCCGATGGTGATCGTTTCGGTGGAGCCGTCGGTGCGGGTGACCGTGGCTTTGCCGGAAACTTCCTTGACCGCGCCGGCCGGGCTTTCGTCGGCAAGCGTGCCTTGCTGCGCGTACTGGGTCGCGCCGATATGCTGCACGAACGATTCAACAAGCTGGGGGGTCAGCATTTCGCCGCTCGGGGCTTGCAGGGCGGGGGCGGGCTCTGCGTTGAAATAACCTTCGATAACGACAACGGAACCGTCGGGGCCTTCGAGAACCAGGTCCTGCCCGTCGCGCAGGATTTCCGCGTTCTTGATGAAATCCGCGCTCGGCAGGTCCACGATATCCTGACCGTTTATCTGAATGACTTGCGGCTGTGTTCCAGACGCTCCCGCCTGCCCGCCAAAATCATCTTCCGGTGTCCGCGCCATTGCTTTTTACCCCCGCTAAATAGCCCTTCAATTTAACCCCAAAAACCCGATAGGCGCGCTTCCGCACCTCTTAACATCTTAACGTAATAACCATTAAGATCGGGTAAGGGGAAAGTTGCTATTTGGTTAAGAAAATAGGGGAATTAAATCGTTGATTTTAAATAGAAAAACCGCCATTTTTCAGGGCGGTTTTTACGATGGTTTCCAGCCATTAAGCAATAACCTGTGACGGGCTCGTTGTATCGAGTAAAACGCTTTCGATATTGAGGACATATCCGCCAAAACTGAAGCTGTCATAACCTCCGCCGACTGTATGCGCCACATAAGCGGCGCCGCCGGGATCCAGCTTGTTCTCCAGCACGGTTTGCAAGTCGGTGGCCATAAGCATCGGGTCGGCGGTCAGCGAGCCGTTGCCGTGAAGGAACATCTTGTTAGTGGTATTCGCGTTCCCGGATATCGTCAGCGTGCCGTCATCGCTTTGCTGAAGCAGCCGGAAGATGTCATCGATGCCGATCTTCAGCGTCTGGTTGATCCCCATCATCTCGATTTCCTCGATGCCGTTCAGCGCCTCGGAGCCGACATTCGAAAAATCAAGAACGGCGGCGGCGTTCAGCTCCAGCCTGTCGAAACCCGCGCCGCCCTCGATTGTCCTGAAGGCGGTATTGGTGATGCGGATGATGTCATCGCCCGCGCCCGCGCGGAAACTGACGCCCGTAAAGGTGTTCTGGTCAAGAATGTTGTTCCCGGCATTGCCGACCAGCGCGTCGCCGGCGCTGGAAGCGATGACGTTGGCGGGGCCGTTGATCTCCGCCGCATGCATGTCGGGGTTCGCGCCGGCAAGATCGGACGCAAGCGGGCGTCCGAAAACCACCGAAACCGCGCCGTCGCCGTTATTCGCGTCCGGCGTGCCGATCAGCAGGTCGTCAAACCCGTCGCCGTTCAGATCGCCGCCCGTCGAGATGACGAACTCGAACGGGTTCGTGTTGCCGATATTGTAGGTCATATGGAACGCCTTGCCTGGATCGTTCATAAGGGTCTGTATGTCCAACGTGGCGGGGATTCCCGCCTTGCCGTAAATGACAAATACATCCGCCATCGTGCCGCTGCGCACGGCGATGGCGGCGTCGTCGAATCCGTCGCCGTTGAAGTCGCCCGCCCAGCCGCCGCCCTCGAAGGTGCCGGGGCCGCTGTTGAAGATAGTAAAACCATTGGTATTGACGCCGTCGGCAAGATTGGTGTCGACGGTTCCGCCGCCGAACAGAAGATGCACGCGGTCGTTGAGCGTGTCGGCGATGGCGATGTCGCTGATGCCGTCGCCGTTGATATCGCCCATATGCATGATCGGAACGTCGTTACCGTCGACGCCGATGCCGGTGAAGTTATAGGCCGCATCGGCCATGTTGTCGAACATCGCGCTCGACGGATCGCCCATGAACATCAGCACCATGCCTGTGGAACCGGTAGGCATCTTGCTGACCATGAAATCGGCAAAGCCGTCATTGTCGAAATCTCCCGCGCCGCTGACATTGATGCCGAATTGCTGGTTGTTTCCCATGTTGTCGATTCTGACGCCATCTACCAGCGCACTGGCGTCAAGCGGGGCAGGAGTGTTGTTACCGAACAAGATGACAGCGCTGCCACGGTCAGTGCCGACATTATCTCTTCCCGGCATGCCGAACAAAACATCAGCGAACCCATCGCCGTTGACATCGCCTATCCCCGCGACGGACGAACCGGCATAATCGCTCGCATTCAGGCCAGCAATAACAAAGGTGCTGGTTGCTTCGATGGTGACGCCGCCTCCACCGGCAGACACGTTATTGGCGAACGGGGAGCCTGCCACAAAGTCTGTGAATCCATCATTGTCAAAATCTCCGGCACTGGCAATGTCGGGCATTTGTGAACCTGTATTGGTCCAAGTGACCAACGTTCCTCCGTTATATTCAAAAATTTTGCCTCCCGTCGGTTTGCTTTCGGCAATGAGGAAATTGCCGAACCCGTCGTGATCCGAATCGCCGAGTGCCGCGACCGCAAACCCGAAATGCGCAGTTGATCCCGCCGCGCCGTTAAGGACAAAGCCTTCCGCGCCGCTGACATTTCTCAGTTCGAGGAATGTCGGGCCCGCCGTCCCGCCGCCGCCAGCAGGCGGAGGAGGGGGAGGCGGCGGCAATGTATTTATCGTCCCCGTCCCATTCGGCGGAGGAGGGGGAGGAGGAGGCAGTGCGCCCGCGGGCGACGGCGGGTAACCGCCGGCCCCATATGTCCCCGCGGGAGGCGGCGGAAACAGCGGCGCGGGCCCTGTCGCGCCGATATTGTTGTAGTTCGCGCTCTGCGTAAATCCCTGATCGAAAGTAATATCGCCGCCCGGCGGAGGAGGAGGCGGTATCATCATGCCGTCCTGCTGCGGGCCGGGCTGCATTTGCATTCCCGGCTCGCCCTGCGGCGGCTGTTGCATGTTCATCGGCATCGGCTCTCCCGGTTGCGGCGCGGCTTCGTGCGCGGCGGGCGCTTCGGCTTCTCCGGGTTGCGCATCCTGCGGTTTCGGTGCTTGCCCGGTCGCCGCGCCGTCCAGCCCCGTGAACAGGGCGGGCGCAACGCTCCGCATGACATTGTAATTCGTGTCGAACGAGGCGGCGGAAGTCGTGCCGACATAAACCACATCGCCGCCCGCCGCGTCAAAACGCGCGGTTTCATATTGATTGGCGAGCGTGACTTCCGTGCCGTTGAACGCGCGAAGAACGATCGCGCCTTCCAGGACCGTGATCTCCCCGGTGTGAAGATTGCCCGCGATGATCGTGCCGCGGATGCCGATGGAACCGACCGGCGTATCTATGCTGACATCGTCCGGATCGTCCCGGCCGATCAGCCCGCTCGTGAAAACGAACAGCCCGCGCAGGATCGAAAAATCCGTCGTGCCGCCTTCTGACGAAGGATCGAACACGAATTCATCGATCGCAAGCTTTGCGTTCTGCGATACGGCGAACGTCGACTCATCGACGAATGTAATGTTCACCGCGCCGTCGCTGCTGGTCTCGATGACGTCGCCCTCGAAAATCTGCGTGCCGATATGCGCTTCTTCGGTAGAGCCGTCGGCGTGCGTGACCGTCGCTTTCCCGGTGGCTTCCTGCACTGCGCCGACAGGGCTTGCGTCGTTCGCGCTTGCCGCCTGCGCGTATTGCGCATTGCCGCTGTGCGTGACGAAGGAGTCGACAAGATCCTGCGTCAGCGTCTCGCCCGTTTCCGCCTTGATGGTCGGCGCGGGCTCCGCGTTGAAATAATCCTTGATGACGATGGAGGAGCCGTCTGGCCCTTCGATAACCAGATCCTGCCCGTCCCTGACCAGTTCGGAATTCGTGATGAAGGAGGCGTCCGGCACCGTAACGGTCTGTCCGTCTTTCGCTTCTATGATATGCGCCTTGTCCCCCGATACGGTTCCCGCTGGTCCGTCCTGATGTTCGTATGGAGTGCGTGCCATGATCTATACCCTTTATCGCTTGCGTTTTTATCGGCGGATCGCGGCTATACCTGTTCCACCGTATACTAATATTTTATCATCCCGGCGGACGCAGGAATGTGACCCCGTTAACAAATGCGGAGTTTTTTATTTAATTAAAAATTTCAATGAAAATCAGATAGTTAGGCGGAAATTCGCGCCGGCTCCCAGCTGCCGAGCAGTTCGATAACCTTCTTTTCCGGCATTGGCTTCGCAAAGTAATAGCCCTGCGCGCTATCGCAGCCCATTTCCTGCAGGAGCCTTGCTTCCTCGATATGCTCAACGCCCTCCGCGACGATGGTCAGGCCCATGTTCTTGCCGAGCCCGACGATGGATTTCACGAGCTCAAGGCTGCGGTCTTCCTTGTACATCGCCCGGACGAAGCTCTGGTCGATCTTGAGAATCTCGATCGGGAAATAATAAAGATAGCTGAGCGAGGAATAACCCGTGCCGAAATCGTCGATGGCGATGCCCACGCCCTGGTCGCGGCAGGCCTGAAGCGTCGCCTTCGCGTTGTCGGGTTGCTGGATCAGCAGGCGTTCTGTGATTTCCAGCTTGATCTGGTTCGGCTTGATCTTGCTGGTCTTGATCGTTTTCATCAGGTTGTCGACGAAATCCGGCTCCGCGAAATCGTGGCTTGAGAAATTGACGCTCATATAAAGCGGCTTTGCCTGGCCGAGCGCTTTTTCGATGCGGCTCAGCGCGGCGCAGGATTCCGAAAGCGCCCACTTGCTCGCCTCGACGATAATGCCGCTTTTTTCGGCAATCGGGATGAACACGCCCGGCGAGATAAAACCGTTTTCCTTGTGCGTCCAGCGCATCAGCGCTTCAAAGCCGAGGACTCCGCCCTTGCCGAGATCGACGATCGGCTGGTAATGCAGCTCAAGATCGCCGTTTTCCAGCGCCGCCTTGAATTCGTTCGCGATCTTGACCGACTCGACGACGTCGGTCTGGGCCGTGTAACGGCGCTCGATGGCTTCCGGCGGCGGGTGGTTTTCGCTGTCCCTTAAAATTTCCGCGCGCGTCAGCGTATCGCGGTAGCGCGTCAGGATAACCTGCGAAATCATCTGGATGACGGGATCTGTGGTTTTAAGGCGCTGCGCGAAATCCTCGCGGGTGATCTCCAGCATCTTGCAATCTTTAAGGGCCTTGACCGTTGCCGTGCGCGGCGCTTCATCGACGATGGCCATCTCCCCGATGATCGTGCCCTCGCCGCGGCGGCCGACATGCTGGGTCTTGCCGTCTTCTCTTTCGATCAGGATCTCGACCTGGCCTTCCTCGATAATATAGGCGCAGTCGCCCCTCTCGCCCTGGCGCATGATAATCTCGCCGGCCTTGAACGACTTTGTTGCCTTTACGCCTTCCATGGACTTGTCCCTAACCCCGGTTTTTTGCCGTAAAAATACCTTCAGGCATAATAAATCAGTTCTAATAATGGGGAAGAGTTCTTAGCTTTCGGTTAATGATGGGGTTGTTTTTTCACAAAATCAATCAATAGTTTGGCGGACGGTCTTGGCACGGAACCCGTTTCCGCGCATAATCGGTAGGGTCATTATTTAATGAATAAACCGCAATGGATCCTTTAAATATACTTCTTCTGTATATCGCCTTCCGCCTCAAGCAGTATGTCTGCGACTTCGTGCTGCAGACGGACTGGATGGCCATGACCAAGGGCAAGCCGGGCAGCGAAGGCTACAAGGCCCTGTTTTCTCATACCATAATGCACGGCATCGCCACCACGGTCATAGCCTTCATTTTCGTCCCTTCCCTGTGGTGGCTGGGCCTTGTCGACTTTGTGGTCCACAGCGCCGTGGACAGGGTCAAAGGCCTTGTTACTTATAAGAAAAACTGGTCCTATAACGACCGCTGGTTCTGGTGGTCCTTCGGCCTTGACCAGGAAGCGCATAATTACACGCATCTGGCCTTTATCCTGTGTATCGTCGCCGTCCACGGCGGGGTGCATTTTTAGCCACAGAAATGCTTGTGGGAAATGCTTGACAAGCGCTATCCGCCCTATGTAATGTGCGGGCTTCGTTTACCTGAGTTTTAAAGGATTTAAGGCGATGAAAATCAAGAACTCGCTCCGCACATGGAAGGCAAGAGACCGCAACAGCAAGCTGGTGCGCCGCCGGGGCCGTATTTATGTCATCAATAAAAAGAACCCGCGCATGAAGGGCCGTCAAGGCTGAGCGGGTCTCAATTTGGCACGACAGGGGCCCGCGCTGCGGGCCTTTTTATTTTGCGTTTTATGCGGGAAAACACGCAAAAATCTTGGTGCATAGGGTCTATCTGTCTGATATAACCTTCCCATTCACTCTACCGAACGGACTTCCGGATGTTCTCGAAACTCTTCGGCTTCATGTCTGCCGATATGGCGATTGACCTTGGCACGGCCAATACGCTGGTCTATGTCCGCGATCAGGGCATCGTGCTGAACGAGCCGTCCGTGGTGGCCATTTCCGTGCACAACGGCAAAAAACAGATACTGGCCGTCGGTAACGAGGCGAAGCAGATGCTGGGCCGCACCCCCGGCAATATCGTCGCGATCCGCCCGCTGCGCGATGGCGTTATCGCCGACTTTGAAGTCACCGAGGCGATGATTAAGCACTTCATCCGCAAGGTCCACAACCGCCGCTCGTTCGTCTCCCCGAAAATGGTGATCTGCGTTCCCTCCGGCTCAACGGCGGTGGAGCAGCGCGCGATCATCGAACCCCCTGAAAGCGCGGGCGAACCGCAGGTGGGATTGATCGAAGCGCCGATGGCCGCCGCAATCGGCGCGGGGCTACCTGTAACAGAACCGACCGGCTCGATGGTCGTCGATATCGGCGGCGGCACAACCGAAGTCGCGGTCATTTCGCTGGGCGGCATCGTCTACGCGAAATCCGTGCGCGTCGGCGGCGATAAAATGGACGAAGCCGTCATCGCTTACATCCGCCGCGTTCACAATTTGCTGATCGGCGAAACCACCGCCGAGCGCATCAAGAAGGAAATCGGCTCCGCCTGCCCGCCCGCCGACGGCGAAGGCCGCCGCATGGAAATCAAGGGCCGCGACCTGATGAACGGCGTGCCCAAGGAAATCATCGTCACCGAGCGGCAAATCGCGGAAGCGCTCGCGGAACCCGTCGGCCAGATCGTCGAGGCCGTCAAGGTCGCCCTCGAACACACGCCCCCCGAACTCGCCGCCGACATCGTCGAAAAAGGCATCGTCCTCACCGGCGGCGGCGCGCTGCTCTCGAATCTCGATTACGTGCTGCGCCACGCGACCGGTCTGGCGGTGGCCATCGCCGACGACCCGCTCTCCTGCGTCGCCCTCGGCACCGGCCACGCGCTCGAGGAAATGAAGGCGCTCAAGAATGTGCTGATCGGCACCTATTAACTTCCTTCCTTTGTTAACCCCTTGTCACAACCGTTAGGGGTATAATCACCGGATGAAACGGCTCCTTTTAGCGTTGGGCATCACTGTGGCTATCATGCTAAGCCCCGTCCTTTTGGTCATGGGGATCGTGATAGTTGATTCAATCAAGAGCGCCTATGAACCCAGCTACGAGGAGAAGAAGGAAGGGGCATGGTTGAAAAACCGCGCCGCCCTTGAACCCGAGTTATTGCCCGTCTGCGGCCCGTCCTACGAAACCACCTGTTTTCTGAATACCGCTCTGAGCCGTCTTGAAGCAACGCAATTCAAGGACAAGGCGGCGTTTGAAACCCTCACCCGGATTTCCGCGACAGCAGTAACGCTGGGCGATGAGAAACTTTTAGAGCGACTTTTGGCGATCATGCAGTCTCCGGCTATCAGGAAGCCGGATGCGAATGATGTAAGAAGGCGGACGGAAATCATGAAACTGATCTTCGCGCTGGGCCGGTTCGATGAAGGCATGGCCACGCTGAATGAACTTAAAGGCAAACAGGCAACGGATAAATACTATGACATCCCGCAAATCGCCGCGATGCAAGTGTTGATAGATCGAAGCGATCTGGATGCGGCGAATAAAATCGCATGGGCCACGAAAGACTGGCCGCTTGAGTTCGCGAAGTATGTGCATATGCATCAGTATTATTCAAATGGTGATCGCATCCTAGAATTGATAAAAGCGTATGTGGATGAAGGTAATGGCGAAAAGGCAAAAGCACTCCTGCCTTTGCTAAAAAATGTGGAATCCGCATATTTCGATTCGCGCAAATATAATGAGACCATAAGCCATATTTCTGCATATTTGGGCCAAAATGACAAAGTCGATAAAAACCCAAAAGAATGGTGCAAAAAACTTTTGACGGATTTTGAAAAAGATAAAATGCGCTTTGCTGACACACTGATTACTGAATTTGGAAAGATGGAATGCCGGGAAGAACAAAGAATTGTCGCGCAATATATAAATGATGAATGGACGCAACTCGAACAATGGGATGGACGCCGCAATTCTTTCGATCAGGCGCAGATTGTTCTCGGTAAGGGAGAAAAACTTCTTCAGGAGAGTATCAAGATCGAAGATCCTTTTGAAAGGTTTCGTTCACTTGGGAGCCTTGTAAGAAAATTTTATCAATTCGGAATGGATGATTTAGAGCAAGAGGCATTACATGCCACCCTTAATTTATATAAAGAAATGCAAAATCTATCGAATGAAGCCGAACGTCTTCATTACGAAAGAAACAGGCTAATCTTTGCAAGCGATCTGGTGACATTGTTAAAAAATATTGGCTTGCCCGTTGAATCAAAGGAAGTTCTGAATAAACTAATTGCCGAGGCTGATAGCCTTGATAAAAAAGCGTTGGCGGAACTGCTGCGGTTTAACGATTACCCTTCCTATCCGCAATTTGAAGAATATGAGTATCAAGAACCATATGTAGGAGAACATCTAAGCCGGGAAGCCGCGTTAAAAAAAATCAATTCTTATATTCAAAACGGCAATATAGCGGAAGCGCAGAACTTATTCGGTACTTTATATCAGGACGGATATGCCGCCAGCGAAATTCTTCCTGCGCTCTTTGCAACGAAAACAGAAGGGCCGTTTTTGGAAAAGGTCTGGAAAATTGATATGACGGATTGTTTCAAAACCTCGATGGTTAATAAACTAAAAACCCGTGATCCTTCGATACTGGTGGCGGGCTGCCTGAACGATTTGACCAATAATGTATTGCGTTCCGGGCAACAGGCGCGACCGGATTAACTCAGGGCGCTGGTAATATAATCTGTGTTTATCTGTGTGCATCTGTGGCTTTTAGCGCCTTCGGCTTTGCCGGTTGACAGAAGAGGAATATTTTCCTACAATAAATCTCATGAATTTGTCAAACATCAACCGCGAACGGCCCGGCTTCATCCTGCAAATTGCGGGGGGTTGGGCCCCCCTCCCCCAAAATCCGGCGACCGGACTGATAAGGAGACATAATCATGGCAAAGACCTGGTTCTCAATACGCGGAAAGCTCCTTGGCAGCCGCATTGCGGATACCCACAAATATCTGTATCCTTGGAAATGAAGAAGCTTGCGTCTTTTCCATTTCTTTTCTAGCACTTAAAAGTTCCGCTTCGGAAATGATCCAAGGAAGAATAGGGAAAAAGTTTGAAGCTCCGCTCGCGAACCAAAGGCATTGCGCGCATTGTCCCGCTCAACTGGGGGGCAGGCTCAGGTTCCCTTGTCTTTATGTTCGCCGCGCTTTTCCTGTTCTCGGTTTCCGCGCTCAATCCCGCCGCGATGGAAAAAGCCCGCACCGGCACCACCGATCTCTTCGCGCCCTTGCTTTCCGCCATCAACAAGCCTTTTTACCAGGCCGCGGAATATGTCCGCGCCGCGAGCGGCATCGCGAGCCTTCAGGCCGAGAACCTGCGGCTTCAACAGGAAAACGCCCGTCTGCGCGACTGGTATCAGAGCGCTCTCTCATTAAAGTCCGAAAACGAGAATTTGCAAAAGCTGCTTAACATCAAAGTCGAGCCGACCTACGGCTATATCACGGCGCGCGTCATCGCCGATGCCGGCAACGCCTTCGCCAAAAGCCTGTTGGTGCTGGCCGGCGCAAAGGACGGCGTCGAGAGCGGACAGGCCGTGCTGGCGGGCGACGGCCTCATTGGCCGCGTCATCGAAAGCGGCCAGAAAACCGCGCGCATCCTGCTGCTGACCGATATCAACTCGCGCATTCCCGTTATGATCCAGGGCACGAACCAGCGCGCCATTCTCGCCGGCAATAACGATGACATGCCGGGCCTGCTGCACCTGCCGCCCGAGGTCGAGATCGAGGCCGGGGCGCGCGTGATTACGTCCGGTCACGGCGGCTTGTTTCCTTACGGGCTGCCGATAGGGGAAATCGTCAAGAACAAACAGGGCAGGCTGAGCGTCCGGCCCTATGCCGCGGTCGATCAGGTCTATATGGTCCGCGTCATCGACCGGGCGGACGTTCCGAACCTGCGCCACGCTCCGGAAGACGGAACGCTGCAGTAACATGATTGGCGACGATCTTTCATTCAACAAAGCTGAAAATGCCGGGCGTCTTCTGGTGCCGCATTTGCTGCTGCTCGCGCTGCTGCTCATGAATATCACGGCCCTGCCGCTGCTGCCCACCGGCGCGGTCAAGCCGCAATTCGTGCTGATGGCGGTCTATTACTGGGCGATTTACCGCCCGACGCTGCTGCCGCCGGTTTTCTGCTTTATGATCGGCCTTGTCATGGATGTCCTCTCCGGCATGCCGCCCGGCATCAATGCCCTGATTCTGGTAATGACACAGTGGCTGGTGCGCGATCAGCGCCGCTTCATGATGGGCCAGCCCTACAGCACGATCTGGGCCGTTTTCGGCCTCGTCTGCATTCTTGCTCTCGGCATTCAGTGGGCGCTTTACGGGTTGGTGCATATGCACTGGAGCCCGCTGCTTCCCGTCTTTTCAGGCGGGTTGCTCAGCATGCTGCTGTTTCCCTTCATCACCCTGCTGCTGGTCGCCGCCCACCGCATGCTTCCTGTTGCATCGCGGCCCTGACCCTGCTTAAATCCCCGTGTCATCCCGGCGAAAGCCGGGATCTGGTTGCCGTATAGCTTGTGTTTACCCGATCCCGGCTTGCGCCGGGATGACATCGATGGAACGGCGGCAGAGAATGAAAAAGGATAACGAACAGCTGGAATCCTTCACCCGGCGCGCCTTTGTCGTTGGCGGGCTGCAGGCGGGGATTCTGACCCTTCTCGGCGGCCGCCTCGCCTGGCTGCAAATCGCGCAGGGCCAGCGTTACAAAACGCTCGCCGACAATAACCGTATCAACCTGAAAATGCTCGCCCCTTCGCGCGGCAAGATCGTCGACCGTTTCGGCACGCCGCTCGCCATCAACGACCAGAATTTCCGCGTGCTGATCGTGCCGGAGCAGGCGAAGGATCTTGAAAAAGTTCTCTCGCGTCTGCAAAAGCTGGTCGAGCTCAATCAGCGCGACATCAAGAAAGTCATCAAGACGGCGGAAAAGCAGGCCGCCTTCGTCCCGGTCGAGGTCAAGGACAACCTGAACTGGGAGGAAGTCGCGACCATCGAGGTCAATCTTCCCGATCTTCCCGGTCTCTCTATAGATGTTGGCGAAATCCGCTCTTACCCTTACGGCGGGGCGGCGGCGCACCTGGTCGGTTATGTCGGCGCGGTCGGCCGCTCCGAACTGACCGGTGATCCCGTTCTGACGCTGCCCGGTTTCAAGATCGGCAAGACCGGTCTGGAGCGCTGGTACGATAACGATCTGCGCGGCACCGCCGGCACCGCCGAAATCGAGGTCAATGTCGTGGGCCGCGAAGTGCGTGAGCTGAAACGCCATAAAGGCAATCCCGGAAAAAAACTCATGCTGACCATCGACGCCGACCTGCAGATATATATGCAGGAGCGCCTTGCCACGGAGCAGAGCGCCTCCGCCGTCATCATGGATGCTCATAACGGCGCGATCTATGCGCTGACCTCATCGCCAAGCTTCGATCCCAATCTGTTCACACGCGGACTTTCGGCTGAAAAATGGGAAGAGCTTCTCGCCGATCCCGGCCTGCCGCTCAACAACAAGGCGGTCGGCGGACAATATCCGCCGGGCTCGACCTTCAAGATGGTGACGGCGCTGGCGGGATTGGAGGAAGGCAAGATCACGCGTCACACGACGGCATATTGCCCCGGCCACTACGAATACGGCCAGGACCGTTTCCACTGCTGGAAGCCGCAGGGGCATGGCCGGGTCAATCTGGTCGACGCGCTGACGGAATCCTGCGACACGTTTTTCTACGAAATGGCGACCGAAGTCGGCATCGACAAAATCGCCGAATACGCGCACAAGCTCGGCATTGGCCACAAGCTCGGCCTCGAACTTGCGGAAGAACGCCCCGGCCTGATGCCCACCAGGTCGTGGAAAA
>Ga0187892_10009256_pt1 | contig 13033 bp, 7 predicted proteins | sample MA1701073metaG_FD_139345 | JGI IMG/M metagenome (GOLD analysis project Ga0187892, IMG submission 139345) | Bio-ooze microbial communities from a basaltic lava cave in the Kipuka Kanohina Cave System on the Island of Hawaii, USA - MA170107-3 metaG ...
CTTCGCGGCGGAGTTCCTCGCGAGCTGGCGAGCCGGCTTCGCCGACATCGAGCGGCGCGTCGCCGCCGATCCGGGTCGCCCCGAAGGCCGCGACTGCGTCCGTCTCACGACGAACTTCTATCTTCACTACCTCGGCGAGCCGTTCGTCGACGAGCAGCGCCGCTACGGCGCGGTCGTGCACCGCATCGTCAGCCACCTCGACGCGGATCTTCCGGCGCCGAAGACGATCGCGCCGCCCGGCACGAAGCGCCGCGTCGGCTTCGCGAGCGCGTACTTGAAGAAGCACACGATCTCGAAGCTGTTCGCGCCGATGATCGCTGCGCTCGATCGCGACCGCTTCGAAGTCTGCGCCTACATGCTCGAGAACGAGAACGACGAGCGCACCGAATGGCTGCGCGCGCGCGTCGACCGTTTCCACGCCGACGTCCCCGACGTCGCGCGCTGGATGGACCACCTCGCGCACGAAGCGCTCGACGTGCTCGTGTTCCTCGACATCGGCATGCATCCGATCGCGCAGACCCTCGCAGCACGACGCTTCGCACCCGTGCAATGCGTGACCTGGGGCCACCCGATCACCACGGGCCTGCCGACCATCGACTATTTCCTCACCAGTGGCGCGATGGAGCCCGAAGGCGCCGACGCGCACTACACCGAGACGCTCGTGCGCCTGCCGAACCTCGGCGTCGCGTACGAGCCGCCGACCGCGAAACCCGAGCTGCCGCCGAGCTGGGCTCCGAACCCGTCACCCGAGCCGGTCGAGTACTACTTCGCGCAGCAGGTCTACAAGATCGGCCCGATCCACGACGAGGTCTTCGCACGGATCGCCGAAGCCGTTCCCGCCGCGCGCTTCCACCTCGTCCCGCACCGCCACCAGCACGTCCGCGACGAGCTCGCCGCACGCATGCGTCGCGCGTTCGAAGCGCGCGGTCTCGACTTCGCGCGCCACGTCGTGATCCATCCCGCCGTGCCGGTGCACCAGTTCCTCGGCCTCGCCGCCGCCTGCGACGTCAACCTCGACTCGATCGGCTGGTCCGGCGGCAACACGACGCTCGAGATCCTCTGGCACGACGTCCCGACGCTGACCCTGGCCGGCAAGGTCATGCGCGCGCGACACACGCACGCGATCCTGAAGCAGATCGGGCTCGACGAGCTGATCGCGACCGACGTCGACGACTACGTGCGTCGCGCGATCACGCTCGGCCGCGACCGCGCGCTGCGCGAGCGGCTGCGCGGCGAGATCGCGGCACGCAAGCACGCGCTCTACAACGACCGAGTCGCCATCGAAGCGTGGAACACGTTCCTGGCCGACGTGGTGCCGCCTGACGTGTAGGCCCGCCTGGGTTTCGGCCCTCTGCGATCTGCTGATGCGTGCGGGCCGAACGCGCGCACGTACCGGGCGGCGGCCGGACAGGCCGCCGGTCGTAGCCAGCGCCTGCCGCCACGGGGCGCAAGCGGGCTTGTGAGAGAATGCCTTTCGGGCACTCCTCGATTTCCAGGTACCAGCGTGTCGTTCTCGTCACTCGCGCATGCGGCCGCGCCGCGGCTCGCGTGTGCCGCCTCCGTTTGCCTCCTGCTGCTCATTTTCCTCTCCGACGCTGCCGCGCAGCCCGTGGAGTTCACGCGGGGTCCGCCGCCGGCGTGGGTCGCGCCACTCGAGCCGGCGCGGGATCTCGAGCCGCCGGAGAACCAGATCACCGACGGGACGTACCACGTCCTGCTCGATTTCCAGACTTGGCTCGGTCCCAATACGCGCACGCAGTTCCGCCACTTCGCGGCCCAGGCCCTGAGCCCGACCGGGGTGGAGAGCCTCGCGAGCATCCAGGTCGCGTTCGACCCGGCGTTCCAAACGCTGACGCTGCACGAGCTCGCGGTGATCCGCGACGGGCGGCGGCTCTCGCAGATCGACACGGCGGACGTGCAGATCCTGAGGCGTGAGACCGACCTGGAGCGAAGCATCCTCGACGGAACCAAGACCGCCACGATCCTTCTCAGCGACGTGCGTGTCGGCGACGTGGTCGAGCACGCCTACAGCATCGAAGGGATCAATCCCGCATTCGACGGCCGGCATTTCGGTACCTTCTCCCTGCAGTGGGAACAGCCGGTGCGCGAATTGCGGCTGCGCCTCGTCCATCCCGACCGCGAGGACCTCGCGGTCCGCCCGGTCAACATCGACGTGAAGCCGACTAGCACGGTGCACGGTGGGATGCGCGATCTGCGCTGGCGGCGCGACAACCTGCCTCCGCTCGGCGTCGAGAACGACGGCCCGAGCTGGCACGATCCGTACCCGCGCATCGAATGGAGCTCGTTCGGCGACTGGCAGGAAGTTGCACGCTGGGCAGATGCCCTGTATCGCGACGCGGAAGCGTCGAGCCCGCAGCTCCGCACGGAGATCGAGGGCATCGCCGCGCAGCACGAAGGCGCGGAAGCGCGACTGCTCGCCGCGCTTCGCTTCGTGCAGCGCGAGGTGCGCTACACGGGTATCGAGATCGGCGCGGGCTCGTTCCGACCACGCGCGCCGGACCTCGTGTTCGAGCGACGCTTCGGCGACTGCAAGGACAAGACGCTCCTGCTCGCCGCCATCCTGCGATCGCTCGGAATCGACGCGCAGCCGGCGCTGGTCGACGTCGATCGCATCGTCGAATCGACCGTGCAGCTGCCGCATCCGGGCTACTTCGACCACGTGATCGTGCGCGCGCGCATCGACGGGAAGGACTACTGGCTCGACCCGACGCGACCGACCCAGGTCGCGCCCCTGCACCTGCTCTTCCAGCCCGACTTCGGACTCGCGCTCGTCGTCGACCGCGCGACGCGTGCGCTCGAGCGCATGCCCGCCGCGCGGCGCACGAAGCGCGAAATCACGGCGACCTTCGACAGCAGCGCCGGCATCGGCAAGCCGGCGAAGCTGACCGTGCGGACCGCCGCTCACGGCGGCGGCGCGGAATCCCTGCGTCAGGACCTCGCCAGCGTCAGTCGCGACGATCTGAAGAAGCAATACCTGAGGTACTACGCCACGTACCACGATGGCATCCGCAGCACGGCACCGCTGGACATCGTGGACGACGTCACCAGGAACGTCGTCACGGTCACCGAGCACTACGAGATCCCGGATCTGTGGCCGTTCTCCGAAAGCGACAGCCGCCACGTGGCATCGCTGCAGATGGCCGACATGCTCGACATGCTGCCGCGCACGTCGTCCGCCGAGCGCACTGCACCGATCGCGCTCGCACATCCGCAGGAAGTGAGCCTGACGACGATCATCGAGCTGCCCGAAGACTGGCCGCTGGAGGCAACGAAGGGCGTGCTGAAAGACCCGCACTTCCGCTTCGAGCACGAGCTCGGCGGCAGCCCGACGCGACAGGTGTTCAAGCAGACGTATCGCACGCTCGCCGACCACGTCGCACCCGCGGCGGTCGGCGAGTTCGTCGAGAACGTCAATCGCGCGCGTGCAGAGGTCGGCTACGAGTACTACTACAACACGGCGGTTCCCGCGGAGACGCTGACGTGGCCGGCGCGCATCAACTGGACGGTCGTGCTCGTCGCCGTGATGCTGCTCGGACTGTTCGCAGGCATCGCGCGCCGCGCGTATCGCTGGGATCCGCCCCCCCGACCGGTCGCCGCGGGCGACCGGCTCCAGGGCATCGGCGGATGGTTGTTGCTTCCGGCGATCGGCGTGCTCGTCTCGCCGTTCGTTGCGCTCTGGCCGCTGTACGAAGGCGTCGAGGCGTACATGCATCCGAGCTGGCAAGCGCTCACCCATCCGGGTGGCGCGAGCTACCACGCGGCGTGGGCGCCACTGCTTCTGTTCGAGCTGGCCGTGCAGCTCGCCATGTTCGCGCTCGCGCTGCTCGCGCTCGTCCTCTTCGTGCGCAAGCGCACGAGCGCACCGGCCGCCTACACTGCGCTGCTCGTGTCGGGGCTCGCGCTTTCCGTGGTCGATCTCGCGCTCATCGCGACGCTGGAGCTGCCCGGGACCGAAGTCTCGGCCGCGGATCGGATCGAGCTCACGAGGGAATTCTTCAGCGGGCTGATCTGGGGCACCTACATGCTGACGTCGCGCCGCGTCGGCTCGACGTTCGTTCGCCGGCTGACGGAAGCGCCCGCCGTCGCGCCTACGCCGACACGCGACGACAGCGATCCGCCCGACGGCACGAACGCCGGCGTCGTGCAGGACTCGGCCCAGTACGGAATCCCGCCCCAGCCCGCCTAGCGAGCTCGCGGCCCCGCTATTCGAAGCTCGACGCGAAGACGAGGTCCGGAAGCCCGCCCGGGCTGCGGCTCGCCTCCGGCGTGTTGCCGAATGCGCCGAGGTTGACGCGACCGCCGTTCGGCGTCGTTTCCTGTGCGAAACCGGAAGCCGGGTCGCCCGCGTCGATCGCGGGGCTGCTCGTCGCGTCGGTCACGAAACCGCCCGGCGTGTAGCGGCCGGCCGCCGAGCGCACGTGGTAGTCGAGCCCAACGGCGTCGAAGAACAACGGGTCGACGTTCGCGTTGCCGGTGCCGCTCTCCTGCGTGATCGAGTACGTGATCGCGTAGCTTCCGCCGGTGACGGTCGCGAAATCGCGCGTGTTGTTCCAGAAGATCGCGTTCTTCACCGCGATCATCGAACCGTCCTCGACGAACACCGCCGCCCCGTCGGGCGCCATCGCCGGACAAGGATGGTCGGCGACCGTGACGTTCTCGAGCATCACCGTCGATGGTCCGCCGGGGCCGCCGTCGACGTAGATCGCGGTTCCCGAGCGATTGTCCTCGAGGCACGTGTTGCGCACGACCAGGTCGTTGCGCATCGTGCCGACTGCGCCCTCGTCCCAGAAGATGCCGGAACCCACGCTCGGCGTGGTGTTGCCGGTGATGAGGTTGCGCTCGAGATCGGCCATTGCCCCGGCGATGAGGATGCCGCCGCCCCAGCCGTAGCCGACCGTCGCGCCGACCACGTTGCCGCGGATCACGTTGTTGCGCACGACCGTGCTGCCGGTCGAAACGTAGATGCCGCCGCCATGGTCGTTGTGCGTCGTGTTGTTCTCGACGCGGTTGCGCACGAGGCTCGCCTGGCGCCCGGTGACGTTGATGCCCGCACCCTTGCCGGCGCGGTTGTCGTGCACAGCGTTGTCCTCGATGCGCATCGTCCCGACGGCGCCGCCGAAGCTCTGCGTGTGCGCGTGTATGCCGCCGCCGCGCGTGTCGTCCGTGGTGTGGTTTCGGGTGCGGTTGTCGTGCACGTCGTTGTGCGAGATCACCATCGTGCCGTCGCCGTTCTGCACTGCGTACACGCCGCCGCCGTAGCCGGAGCCGTCGGTGAAGTCGGTCCCGAGACCGACGCCGGCGGTGACTTCGAATCCGTCGAGCGTCGTGGTCTGGTTCGAATCGAGATGCAGCTGCACGGCCGGGTTGAGCTGGCCGCCGTTGACGATCGAACGGTTCGCGGCCGCGTTGCGCGTGGCGAAGTCGACGGCGAAGCCGCCGAGCAACGTGAGGTTCTTGCTGCTCGGTGCCGTGAACGTGCCGAGCGCAACGTTCTCGGCGTACGTCCCGGCCGCGACCTGCACCGTGTCGCCGGCCTTCGCCGCGGTGATCGCCGCGTTGATCGTCGCGAACGGCATCGCGGCGGAGCCGTTGCCGCCGCCCGGCGCGCCGGCACGTACGCAGATCACGGCGGGAGTCATCGCCTGCACGCCCGTGCACGGCAGGATCGTGCCGTTGTCGCTGCCGTTCGGACCGTCGCCGATGTACTTCGGGACGACCGTGTCGTCCGCGGCGGCGAGCGTCGCCGCGGCCAGAAGGAGCAGCGTCGGAACTTGCTTACGCGAGGTCATGGCCTGTTCCTCCCGCCGCCCGATGAAAGTGTAGACCCACGGACCGGCCACGCGGCCACCTGCCCCGAATTCGCCCTTGCGCGCGACGCGATCGCGCGGGCACGCTTCGCGCGTGCTGACCCACCGAATCGCGACGCTTGCCGACGTGGACGCGCTGCGCGCCCTCATGGAGGCCGCGATCGCCGAGCTGCAGAAACCTTTCCTCGATCCGCAGCAGATCGCGTCGAGCCGCACGATCATGGGGCTCGACACGCAGCTGGTCGAGGACGGCACCTATTTCGTCGTGCTCTGCGACGGTGTCATCGCCGGCTGCGGCGGCTGGAGCCGACGCGCGACGCTGTACGGCGGCGATCAGTCGCCCGGTCGCAGCGCCGCCCTGCTCGACCCCGCGCGTGACCCCGCGCGCGTCCGTGCGATGTACACGCACCCGGATCACGTCCGCAAAGGCGTCGGCCGCCTGATCCTCACGCTCTGCGAGGACGCCGCGCGCGCGGAGGGCTACGCGCGCGTCGAGCTGATGGCGACCATGTCGGGCGTGCCGCTCTACCGCGCGTGCGGATACGAAGGCGTCGAGCCGGTCAGCGATGCGCGCGGCGGTGCGGCGGTGCCGCTGCTCAGGATGAACAAACCGCTCTAGCGCCCGCAACACGACGCCCTTGCCGTTCGCCTCCGACGAACGGTCGTCGTCGGGTGGCGTTCTGCGCACTGCGCCACAACGAGCGTCGGGCGCGAACCCTAACGTTCACCGCGCAGTTTCTGGCGCCAATGGGGGAAACATGATTGACCGCAACGAAGCGCGCATCGCGCGCGGCGCCGTGCACGGCCTGCGCGCCTGGCTCGCCGCCGGCCTGCTCGCGCTGCTCGGCATGGGCTCCGCCGACGCCGCGGACTACTACGTCTGCGATTGCGCGAGCGGCGCCGATGCGCAATGCGTCGTCGGCAGCGACGCGGCGACCGGCACGACACCCGCCGCCGCGTGGCGCAGCTACGACCGCGCGCAGGATGCGTTCGCGAACCTCAATGCGGGCGACGGGGTTCATTTCTGCCGCGGCGGCGTGTTCCCAGTTGCAGGCAGCACGCAATGGGTCAACACGCGCTGCACGGCCGCGCAACGCTGCACAGTCGGTGCCTATGCCGCATCGTGGGCGAGCGGCGACGAGACGCGGCCGCGCATCGTCCAGTCGGCGGGACACGGCTTCAACCTTTCGAACTTCGGTGACGGCGAGCAGGACGGCGGGTACGTGTTCCGTGACCTCGAGATCACGTGCAGCGCATGCGCGGGAGGCGACTGGGGCTTCTTCCTCTTCAACGACGTCGACGACGTGCGGCTCGAGCGCCTGCTGATCCGCAACTTCGGGATCGGCGTACACCTTGCCGGCTCGAACGCGTGCGGCAGCGATCCCGAGTGCGACGCGCACAGCTCGCGCATCGAGATGATCGCGAGCGAGCTGCGCGACAACCTGGGCCAGGGCTGGCTCGGCGCCGGCGACGACCTGCTGCTGGCCGACAGCCGCTTCATCGGAAACGGCAGCGGCTCGGTGTTCGAGCACAACCTGTATCTCACCCAGTCGAACGGCGCGACGCAGCGCATGCGTGTGCTCCGCAACGAGCTGTATAGGTCGGCTGCGCGCAACAGCGGCAGCTGCCAGGGTGGCTCTTTCGCGGCGCACGGCGAGCACACCGATCTCTTGATCGAGGGGAACTACATCCACGAGGACGCTGGCGCCGCCGATCCTGCGTGCTGGGGTCTCGGGCTCACGCCCGCGTACGCGACGCCGGAGTATTTCCTGCGTACGATCGTGCGCGGCAATCGCCTGCGCAACATGGGTAACGCAGCGATCGCGATCGCGAGCTGCGTCGATTGCGTGGTCGAGAACAACATCGTCGAGCACGCGCAGTCGTTCGGCGTCATCGCGATCCTGGCGCCGGCCGTGGCGCGCGGCGCGGAGGACACCGCGATGACACGCCTGACCGTGCGCAACAACTCGGTCTGGACCAGCGCACCCGGCAGCACCGCGGTGCGCGTCGGCGGCGAAGGCACGCAGCACGTGATCGTGAGTAACGCGCTGCAGAGCACGGCGGGCACCGGCGGCTGGGCGTGCTTGTCGCTGGGCCTCGCCTTCAGCGCGTACACGATCGTCGATCGCAACGTGTGCGGCTTCGTCGCCGGCGGCGGGCGCGAATGGGAGGAAGGCTCGGGCTCGCTCACCGCGTGGCGCGGGGCGAGCGGCTTCGACGCCGGCTCGATCGCGGCGGCGCCGGGATTCGCCGGCGCAGGCTCGCCGGGGTACGACATGACTGCAGCATCGATCGGTGCCGCGATGGTCGCGGCGGGTCATGCGACCGCGAGCTCGCCGCTCGAGTTCAGCGGCGGAACGCGGGGCAATCCGCCCGACGCGGGTGCGCATCAGTTCGGCGTCGGCGCGATCCTGTTCGCGAACGGCTTCGAGAACTGAGCGCGAACGCGGGCGGCGGAAGCTCCGCCGCCCGCGCGGACGCGCAGCCTATTGCAGGCCGCTGTGGATCGCGTTCGCGAGCGTGCCGCTCGCGTCGTCGCCGCTGAACTCCCAGAAGAACGCGCCGCCGAGACCGCGCTCCTTCACGTACGTCATCTTCTCGGTGACGAGCGCCGGCGAGTCGTAGGTCCAGAACGTGGTGCCGTTGAAGACCCAGTGCCCGCGCGCCTGCGCGTGCACGTAGCTCGGGTAGCCCAAGTTCTTCAGCACCTTGTAGTCCTCGATACCCTGCTCGTACGTTCCGGGCGCGGCCGAGCCGTTGCGGTACAGACCGTTGTTCTGGTTCGGCACGCCGGTCCACCCGCGGCCGTAGAAGCCGATGCCGAGATTGAGCTTGTTCGCCGGCACGCCGCGGTCGAGGAACGCCTGCATCGCGTCGTTCGAGTTGTAGAAGCGGGCGTCACCGGTCGACGGATCGGTGGACGAGGCGAACAACGCCGAGTGGAAGTTCGTGGTCGGCTCCCACGCGCCGTGGAAGTCGTACGTCATGACGTTGATGAAGTCGAGCGACGGGTGGTAGAGGTCCGGGCGCGTGACGCGGACCTTGTCGACACCGGCGCCGGCCGCGATGGTCAGCAGCAGGCCCGGACGCACCGCGTTGAGCTGGCTGCGGAACTCGGCGAGCAGCGCGGTGAAGTTCGCGGTGTCCTCCGGTCCGCCGCACGACAGACCGCACGCGGCCGGATACTCCCAGTCGAGGTCGATGCCGTCGAACACGCCGGCCGCCGCGCCCGGCCCGCCCGCACCGTCGGACGGCGGCAGATTGCCGCGGATGTACGCATCGACGCACGACGCGACGAACGCGACGCGGTTCTCCGGACGCGCCGCGCTCGCGAAGCCGCGCGACCAGGTCCATCCGCCGAGCGAGATCAGCACCTTCACGTTCGGATTCCGCTGCTTGAGCTTGCGCAGCTGGTTCCAGTTGCCGCGCAGGGTCTGGTCCCACGTGTCGGCGACGCCGTCGATGCTCTCCGCGGCGTTGAACGCCTTGGTGTAGTCGGCGAACGCGTCGCCGCCGGCGCCGGTGTTCGGATCGGCCGGCTGATTGACGCCGACCTCGCAACGGTTGTTGCGCACGTTGCCGAACGCATAGTTGATATGCGTGAGCTTCGAGGCCGAGCCGCTGGTCTCGATGTTTCGGACGCGGTAGTTGCGGCCATAGATGCCCCACTGCACGAAGTAGCCGATCACGCGCTTCGCGCCGCCCGGCACCGTTCGGGTCGACACGGTGATCGGCGAGCTCTGCGCCGAGCTGCCGAACTCGTTGAACGCGGCGACGCGGAAGGTGTAGCTCGTGTTCGGCGTGAGCCCGAGCACCGCGTGGTTGGTTGTCGCCGTCGTCGCGATCTGGCTGCTGGCCTGGTAGACGCGGTACTGCACGGTGCAGTTCGCGCCGGGCGTCGAGGCGTTCCACGCGAGGTTGATCGTCGTCGTGGTCTGCGACGGCGAGTTGAGCCCGGTCGGCACGCTCGGCAGCGTCGAGCAGTTCGCCGCGCGCGTGCTGACGTTGATCGCGGCGCTCTGCGCCGAGGCGTTGCCGGCGTTGTCGCGCGCGCGCACGCGGTAGGCGTACGACGTGTTCGCGGCGAGCCCGGTGTCGTTGTAGCTCGTCGCGTTCGGCGAGCCGACCAGCGTGCCGTTGCGATAGACGTCATAGCCCGCGACGCCGCTGCCGCCGGCGTTGTCGGTCGAGGCGTTCCACGCGAGCGCGATGCTCGTCGTGGTCTGCGACGGCGAGGCGAGACCCGCCGGTACGCTCGGCGGCGTCGTGTCCGGCGCGCTCGTGACAGTGATCGTGACCGGCGCGGAAGTCGTCGACGCGTTCGCGCCATCGGTCGCAATCGCGGTCAGCGTGTGGCTGCCGGCGGTTGCCGAGTTCCAGACCACGGAGTACGGCGCGCTCGTGTCGATGCCGAGCGAAGTCGCACCGCGCCGGAACTCCACGCGCGCGACGCTCACATCGTCCGTCGCATTCGCGGAGACCGTGATGTTCGCGCCGCTCGGGAAACTCGCGCCGTTCGACGGCGCCGTGATGCTGACCGTCGGCGGGTTGTTGCCGATGCCGCAGGCACCGAGATCGGCGTACCAGCCGCAGCTCGGGCAGTAGTCCGGCGGTGCGTTCCAGATCGGAACGAGCGCCTCGTAGAGGCGACCGTTGTAGACCATGTCGTCACCGGGGTTGTAGATCATGCTCGGATTCCAGGCCGGCACACCGGTGCAGTTCGCAGCGTTTGCGGTTCCAGTCGCGATGACGCAGGCCAGCAGCCACAAGCCCATCCGGGCGAAAACTCGTCCTTTCGCGCGCATAGCAGTTCGCTCCGTGTCCAAAGGGGGTTGGATATCGAAGATTCGAGACGCGGTCGGGAGCTGACGGTCGAACAGCGGCGGCTCGAGGCTCGCCGGGACCAGGCACCGGAAGCGAATGCGCTTCCCGGAATTGCCGACTGGCCAATGCGTGATCGGTGCGAGCGCTCCGCCGCACGAGTTCACCGATCAAAACGAAGCCGAGTCGTCGACGACATGACGTCCCGGTGCGCGAGCTCCCCACACGCGCAGCCGTGCATGCCACCCTCCGGCATCGCCGATGACGATGCCGCGGCGAGCGCCTTCCGGGCGTTCACCGGCCCACCCGTTCCCCAGACCAGCGACGCGCTGCGACGGCGCGCCCTACGAATCGGCCGGGGCGGAGTCTGCGCCGGCGATGACAACGTTGTCAACTACTTTGGAAGCGAAACGAGAATGGCGTCACGTAGCTCTGAAATCAGTTGATAATGTCGCGGAATGACAACGTAGTCAGCAGATGGCGTTTGGATCGTCCTCGCCTGAGACGACGTCAGGACGTCCGCATCTCGTCTTGTTCACCGTTCGAGGCCTCATGCCCGCGTCGTTCGCCGCCGCGGTGCCGCTTCCCGCGACGACGCAGACGCGCCGCGTCAGACCCGACGCCGGGTCGGTCTCGACCACCCGCGTCATCGCCGCCGCGCCGCTCGTCGCCGCGAGCCGCGTCTGCGTCGGCTCGAGCCGCGCATCGACCGCGACGACCTCGCGCAGATACTTGCCCGCCTCGGCTTGCTCGTGCGGCCGGAACTCGCCGATCGGGAAACCCGCCGCGTTGTAGCGATGACCGACGCCCTCTGGTTCTCCTTTGGCCTCAGTCTCGATCGACTCTATTCACATTCTGGGCTTGAAGCTCGTCCCGATAGGCGTCCTACGAATCTGCTGAGCGACCGACCCGCATGCGCGCATATGTTCAATCGAGTCCATCCGGATCATGTTGTCGCAGTTGAACTTCCCCCCCACGGCAGTTTCGACCCTCATGGCGAAGTGTTCCCGTAGCGTCAGCGGTCCGATCTGACGGTCGGCGGCACGGTACGTTTCGGCCGAGATCGTACCCTCCGGGTCGAGACTGATCGCCTCGAAGAACTCTCCCAAGCCAAGATCCAGCGCCTCAACGTCTCCGGTTTCGTTCCAGAAGCGGGCAACGCTGCCGTCGGCTTCGAATCCGAACTGGACGCCGAAAGCGTCCTCAGCGAACAAGTACAAGTCGGGCGCCGCAGAACCATATGCACCTTTCCACGTCTCGCGGGCGTTCCAAGTCTGCACGTCCGCAAGCCCAGCGCACTCTTGAAGCGGGAATATTCGCAGCGCACCTCCGTATGCGACTGCGCCATTGTTGTGGCTCAACCAGTCGTCGTACTCACGGTTGGCTGTCGCTCGAATCTCTTGGCGCTTGCTCGTAGGAGGCAGCGGACGGAAGCTGTCGAGCATTCTCAACGCAGCGGTAAGTTTCATCATTCGCCTTCCAGCTCTACGCGCGTGTATCGCGTACCAAGCGGATCGTTCCGAGTGTCCCTTTGGATCTTAGCTCCCGCCGCGCGATTCGGTCCGGACTCAAGCCACTGGCCATTGGACTTCGCGCAGTCTGCCCCACCGACGCACAGTTCGACACGGTGGTCTGCATCGTGTCGTCCGGCGGGCGGCGAGCCTCGTTCATCAGCGAGCCGCCTCCGGAACCCGGAACCGCGCACCGAGGAAGGATCGGTTCGAACCAGAGTGCCCTCTGCAGCGGCACGCTCGTAGTCGGCTAGGTTCGCAGCCTTTTCCCGAGGCACGATGAACACCCTCTCAGGTGCCTTCATCAGGTTGAACACAGCGCGTACGGTCATTCCAAGACCGATGCCGTCAGCTAGGCCGCCGTAGGTCTCGTCCAAAGAGAGGGGCTCCCCGTTGAGGGGATTGATGGGCTGATTTCCAGTTACACCGCCCCTCTCCATGCCAGGCAGGAGCGCGATAACGTTGCCAACACGGTCCTCGAGCACTTCGGCGTTCGCCGCGCCTTGATGGCGGCGACGGCTTGCCTGGGCGATGAGTACGTTCTCTGCGAGACCGTCGCCGGGGGGGCCAACAAAATGCTGTGGCCTGTTGCTCTGTGCACCGATCTGTTGCGCGCTTCCTGCAACGCCGACTTTGCAGAACTCAGTTCCCGTCGCGAGTTGTAGTTCCGCGCCGCTGCGACGCGCATCGAGGTTGGAGAGCACGCCCGCAGTCGTAGCCTGAACATGCGCGAGCCGCGCGGCATCTGCGTCGAATCCGCCCGCCGCCGCCCAGCGCTTGTCCTGCACCGCCGACTGATACCCCGTCGGATCCGTCCCCGCCAACGGGTTGTTGAGGACGTAGCTGTACGGATTGAGGCTCTGGCTGTTCGTC
>Ga0187892_10009257_pt1 | contig 13032 bp, 14 predicted proteins | sample MA1701073metaG_FD_139345 | JGI IMG/M metagenome (GOLD analysis project Ga0187892, IMG submission 139345) | Bio-ooze microbial communities from a basaltic lava cave in the Kipuka Kanohina Cave System on the Island of Hawaii, USA - MA170107-3 metaG ...
CCGGGCCAGCACGGACGTATCTCGGGTGCCCGCACATCCGATTACGGCGTGCAGCTGCGCGAAAAACAGAAGGTCAAGCGCATGTACGGCGTGCTCGAGCGCCAGTTCCGCCGCTACTTCGCGGAGGCCGCGCGCCGCAGGGGCAACACCGGCGCGCGATTGATTGAACTGCTTGAATCGCGGCTCGATAACGTGGTGTATCGCATGGGATTCGGCTCCACACGCGCCGAAGCGCGCCAGCTCGTTTCGCATAACGCGATCGCGCTCAACGGCAAGACCGCCAGCATCCCATCGATGCTGGTCAGGGCGGGCGACGTGATTTCGATCCGCGAGCGCGCCAAAAAGCAGGGTCGCGTGCAGGAGGCGCTGTCGCTGGCGGAGCAAACCGGATTTCCAAGCTGGGTCGACGTCAGCAAGGACAAACTCGAAGGCAAGTTCAAGCAGATGCCGGATCGCGGCGACGTGGCGCAGGACGTCAACGAGTCGCTCGTGGTCGAGCTGTATTCAAGATAATCGGAGTGGACCGTCGCCTTGCCGCGCAAGGCGACTCCACAAATTTTGCGTCGGGGCATACCGGCCCCGCGACTATCCATCAGCCTTATCGGTGTAGCGAGCCGAGGGTATTGAGAAGGGATCGTCTAATGACATCTACCGCAATGCTGAAACCGCGCGCGATCGAAGTTGAATCGGTCGGCGCCAACGCCGCTGTCGTCACGATGGAGCCGTTCGAGCGTGGCTACGGCCACACGCTCGGCAACGCGCTGCGCCGCATCCTCCTGTCTTCGATGATCGGCTACGCGCCGACCGAAGCCTCGATCGCCGGCGTGGTGCACGAGTATTCGACGATCGACGGCGTGCGCGAGGACGTCGTCGACATCTTGCTGAATCTGAAGGGCGTTGTGTTCAAGCTGCACAACCGCGAGGAAGTGCTTCTGACGCTGAAAAAGGAAGGCGAGGGCCTCGTCACGGCCGGCGACATCGAATTGCCGCACGACGTCGAGATCATCAACCCCGACCACCTGGTTGCGCATTTGCAGGGTGGCGGCCGGCTCGAGATGCAGATCAAGGTCGAGAAGGGCCGCGGATACGTGCCGGGCAACGTGCGCGCGTTTCGCGACGATCACTCGAAGACGATCGGCCGCATCGTGATGGATGCGTCGTTCTCGCCGGTCAGGCGCGTGTCGTACACGGTGGAAAGTGCCCGCGTCGAGCAGCGTACCGACCTTGACAAGCTGGTGATGACGATTGAAACCAACGGCGCGATGACGCCCGAGGAGGCGGTGCGACAGGCGGCGCGCTTACTGGTCGATCAGTTGTCGGTGTTCGCCGCGCTGGAAGGCACGTCCGAGCCCGCGATCGCATCGCGCGTATCGCCGCAGGTCGACCCAATACTGCTGCGGCCGGTCGACGATCTGGAACTGACGGTCCGTTCGGCCAACTGCCTGAAGGCGGAAAACATCTACTACATCGGCGATCTGATCCAGCGCACCGAGAATGAACTGCTGAAGACGCCGAACCTCGGGCGCAAATCGCTGAACGAGATCAAGGAAGTTCTGGCGGCGCGCGGGCTAACGCTGGGGATGAAGCTGGAGAACTGGCCGCCGGCGGGATTGGAGAAGTAGTAATGAATGACGAATGACGAATGACCGCGCTGCGCGCGTATGAGTCATAGCCCGCGCCAGCGGGCGTCATCGCGGCGAAGCCGCATCATTCGTCATCCTCCATAGCCGCCCGCCCGTGTTGAGATCGAAGAGCCGGTAGCAAGACTGAAAGGAAACCGAAATGCGTCACCGCCACGGATTGCGGAAACTCAACCGCACGACCAGCCATCGTCTGGCGATGCTGCGCAACATGTCGAACTCGCTACTGCGGCATGAGTTGATCAAGACCACGCTGCCGAAGGCGAAAGAACTGCGGCGCGTCGTCGAACCACTGATCACGCTGGGCAAGGAGGCCACGGTCGCCAATCGCCGCCTTGCCTTCAATCGGCTGCGCGATCGCGAGATGGTCGTCAAGCTGTTTGACGAACTCGGCCCGCGCTACAAGACGCGGCCGGGCGGATATCTGCGCATTCTGAAGTTCGGGTTTCGAGTCGGAGACAACGCGCCGATGGCGCTGGTTGAACTGATGGATCGGCCGGAACCGAAGCAGGACGAGGTGCCGGCCGAAGCGGGAAATTGAATCGCGTTGGCGAGTAACGTATGGAGGAGGCGCTCGTCGTCCTCACCAATTGCCCGGATGCCGACAGCGCGAGCCGCATCGCGCGTGCACTTGTGGAAAATCGACTGGCCGCCTGCGTCAATCAACTGGCGCCGGTGCAGTCGGTTTATCGCTGGCAGGGGGCGATCGAGCAGGCGACCGAAGTGCCTCTGCTGATCAAATGCACTCGCGCGCGCTATTCGGAAGTCGAAGCCGCGATCCGGCAATTGCATCCGTACAGCGTGCCGGAGATCGTCGCGCTGCCCATAACAGCGGGTTTCGCGCCGTATCTGCGTTGGATCGATGCTGAGACGCAGCCGCCCTTGACGGCATAGTCACAGCACCTCGAACAATCCGGCGGCCCCCATTCCGCCGCCGATGCACATCGTCACGACGACGAACTTTGCGCCTCGCCGCTTGCCTTCGATCAGGGCGTGGCCGGTCAGTCGTGCGCCGCTCATTCCGTATGGGTGCCCGAGCGCGATCGCGCCGCCGTTGACGTTGAGCTTCTCGTTGGGGATGCCGAGCTTGTCGCGGCAATAAAGCACTTGCACCGCGAACGCTTCGTTCAACTCCCACAGATCGATATCGTCGATCTTCAGTCCGGCGGTCTGCAGAAGTTTCGGCACCGCGAACACCGGACCGATGCCCATCTCGTCCGGTTCGCAACCGGCGACCGCAAAACCGCGGTACACGCCGATCGGCTTCAAGCCCTTGCGCGATGCCACGCGCTCGCTCATCACGACGCAGGCGGAAGCACCGTCGGAAAACTGACTGGCGTTGCCCGCGGCGATTACACCGCCTTCGACGGCCGGCTTGATCTGAGCGACACCTTCATACGTCGTGTCGGCGCGTATGCCTTCGTCCTGGCTGGCGGTGACGCTCTTCACCGATTCGGTGCCGGTCTCCTTGTCGGTCACTTTCATTTTCGTCGCGAGCGGAACGATTTCATCGGCGAACTTTCCCGCCGCGTGCGCACTGGCGGCGCGCTGCTGGCTCTGCACGCCATAGCGATCCTGCGCTTCGCGATTGATCTTGTAGCGCGCCGCCACGGTCTCGGCGGTTTTCAGCATCGGCCAGTAGATCGCCGGCTTGATGGCGGCGAGGGTCGCATCCTCCAGCATGTGATGGTTCATCTCGTTCTGCACGCAGGAGATCGACTCGACACCGCCGGCCACGTAGATCTCGCCTTCGCCACAGGCGATGCGCTGCGCCGCAAGAGCAATCGATTGCAGACCGGATGAGCAGAAGCGATTGACGGTCATTCCGGCGGTAGTGACGGGCATCCCGGCCGTCAGCGCTATCTGGCGCGCGATGTTCCATCCGGTAGCGCCCTCCGGGTTGGCGCAGCCCATGATGACGTCCTCGACGTCGGCCGGGTCGAGTCGCGCGTGCTCGACGGCGGCGCGCACCGCGGCCGCGCCGAGGGTGGCGCCATGCGTCATGTTGAAAGAGCCGCGCCAGGATTTCGCAAGCGGCGTACGCGCGGTTGAAACGATTACGGCCTCTTTCATGGCGCCCCCCCGACGACTGGTTTTCTGCTCAATGCGCGTCCAGCGTAGCGCACGTTCGGGCCGCTCCGCCTGTCATTGGCGGGTCATTGACGCAACCTAGTCTCGCGCCGTCTTGTGATCAGCCCCATGGGATGACTTTGCTCCGGCAGCGCTATCGCGCGATTTTCATCTCCGACACCCATCTCGGTACTCCCGGCTGCAAAGCCGACTACCTGCTCGACTTCCTGCGGCACAACGAATCCGACGACCTTTATCTGGTCGGCGATATCATCGACGGGTGGGCGCTGAAGAGCCGCTTTTACTGGCACCAGTCGCACAACGACCTGATCCAGAAGATCCTGCGCAAGGCGCGCAAGGGCACGCGCGTCGTCTATATCCCCGGCAATCACGACGAGATCGCCCGCCAGTTCGCCGGTCTGAATTTCGGCGATATCGCGATCCGCGACGAAGCCGAACACCGGCTGCTGGACGGCCGCCGGCTATGGGTGGTGCACGGCGACTTTGCCGATGGCGTGATCAAGAACGCGCGCTGGCTGGCGCAACTTGGCGACACGCTGTACGACTTCACGCTCTGGCTCAATCGCCACTGGAACAACTGGCGCGCCCGCCTGGGTCTGCGCTACTGGTCACTGTCGCAGTTTCTAAAGCACAAGGTGAAAAACGCGGTCGGATTTATCACCGACTTCGAGCACGTGCTGATGCGCGAAGCGAAGAAGCGCGGCTTCGACGGTGTCGTCTGCGGCCACATCCACAAAGCGGAGATCCGTGAGGTCGACGGCCTCCTCTACTGCAACGACGGCGACTGGGTTGAAAGCCTTACCGCACTGGTCGAAACGCTCGACGGCGAACTGCGAATAATCGAGTGGAAGCATGTATTCGCGCCCGGACAAAAGGTGGCGCGCTGGGACGAGCTCGACGCCGATGAGCTGGTGCCGGCGTTCGAACCGGAGCGGGAGCCGGCGCCCGCGTGATCGTGCTCACCGTCACCGATGCGTGGCATCCACAGGTCAACGGTGTGGTGCGCACCATCGAAGCGACGAATCGCGAATTGGTCAACGCCGGGCATGAAGTTGCGCTGATCACACCGCTCGACTTCATGACGGTTCCCTGCCCGGGCTACCGCGAGATCAGACTTTCGTTGCTGCCGTATCGACGCGTTGCCGCCGCGATCGATCGGCTTGCACCCGATGCGATTCATCTCGCAACCGAAGGTCCGCTCGGTCAGGCCGCGCGGCGCTACTGTCTGCGCCATCGACTGCCGTTTACGACCGCGTATCACACGCGCTTTCCGCAATACATCGAAGCGATGTTCGGTGTCCCGGAGTCGTGGGTGTACGGATTCTTGCGGCGCTTCCACGGCGCGGCAGCGACGGTGCTGTCGCCGACGCAGGAGGTCGATCGCGAGCTTGCAAGGATCGGAGTTGCCGACGTCGCCCGCTGGACGCGCGGGGTCGATCTCGACGTCTTTCGCCCGCGCGCGCCGAACTCTCTTCACGTCGCCGGATCGCCATCGCCGCGCCTCCTCTATGTTGGCCGCGTTTCGGTGGAAAAAAACATCGAGGCGTTTCTGACGCTCGATCTGCCGGGCACCCGTATTGTCGCCGGCGTCGGTCCGTCGCTCGCTCTGCTGAAGAGGCGGTTTCCCGAGGTGCGATTCGTCGGCGTGCTGGACCGAGATGAACTGGCGCGCCTGTATGCCAGCGTTGACGTATTCGTGTTTCCAAGCCGCACCGACACGTTCGGACTGGTGCTGCTGGAAGCGCTCGCCTGCGGCACGCCGGTAGCTGCCTTCCCGGTCCAGGGGCCGATCGATGTCGTCGGCGGTTCGGAGGTTGCGGTCCTCGACGCGGATCTGCGCAAGGCGGTCTGTCAGGCGCTGAAAATCGATCGAACCTCGTGCCACAAATTCGCCCAGCGCTTTTCGTGGCGCGCGGCCACGGAACAGTTCATCGCGGGCCAGGTGCCGATCACCCGGCCAGCAGCGCTACCATCGTTGGATGAGCGAGATCGATCGGGTTCGCATCGACAAGTGGCTCTGGGCGGCGCGCTTCTTCAAGACGCGCTCGATGGCGCAGACGGCGGTCGAGACGGGCCGCGTGCGGATCGCAGGCGAGCGCATCAAGCCCGCGCGTGAAATGCGCATCGGCGAACCACTGGAGATTCAGGTCGGCGACACACACTACGAGGTGATCGTGCGCGCTCTGGCCAAGGCGCGCGGTCCGGCGGCCGTCGCGCGCGAGTTGTATGAAGAGACCGACGCGAGCGTGATGGCGCGCAAGCAACGCGAGATCTTGCGGCGCGCGGTTGCCGATCCCGCGGGCGCGAGGAAGGGCCGGCCGACGAAGAAGGAGGGCCGCCAACTCCGGCGCGTGCGCGTGGGCGTCTTAACGTGACCTCTGCGTTCGCGGTCATCGCGGTCGCCGCACTTGCGTCTTCAGCGGCGGCGAGCCCATCCTTTCAGCGCGGCTTCATCACGATCGAGCCGGCCAACGGGCAGTGGCTGTTTACCGCATGTGGCACGCGTGCGGCTGTCGCGCTCGTCGATCGCACGGCCGGCCATGTCCAGACCGAAGTCGTTGTCGAAGTGCGCAAAGTGATGCAGGACCGCGCGCGCGGTGTGTTCGTGGAGTTCCGCGGATGGGCCGATGAGCGACAAGCGGTTGTGCAGCGTTTTTTTCGCGCGCTGGGCTATGTTGCCGATTGTCCGAGCGCACCGGCAAACATAAGGCCGACCACGCGCCTGTGGGCGAGCGGCAATGAACCGTTCTGGCGTTTCGACGCGACACCCAAGCGCGCGACGTTGACGGTGCCCGGCTCCGCAACGCTGCACTTTCCGCCCGGCGCGTTTGAGCGCGCTAAGGCGAGCGCCTACGAAGCGGACACCGAAGCTGCCCGATTGCGGCTGGAGATCGTCGAGCAGCCCTGCATGGACACAATGGCAGAAGCCGGCTTTGGCGCGCAGGCGGTGCTCCGGCTCACACGAGGCGGCAAGACGCAAACGCTGAAAGGATGCGCGGCGCGGTTCTAACGACCGGCTTCCTCGCGCAGCCAGCGCGCGACGTCGCGCGCGAAATACGTCAACACACCATCGGCGCCTGCGCGTTTGAACGCGAGCAGTGATTCGAGCACGACTTTCTTCTCTTCCAGCCAGCCGTTGGCCGATGCCGCCTTCAGCATCGCGTATTCGCCGCTCACCTGATAAACGAAGGTTGGTGCTTTGAAGGCGTCTTTCACGCGCCGCACGATGTCCAGATACGGCATTCCCGGTTTAACCATCACCATGTCGGCGCCCTCCTGCAAATCGAGCCCGACTTCCCACAGCGCCTCATCCGAATTGGCCGGGTCTATCTGGTACACGGCCTTGCTCGACGTACCGAGGTTCGACTTCGAACCGACGGCGTCGCGAAACGGCCCGTAAAACGCGCTCGCATACTTCGCCGCGTACGCCATGATCCGTGTGTGGATGTGGCCCGCGCCTTCCAGTGCGCCGCGAATGGCGCCGATGCGGCCGTCCATCATGTCGCTCGGTGCGACGATGTCCACGCCCGCACGCGCCTGCACCAGCGCCTGTTGCGTGAGCACGGCGACCGTCTCGTCATTGAGCACATAGCCGCTCGCGTCAATCAAGCCGTCCTGGCCGTGCGTGGTGTACGGGTCGAGCGCCACATCGGCAAGCAATCCGAGTTCGGGAAATCGTTCCTTCAACCCGCGCGCCGCACGCGGTACCAGGCCGTCGCTGTTGAGCGCTTCCTTCCCATCCGCCGTTTTCAGCGACGGATCGATGACAGGGAAGAGCGCCAGCACCGGCACGCCGAGCCGCAGGCATTCTTCGGCCACGGGCAACAGAAGATCGATCGACAAACGCTCGACGCCGGGCATCGACGCCACCGCTTCGCGCTTGCGATCGCCTGCCAGAATGAAAACGGGATAGATGAGGCCGTCAACCGCCAGCCGGTGTTCGCGCATCATCCGGCGCGAAAAATCGTCCCGGCGCATGCGCCGCATGCGCACCGCCGGAAACTGGCCCAAGACGTTAAAGGCGCTCATCGGAATCAAACGCGGGCGATGATACGCGGCGAATTTCGGCGGCGAGCGTCGCTCAGATTCGCTGCCAGCAACTCGCGCAACGCGTCGATGCCGTCGCGTTTCAGCGCGGAGAAGGGCAGCGCCGAGGCGGCAAACGGCAACGTTTGTGCGCGTGCTTCTGCGTGCCGCACCAGTTGCGCGCGATCCGCGCGCCCCAGCTGGTCCGCTTTGTTCAGCAGCAGCACGACGCGCACATCGTGTGGCTCTGCACGGCCGGCGATCCAGGCAAGCAGCGACTCGTCGGCCGGCAGGAACGGGCGCCGCGCATCCATCACCAGAACAACACAAGCGAGGCAACGGCGCGCCCGCAAGTAACCCCCCGCGAGCTCGTCCCACGACGCGCGCTGTCGCGCATCAGCCCGCGCGAAGCCATAGCCGGGCAGATCGACAAGGTAGGCGCAAGCAACACGCCTGTCTCCTTCCGCGCCGGTCAGCTCGAAAAAGTTCAGCATCTGCGTGCGGCCGGGCGTCTTGCTGGAAAACGCCAGCTGGCGCCGATTCGCCAGCACATTGATGACGCTCGATTTGCCCGAGTTCGATCGCCCGACGAATGCCACCTCCGGCAGCATTTCCAGCGGGGCCGCGGCGAGCTCGCCAAACTCTGCGACCGATGTGACGAAGCGGGCGGATTCGAACAGGCTCATCGGACTTGCTTGGTTAGAATGCGCGGCCATTTTTCGGCGTCACGGGACATAACAATGACGTGCACTTCAGCTTGCTGGTCGGCGCTCCTGGCATCGATGATCGTATCGACAGCAGCCGCACAGCAACCAGCGCCGAAGCTTGACATCAATCGCGGGCAGCAGATCGCCAAGGAAGTTTGTGCGGCCTGTCATGGCGCCGATGGCAATGCGACGATCGCTGCCAATCCGAAGATCGCGGGGCAGCCCGCCGAGTATCTGTACAAGCAGCTGATCGACTACACGGTCAAAACGGGCTCGAAGAAAGCGGCGCGTGAGAGCGCGATCATGGCCGGGTTCGCAACCCAGTTGTCGGATGACGACAAGCGCAACGTAGCGGCGTGGTTCGCTTCGCAGCCGATGAAGCTCAGCGCCGCCCGTAACAAGGACACAGTCGACGTTGCGCGGCGTGTGTATCGAGCGGGAATTCCCGAGAAATCTGTTCCGGCGTGCTCCGGTTGCCACAATCCGACCGGCGCAGGGATCCCGATTCAATACCCGCGCGTTGGCGGCCAGTACGCCGAATACGCGGAAGCACAACTGAGAGCGTTCCGCGACGGGACCCGACGCAATAGCGACGCCATGCAACAGATTTCCTCGCGGCTCTCGGATGCGGAGATCAAGGCGCTGTCCGACTACATGGCCGGGCTTCGTTGATCATTTCCTAGACATGGTTGGGGACAGAGCACTGCGTGGTCTGTCCCGCAAGAGTTTCTAGTCTGTCACGCGCACGAAGGTGGTCCGCTTTGACAACTCCTTGAGCCGCCGCGCGCCGACGTAAGTGCAGGCGGAACGCACGCCGCCGAGAATTTCCTGCGCGGTCGCGGCAACCTCGCCGCGAAACGGCACCAGTACTTCCTTGCCTTCGGCGGTGCGGTACTCCGCAACGCCGCCGGAATGGCGGGCCATCGCCGCCTTCGAGCTCATGCCGTAGAAGCGCTTGAACCGTTCGCCGTCGCGTTCAACGAGTTCGCCGCCCGATTCGACATGGCCCGCGAACATGCCGCCGAGCATCACGAAGTCGGCGCCGCCTCCGAATGCTTTCGCCACGTCGCCGGGTGTCTCGCAGCCGCCATCGGCACAGATGAGGCCGCCGAGTCCATGCGCCGCGTCGGCGCACTCGATAACGGCGGACAACTGCGGGTAACCGACGCCGGTCATCTTGCGCGTCGTGCAGACCGAACCGGGGCCTATGCCGACCTTGACGATGTCGGCGCCGGAGAGAATCAGTTCTTCGGTCATTTCTCCGGTGACGACGTTACCCGCCATGATCACGAGTTGTGGCCAGGCGGCGCGCACGCGCCGCACGAAGGTGACGAAGTTCTCGTGATAGCCGTTCGCAACGTCGATGCAGACGTACTTCGGCGCCGTCGCTCCGCTCGCTTCCATGACCTTGCGAAACTTGTCGTCATCGCCACGGGTTATGCCCAGCGAATAAAACGCGGCCGAGTTCCGTTCGAGGCCGCGATAGAAACCGACATACTCATCGATCGCATAGTGTTTTTGCAGAGCGGTCGAAAGACCGAAGCCGTCGAGCGCGCGCGCGATCTCGAACGTGCCAGTCCCATCCATGTTGGCAGCCACGATGGGAATGCCGTGATACCGCTCGCCGCTGTGCCGGAAGGCGAAATCGCGCGTGATGTCAACGTCCGAGCGTGAGGTGAGCGTCGAGCGCTTGGGACGGATCAACACGTCCTTGTAGTCGAGTTTGACTTCGTGTTCGATGTGCATCGTCGTGTCTTCAAGGCAAGGTCGATTCGCCGGCGTACAGTTGCGCGGCGGTTTCGCGTTGGCGCACGCACCAGGTCTGCTCGCCGTCGACCATCACTTCAACGGCGCGGCCGCGCGAGTTGTAGTTGCTCGCCATGCTCATCCCATAAGCGCCGGCGTCCATCAGCGCGATGAGATCGCCGGACTCGAGTGCGAGCGCGCGGTCGCGCGCCAGCCAGTCGCCGCTTTCACAGACCGGCCCGACCACGTCGTACACCATGGTTGCGCCCGATCGCGCAACGACGGACTGCACATCCACCCATGCCTGATACATGGCCGGGCGGGCGAGGTCGTTCATCGCCGCATCGATCACGGCGAAATTCTTGACGGGACCAGACTTCAACAGTGTCACGCGACTCAGCAAAACGCCGGCGGCGCCGACGATCGACCGCCCGGGCTCGAACAGGAGCGTCTTATCGCGCAACCCTCGCGAATCGATGCATCCAAGTAGCGCGGAAATCAGTTCGCGCACGGGCGGCGGTCTTTCATCGCGATACCGGATGCCGAGTCCACCGCCGAAGTCGATGTGCTGCAGTTCGATCCCATCGCTTGCGAGAGACTGCACGAGATCCAGCACCCGCTCCGCGGCGTTGATGAAAGGCGCCGCTTCGGTGATCTGCGAGCCGATATGGCAATCGATGCCGATCACATCAAGATGCCGGCTGCCCTTTGCGCGGCGGTAGACGCCGCGCGCCTCATCCCAGGCGACGCCAAACTTGTTGGACTTCAGCCCCGTTGAAATGTACGGATGCGTGCCGGCGTCCACATCGGGGTTGACGCGGATCGACACCGGCGCGTGCGTGGCGCGGCGAGCGGCGCTCGTCTCGATCATCTCCAGTTCGGCCGCCGATTCCGCGTTGAAACAAAGAATCTGCGCGTCGAGTGCCTGATCTATCTCCGCTTGGGTCTTGCCGACGCCGGAAAAAACCACCTTGCGAGGATCGCCGCCGGCGGCAAGGACCCGCGATAGTTCGCCGCCCGAAACGATATCGAAGCCGCTGCCTGCGCGTGCCAGAACGTTGAGCACCGCCAGGTTGGAGTTGGCCTTCATCGCGTAACACACGAGCGCGGAGCGACCTTGCAGTGCTTCGGTGTACGCGGCGAACGCGGTTTCGATCGCGTTCCTCGAATACACATACGCGGGCGTGCCGAAGCGTTCGGCGATGACGTCCAACGGCACGCGCTCGCAGAACAGCCTCCCATCGCGGCGCACGAAAGCGCCGCCGGCAATATCTTGCGAATTCATTTTTTCTGTTCGGAGGTCGCCGGCACATCGGCGGGATTGCGTTCCGCCGGCTGCTTGGCCGGCGCCGGAACAAACAGCGGCCCTTTTTGTCCGCAGGCCGATACGGCGAATACCGTCACTACAATCACAGCCAGTATCAGAAGTGCGCTACGCATGCGGCCAATCTAGCAGGTGTTGAAAGGCGATGAACGAAAGCGAATTCACCGCGCGCGCCGAAGCGGCGCTCAAGGCGATCGAAGACGCCATCGATGCGACCGGCGCCGATATCGAGATCGCGCGCAGCGGAAATGTGCTGACGCTGGAAATCGGAGATGACGCCAGGGTCGTCGTCAACACGCAAGCGCCGATGCGTCAGATCTGGGTTGCCGCACGAAGCGGTGCCCATCATTTCGAATGGAATGGCGGTGTGTGGCGCGATACGCGCGACGGGTCAGAGTTGTTCGCCGCCCTGTCGCGAATTGCGTCCGCGCTCGGCGCGCCTATCGTTTTGCGCGAACGCCATCAGAAGACCTGATCGCGCACCGTTTCGGCCTTTTTGAGTTCCTCGGGCGGCAGTCCGTCCTCCAGTCCAACCGCAGCAATGCCGTGGCCGGGTGGGAACTCGGCGAAATACAACTCGCCGCCAATGTTAACGACGCCGTCCGGAACGGCCATCGCACGCTCGCCGCGGTCCTTCAATGCGACATTCATGTATCCGATCCAGATGGGTAGCGCCAAGCCGCCACCGGTCTCGCGTTCACCCAGTGCGCGCGGCTGGTCGTAGCCGAGCCAGCCGACTGCCACCAGCCCGCCGCCATAGCCGGCGAACCACGCGTCGTGCGAGTCATTGGTCGTGCCGGTCTTGCCCGCAAGATCGCCGCGCTTGAGCCTAGCGGCGCTGGCCGCAGTACCGTAACGCGTCACGTCGCGCAGCAGATTGTCCATCAGGAACGCATTGCGTTCATTGAGGACGCGCTCGGCGTTTTCGCCGGCTCGTTGCGGATACGCTTCCATCAATACCTTGCCATTGGCATCGGTGACGCGACTGATCAGATACGGCTGCACGCGATAGCCGCCGGTGGCGAACACCGAATAACCGGATAACAAGGTCCAGGGCGTGACTGCGCCGGCTCCGAGTGCCATCGTCAAATACGCAGGATGCCGCTCGGGCTCAAAGCCGAAGCGCGTCGCATGGCTTTGCGCAAATGAAGGCCCGATCGATTGGAGAATGCGAATCGACACCAGATTCTTGGACTTGGCAAGCGCCTGACGCATCCGCATCGGCCCTTCGAACTTGCCGTCGAAGTTCCTGGGTTCCCAGACTTGGCCGCCGGTCTGATCGGGATCGAGGGACAGTGGTGCATCGTTGATCAGAGTGGTCGGCGTAAAGCCTTTTTCCAGTGCCGCGGAGTAGATGAAGGGCTTGAAGCTGGAGCCCGGTTGGCGCCACGCCTGCGTGACGTGATTGAACTTGTTCAGGTTGAAGTCGAAGCCGCCCACCAGCGCGCGCACCGCGCCATCGTTGGCATTGGCGGCAACGAAGGCGGCTTCAACCTGC
>Ga0187892_10009258_pt1 | contig 13032 bp, 9 predicted proteins | sample MA1701073metaG_FD_139345 | JGI IMG/M metagenome (GOLD analysis project Ga0187892, IMG submission 139345) | Bio-ooze microbial communities from a basaltic lava cave in the Kipuka Kanohina Cave System on the Island of Hawaii, USA - MA170107-3 metaG ...
TCGGGGTCGGACGGATTGCGGTCCGGCGTGACGCGATCGGACGGGCTGGGGCGCCACGCCCCCGCGACGAAGCTCGCGAGCCTGGCAGGAGCGCTCAGCTAGGCCGCCTGGCGTTTGAAGTGACAGGACTCGTTGCCGCAGAACACGACCTTGCCCTCTTTCTTCGTCTCCTTCTCGAGCAGGAACGCCCGGCCACAGTCGGGGCAGGCCTCGGCGATCGGCCTGTGGTAGGCAGTGAACTTGCACTCGGGGTAGCGCCGGCACCCGTAGAAAGAGCGGCCCCAGCGCCCCTTTCGCTCGACGACCTGACCCTGGCCACAGTCGGGGCAGAGCAGGCCGATCTCGCGCGCTTCCTTTTTCTTGATGTACTTGCAAGAGGGAAAGTTGCTGCACGCGATGAACGGACCGAAGCGGCCCCGGCGCCATATCAAGGGGCTGCTGCACTCGGGGCACTTCTCGTCGATCGGCGCGAGCTGCTCGACTTGCAGCTTCCCTTCCGAACCGCGCACCAGCCGCTTCGTCTCCTTGCACTCGGGATAGCGCGGGCAGGCCAGGAAGGGGCCGAAGCGGCCCTTCTTCAAGACCATCGGCTGGCTGTGCTTGGGGCAAACCTCGGTCGCCACCGTCTCGTGCAGCTCCGGAACACCCTCGCCGTCCGCGCCCGCGAGCTGGCGCGTGTTCTTGCACTCCGGGTAGTTGCGGCACGCCAGGAACTTGCCGTAGCGGCCCCACTTGATCACCATCGGAGCGCCGCACTTGTCGCAGAGCTCGTCGGTCTTCTCCTCCATGGCCTTGACGTCCTTCATCTCCTTGGACGCCAGCTTCAGGTCCTTCTCGAACTTCTTCCAGAACTGGTTGAGCGTGTTGAGCAGGTTGTCGCGCCCTTCTTCGATCTCGTCCAGCTCCAGCTCCATGGCCGCCGTGTACTCGACGTTCATGATGTCCTGGAAGTGCTGGACCAGCAGATCCGTGACGAGGAAGCCCAGCTCAGTGGGGTAGAGCTTGGCCTCGCGCTTCTCCATGTACTCGCGGCGCTCGATGGTGGCGATGATCGAGGCGTAGGTGGAAGGCCGGCCGATGCCGTTCTCCTCCAGCTCCTTCACCAGGCTGGCCTCGGAGAAGCGGGGCGGGGGCTGCGTGAAGTGCTGGTCGGTGTCGAGCTTCCGGAGCTCGAGCGGGTCACCCTCGGCCAGCGGCGGAAGCTGAGCGCTCGCGTCCTCGGGTTCCGTGCCGTCGGCTGCCAGCGTCTCTTCCTTGGGCTTCTCCTCACGCTTCTCGTCGGGCGTCTCTTCATAGACGGCCAGGAAGCCGCGGAACCTCAGCGTCGAGCCCTTGGCCCGCAGCAGATACGGCCCAGCCTCGACATCCACGATCGTCTCGTCGTAGACCGCCGGTCGGATCTGGGAGGCCACGAAGCGGTTCCAGATCAGCTTGTAGAGCGCGTACTCCTCCTTGGAAAGATGTCGCTTCACGGATTCGGGGTCGCGGTCGAGGTAGGTCGGCCGAATCGCCTCGTGGGCATCCTGCGCGCCCTTCTTGCTCTTGTAGAAGATGGGTTTCTCGGGCAGGTACTCGGCGCCGTAGCTCGACGCGATCCGCTCCCGCACCGCATCGAAGAGCCGCCGGAAACCCGTGATGATACCGAAAAAGAGTCTCGCGGGAGGCGGCTCGCTCAGCGGATGGCGGATGCGCATGGCAGTGAGGTCCTCACCCGCCGTCAAAACAGCTTGGCCAGCGTCTCCTGAGGCGACCCGATCTCGCGGATGTGAACGCCGAAGCGCTCCCCGATCTTGATCGCCTTGCCGGTGCCGATGCGGCGATTGTTGACCAGAATATCGAGGGGCTCGCTGTTGTGCTTCTTGAAAACGATGACCGATCCTTCCGCGAGGCTGAGCACATCCTCGAGGCTGAGGGGCTTCTCTCCGAGGGTGATGATGATCGGCATCTCCGTGGCGAGGAGCTTGTCCAGGTTGGGGTACTTCTCCATCAGCTCCTCGGGAGGGGTCCAGTTGGATGGCCCCTTGATCGGCCGTTTATCGGGTTCCCCTGCCATGGCGTTCTATCGATCGAGCTTCCGAGGTTGGTCCATCGAAGGATGGATCGGCCGCCGGCGGGAAGAGCTTGAACGGTTCTCGGCCCTTGATCTTGCGGAGGGCTCCAATAGAATTTCCCCTCCTCAGTTCTGGAAGGAGTCATTGAAATGGCACGGGTGTGCGAGATCTGCGGCAAGACGACCGAGATGGGTTATCAGTACGCCCGGCGAGGTCTGGCCAAGCACAAGGGCGGTGTGGGGCGCAAGGTGACGGGGCGGACGAAGAGAGAGTTTCGGCCCAACCTCCAGCGCGTTCGTGGCGTGGTCGACGGCATCCAGAGGCGCGTGCGCGTCTGCACGCGCTGCCTGAAGTCGGGAGCCGTCAAGAAGCCCCTCCGGCGTTCCTTTCAGACGCCCGCCAAGTCCCCGGAGGCCTGAAGCGGGTTGAAGGAACGAGAGGAAGGGCGCCGGCCGGCCTCCGATGGCCGTTTCGGGTGTCCGGACTGACCGCATGGCGATAGAAATCACCGACGAGCTGGTGGCGCATGTCGCCCGTCTCTCCCGGCTCGGGCTCTCCAGCGCCGAGGCGGCCGAGATCAAAGGCCACTTCCGGAAGATCCTCGAGTTCGTAAAAACCCTGGATCAGCTCGACCTGAAAGACGTCGATCCGTCGTTCTTTCCTCTCGCCACCCACAACGTCTTCCGCGACGACGAGGTTGCCCCGTCCCTCGGCGCGGATGGAGCCCTTCGCAACGCCCCGGCACGCAGGGGGGACCACTTCATGGTGCCGCGGATCGTCGCCGACGCGTCGGGAGTCGGCGGGGAGCCCGAGGAGTCCGCCTGATGGGCGCTCCGACCATCCGAAGCGCCCTCGAGATTCGCGACGGCGTGCGGTCCGGGAAATGGACCTGCGTTGAGGCCATCACGGCGGTGATGGAGCAGGTCCGCAAGGCGAACCCGAAGATCGACGCCCTGAACCAGGTCTTCGCCGATGAGGCTCTCTCGGCCGCGCGCGAGCTGGACGGTCGCCGCTCGAGAGGGGAAGATCTCGCCCCCCTGGCCGGCGTCCCGTTCACCGCCAAGGACAACATCTGTACGCTCGAAGGGAACACGACCGCCGCCAGCAAGATCCTCCACAACCACCGAGCGGTTTACCCGGCCACGGCCGTCCGGCGCCTCCAGGCCGCGGGGGCCATCCTGGTGGGGAAGTCGAACATGGACGAGTTCGGGATGGGTTCGTCCACCGAGAACTCTTCCGTTCGGGTGACGAAGAATCCGTGGCGAACGACACACGTGCCCGGCGGCTCGTCCGGCGGGGCGGCGGCCCTCGCCGCCGCGGTGCGGGGCATGGTCCACCTGGGATCCGACACCGGAGGATCCATCCGGCAGCCCGCCGCCTACTGCGGCGTGACCGGCCTCAAGCCGACCTACGGCCGGGTCTCTCGCTACGGGCTCCTGGCGTTCGCCAGCTCGCTCGACCAGATCGGGCCGATCGCCGGCAGCGCTCGGGACTGCGCCCTGGCCCTTGGAGCCATTGCGGGAACGGATCCGATGGACTCGACGACGGCCCCCGTCCCGGTTCCGGACTACCTCGCGGAGCTGGCGAAGGGAATCAAAGGGCTGCGGCTCGGCGTCGTTCGCGAGTACTTCCCCGAGGGCGTCGAGGCCGAGGTAAAGGAGCGGGTGCTCGAGGCCGTGGAGACCTTCCGCGGGCTGGGCGCGCGGGTGGAGGAAGTTTCCTTTCCGCACGCCGCCTACGCCAATCCGACGTACGTCCTCGTGTCGGGCGCCGAGGCCAGCTCCAATCTCGCTCGCTACGACGGGGTCCACTACGGCTACCGCACGGCCAACCCGCGGAGCCTCATCGACCTCTACGCGCGCTCGCGCGTGGAGGGGTTCGGTCCCGAGGTCAAGAGGAGGATCATGGTCGGGACCTTCGTCCTCAGCTCCGGGTACTACGACGCCTTCTACCTCAAGGCTTTGAAGGTGCGCCGCCTCATCCGGCGCGACTTCGAGAGGGCCTTCGAGAGGGTGGACGCGGTCATCGGTCCGACCTCGCCCGTGCCGGCGTTCCCGATCGGGGACCGCATGGACGATCCGCTCAAGCTCTACGCCGTCGATGTCCTGACGGTCGCGGCGAATCTGGCGTCGGTCCCGGGCATTTCGTTCCCTTGCGGATTCACGCGGGACAATCTGCCCGTCGGCGCCCAGGTCTTCGCGCGTCCTTTCGACGACGCGGTGGTGCTGCGCTTCGCCCACGCGTTTCAGGAGGCGACGGCTCACCACAGGGCCGAGCCGGCCGTTTGCGGCTGGAAGGAGGACGGCCGTGGGTGATCGCGCCGCGGGAAGAGCATCGGCGCCGCACGGTTCCGATGCGGCGAAGTACGAATCGGTCATCGGCCTCGAAGTGCACGTCCAGCTCTCGACGCGGACGAAGATGTTCTGCCGGTGCCAGAACCGCTTCGGAGCCCCGCCGAACTCCCAGACCTGCCCCGTCTGCCTCGGGCATCCCGGCACGCTCCCCGTCATCAACCGCGCCGCGGTCGAAAGCGCCGTGCGGGCCGGCCTCGCCTGCGGCTCCGAGATCGCCCGCTACACCAAGTTCGACCGGAAGAACTACTACTACCCCGATCTTCCCAAGAACTACCAGATCTCGCAGTACGACCTGCCCATCTGCGCGGGAGGGGTCGTCGATTTCTTCTCGGGCGGCCGGCGCAGGCGCGTGGGCCTCGTGCGGATCCACCTCGAAGAGGATGCGGGCAAGAACATCCACGCCGCCGGCCTTCCCGAGAGCCACGTCGACCTGAACCGGGCCGGCGTTCCCCTCCTCGAAGTCGTCTCCGCCCCCGATCTGCGCACGCCGGAGGAGGCCGGTGCGTACCTGAAGATGCTCCGGCTGATCATGGTCCACCTCGGGGTTTCGGACTGCAACATGGAGGAGGGCTCCCTTCGCTGCGATGCCAACGTCTCGATCCGCCCGCGCGGCTCGGACCAGCTCGAGACCCGGACCGAAATCAAGAACATCAACTCCTTCAGCTTCGTGATGAGCGCACTCGAATACGAGATAGGCCGGCAGATCGAGGTGCGGGAGGGCGGGGGGAAGATCGTTCAGGAGACCCGCCTCTACGACTCGGCGCGCGACGAGACGCGCCCGATGCGGGGCAAAGAGGAAGCCCACGACTATCGCTACTTCCCCGAGCCCGACTTGGCCCCCATCGAGATCGACGAGGGATGGCTCGCCCGCCTGCGCGAGGGGATGCCGCCCCTCCCGATCGCCCGGATGGACCGGTACATGAACGAGTGCGGCCTCCCGTACTACGACGCGGACGTCCTGGTGCAGGACCGGCAGGTTGCCGAGTACTTCGAGGAGTGCCTCAAACTCTCTCCGAGCGCCAAAGCGCTCTCCAACTGGCTCATCAACGAAGTCTTCGGGCTCATGAACCAGCAAAAGCTCGGCATCCGGGAGCTGGGGCTCCCCCCGGGCCGGCTCGTGGAGCTGGTTCAGTCCGTCGAGAGCGGAACCGTCTCCAAGGCCGGCGGGAGGGACTTGTTTCCGCGGATCGTCGGCTCGACCCGCCCGATCGCCGAGATCGTCGCCGAGATGGGGATCGCGCAGGTCTCCGACGATTCCTTCATCCGCCGCGAGGTCGAAGCGGTCGTCGCGGAGAACCCATCGGTGGTCGAGGATCTCCGCAAAGGCAAGAAGAACGCCCAGAATTTCCTCGTGGGGCAGGTCATGCGCCGCACGAAGGGGAAGGCGAACCCTGCGGCGGTTTCGGAGATGATCGGGAAGATCACAGGTTGAAGCTGATCAGCTCTCCGGCCTCCGTGGCCAGGAGGAGCTGGCGCGCCACTCCGAGGAGGCGCGGCCTGCGCTCGATCACGCAGCGGACGATCGCGGAGCCGGGTCCCTGGTGGAACCAGCCCGACTTGTACTCGCTGCCTTCAAGGAAGTAGAAACCTCCCCCCTGGAGGGCCACCCCGACGGATTCCCCGAGGTCGAAGAGCGACCCCGCGGCAGCCGGCACCGAAGCGAGCGGGATCTCGCGCGACGATGAGAGGTCCAGCTCGAGGATGGGAGTCGCGCCGGCGGCGGCTGTACCGGCGAAGACGAGCCGGCGGGCGTGACTCAGGGCCTGGAGCCGCACGCTGGGGTGGAGGAGGCGGCGGTGGATGATCTCGCCCTTCTCCGGATCCAAGAGGACCAGCTTGCGGTCGGCTGTGATCAAGACGAGCAGGTGCCCGAGGTCGTGCGGCCCCGAGACGATATCCTCCTTGAAGGCCGTTTCCCAAACGATCCGTCCAGCGGCGGGATCGGCAAGGAGAACGCGCCCCTTCTCCGCGAAAACGAGGATCTGCGCCTTCGCGGCGGCGGAGATCTTGAGCGGCGTGGACTTGAGCGGCAGGCTCCAGGCGTATTTTTCGAGGGACAGGTCCCAGCCGTAGAGGTTTCCTCCCGACGTGCCGAAGACCAGAGATCCGCCGGCGAGGACGAGCGGCGTGGTGACGAGGCCGCTGGTCTTGATCCTTCCGTCCACCTTTCCATCGAGGGTGAATCGGACGATCTGAGCGTCGGTCTCCGCCAGGAAGATCCGCTCGCCCGCATCGAGCGGGGGCGCGGCGGCCGAGACCACGGATCCTCCCCGATGGTTCCAGCGCTCCGATCCATCTTCCTTGTCCCGCACGCTGAGGGAGCCGTCGGCGAGGACCAGCAAATTTTGACGGCGGGTGATCACGGGGGGGAACTTCAGTTTCCCTCCGATGGGGACCGTCCAGGCCGGCGTTCGACTCAAGAGGAGGAGCCGCTCCGCCCTGCTGTCGACGCTGATCGTCTCGCGGCGCGCGGTGTACCCGTCCGCCTCGGCCTCGACCTCCATCGGCTGTCCGGGGTGGATCCGGATGCGCTGCGGGGTGAGCCCGAGAAGGTTGCCCTTTGATTTGAGCCGCGCCCCGGGCGGGATCGTGTTCACGACGACGGGGAGCTCCACCTGCACGGCAGCGCGGGAAAGGGGGTATCGATCGACGATCTGGCGCACCGTCTGGTAGACGTTTTCCCAATCTCCGATTTCTACCAGCGCATCGACCTGGGAGCGGAGGTCCTCCGCGTCCAGCTCGTAGGAGTCGATCTGGTCGATCGCCTGAGTCGCCCGCGCCCGCCAGGGATCGTCCTGCGGACCGACGAGGAGCGCCTTCAGCTTCTCGACCGCCTCCTCCTGGTTCCCCTTCTCGGCTTGCCGCATGGCGGAGGTGAAGATCTCGTTTTTCGCGCGGTCGCGGTCGGCGGCGATCCGTGTCGCCGAGTCGCGGGCCTTCTTTCCGATCTCCCGCGCCTCGAAGATGAAGATGCTGAGAGGGAATCGCCCCTCGTAGCGGTCCGCGCTCGTCCCCAGCGCGGCGAGCCCTTCCTCGCGGGGGGTCTTGACGAGGCTCACGCGCACCGGATGGACCGCCTCGGCGTGCGCCATGGTGTTGCGCCGCAGGGGCAGGAGGGCCACGTAGGACCAGACCTGATACCCGGCCGCGACGAGGGAGAGGAAGATCGCGATGCGGGTCGGCGAGACCGTCCGGCGGGGTTTGACCCTGCGCGCGACTCGCCCCGTCAGCTTGTAGATCCGCTTGCGGATGTCGTCCCGCTCCGGATTGATCTTCAGGATCTTTTCCAGGATCGGCTGGGCTCTCTCCGGCCGGCCCCGCTCGACCTCCATGCGTGCCAGCTCCTCGAGCTCGGCCTCCGCCTCGCGCGGCTTGCCGAAATCGAGGTAGATGTTGATGCGCTTTTTGCGGAAGAGCGACTCATCGGGAAGCGCATCGATGACCGTCTGCAGGAGCCGGAGGGCGGGCGCGAGGTCGCCCTTGGCCCGACAGCGGGCTACGACGCCGTCGCACAGCTCCGAGACCGCCTGGACCTCTTTCGCTGCAATGTGGAGGGCGAGGAGCCGTTCGAAGAGTCCCGGGATGTCCGGCCGCATTTTGACGGCGGCGCGCAGCAGGGCGAGCGCTTCGGCGCGCTTGCCGGCCTCGATCTCCACCTCGGCGCACTCCTGGTAGATCCGCGCCATCTTCTCCGAGAGCATCAGGTCCTGAGGTTTAAGCTCCAGAGCGCGCTGGAAGGCCCGGAGCGCCTTGGCGATTTTCTTCATCCTATATAGCGCGTCCCCGATGAAGTTGTACTGGATGACGGCTTCCTCGGCGTTGCCGATCCGCTCGTACAGGAGGGCAAGCTTCTCGCGGACTCCGATCTCGTCGACGGAGAGCTTGATCGCCTGGCGGAACGTGGGGACGAGCCGCTCCGCTTCCTCGGGATCGAGGCGGCCGATCGCCACGTCGCGGATTTCCGGCACGATCGTCTTCTTTATCTGTCCTTCCTGTAGCGCGGTCGCGATGGTGGCCAGGATGTAGAACTCGAAAAACGAGGAGTCCCGGATGATTTCCGCCAGCGACCGGAAGCCGTCGATCAACTCGAGGATCCGCTTCGTTCCGTAGCTCACATCCGGCGAGATGCGGAGGGCCATCCCCTTCTCCGTGAGGACGAAGACCTCCTTGCGGGAGGGAACCATGGCATCGATGAACGCGATCGCCTCCTCGCGGCTGCGGATCAGGTCGATGATCGTCTGGAGGGCGATCGGAGCCTTTCGAGGGTCTTCCCCGAGGAGGTGCTCCGGCACCTGCGAGTCCTGGAAGCTGAACGACTCGCCCGAGCGAAACGCTTGGGCGAAGATCTCTTCGCAGACGTGGGTGGCCATGAGGGCGGCATGCTCCTCGGCGTTCACCACATCGCGAGCCAAAAGGATCTCCGGGATCGGCTTCTGGAACAGGTTCGAGCTGACCAGAGCCGCTTCTACGACGACCGGCTCGATCCGCCCGCCGGCGGCCACAAGCCCGCTCTGGAGAAGCCCATCGATGTCGACTCGCCCCGAGTACTCGCGGCCGGCGTAGTAGACCTGATCCTCCTCGATGAAAAGCTCGCACACCCGCCCGCGCCTGCCGAGGTTGAGAGTCCCGACGGGGCGCTTGCGGGCGATCGATTCGAGCAGCCTGAGTAGGTCCCTCACGGCTTTCCCTCCCGGGGCTCGGCGCGGATGCGCCTGCGGGCCGCCTCGAAAGGGAGGGCCGCACCTGCGGCCGGTCGCCCGGTAGAGAGGAAGGACTCCTCCTCGGCCGCCGCGCGGCTCACGGACGGATCGGAATCGCCGCGCAGAAAGCGCAGGAGTGGTTTCGCCTCGGCGGCTTGTTGCCTCCCGAGGCCTCGAGCGGCCGCCAGCCGCACCGCGATGTGGGGACTGCGCGCCGCCGCGGAGAAAAAGGGCATCGCTTCAGGCCGCGACCGCCGGCCCAGGGCGTCGAGGATCGCGACCTGCCCAACGACCGCCGTCGAGACGAACTCGACGGCGAGGGCTTCGAGGTCCCCGGGCTCTCCGCGCTCTGCAAGGACGGCCGCCGCCCGCGCCGACAGCTCTTCGCGTTCGGCCTGCCGGAGGACCCGGGCGATGAGAGGCCGGGTACGATCCCCGCCCAGAGACGCGGCTAGATCGAGGTGCGCGGCGACGACCGCCGGGTGCGCCGGACCGGACAGTTCCGCCTCGAAGCGATCGAGGAGACGTCCGGGGTCCGCCGCGCGGGCGCCCTCGGGGAGGAACGAGAGCTGCCGCACCGCCTCCAGTCGAACCGCCGGCGCACGGTGGGAGGCAAGATCGAGGAGAGCGGCCTCGCGCTCGAAGACGGAGACCGATGGATCTCGGAGGGTCCGGACCAGCCGAATCACGGCATCCGCCAGACCGGGTGTTCCATCGAGAGGCACGAAGCCGTCCGGTGCGACGAGGTAGGGGCGTTCGCCGGCCCGGTCGGGCCGAAACCCCTCCCAGAGCATCCGGGCGAAGGGGTGCGCCGCCGATTCCGCGGCCGGTTCGAGACGGTCGAGCCCCACGATGGCATCGCCGCCGACGGCGAGGTCGGCGCCCTCGGGGACGCCGGCGCCGTGCGCGAAGATGCGGAGCGTCGTCGCGGCCGGCTCGTGCGGCGGGCCCTCGAAGATTCCCTCGAAGGCCTCCCTCGGCGGCCAGATCACCTCCAGCACCCGGAACCTGTGCCAAAGGCCGCCCGGGGCGCGCTCCTGATCGAGGACGGTCCCGCGAACCACCAGCTCCACTTCGCGGCTCAGGGCCGAAAGCGAAGGGCTCTCCTCCGCGGGAAACGCAGCCTGCGCGACGGCGCAGAGGGCGAAGGCGAGCCACAGTTCGAGATGAAGCGGCTTCATCACTCCAGGAGGATCCTTTCCAAGAGGTACGCCCGGAGGTGGTTATTGAACCGCGGGGCGCTTGATCCCGTCAAAATCGTTCCCGAGAAGCTCAGAGAAGCCGCCATGAGGTCGTTCTCGACGGTGTCGAGGTGGTACGACGTCGTGTAGGTGCGGGCGAAAGAGGCGAGGTGCTCGCCGCCGAAGAGCCCCGCGGAAGGAGCGCCGTTGGCCACGAGGCCGACCGAGTGGCCGATCTCGTGCGCCAAGATCGCCGCCGTGACGCGAGAGATGGCGTCGATGGCGTCGGCGAGATCGTCGTAGCGGTCGTTCTCCTGCTGCGTGTTCGAGGGGTCGGAGCGGTCGAACGACTCGGAGAGTACCGTGACGTCGCTCGCGTGGAAGCCGAGCGCGGTCCCACGACCGGGGATCAGCGGATTGAATCGCGCTTTGAAGCCGAAGCTGCTGTTGATGTAGAAGTCGATGAGGTTCGTTGTGAAGATGCCGAGGTCGGAGGCGGCATCGAAGTTGGGGACGCTGTTGCGGTAGTCGAACTCCGCTCGCCCAATCGTGTAGCCGGGGACCGGGTCGTCCCCACCGATCCCGATGTGGGAGTACGGCGATGCCGGAATCCCGAGCGTGAACTGGATGGCCGCACCATCCGCGGCGGCCGTGCCGTCGAAGTTGCGCCCGTAGAACTCGTTGAGCCGTCCGAGGATCGTCTCTTCGATGGTGGCCCGGACGAGAGCGTTCAGCCCCGCCGCCGCCGCGGGCTGAGGCGGCGATGCGCTCTGGAGGCCCAGGAGGCGCAGGTCCTCGACGAAATCGGCCACTCCGTTTGCCCCGGCGGTCGAGACGACGGTCACGTTCTGCTGGGCGTCGATGGTCGACGTGATGGAGAAGTTGTCGCGGCCGAAATCGAGCCTCCAGCGATCGGCGGAGTCGAATGGACGCCGCGCCGGCGTCGCCGGGCCGGTCTCGAAAGTGAAACCGACGGGATCCGAAGGGTTTCCGAGCGTGTCCGAGATCGCCGCCGTCAGCGTGTGGAGGCCATCGGGGAATGCAAGGCCGGGACCGACCTGGAGCGTAGCCACCCCCAGAGCCGTGTCGACCGCGAAGCGGTCGCCGAAATCGGCTCCAGCGCCGACGCCGCCCGCCGGCGGGCCGCCCCCCAGGTTCGTGTCGGAGGAGACGGAGAGGCTCGCGGCGTCGATCGCCGACGCTCCGGCCAGAAACACGATCGAGATGATGAAGCCTTGCGGAGGGGCGAGGAGCGTGAAGGCCTCGCTCTGCCCGGAGGCGTTGGTGAACGGGGCCGAGCCGTTCATTTCCGCCGAGATGGTGTTGATCGTCAGGAGCTGGAGGACGGGGCCGCGGGTGTCGATCGCGAAGGTAGAGGTGGTATCGAAGGACCCAGCCAGTGTGTCGCGGGCCCGCAGGCGGAAACGGCAGAGCGCGCTGTAGATCTCCGGCGCGTCGCCGTACGCGTTCCAGGAGATCGCGTGGTCCAATCCCGAAACGCTCGTCGAAACCGCGCCGGCCCCATCGCCGCCGCCGAGGGTGGCCGGGGAGAAGCTCGCTCCGCCGTTGAGCGAGTACTCTCCTTCCAGGCCGACGACATCCCCTTCGCCGTCCGAGACCGTGTACTGGAAGGAGATCCAGCCACCGCTGCGGGGGCTCGCCGGCGTCGAGAGGGCGGCGACCTCGGGCGTGCCGTTGGACCCGAAAGCGAAGATCGGGCTTTCGCTCGGGACTCCATCCATCCCCGTCGCCGGGTCGTACGGCGTGACGCGCACGCGCAGATCGCCCTGATTCAGATTCTGTAGATCGACGGCAATTTGCCAGACGACCGAGTGGGTCGTTCCCTCGGGGGAGGCTGGTAGGGACTCGGGTCTCGCTCCCGCCGGCAGGACGGGAGGCGATTCCAGGGTTGCAACGGAGTAGGTCTCTCCTCGGTCTTCAGAGAAGGCGACTCGAACCCCGACAGTCTTGGGAACGGGAGTGCTCAAGGTGAACCCGACCGAAATTCGGTTTCCGCCGAGGTCCGTCGGAGAAACGCTCGATGCCGTGCCGTTGGCCGAGCTGCCCGATGCAGGCGGGCTGGAACCGCCGCCACTACCGCCGCATCTGACCGAGAGCGCGGCCAGAACCAGCGCGGCCGGAGCTACCCGAAGCAGCGGAAGGAGAAGCGCCGCAGTCTCCGTTCGGCGGCGGTTCTGCGCCGCAATCCAGGCAAGCAAGTTCAGGACCCTGACGGACCGCCAGGGCTCCCCGTACAAGACTGAACGCATCGCGAGATTCGCCTCTCCAGGATCGAATCCATCCCCTCTCTACGAGCGATACACCGGTGGAACGAAAGAAGAATAACTCACGTGGTGGAAAGGAGCCAAACGGGGTTGTGCTCGGCAGACAACATCCGAGAAGCGGGACCGCGGCGCGCTCTCCTTTCCGGGCGTTCCGGCCTGTCAGTACAGCTCGTCTTTGATTTCTTCCTGAAATCATCCGCGACGAGCTGTACTTCCAGGGGGTGAGCAAGTCACCCCCTGTGCGCTCGCTTCGCTTGCTGGCCCCCTGGAGGGGCCCTCGCCGGCCCCCCCGGCGCGTACCGCGCCGCCGGGCGATGAATTCAGTAACGAACTTCTGACGCGCGGTACTTAGTGCTCCCGTTCATAAGTCCGGCTAGGGTTTGCCGGAGCGATTTTGGCGTCAGGCGAGGCGAGACGAGGAGGCGATACGGCGGAGAGTATCGTCGACGAGGAGCAACGAA
>Ga0187892_10009263_pt1 | contig 13030 bp, 14 predicted proteins | sample MA1701073metaG_FD_139345 | JGI IMG/M metagenome (GOLD analysis project Ga0187892, IMG submission 139345) | Bio-ooze microbial communities from a basaltic lava cave in the Kipuka Kanohina Cave System on the Island of Hawaii, USA - MA170107-3 metaG ...
ACCCTCAGAACCCCTGCCTGGCGTGCCACACTTGCCGACGCCGACGCAATCGGCCCAGGGTCACCTCCGGTGGGTCACTTCTGATGAGCACACCCCTGGCGTTTCTCGCGAGCGTCTAAGCGCCACGGGAATCGAACTGCCAAGACGTCGACGTCTGTCTCCTGCACTGTCCCCATTTCAGGGTGGAGGATGAAGTTGGTTGTGGTGAGATAGCCGTTCAGTCGCAGGTACCAGGTGGCAACTCCTTCAGCTTGCCCGCACATGTCTGACGTCCCTCGGTTGGGCCTAACTATAATTGGACTGCAACGGCGTCATCTGCCACGGGATGCTGGCATCCAACAGTGGATGCCAGCATCTCTACCTAGATGGCGCCCGGGCATCTGGATGGAGATTCTCTCCGCTCGACCCCTGGCATCCACTATTGGATGCGAGTTCGTCGACGATGCGGCTGTTCAGGCCGAGCGCGACCACGCGATCGTAGCGCAACTGCCAGACTCTCCGCTCTGGATTCCACGTCCCACCGGCCTGCTTCACCTGGTCGCGGACTGCGACGTCGGCAAAGGCGACGCGTAACCCGACGATCTGGTCGTGGGCGAAGCGGGGCCGTGGCGGCTCCCAATCGCGTTCGGCGACGAGGAGCTCCACGGTTTTGAACCGCTTCTTCCGTTGCGCATCGTAGCGATAGCGCACGCAGATGAGCCGGTCACCGTACTGCGCGAGAAGCTGCTTCGTGCCCTTCTGGCCTGGCTTGAGATGCAGCCGTACCTGGGCGGTGGAAGACTCGGGCGAGCAGCGGGGTGGCGTGGCGCAGGCGGAGGGTCCGGCGGGCGCGATCGATGAGGCGCGGTGAGGGGGGCCGGCGAAGCTCGGCTCGTGGACCCCGGACGCGGATCCGCACCGGCGGCCGTCCGACAGCACCGCGTACGAGAGCGAAAGCTCCCTGAGAAGGCTGGTCATGCAGCGGCTTGCCCGCTATCAGCCAACAGGGTAGACGACGAGCCTGCGTCGCGCAATGTCGCAATTCCGATACGTCGGGTGGGACGCCGAACGCACAGCTGAGCGGCCGGCGGCATCGGCGCTCCGACGGGACACGGCGTCTTTGCCGTCGGTCCGCTCCAGCCGTTTGTTAGCGGGGTACGTTGAACGACTCACGAGACGCCAGTCCAGAAACTGGGTGGTGGTTGATCCGCGTACAACCCGGGCATTCGGGGACCGTGGCCGAACCGCCAATGGTGCTGCTGATGAGCCCGTTTGTCAGCGTGGCCCATGGGATGTTCGGGCGACGGCATTGGTGACACGCGCCTGCGCGCGCGATCCCGTTTAGGAGAATACGCTTCCGCCGCATCCCTGTCCCCGCATCCTCCGTCCACCCCCAGCCTGGAGGCGCGTGCCGTGAACCCCTCCCGGCGTCCTCACCGCAAGAAAGCATCAGCCGGCTCCTCACTTCTGGAGCGCATCAACCCCAACGCCGCGGGCATCGATTGCGGCTCCGACACCCACTACGTCGCCGTCGCCCCCGGCCGGGACCCGACACCCGTGCGTGCGTTCCGGGCCTTCACGGCCGATCTCCATCGCCTGGCGGACTGGCTGACGGCGTGCGGCGTGACCAGTGCGGCCATGGAATCCACCGGTGTGTACTGGATCCCGCTCTACGAGATCCTCGAGGCCCGAGGTATCGATGTGGTGCTCGTAAACGCTCGGCACGTGAAGAATGTCCCCGGTCGGGAGACCGATGTCGTGGACTACCAATGGCTGCAGGAGCTGCATAGCGTGGGCTTGCTGCGCGGCAGCTTCCGGCCGACCGCTGCGATCGCAGGCCTGCGCGCCGACCTGCGACACCGCGAGACCCTGGTGCAGAGCGCGACGCGGCTCCTGTCCCGCCTGGCGCCGATCCCTCGTCAAGAAGGGCTACGCGATCCTGGACATGGAACCGCCGTCCGATGTGGCGGACGCGCTCGCCGCGCTCGCCGAGGTCGTGGCCGATCCCAAGCTGACCATCGAGTTCACCATTGCGCGTTGGCCAGCTCCAGCTTCTGGACAACCGCGCGTTCGGCCATTACCGCAGCGCCTTCGAGGACGATCCGCAGGCCCGACGCCACCTGGTGCGGCTCTGGGTGCGCGAGACGGCCGGCGCAACTACGACGGCTGAGGCAGCGAGCGCGCAGACCGCGACCTCGGTGCTCTGCTTCACCTTCGCGTTGCCTATCTTCCGAGGCGTGTGCCGGCCCCAGGTGCCAGCCGTACGGCGATACGCGCTTGGAGGGGTCAGGGCCGCGAGGGGTCGATCACTCGAACTCGAAAGGGCCGCCGATAGAAGCCGCGGTCGCGGGTGAGCAGGGCATCGGCCTGCTGTGCCGCGTGCGCTCCGATCAGAAAATCGGCGACGAGACGGTCGCGTGGTCGTGTGGCTGCCGTCCGGCGCCCCTGCCACAGCCGGCCGGCGAGCGCCGCCGCCTCGGGCGTGATGGCCTCGAAGCGCACACCGAGGAGGCCGAGGGCCTGATTGAACTCGGCGTCAGTGGGGAAGTGCGCACGTACCTCGGCCCAGACGATCTCGCAGGCGACGAGGGCGCCGGCGTTGTACGCGGCGCGGAGCGCCTCGCGCGAGGCTCCGCCGTGATGCGGGTCCGCCCCCAGCACATCCAGGAGCACCGACGAGTCGACTGCGGTCTTCACCGCTTTCGCGGTGTTGGTCGGGCGATGCGGCGCGCCGCGGGCCGCGGGCCGCGCATCTCGTCGACGAGGACGTCCACGGACTTGGGGAGCTTGAGTCGTCCGTAGACCTGGTCGACCGGATGCGCACCGCCACCGCCTTTTCGCATCAGCACCCCATCCTCGCGCAGCTCGAACTGGACGGCCGTCCCGGCCGCGAGCCCGAGCTTGTCCCTGAGGGCGGCGGGGACCGTGACCTGCCCTTTGGACGAGATTGTGCTCTTCACGGGTAAAGAGTAAGACGCTTTACCTCTTGAGTCAAGGTGCAACGGATTCGGTGTGAACTTCGTGGATGTGTGGCGGCGAGCCGCGGGCTTCGTGGACCGGATCTTCAAGGGCGCCAGGCCATCCGAGCTGCCAGTGGAGCAGGCGGCGAAGTTCGACGCGATCGTCAACCTGCGGACCGCCCGAGCGCTGCGGCTCACGATCCCGCCGAAGGTCTTGATCCGAGCCGACACGCGCATCGAATGAGACACGCGTTGCGCGGGGCCGATCGATGGCCGGCCAGGACCTCAGGCGCCGAGCCGACAGAGCGCCGGCGGGCGTCGATGCCGTCGGCTCAGGCGCTGTCGATCCCGTGACAAAGCGTCGTCCTGGACTCCGGATGAAAGACGTAGAGGTCGCGTAAGCGGAAGTCGAGCTCGACCGCCGCTCCCTCGGGGAACTCCTCGCCGGCCGCGGTCACCACCTTGATCCGGGTGCCATCCGCCGTCTCGACCAGCACCTCGTCCTCCAGCCCGAGAGGCTCGCGCAGGAAGACACGTCCCTTGATCCCATCGGCGCCGGGGTGCGCCAGGCGGAGCGCCTGTGGTCGCAGGCCCGTCTCCACGCGCTTGAGCCCGTGCAGCGCGCCGTGATGGCGAGGGGCGACCGGCAGCAGCCGGCCCAGGAAGTCGAGCGCGAGGCCGGCGCCGCTGGCCACGACGGCCGCGGGGACGAGGTTCATGGCCGGCGTCCCGATGAACGTGGCCACCGTCATGTCGGCCGGGTGGCGGAAGATCGTGCGCGGCGGGTCGACCTGGAGCGCTTGGCCCTGGTCCATCACGGCGACCCGGGTCGACATGGTCATGGCCTCGACCTGGTCGTGTGTCACGTAGATGATCGTCGCGGAGATCTCGCGGTGCAGGCGCAGGATCTCGGTGCGCATCTCCACCCGCAGCCGCGCGTCCAGCGCGGACAGCGGCTCGTCCATCAGGAGCACCTTCGGCTCCTTGATGATCGCGCGCCCGATGGCCACGCGCTGTTGCTGGCCGCCGGAGAGCTGACCGGGCTTCATGCCGAGCTTGTCGGACAGCCCCAGCGTGGCGGCGACCCGCTCGACCCTCTCGGCGATCCGGGGACGGGAGAGGCCGGCGATGCGGAGCGGGTAACCGATGTTCTGGTGCACGGTCATGTAGGGGAACAGGGCGATGTCCTGGAAGACCATGGCAATGTCGCGCTTCTGGGGCGGGAGCGCGGTGATGTCGGTGTCGCCGAACCAGATGCGGCCGCTGGAGGGCGTCTCGAGGCCGGCGATCATGCGCAGGGTCGTGGTCTTGCCGCAGCCCGAGGGCCCGACGAAGGTGAAGAACTCGCGCTCGCCGATCTCGATCGACAGGTCGCGCACGGCCACGACCTCGCGCGAGCCACGGCCGAACCCCTTCTCCAGATGCTCGAGCCTGACCGACACCGCCATGACGCGATCGCCGCCGGCCTAGCCCGGAACCCGGCCGGGGTCAGGCCTTACATTCTTATCAATGTGCCCGCGCCAGTGTCGCAGACGCGACGCCGACGGAATTGATAAGAATGTAAGGCCTGACCCCATGACGCTAGCCCGACACGCGCAGGCCGCTGAGTAGGTAGCGCTGAAGGAAGAAGACGAGGAGGAAGGTGGGGACCGACACCAGCACGGCGGCGGCCATCACCATTCCCCAGTGCACGGCCGTCTGCTCCACGAAGATGGCGAGGCCGACCGGCAAGGTGAACATCGCGCGGTCCGTCTGCAAGATGAAGGCAAACGTGAAGTCGTTCCACGAGAGCGCGAACGAGAAGATCGCCACCGAGACAATGCCGGGCTTGGCCGAGGGCAGGATCACCTGGCGCAGGGCGCGCAACCGGCTGGCTCCCGACACCCAGGCGGCCTCTTCCAGCGAGGCGGGCACGATCTGGAAGTACTGCCACATGAGCCAGATGTTCAGCGGCAGGCTGATCGCCATGTGGGCCAGGATGAGCCCGGTGAACGTGTTCCGCATCCTGAGCGCCGAGAACAGGATGTAGAGCGGGATGGCCATGAGCATCGGCGGGAACATGTAGGAGAAGAGCGTGCCGAAGGCGAAGCCCTTCTTGGCCGGGAACGCGAAGCGCGTGAGGCCGTAGCCGGCCAGCGTGGCCGCGACCACGTTGAGGACGATGGCGCCCGCGGCGGCGATCAGGCTGTTGCGCAGGTAGACGAGGAACTCGGTGGCGAAGAGCAGCTCCCGGTAGTTGCCGAGCGAGAGGTCGAGGCGGAAGAACCGGTAGGGCGGCCGGAACAGGACCTCGCGCGGCGTGAACGAGGACAGCAGCATCCAGTAGAACGGAAAGGCCACGATCACCAGCACCACCAGGAGGAGCGCGAGCGGCCCGTAGCGGGCCAGCTTGCTGCTGGCCGTCGGCGCCCTCACCGGCCGACCTCGATCTCGCGCGTGGGATCGAACAGCTTGAAGTAGACGAGCGCGCCGACCAGCAGCACCAGGAACATCACCGTGCAGGCGGCCGCCGCCAGGCCGAAGTCGAAGTCCTCGAACGCCAGCCGGTAGGCGTAGATCGGCAGCGTCTCGGTCGCCTTCAGCGGGCCGCCGTGCGTGACCAGCCAGATGCTGTCGAACTTGTTGAACATCCAGATGCCGCGCAGCAGCGCGATGACGATGAGCGTGGTGCGCAGGTTGGGTAGCGTGACGTCGAAGAAGCAGCGCAGCGGGCCCGCCCCGGACACGCGGGCCGCCTCGTAGAGCTTGGGGTTGATGGCCTGCAGCCGGGCCAGGATCAGGAGCGTGGCGAAGGAGCCGTACTGCCAGCCCGCCATCCCGATGACCGACCACATGGCGGTCCCGAGGCCGCCGAAGAAGTTGATCGGGCGGGTGACGACGCCCGTCTGCATGAGGATCTGGTTGACGACCCCGTACTCCTGTGACAGCAGCCACTGGAACACCAGGGCCACCACGATCGAGGGCAGGAGATAGGGCAGCACGAACAGGCTCCGCACCACGGTGAGCCCGCGGAGGGCCCGGTTCAGCAAGAGCGCGGAGACGAGCCCCCACACCAGCTGGAGCCCGACCGCGCCGAGCGTGAACACGAGGGAGCGCCAGAAGGCCCGCCAGAGATCGGGCTCCTCCAGGATGTAGCGGTAGTTGTCGAGCCCGACCCACGTCATGGCCGGGTTAAAGGCGGTCTTCTTGAAGAAGCTGAGCGCGATCGCATACGCGATCGGCAGGTAGGCGATGACCGCGAGGAAGACGAGGGCAGGGGCGGTGGTGCCGAGCACCCAGGCGTTACGCTCGCTGCGCGCGCTCACTCCCCCTCATCCTCGGGGCATCACCCCGTGCGCCGCATCTTCTTGCGTACCTGGCCGGCGGCCTCGTCGACGATGGCGTCGGACTTCATGCCCTTGATGTTGCGCATCGCGAGCATCCAGCCGGCGAGGTTCTCGTTGTGGAAGAGACCGATGTAGGGATTCAGCTCCTTGCCGTCCCAGTAGTAGAGTGGCACGCCCTTGGTCCAGACCGAGTCGAGGAACTTCAAGACGTCCATCCGCTTCTGGATCACCGGGTGGTCCTGGTACTTGGCCGAGCGCAGCATGTCGCGGCTGGCCGGGATGATGTGCAGCGGGACCGCGTGGTACCAGCTGATGACGTCGGGATGCTTCAGGAAGAACGTGACGTACTTCTTCGCCCCCTCGACGTTGGCCTTGTCGAGGATGTGGAAGCCCTGGATCGAGAGGTAGTAGGACTCGGTGAGCTTGCGCGGCAGCTCGACGGGAGCGGTGGCGTCGGCGATGCGGCTGTTGTTGGCCATCACCTGCTCGAGCAGCCGGGCGCCGACATAGTAGGACATGGCCGCCTTCTCGCTCACGAAGGTGCTCATGAGCTCGGCCCAGTTGAACGTGCTCGCCTCCGGCGACTGCTTGTGCAGCTCGTTCAAGTAGTCGAGCGTCTCGATGGCGCGCTTGCGCTGATCACCCTTGTCGAGCGCCACCTCGTATTGCTTCTTGTTCGCGTCCCACTCGAACCAGTGCACGTCGTTTTTCATGAACATGGTCTCGAGCAGGATCGTCGAGGCGCCGGTCTCGGCCGAGGGCACGATGCAGCCGTACATCTGGGGCGGGTTGCTGAGCGCCTTGGCCACCTTGAGGTAGTCGTCCCAGGTCTTCGGGGGCTCGAGCCCCTTCTGCTGCAGCAGATCCTTGCGGTACCAGCCGTACGTGAACTGCTGGCTGGTCGGGATCGAGCGGTCGGCGCCCTTGTAGACCATGCGGAGGTTGTCCGCCACGCCGCCGACGGACTTCAGCACGTCGCCCACGTCGGCCAGCTGGTTCTCGAGCGCCAGGTTCATGGCCTGCCCGGCGCCGTACCAGACGATCTCGGGCGGCGTCCCGGCCGCGATCAACGTCGCCACGCGCTTGGCGATGTTGGCGAAGCCCGGGTACTCCATGGCGACCTTGATGCCCGTCTGCTTCTCGAAGTCGGCGTTGATCTTGTCGTAGACCGCGATCGCCTTCGGGTTCGACTCCTCGGAGATGAAGACGACGCGGTTCTTGTCGGCCCCTCGGGCCGTCCGCACCAGCACCTGGGGCGCCAGGGCCGCGGCGCCGGCGAGGGCGGCCGTCTTCACGAACGTTCGGCGGTGAAGCGTCATGGTCATCCTCCTCGTGAGGGCTCGGGTGGGGCTGCCATCGCGCGGGCCTTGAGCGCCGCGCGATCGATCTTGTTCGTCCCCGCCAGCGGCAGCTCGGGGATCAGGAACACGCGCCGGGGGTGCTGGTAGGCGGGGCCGTGGGCCAGGGCCCAGTCCTTCACGGCCTGGGCGCTCAGGTTCGAGTGGGGCCGCGCGACCACGAAGGCCACCGGCACCTCGCCCTTCAGCTCGTGAGGCACCGGGAGCACCGCCGCCTGCAGCACGTCGGGATGGCGCTCGAGCGTGGACTCGACCTCGCTCGGGTAGATGTTCTCCCCGCCGCACACGAACATGTCGTCGCTGCGGCCGATGAAGTAGTAGAAGCCGTCGGCGTCTCGCCGGCACACGTCGCCGGTGTCGAACCAGCCGTCCTTCAACCGTCTGGCCGTCTCGTCGGGCAGGTTGTGATAGGCCTGCATGACGCCCGGGTTCTTCGTCAGCAGCACGCCCTCGTCCGGTCCGGGATCGAGCCGCACCTCCGCGCCGGCCAGCGGATACCCGATCGAGGTGGCGGGCCGGGGCAGTCCAGCCGGGTGATTGGCGAACATCACCGGCCCCGCCTCGGTCACGCCGTAGCCGTTGGTCGCCATCGCGTTCGGGAAGGCGCGCGCGAGCGCCTCGAAGAGGGCAGCCGAGGCCGGCGCCGAGCCGACGGCGATGGAGCGGACGGAGCTGAGGTCGGTCCGGGCCAGGGCTTCGTGCTCGTTCAGGATCAGGTGGAACATGGTCGGGACGCCCGATAGCCGCGTCACCCGGTAGCGGCCGATGGCCTCGACGTAGAGGCGGGCGTCGAAGCGGCCGAGCAGCACCAGCGACGCCCCTGCGGCCGTTCCGACCTTCGTCCACACCAGCGCGTTCTTGTGGTAGAGCGGCGCCGCGACGAGGATGCGGTCGTCGGGCGTCATGCGCCGGGCCGCGACCACCGTCTCGATCTGCCAGGCCTGGCCCGCGTGGGTGAGCAGCACGCCTTTCGGCCGCCCGGTCGAGCCCGAGGTGTAGGGCTGGAGACAGATGTCCGCGGCCGCCGGCTCCACGGCCGCGAAGGCGCGCTTCTGGAGGAACCCCGCGTAGTCCTGGTCGAAGTCCACGACCGGCACGCCGGGCGGACAGACCTTCCGGTGGGCGGCGTCGACGAAGAGCAGCACGAGCCCCGCATCGCGAGCGATGAACGCCAGCGTCTCCCGCGGCAGCTTCCCGTTGAGCGGCACCGGAATGGCGCCCGCCCGCATGACGCCGAACAGGGCCTCGATGTACTCCGCGCGGTTGAGCGCGAGGATCCCGACGCGATCGCCTCGGCCGAGCCCGCGGGCGGCCAGCCCCGCGGCCACCGCGTCACAGCCGGCGTCCAGCGCCTCGTAGCCGATCTCGCGCGGCGCCTTCGGCCGGGAGAGGTCGATGATCGCCACGCCCCCTTGACCGGCATGGGCGCTCAGCAAACTGCCGACGTTCACGGGCACACGATCACCTTGCCGAACACCTCGCGGTCCTCGAGCACGCGCATGGCCTCGGCGGCCTCGGCGAGTGAGAACACGCGGTCGATGATCGGCGTGATGCTGCCACGCTCGACCTCCTCCACGAGCCGCTCGAGGTCCTCCCGCGTCCAGCCGTTGCAGCCGACGATGTTGACCTCGCGGCGCCAGATGTAACGGATATCGGTCTTCGGATCGAAGCCCGCGGTGGCGCCGCAGGTGAGCAGCCGGCCGTGACGGGCGAGAGTGCGCAGGCTCGGCACCCAGGTGTCGCCGCCCGTGTAGTTGACGAGCACGTCGACGCCTCTCTTGCCGGTGATCTCCCAGGCGCGCTTCGAGAAGTCTTCCTTGGTGTAGTCGATGACGTGGTCGGCGCCCAGCTCCTTCAGCCGCCGGAGCTTCTCGGCCGAGGAGGCGCAGGCGATCACCACCGCCTTCAGGTTCTTGGCGATCTGCACGCAGCCCGTGCCGACGCCGCCGCTGGCGCCGAGGATCAGGACCGTCTCGCCGGCCTCCACCCGCCCGCGCGTGATCATCATGCGATACGCCGTGCCGTACGCGATCGGCAGCGCCGCCGCCTGCTCGAAGGAGACCGCGTCAGGCAGCGCGATCAGGTTGTCGGCGTCGACGGCGATCCGCTCGCACAGCCCGCCGTTGGCATGCTCGCCCAGCGCGCCCCCCGGCTTGATGTGGGGGTCGATGAGCGCGCGCCGCCCCACCCACTCGCGCGAGACGCCCGTCCCCACCGCGCGGACCACCCCGCTGATGTCGCCGCCCGGGATCCGCGGCATCTCCACCGGCAGCCCGGGCATGCCATGCAGCACGAAGACGTCGAGATAGTTCAGCCCACACGCCTTCACGTCGACCACGACCTGCCCCGCGCCCGCCGTGGGCTCCGGCCAGTCGGTGCGGAGCTTGACCTGGTCGAGCCCGCCGTGCGCGTCGATCGCGATCGCGCGCATTAGCCGCCTCGATTCCCTCGCCCCCGGAGGGGGAGAGGGCCAGGGTGAGGGGGTGCGTAAGACGCGGAGAGCCGAGTCGTCACTCGTCTTTCCGCTCGGGCCGCCGCAGCTCGAACCGGAAGTCGCAGTGTGACGCTCCCTCCATCACAGTCTGGGTCCGCGTCAGCTTGACCGCGGGATTGAAGCCCTCGACCAGGGAGAAGTCTCGGTTGCAGGACAGCAGCGCGCCGACCTCGGGAATGCCGAGCGCGCAATACATCTCCGCGTACCGGCAGCGCGTGACGTTGAACGAGAGCTTCTCGTCGGTCTGCTCGAGGAGGTCCATGCGATAGGCATCGCCCTTCTTCCAGCCCTCGAGGGCGGCCGCGAACTTCGTGAGGCTGTCGCCGCCCATCCGCCGGGCCAGCTCGCGCCCCTGCTCGCGGGCCACGTCGATGATGATCCGCCGCGCGACCTCGAACACGCGCTCGCGGCCGAACTCGTCGCCGAGCGCTTGCAGCACCGGCATCAGGATCCTGGCCTCGATCTCACGGCGCTTGAGCACGCCGATCTCGTTCAGCGTATCGGGTGGCATCTGGAGATTCGTGCTCATCGCGCCTCCTGTCGGGTCTTCGGCTCCGTCCCGTCGGCGGGTGGTCGCGGCGAAGCGTAGCACGCGCGGCCGACGGCGACCAGCGTGCCGCTGGCGTCCCGGATCTCGACGTCGGCGACGCTCACCGTCCGGCCCACCCGCACGGTGCGCCCGATCGCCGTGAGGTCGCCCTTGCGCGCCGGCCGCAGATAGTCCACCCGCATGTCGATGGTTGGGACGCCCGCCGCGGTCTCGGTCATGACCGCGTAGTCACCCACGATGTCGGCCAGGGCGCTGAGCACCCCGCCGTGCAGCCAGTCGGAGCCGTCCTGTCGCAGGAACTCCTCCCGAAACGGCAGCCGGATCTCGACCACGCCCTTGTCGGCCCGGATCATCTCCAGGCCGAGAAAGCGCATGAACGGCGAGTGATCGAAGCGGAGCGTCACGGGGCGGCGTCGCGGGCGCGCGCCTTGAGCGCCGTGCGGTCGATCTTGCCGGTGCCGGCCAGGGGCAGGGCATCCAGGAAGATGACCTGGCGCGGATGCGCATAGGGCGCTCCGCGCTCGAGGAAGAAGCGCCGCACCTCCTCCTCGGACGTGCGCCCAGGCTCCCGCTCGACCACGAAGGCGATCGGAATCTCGCCCTTCACGTCGTGGGGAGCGGGCACCACGCACGCGTCGCGCAGGTTCGGATGCTGGAGCAGGATGTCCTCGACCTCCTTGGGATACACGTTCTCGCCCGACACGTTGATCATGTCGTCCCGGCGCCCGACGAAGTAGTAGTACCCGTCGGCGTCCCGGCGCATGAGATCGCCGGTGTAGAGCCACCCGTCGCGGAACTTCCGCGCGGTGGCCTCGGGCAGCTTCCAGTATCCCTTGGCCAGTCCCGGGTTTCGCGTGACGAGCTCGCCCACCTCGTCGACGCCCACGTCCCGGCCCGCGCCGTCCACCAGCCGCACGTCGCAGCCCGGGAATTCCAGCCCGCACGAGCCGCGCTTCTTGAGGCCCCAGCGCGTGTTGGTGATCGGCACCGGGCCGCCCTCCGTCAGGCCGTAGCTCTCGCCGATGGGGGCGCCGAACACGCGGCGGAACTCCTCGAGCAGCTCCTCGGGCACCTCCGCTGAGCCGCAGACGGCGTACCGCACGCTCGTCACGTCGTGGCGGGCCAGCGCCTCCTTCTCGGCGAGGATCATCTTGTACATCGCGGGCACGCCCGTCAAGTACGTGACGCGGTAGCGGTCGATCGCCCGGATGACCTCGAGCGCGTCGAACCCGGGCAGGATCACCAGCGATCCGCCGGCGAGGAGGAACGGCTTCACCGCGCCCACCATCGCGTTCTTGTGGTAGAGCGGCACCGCGATCAACGCCCGCTCGGTGTCATCGCAGAGCAGCGCCTTGCGCAGGACATCGGCATTCCAGATCTGGCCGCCATGGGTCAGCAGCACCCCCTTGGGCTTACCGGTGGAGCCGGACGTGTACGGCTGCATGCAGATCTCATCGAATGCCGTCGTGCGTCGCGGCAGCGTGGGCGCGGCCGCGGCCAGCGTCGCCTCGTAGGCCAGCGCCCCGTCGAGCGGAGCCGCATCGGCGATCACGTGCTTGATGGCCGGCACCTGCGCGGCCACCGCGCGGCCGCGCTCCGCGAGGGCGGCGCTGGCCACGAGGACGGCCGCCTCGGAATCTTCCGCGACATAGCGGAGCGCCTCGTCCCCCATGCGGATATTCAGCGGGACCGCCACCGCCCCCAGCCGCATCGTCCCGAACAGCGTCTCGAGGAAGCGGAAGTCGTTGCTGAACAGCAGGGTCACGCGGTCGCCGGCGCTCACCCCCAGGCCCGCCAGCGCGTTGGCCATCCGGTTGGCGCGGGTGTCGAGATCGGCGTAGGTGAGGACGGTGTCTCCCTGGAACACCGCCGGCGTCGAGGGGGTCAGCGCGAGCGCGGTGTCGAAGAGGTAGCCGAGGTTATCGGGCAGCACGCGACCTGTCACCCGCGGACGGACAAGGGCGAACCATCGACGCCGATAGTGCCAAGCCCGCACCTATGGCGTCAAGGAGCCGGTCACTACACGGCGAAGAGTCCGCCTCGCAACGCCAGCGCCACCGCCTCCGTGCGGCTTCGCGCCCCGAGCTTGGCCAGGATGGCGGCGACGTGGAACTTGACCGTGTGGCGCGAGATGGCGAGGCGGGCGGCGATGAGCCGGTTGTTCGCCCCGTCGGCCATCATCTCGAGGATCTCGCGCTCGCGCGGGGTCAGCGGCGTGGCCGAGGCCAGCGCCGCGTGGCCTGCCGTCGACGGCGCCAGTGCCTCTGGATGGAGGACGAAGAGACCGGCGTGCGCCGCGCGAACGGCACCGGCGAGCTCCTCCGCGGTCGCCTCGAGCGGCAGCGCCGCGCGCAGCCCCAGCG
>Ga0187892_10009264_pt1 | contig 13029 bp, 8 predicted proteins | sample MA1701073metaG_FD_139345 | JGI IMG/M metagenome (GOLD analysis project Ga0187892, IMG submission 139345) | Bio-ooze microbial communities from a basaltic lava cave in the Kipuka Kanohina Cave System on the Island of Hawaii, USA - MA170107-3 metaG ...
AAGAACGCGCGCATGCGCTTCCAAAGAACCTCAACCGGTTCCTTGGTGACCTCGCCAAAGCTCAGCGGCGCAAAGTCGCACGGATTCACGTGCCCCTTGGAGTCGATGTACATGCGCGCATAACCGGCGCAGCACCCGAGCATGTTGGCGTGCTGGATCGCCGGATGCGCGACGACGAGCGGCAGTGACGGATCCTGATTGAGCTTGTTGGCGACCGCCCAAACTTGAAGCTCCTCTTCGGCGCTCAAGCAATGCGACATGTCTCCGGTCAGGCGGCCCACCGGGCGAGCCTGAAACCACTGCACACAGGACACGCCTGTACCTGCGAGGCCACGCACGAACCGTTCCAGCTCACCGCTGTGCAGCCGGTCCGGCGTCACGAGCGACGAGATTTGTCGCTCGCAATGCCCCCCCTTGAGCAACTCGAGCCCGCGCATGACTCCCGCGTATGCGCCAGGTAGGCCGCGCCGACGATCGTGCTCACCTTCCTCGCCGTGATCGAGACTGAAGCAGACCAACATGTTCGAGCGCGACCGGAAGACTGCCGCCTGCTCTTCCGTCAGGCGATAGCCGGATGTGTAGAGAGATACGGTTACCGACGGTGGGATCCGTTCGATGACATCGAGGATATACTTGCAGATCAGGGGCTCGCCGCCGGTAATCACAATGACCTGGCACCCGGTCGCAACGATGCCGTCGATCGTGCGCAACAGATCTTCACGCGACAGCTGACCGCCGACGCCGTCGGCGGAGCAATGGAAGCATTCGAGCGGGCATGCGGAGTTGATCGCAATCGACGTGATCAACGGTGCCTGCGAATTGTCGCGCGGGCTCGTCCACTTTTCGGCTGCACCCCGCAACGTCCGATAGATGAAATCCGAACCCAAGACGCCCTTCGAGCGCCGGAGCTTCGCATAGGAATAGAGGACCTTCGCGGCCGAGCCCCACTGGGATACTGGCGGCAGCAGTTCCATACCGACCGAGCGGTACCATACCCAACTCAACGATTGCAAGGAACTTCGCATTGAGACACCCTATCCGGGTGCAGCAACCGACCCCGGTCGAACGAATCGACATGCCGCCGGCAGGCGAGTTTGTCTCCAGGTATGTGCGCCGCTCACGCCCGGTGATTCTCGCTGGCGCCGCAAAGGACTGGCCCGCAAGGGATCGTTGGACACCCGAGGGACTGAAGAAACGCTTTGGCGATCGGGTGGTACCCGTCATAAGGCGTCAATCGGGCCCGGAGTGCGATGACTCCGGCCAGCTGACGTACGCCTACGACGCGATGCCGGTCGGAGACTACGTTGACGCCGTCGCCGCACGCCGCACCGACCTGTACATGGTGTTTCGCACCCAACAGAGTTTGCCCGAGATGCTCGACGACGTGCGGTTGCCGGACGTATGCACGCGGGCCGCTTGGTTCGGCTCTCGTTTCTGGTTCACGATGGCAGGGACAGGGAGCGGCCTCCATTCGGACTTACCACACAACCTGTACGCTCAGGTCGTCGGCCGAAAGCAGTTCCTCATGGTCCACCACTACCAAACGCCGCGCGTCTATCCGTTCCCGCCCTGGAGCGGAGCGCCCAACTTTAGCCGCGTCGACGCCGAGAAGCCCGACCTCGCCCGCTTTCCACGCTTCGCCGGCGCAAAACTGAAGCTTGCCGAGCTCGAACCAGGAGACATGCTCTATATCCCCAGCTTGTATTGGCACCAGGCGAGGGCGCTCAGCGACAGCGTATCGATCAATCTCTGGTGGGCAAACGGCGTCCTGCGGCAAGTGATACGGGCGGCGGAATGGTTCATGAAGGTGCGCCAGCTGAAGCTGTAGCCGGGCGCAGCCCCGTCAAAAGACGAAGTCGCTCATCGTGCAGACATCGGCGATGGCGAACTCGCGCGGGCCGAGGAATGTGATACCGCGCACTGCGGGTCCGACGCGATAGGATGCGACGATGCTTCGAGTCGCTCGCTCGATGAGCCATACGGATTCGTCGTCCCACGATGTGACCACAATGTGACTGCAATCAGGAGAATAGACGAGCGTACGCGGCGCACGCAGAGAGATTCCCCAGTCGAAACGGAAGGTACCCTCTTCGTCAGGCGTGAAGAAGCGGCAGCGCCCGATGACGTCGCAAATGGCGACCTCGTCATCGAGCGGGCAGACATCCATACCACCGAACATCTGCACCGCAGCGGGGGTGCGCGCGATGACCTCCTCTCGTTCGAGAGAGTAGATCATCAGATCATTACCGTTGGTGACGACGACGCGACCTGGCTTCCAGAGTCGCGCCACGGCACCGATGCCACCGACCGGGTTCGTCAGCCGACGGCCTTCACCCGTCTTCACCGAGATGGCCCAGATGCCGCTGCCATTCAGCGCCTCTGTCACCAACACCAAACCTTCGTCGGGCAGACAAGCGACCTCTTCGAAATCCATCGCCTGCACAGGAAGTTTGACCTCGCGTATCGATTCGACGCCCGTTTGAGGATCACGCCGCACACCGAGGACGACATTGGGAGGGCGATTGAGCCAGAGCTCATCGCCAATAACACACCCCGGCCAGAACGTGCCGATGACCTCTGAAGGTGCGTCGATTCTCCACTTCCCAGCCTGTCGACGCAGCCACCACGCGCCACCGAGCGGCGTGTCGGATTCTTCTTCGTGGAACACTCCCGGCAAGAGCGCTTCGTCGGGGCGTAGTTGCGTGACGCCTTTGTATTGCGGCGCAATCTGTTGAGGCTTGAGATTGATCGGCCGCCGTCCATCGTTGCGCTGGCAACGTTCAGCTAGGGCCGCCCGGTTCCAGATGATGTCGAACTGATGAATCGGAACTGAAGCACACATGACAGCCAACGGAAGAAATGCCGTCCAGCGCAGCCACCAGTGGCGCATGAGGACAATGCTCGCCGCCGAAACAACCGCGAGCAGAGGAACCGAAGAAGCGGCGGCCAGCGGTAACAGGTAGTAGAGCAGACAGAGCCACAGCAGCCGAAGCCGCGACCAGCCACGCCATCGCCGTGCCCGAACGAGAATCGGTAAAGCCGTGAGTAGCAACGTACCGGCCGTCCAGCCGAGTGAGCCGAGGGTGCCGAGAGTATCCATCTGCAGCAACACCCAGGCGGAGCGAACCGAGCCGATCAGACTGTCTCCAACCATCGTCAGCGTGGTGGAGACCGCTTCGCGAAAGATGGGATCACTCAGACGATAAACGGCGAAGGTCGCGACGGCCACCTCGGCAGTCACGACAGGGTGCTCGCGTACGAATCGAGCGATATCGCCAAGCCGCGTGGGCAACGGCCGTGGGCATTAGCACAGGCAACCAGGGCTTACTACCGAGCGCCGATTGATCCGACGTGAGCACGCTTTCGCGGGATGCGTGGTTCATGTAGCGTCGGCCGGGAATTTCCGTGAGCGGCGACGCCGACAACAACGGTAACAGAGCTGACCCATGAGCCCCTCAGGCAATCGGCGTGCAGTCGCCGTCCTCCTCTTTCTCGCCCTACCGCTTGTCCTCGAAGGTGTCTTTCGAAGCGCCCTCGTCGTCACCCGATGGTCATCGGCGCCCGAGGAACGAACATTCGATCTGATCGGTGTGGGCGAATCGACAATGAACGCCTTCCCTTTCGAGCCGAAGATCTCGATCCCGAAGTTGGTTGCGAAGCTGCTCGACGGCAAGGTCGCGGGACATCCCATCGTGGTGCAGAACCTCGCGAAAGACGGGCATCCGATCTACATGCAGTGTCCTGATCTCGCTCGAGCCGTCACGTATCGAGACGCCGACATGCCCGGAGCGGTCATCATCTACGCCGGACACAACGAGGGTGATCTGCGACCTCGGATCGGAGCAGAAGTATGGGAGCCAGGCATCTTTGAGTCGCTGGCGCGACACTCCTTCCTGGCACGCGAGATCGAGCTGCGGCTGGTGACTTGGCGCGTCATTCGCCGTCCGCGCGGCATCTTCGCCTACGAGTACTTCTTACGCCGGACGATCGAAACGGCTCGGGACGCGGGCCTGGTGCCGATTCTGTCGACGGTCGCCGGAAATATTTCCGGCGTCGAACCCAACCTGGAAAACTCGGATGCCGGTACGGTCGAAGACGCGATGAAGGTCGTCGAGCAACGGAGGAAGGCTGGCGATTGCGCCAGCATCGAAGCAGACTGCACCGAACAAACGACGCCGGTCGCGCCATTGCTCTGCTATGAGGCCGGGAAATGCCGGCAAGCGGCCGGCGAAACCGACCAGGCTGTTGAGCTCTACGAAACCGCGCTGGACAAGGATCCACGCACGGTGTTCGGTCGCGCGACTCGGGCGCAGAACGCGATCGTGCGTCGCCTCGGTGTCGAGTATCAGATTCCGGTAGTCGATGCCGTGGCCCGACTCACGCGCGAGTCGCCGTCAGGCGTTCTCGGAAACGACATGTTCGGCGACGGACAGCATCCCAACCTCGCGGGCATGCTCGTGCTCGCGCGCGGTTATGCAGATGCGATCGCCAGTGATTTCTCGACTGCCGTCCCTCGTCAGGCGATGACCGTGCAGGAGACGCAGACGGAGTTCGGTTTGACACCCTCATTGCAGGCACGCGCTGAGGTACTGTCGGCCAGCTGGCTGATTGCGTCGGCCGCGCAGCATCCTTGGCCCCACGACCGCTTGAGTCTAGCGGAAACTCATCTGCGCGCCGCCCTCGCCCTGGCGCCGAACGACTTCACCGCGTGGTTCGACATGGCCGTCGTAAGCGCCGCCCGCCGCGGCTTTCTGCGTCAGCCCGAAGCCCTCGAGAAACTCGGCAAGTGGTCGGTCTTCTACCGGCCGGCCGCCTGTGTTCCGGACCAGGATGTCGAGCCGATGGTGAACGAATTCCGCTCGCTGGGTGTGGACGAAAAAGTGCTCGCTGCGATACTTGAGAACCGCGAAGAAGCGTGCGTCAACAACGACGGCTCTTATGGTAGCGAGTAATCGCGATCTGCTTGATCCACCCGCCGAGCGCTGGAACGCGCAGATCTCTGCGGTGCGTCGCGTCGCCAGCTCGGTCCTCGCCGGTCCTGCGGCAGTGCCAATCGTGGCCGTTGCCTTTGCGCTCGCCGGAATCGCGTTGGTATTGACCGACTACACCATCAACGATGAGGGGATGCTGACGTACTACTGGGCGAGTTGGCTGCGGCGCGACTTTGCTCCGATGTTTTTCTTCCAGAAGGCAAAGCCCATTGTCTGCGCCCTCTATGCTCCGATCTCCATCGCCGGCGCGCACGCAACTCTGATTGCTCACGTCCTCGTTGCCGCAACAGCCATCCCGATGCTGGCGGCGGTCGCTCGCACCCTCGAGTTCCGTCTGCCCAATCTGCCAGCGCTCGTCCTGGCTTTGTCGCCGTTGTACTTTTTCGGCGCGGCGGCCGGCCTGTCGAATGTCGATGGTGTCGCCGCGATCGTGTTGACCCTATACATCCTCTGCGCGCGCCGCCAACCGCTCGTCGCCGGGCTCGTGCTCGGGGCGCTGCCCTGGGTCCGCTTCGAGCTCGGGGTATTCTGCGGCGTAATGGCTGTTTACGCACTGACAACGCGGGAGCACCGGTCGTTGCTGATCACCATGGCGGTGTTCCCGCTCTTCTACGCCGTCGCCGGCGCGGTCTACCACGATGATATTCTATGGCTGACACACTTTCCTCCGGCGGCGCCGTTCGATCCGCAGAACCCGTTGTACGTCAACAACACCCAGATGCTCGGGTTCCGTCATCTTCTCGAACCGGCCGCCGCGCTCACTCCGGCGGCGGGACTGGCCGCTGCGTTGCCATTCGGACGCCTGCGCCGCATCGAGCGCGCTGTGCTTGTCTATGGCGTCCTCGTCATACTGCTCATGAACATCCTACCGGTCCTACACTTCGGCAACTTCGGCACCTCGCCTCGATACATGCTGCACCTGCTGCCCGTCCTGGCTTTGCTTCTCGGCCGCGCTCTGGAGCCGCTCTGGGAGGAGCAACGACCGCACGCAGTGCTGTTCCTGGTGGCAGCGTTCATCTGTGTTTGGGTGGCCACACGCCAGAACGACGCACAAGCGACGAACATCCTGCTTGTTACTTATGCGCTGGTTTGGCTGCTGGCGTGGTTGCGTGCCGGCACGCTCGCCGCAGCCGGTGTCGCCGTGCTTCTCGTCATCGGGCCATTCATGCCATTGCGAACCGACGTGGGCCCACCAAAGTATCTCGATCCGATGTTGGATTGGTTGCGGGCGAACCCCGAACGTCAGAAGGAACCGATCTACACGAACGCGCAGCTGTTGGCGCAGTACCTCAAAGGCCGGGTTTCGAGCGGCGAGGTACACTACATGCTCGGGACGGACATGGCATACGAAACGAAATTCCTGATCAACAGCGGCAATGGACAACTCGAGCGACTTGGGGAACTCTCCGCCGCGGAGTTCTACGGCAAGCAGCTTCTGCCGCCATACGTCCCCGACAATTTCCCAACGAATGCGCTATTCGTCCTGCGCATCGACACGCACAGGCTTGACGATCTCTTGCCGCCTGCCGTTTGGTCGAGGCGGCTCGAGGTGCTCGCCGATACCCCGTACTACAAGATCGCTCGAGTGATTCCCGCCGGGACAGATCCTACTTCGTAAAGCGGCGGCCTAGACGGCGTGACGCAGCTCGTCGAAGCCGTATGGCGCCAATCGACGCGCCATGGCGGTCAATGTTTGGATCAAGATCGGCGGCGCGCTTTGTCCGCGATAACCGAACCCCAGTCGTTTGGTCGACGTGAAATAGCGAACGTTGGCCTCGATCGCCGAGATCACCAACTCCTGGGGAGGTACCGCGGCGCCTTCGACTTCGATGACCAGCGAGCCATGCTCCGCTACCACCGCGTTCACACGCAAGGTCCGAGAATCCAGGGTGGCATCCGGCGGTGACAAACCAAGCAAGGTGACGAATTCGAGCGAAGGAACTTTTCGGGTCCCGGCAACATGGTCGGGTCGGTGGCGGGTCCGTGTCGCCGTGCTCCCCTGCGAAGAGGCGTGAACTCGATCCGCCTGATACTCGCCAAAGGCGCGATAGACATCGTCCTTGTCGTCGAGCGTCGCTTTTGCCGGCGTGGCGGAATCGATCCTCCGGTAGTCATCAAATCGTTCCGTCGCAGGTTCCGGCCATTCCAGCACCGCTTTCTCGCCGAGCGCGGTGCCGGGAAGCGCCTGGTAGCTCGACCAGACGAACCAGCCCGGTTCGAGTCGTCGTAGCAAGGATACCGTGGACATCATCTGGTCCCGGGTTTCGCCCGGAAGCATGGTCATCACCGACGCGCTCGTTCTGATACCGAGGTCGCGGCAATCGTCGAACACTCTTTGGAGAACTGAATCTCGAGTGCGGCGATTGAGGAGGTTGCGACGCATGTTCTCGTCGGCGGCCTCGACGCCGCAGTGGAACATGCTGAGCCCGGCCTTGGCCAGAAGCTCGAGTCTTTCCCGATTTGCGGCGTTCGGGTGCATTTCGACTTTGAACGGACGCCCCACCCTCTTCGGATAGACATCCGCCAGCTCCTCCAACCATTCGAGTGCGAGGGGAAAATGCTCATCCCAGAACTCAAACCCTTCGGGATCGAAACGGTCGCGTAGCACGGCGAGCTCGTCACACAAGTGCGCTACCGGACGCGTGTTGCGTCTGCCCTCTTCGTTGAATTTGCCGATCTTCCCCCACTTCGGCGCGCTGCAGTAGGTACAGGTAAAAGGGCAACCGCGAGAAGCCCGCACCGGCAGATAGCGATCGACGAGGCCGCCGAACGTATTTACGCCGCTGTCCAGGATGGCTCGCATGTCGCCGAAAACGTCGTAGTCCCACAAAGGCAGATTCGTGATATCCGGCTCCGAGTCCGCCTCGGGCACGGGTGCCGAGAACCCCGATCGGCCGCGAACCCACAATCCAGGCAACGACTCGGAAGGACGGCCGCGCTGCAAGCGTTCGAGAAGCGCGACCAGCGGTCGCTCTCCTTCGCCGATACAGATGGCATCGACTCTCTCGCAGGCTGCGACGTCCTGCGGTGCCAGTGACGCGTGATAGCCGCCGGCCACGACATAAGCGCGGTTGCGTTCGCCGACCATGGTCAATAACGCCGCCGCCCCCGGCCAATCTCGGGTCATCGTCGAGACCGCGAGAACATCGACGTCAATTTCGGCGACTTGATTGGCCGCATCCTCGATGCGGCTCTTGCGGTGAATCTCGATAGACGAGGTCTCGTGCCCGGCCGCCTTGGCTGCGGCTGACAATGCGGCGACCGACGAGCTGAAGGCCTTAGGCGGATCCGTAAAGAACAGGAAACAGACTTTCATCAGGTCCACCGCGCCGGGCGGCAGCAACCTCCGATTGGAACCTCGTCGATCTGACGGAAGCAACCTACTGCCCCCAACAAAGTCGTGTCAACGAGCAGGGTTCGAGGTCAGACCCCACCGGCGCGATCGGCTTTGCATGACGATTCTGCGCGGCCGCGGTCTTCGCCGGCGGCGACATTCCCGACGTGCTTCGACGGGCTCAGCACGAACGGATTTTGTCCTTGTGAATCAAAGACAATTCCGTTCGCCCTGAGCCCGTCGAAGGGCGTCGCGACTTGGGCAGGACCTGGACGTTTCGCGGCGCGAGGAATTGGCGTGCAAAAGCCGGCGCGATCGTTGACTCCGGCGCGGAGAATGCCGTAGAGACCCTCATCGGAGGGAGCCGGTGAGGCCGAACACTGCGGTGTTGGCTTTGGGTGGCCATGAAGAAAGGCCTTTCACAATTGGGCTCCGCCGCTCTACATTGGTACACTCTCGGCATGTGTGCACTGGCAACCCGCAACCTTCCCCTGAGCCCCTCTTCGGCGCGGGGGAGCAGCAACGTGGCTGATCTCCGTTTCGGAACGGGATCCACGAAGGGCGAACGATGAGCCGTTGTCGACGGGTTGCCCTGCTCTGCCTGACCCCCAAGGAGGAGGTCGATGGCGCGCCGTACGAGTCGCCGAGCTACGGGATCAGGCGCATCCAGGCCGCTGTCGTGGCCGACGAGGAGTTGGCTGACGTCGAGGTCGAGCTGTTCGAGACACGCGACCTGTCGACCGAAGAGGCGGTTGCACAGCTGGAGGCGTACGACCCCGATGTCATCGGCTCTTCGGTGTACGTTTGGTCCTTCGTGCCATTGCTCGAGATCGCGCGTCGCTTGAAGCAGAACCGCGGTGATCGCACGATCGTCTTCGGGGGGCCATCGGCACGGCCGGCGATGTTTGCGCTCGAGCCGTTCCGCGACTCTCTCGATTTTGTAGACGCCATTGTCATCCGCGAGGGAGAGGAAACGTTTCGTGAGATCGTCGGGCTGAAGGATCGCAGCCACGAAGGATTGTCGCGCGTCCGCGGTATCGCGGTGCCGACCGATGCCGGCTGGCACGAAACCGAGGAGCGACCGCTGCTCGAGCCGCTGGACCAGATCGCCTCACCTTACCAGTACGGGCTGATGCCGCCCGGACAGTTCGGCTATCTCGAGACCTATCGGGGCTGTCCGTTGTCGTGCAAGTTCTGCGAGTGGGGAATCAGCGGCGGAGCGCGCCGGGTGTTCTCCAAGGAATACCTCGTGCGTGAGCTCAAGGCTTTGCGCGATGCCGACGCCATGGGCGCCTTCAACCTCGACGCCGGCCTGAATCTCAACCTCCACGCTTTCCGCAATCTCGCCGCCGCCGAGGCGGAGGTACGGTTCTTCCGCGAGCGGCCGTTGGTATGCGAATTCTATCCGTCGAAGATGAACGATGAGTACCTCAACTTCCTGCGCGAATGTAACAACGGCTATATCGGCGTGGGGCTACAGTCCTTCAATACCGAGGTGCTGAAGGGAATGCAGCGGCCGTTCATGGAAGCGCATTTCGACTCGGTGGTGACGCAATTGTCCCAGGTAGGGCCAGTGGAGATCCACGTCATGCTCGGCTTGCCGGGCGACGACCCAGTATCGTTCAGGGACACCATCGAGCGGGTCAGGCGGTTGCCGGCCCAGGTGCGTGTGTACCACTGCCTGGTGCTGCCCGACGCCCTGATGACACGCGGCGATCCCGAATTCGAGCTGAAGTTCGATCCCTACACCCTGCGCATGATTTCGTGCCTCGGATGGTCCGAGCAAGCCCTCGCGGAAACACGCCAGTGGCTGATCGAGCAATCGACGCACGGACCGTCCAATGACTTCTGGATCGGATTCGACCGGCAGCACCTGGAGCAATCGGTTCCCGCCAACGATCAGGAAGGCAGCGGCGGGCCGTCGGCGCGGCTCCCTGTTGCGTGAAGATGCGCGCCACGTCGCCGCTAAAGACTCGCGGCGAAGCTCAGTTCGCCAAAACTCCGCGGCTCGCCGCGTGGGCATTCGACGCATTCATGGGCGGGGAAAACTCCGTCTTCTACCGCGAGTGGAGCCGCGACATCGCGGCGCATGTCACGACGGGGCGCCTACTCGATGTCTGCTCCGGGCCCGGCCGATTGCTCGTCCAGTTGGCGGCGACTCTGCCCGAGGTTGAGCTTTTCGGCGTCGATGTTTCCGCAGCGATGGTACGCCGCGCGCGTCGGCGCCTGGGTCCTCGAGCCAAGATGGTGTGCGCACCCGCAGCCGCCATTCCGTACGAAGACGCGTCGTTCGACGTCGTTGTGTGCTCGGCCAGTTTCTACCAGTGGGACGACCCGGTCGCCGGACTCGACGAGATCCATCGGGTCCTGAAGCCCGGCGGGTTCGCCCTGCTTTACGAGACCTATCGCGATTGCGACCTGACAGAGATCCGCGCGGCTCTGAAACGCCGGCGGACAAGCTCGATCTCCATCCGCGAACGGCTGCTTCCGGCTGTCCTTCTGCGCCACATGCGCATGACCTACACGCGCGCGGAATTCGTCGAGGTCCTCGAGTGCAGCCGATTCGCCGGCACCTGGCGACTTGATCCACGCCTCATTGCCGGGCTTCCCGGCTGGCTGCGGCTGACGCTTACGCGGGGTGCCTGCAACCCATAGGCCCGGCGTCCACTGCAGTTACCGCGTTGCCAGGTCGATGCGTCCGATCCCGAGGTTGGATGTCGTGAGCAGTTTCTTGCCGTCGCGAGAGATGAGCGTCTCGCGAACGTAGTGACCGACAAACCAGCGCCCGATCTCAGCACCGGAGGCGGCATCGATAGCCAGCACGTCGCCACCCAGGAAGTCGGCGATGTAAAGACGCTGCCGCGGCGCGTCGAACGCCACCGACCGCAACGCGAAGCCGACGAAGTGGGTTCGCACTACTCGACCGCTGTCGTAATCGATCACACCAAGCAGGCCCAGGCTGGGGACCGTCGTGTACACCTTGCGGCCGAGGCGATCGAAATCGCAGCCGAGCGACATCCAGAGGTAAACGAGAGGATTACCTTCCCTCGCCAGCAGCCGATAGCTCCAAGGCATCAACCGGAAAGCAGCGAATGCGTCGAGTCCACCGCACATGACCCCCTCGTCGCGCTCCGCGTCGTAGACGATCGCTCCCGGACTGTTCGCTCTAGGCAGGCCGGGTAGCGCGGCGAAACTCGACGCGCGCACGCTGAGGATTGGTTCATTCTGATCGGTGAAAACGTGGTATTCGTCGGTCTTCGGCTGGTAGAAACCATTGACGGCCAACACACCATCCATGCGGTGTTCTTCCAGAAGCGTCAGCGGCGCACCACGAGATAAACGGTAGATCGCGCTTGCTCTGCGCCCGCCGCGCTCCGCCCAGGCACACGACAACAGCTGATCCAGAGGTTCGCTCTCTTGAATCTCGTGCGCCTTGCCGTCGGCGCCGCCGACGCAGTGAGGACGCCCAGTGCCATCCGCCGACACTTCGCAGAAGAGCTCACCGTAGACATCGGCGGACTCGTTCCGGACTTCAGCCGAAGGCGTCGTGGTAACCACGTAACGGCGACTGTCCGGCGACTCCCATATCTTTCTGGGAAAACGATGAACGGGGAACACCTCTCCCGGTCGGCAGTTCGCAAGCTGGTCGATCGCAGGAAAGAGGAGCTCGACACCGGGCTGCCCTCGCACCCGCAAGTAGTCGTCGCAACGCGCAAGCCCCTCCCCTCGTCCCCAGCCGAGCAAGCACATCAAGATCACCAGGCCCACCGGAAGCGCGATTGGAACCCGGACTGCCGCCGACGGTCGTGGGAACGTCGCCAGCACTCCAACGATCAGCAAGATAGCGAGGACCTTGCTCCAAGCCGGCATCGTCCACGCCAGCCGTGGCACCCAGACGATGACGTAGTATGCCAGAAAGCAATGGAAGCCGACGTTCCCCAACCAGGCAAGAAGGGCCAAGGCACGCCACCCGCGGCGCCCCGACCCGCCCTGCTTGCCAAGGAGTGAGCTCGAGGCGGTTCGCCGCGGCGACCACGCCTCCGCACCGACCAGTCGCATCACCGTGGCCAACCCGCTCGCAATGACGACGATGAGGACTCCGACGGCGGAGTAGCTGAAAGCGGTGGCGATGGAGCACAGGCCCATCAACGCGCCTAGAAAAAAGAGGGCGGCATTGAAGACACTCGCTTTCCGCGAGACGGATCGAATCGGAGCCATGGATTCAGCCTACCAGCACCGTGCGGACGACAATGTCGGGCGCGCCGACAATCTACGAGGGCATACGCATTCACGTCGGCGCACGCAAGGCGGACGAAGGTCTGTCACATGCTTGAAGCAAGCCTTGCCCCACATGCGTCAAGCTTGATTCGAGGCGCGCCAGAGCGACCCATCTCGTCCGCCGGAGGCCTCCGGAGTGCGGGCGGCAAGCGGCCGACATTGGAGACGCTTGGCCGCAGCCAGGTGCCGTCGTTGACCACGACAGCATCGGAGCGGTAGTCATCGCTGCCACATGAAGCTGAGCGCCTTCGCGGAACAGTGGCTGCAGCTGCCCCCGTCCGCTCTCGCAGCGCTGCATCTGCTCGCAGCGGTGCTGCTCTTGGCGATCGCCTTTGCCTGGGGCCGGCACGGCCGCCGGCGGCTTCTGGTGACGTCGGTCTTGCTGACAGCAACGGCCATCACAGTCATCTATCTAATCGCGGTGCG
>Ga0187892_10009265_pt1 | contig 13028 bp, 11 predicted proteins | sample MA1701073metaG_FD_139345 | JGI IMG/M metagenome (GOLD analysis project Ga0187892, IMG submission 139345) | Bio-ooze microbial communities from a basaltic lava cave in the Kipuka Kanohina Cave System on the Island of Hawaii, USA - MA170107-3 metaG ...
ATATTAAAATTTCCAAGTCCTCGGGTCGCTTCGCTCAACCAGACATTGGAAATTTTAATATCTCGTAGTTCATAGTTTTTTAAGTAACAATGTTCCTCTCTTCTCCGCGCAATAAATATCCCGTCATCGTTTCTGCTATCTCGACGGCGATCCTTGCCTGCGCTTCCACGGCAGATCCGGCAATGTGAGGAGTCGCGATGAGCGTGGGGATTTTCGCCATCCGCTCCGCCGCCTCTTTCGGCGGCGGTTCTTCGGGGAAAACATCAAGCCCTGCGCCAGCGAGCTTCTCTTCTTCAAGCGCTCCAAGAAGCGCGTTGAGATCAACTACCTCGCCGCGAGATGTATTAATCAAGTACGCACTGGCCTTCATGAGCGCAAGTTTCTCGGCATTGAGAAGATTCTTCGTATCGGAAGTAAGCGGCAAGTGTATTGAGATCGCATCCGAAGATTCGAGCACTTTCTCTACTGTTTCTGTCCCTGTTACGAAAGGATCATGCGCTACGGTCCCCATGCCGAGCGCGCTCCCAAGCTCGGCAGTTTTCCTGCCAATTCTTCCGAACCCGACGATGCCGAGCATCTTTCCTGCGAGCTCGCGGGGCTTCCACGCATCCTTCGGCCATTCTCCGCCGCGAATACCGAGAGTCCCGGGTACTATATGCTTCGCAAGCGCGAAGAGAAGCCCGATCGCATGCTCGGCAACCGAGAGCGTGCTTGCGCCGGGAGCGTTGAAGACAAGGATGCCGGCCGATCTCGCCGCCGCGACATCAATAGTATCCACGCCAATCCCCGCTCTCCCTATCGCCTTCAATTTCCCGCCATTCTCTTTCGCTCCCGCCGAGATAACCTTCGCCGATACCTTCGTCTTGCCCCTTACGAGAAGCGCGTCGTAGGCGGGAACGACCTTCGCAAGCTCGTCTGGAGAGAGCCCCTCTTTCTCGTCAACATCGAAATTCGCCCGGAGGAGTTCCGAGCATTTCGCATCTATCTTGTCGGCAATGAGAATTTTCACAATGCGTCTATTTTCTTCGTTCCGCCCCGCTTTGTCAACCTGGAGCATGAGAAGCGGCCTCCCGACATATTACCGTTTTCTTAGTATCTTTACGACTTCGCTAGAACTTACTTTATCAAAAATTCGTGATGAACGAAAGCCCCGCCACCGCCGTGCCCTCGCTTTTAGTCTGTTCAAACGAGGCTCATAATTTTCCTCCGCACTTCGTCAAAAAATCGTCAAACAAACTCATCAATTCAACAAGCGTGTTTGGTTGAGAGTTTAAGGTTACATTGTCCACCTGTCTTATCGGAATTATTTTTGATGAAGTGCTCGATATAAAAGCTCCGTCAAAATTTGCAATTTCGCTAAGTTTGATATCTTGTTCTGCAACTTCGAATCCATTATCCTTTGCAACTTTCAGTAAAACTTTTCGTGTTATACCAAGCAAAATATCTTTTTCTCGCGGTGTATAAATTGTCTTGTCTTTGATACAGAAAAAATTTGTTCGTGTTCCCTCCGTGATAAATCCGTCGTTATTTATGAGGAGCGCGTCATATGCACCAACTTCTTTTGCTTTTCGATATGCTAAATAACTCTGCAACATATTTAGTGTTTTGGCGTGCGGAAAAACGCGCTCATATTTGTATGTTGTCACTGTCGCGCCATTGTGGTAGAGCTTTTTGTCGAGAAATAATGGATTGAGACAGATTATAAATAGTTGAGCTTCGTCATTTTTAGGCGCGCCAACGAGTAGCATTTTTACATTGCAAGTTTCGGCGTTATTTTTGAGAATTACTTGATTAAAATATTTCGCAATGTCATTTTCTCTAAATTCATGCTCCAAACCGATAATCTTCGCCGATTCCATCAAGCGTTCCAAATGATCTTTGAGAAAATAGACTTGGCCGTTAGAAACACGCAAAGTTTCGTACACGCCGAAACCATAGGAATACTCAATTGATGAGAGCGGGATAACCGCTTCTTCGCTTGGCAAAACTTTTCCGTTTTTTGAAAAATAATCAAAAACCATAATTTGTTAAATAAGTTTGTATAAATCAATCCAGCGAAGAAGCGTTAAGAAGCTGAAGACTTGGTTCGTTCGCAACGAAACTGGCTCGCTTAATGGCAACCAAGATACGAGCGATTTACCATCGCCATTTTTCTCTAATTCAGAAAGAAGCTTGTCGAAATCATCAGACAACCTTTCAAATCTTTCTTTGTTAAACATTGTCCAAACCTTTTCCGGACTACGAGAAATAGTCCTTCTAAATTCTTGGGCAATTCGTCTGTGAGATGTTAAATCCTCATTTGCAGGGAATGCCAGCTTCTTTCTGTACGCAATTTCTTTTGGCAAAATATCCTCAAAAGACTTTCTTAGTGCCATTTTTTCGTTGTCTTCAGTAATATTTTTCTCAATTGGTACAGATAGAGCAGCTTTTATGAAGTCAGGGTCAACGAAAGGCACTCGTGCCTCAATAGAACTCGTCATTGCCGCCCTATCATTTCCATCCTCAAGGTATTGTAAAAATCGCTTCGCATAAAAATACTGCATTCGATCAATCGGGTCATTGCTAGAACACTTTGAATAATTTGTCGCAATAATAGAATCCACAATCTCGTCAAAAGAAATTTGCGTAAGGAATTGATCTGTGAAAAATTCCTTTACATAATTTACTCGTACGAGAAATGCTTGTTTGAGACTTTCCGCTGATTCACAAATTTCTTTGTCGAGTTTTAGGCCAGGAAACTTGTGATAATAACCAAGATTAAATTCATCCGACCCTTCGCCAATCAAAGCGACCTTGAAACCAGCCTCGCGCATTGCTTCATAATTAGCCAGCATTCCTATTCTCCGTATACTGTCTACGGGTCCGTCATTGGCGACAATACATCGGTTAATATACTCAATCATCATTTGCGGCGTAACTGTCGCTCCCAGCAATTTAATACCAAGATATTCAGCAACAATTTTTGCGTGCTTATAATCCTCATTATCGTCTCCAGAATACTGTAAACAAAAACCTGTTATATCTTTTGCGCCTTTCAACTTAACAGCAAGAGAAGCGACTATGCTTGAATCTAAACCGCCGCTTAATGCTACTGCCATCGGCAGCTCATCAGTTATTCTGTCTTCAACGGATTTTGTAAGGGTCTTCTTTAAATCCTTTTCCGAACTTTTTGCTTTTTTCTCCGCAGTTATCGGCACATCCCAAAATTCGGTAAAAGTTAGTTTATCATCCTCAAGAAATGCGTAGTAACCAGGAGGGAATTGCTTTACGTCCTTGAAAAATGAGCTTCGCTCATTCTGATTGCCCGCCGCAAAAGCGTGTGACATCAGAAGAAATTCAGCGACAGAGGAATAATCTATGTCATTTTTTACACCTGGATATTTTAGAATCGCCTTCGGTTCGGAAGCAAAAAGAAACTCATCATCCATGAACGAGTAGAACAACGGGCGCACGCCAGTCCTATCGCGCGCCATAAATTTTTTACCAGTTTCTTCATCGAAAAGGACAAAAGCAAACTCGCCGATAAGATGATCAACGCACTTCTCCCCCCATTCTTGATACGCAAAAATTATGACTTCAAAATCAGATGGAGAAACAGAAATGTAGCCTTTTGTTGCAAAATACTTTTTTAATTCCTTAAAGTTGTAGATTTCCCCATTAAAAACAATTGCAATCTGAAAGTGAGGATTATCCTTTTTTGGAATTGTAATGACGGTTGAGCGACCGTCCAATCCAACCAAACTTAAACGGCGATGACTAAAAATTACATCGCCTTCAGGAGAGATATAATGACCGAGAAAATCAGGCCCGCGGTGTTGCAAAGCAATACCCATTCCTAGAATGCTCAATGGGTGCTTGATTTCTTTCGTATTGCTGATAATTCCGCTTATTCCACACATACATAAATATATTTTACAATTCTAGAGAATTGCCATTGCCGGTCAAAGAAAAGACAATTGTTTTTTCTTGCCCATTCCATTCTTTCGCCAGTTCAATAGCACCTTTTATCGCGTAGCAAGACTCCGCGGCGGGTTTAATGCCTTCGATTTTTTCAAAATAATCCTGCAGTGGATCAACATCTTTGTTTTCATATGACCTCGCTTTTACCAATCCTTTATTTACCAAAAGCGAAAGTAAGGGATTCTTCCCATGATAGTTTAAGCCGCTTGCGCCAAGTTCTCCTGGCACAAAGTCATTTCCGAGTGTATACATTTTTGCGCGAGGCATTAACCGTGCAATGTCAGGATTTTCATAACGATACTCTCCCTTGGTAAAACTAGGCACGCTCGCCGATTCAATGGCAAGCAAAAGAGTATTTTTGTTGTCTGCAACAAATGGAAATACAAATCCGGAAAAACTACTACCTCCACCAACGACACCAATAAGAGCATCTGGGTTAATGCCTTGATCTTCAAATTGTTTCTTTATCTCCATTCCTAAAACAGTATTGTGGAGAGCAGAATATGCAGTCAGGCAACCGAGCGAAAGTTTGTATTTTGGGTTTTCTCTAACCCTTCTTAATGCAACACTTATACCAGAAGCGATTGTTCCTTCTTTGGTTGTAACTGGAACAACTTTTGCCCCAAAACTTTCCATGACTTTCACCTTGTCATATTTTTGATCGTAGTTTTTCTTCTCCATGTAGATTTCCGCTGGCAGTTCAAAATCATGACACGCAAGTGCCATTCCCATACCCCAATTTCCGGGTCCGGTATCGCCAACGAGAAGTTTTACACCTTCTTTCTTTGCGTAATACGCTTGAACATATGAGGAGTTAAGTTTGTAACTTCCAATTCTATTTACATCCTCGCGCTTGTAATAGATTTTTACACCTGTCAGTTTTAGGTCTTTTTCTAATTTTTCCGCTCTTACCAATGGCGTAGGACGAAATGTGTTGTAAAACTTGAGAATAGTCTCTGGAATTTCAATAAATCTTTTTTCTCTGTAATCGCCAATGTTTAATTCTTGTTTTGCTAGTTCAACTGGAAGTGTCCTACCAAGTTTTTTCCAACTCATTTCGTCTCCGGTTTCCGGATCGAGTAGCGGTGGAATCTCAAAACCAAGGTCGTGCTCGATGAATGGCACAATGTTATACCAAAAGTAAGGAACTCCGTTTGGAGAATAGCAATCTTTTTCCATTTGACTTTATTGTACCTTAATTTGTCTCGTTTGAACAGACCAAAAGCGATGGCGCGGCTGAAGGAAGATGTGGGGGGAATTCCGCCGCACCCGAGCGAAAATGAGTAGCCCCGCCACACTGTCCGAAGTATTGAGGGCAGAACCCAAAAGAAAAATGTCCTTTCCATCTTCAGAAGAAATCAGTCGCGCGCAAATCAAAAAAGCAAGGAACTCTTTTCTTTGTGGTTGCCGAGCGGAGCGAGGCGGTGGCGGGGTCTTCAATTTCACTTTCTACAAAACTGGTCGGAGTGCCGAGAATTGAACTCGGATTACACGCACCCGAAGCGTGCGTAATGCCGTTATACCACACTCCGTATATGTACGACCTCAAGGCGACCTCCGACCGCTCTTGTGTACACGCACTCATCCCTCGAAACTCATTTATCCCCAAGTGGGAATACTATAACATATTTCGCCCGATATGGTAGAGTATGGAGAGAAATCCACCTCCATAGAGGAGCGCCCTATGAAAATGAAAAAATTCATCTTCGTGATCTTCTTCGCATTTGTGCTTTTATTCTGGAGCAATGCATGGGGAATCAATGCAACGGAAGTCGGTTTCATCTTCTCGCGCCGGCCAGTCAACGAGTACGGTCTTTCTGATGTCTTCCAAATACGGCCATGGGATGTTGGCGGCATCTCCCTTGTCTCTCGTCTCTACAGCAATTATTTGACCTATGGCCTTACGGCCAGGAAACAATTCTGTCCGGAAATGGCATGCGGGATAATGCGAGATCGTGATCCCTGAAACCCAATTGAATTGCAAGCGTCCGGAGAATATACCTTCGGGCGCTTGATTTGTCCTCGAACCACTGAATCTTCTCATTGCGCTTCCACCATCGCATCTGCCGCTTGGCGAATTGCCATGATTTCGCTTCTATCTCTTGAAGCATTGCTTCCCGCGATATTTTATTTTGTAAATAGAGAGCGAGGTATCGGTACTCCAATCCCAATTCTTCCATTCGCCGCAGTGAGATGCCCCTCGCGCGGAGCTTCTTCGCTTCGGCGACCATGCCGCGCCCCATTCGAGCCAGTAGGCGGCTATGGATATTTTCGCGAAGCGCCTGCTCTCCGGGATTCAAGCCGATATAGAGTACTTTATGGTTTCTCTTGCCGGCGTGCGCTCTCGGCACTTCGCCGAGCGCTTTCGCAATCTCTATCGCGCGGATAAGCCGCCTTGGATTCCCCTCCTCAACAGTTTCCGCCCGCATGGGATCGAGCTTCTGAAGCATTGTGTACAGCTCCGGCGCGCGCTTCTTCGCAAGCTCTTTACGAAGAGTGTTGTCCGGCGAAACTTCCGGCAGGGAAATATTCTCCGCCACGGCGTTACTATAGAATCCTGTCCCGCCGCACAGTATCGGCAATCTGCCCCGCTTCACGATGTCCGCAATCGCCCTGTCCGCCAGTTTCTTATACCGCGCAACGCTGAATTGCCGCTTGGGATCCGCAATGTCAAGCAGGTGATGGGGAATTCCTCTCATCTCGCGCTTGGTGATCTTCCCTGAACCGATATCAAGCCCGCGATATACCTGCCGCGAGTCCGCCGACACCACCTCGCCCCCCGCCAGGCGCGCAATTTCCACCGCAAGCGCTGACTTCCCGCTCGCCGTGGGGCCGAGAATGACGATGAGAGGAGGAGTTATCCACATGTTTTCTATCTTTGCACCGCGCCAGCATGGTTGTCAACCTCCTTTGCTATTTCGTTTTGCTATTTCTTCATTTTCTCTTCTTCATCCGGGTGAGAAAATAGTTTTGTGCCCGCTATGCCGCAATGGTACAATAGGGAAGCATTAGAAGCTAATTCCAATTCCAAAAATTTCCATGTGCGGAGGTAATTGCTGCCAATCGAATATGACGGCAGGCGTGGGGCAGAATGCTTTCGAGCTGGCGCCGTTTGAGATTGACGCCTATTTGCCGGAGAAAGACGATCTGAAGAAAGTGAAGCTTGCGGACTATAAGTCGAAGTGGCTCGTCCTTTTCTTCTATCCGGCAGACTTCACCTTCATCTGCCCGACGGAGCTTGAGGAACTTGCGAAGCACTACGACAACTTCAAGAATATCGGCGCGGAAATCCTCTCGATCTCAACAGACACGAAATGGGCGCATAAGGCCTGGCACGACGCTTCTCCGTCCATAAAGAAGATCAAATTTCCCATGCTCGCCGATCCGAACCATGCGCTCTCTCAAACATTCGGCACGCTCATTGAAGAAGGCGGCGATGCGGGACTCTCTCTCCGAGCAACCTTCCTTATTGACCCACGGGGTATCATCAAGTCGGTCGAGATGAACTATAACGACATCGGCAGGAGCGCGAAAGAGCTCTACAGGAAGCTCCAGGCGGCAAAGTTCGCGTACGAGCACGACGGCGCAGAAGTTTGTCCCGCAAGCTGGGAGCCGGGGGACGAAGCGCTTCTGCCGGGACTGAAACTGGTGGGGAAAATTTGAACCTATGATAACTCAAATCAAAAAACGCACCGGGGAAATAGCCGCCTTTGAGAAGGACAAAATCACGAACGCCATGCGCAAGGCCTTCGCTGGTGTCGGTCGTGCAATCACAGAATCCGAACTTTCAGACATTACGGGGAGCGTCGTGCTCTCGGCAGAGAAGAACTGCGAGGCGGAAGACCGCATACCGTCCGTCGAAGAAGTGCAGGACTTGGTCGAACGCGCTATCGTCGAGGCGGGGCATTTCGATGCGGCGAAGGCCTACATGCTCTACCGCTATGAGCATGCGAAAATACGCGAGGAGAAGAAGAAAGAAGCGCTGGAAAAGATTGAGGAGAGTTCGCTTCTCGTGACGAAGCGCGACGGCCGCAAAGAGCTTTTCCTTACGGAGAAATTGCGGAAGACGCTTCTCTACCATGTGAAATCGGGAGGATCGGCGATCGATGTGGACGCCCTCGTACGGCAGTGCAAGCTCGAAGTGTACGACGGCATCTCGACCAAGGACATCGCCCGCGCCCTCATTATGTCCGCAAGAAGCTTCATTGAGCGCGACCCGGCGTACTCCAAGCTCGCCGCGCGGCTGTTTCTTGATGGGATATATAAGAATGTTTTCGGTTCGGACATTGACTATTCAAACCTTGTGAAAGATCATGCGAAAGTGTTTGCAAGGAATATTCGCAACGCCGTCGAACATGGACTCCTTGACCCGCGGGTGCTCTCTTTCGATATAGAGAAGCTCGCGAAGAAATTCAAGATTGAGAACGATTACTTGTTTGAATATATGGGACTGGAAATCCTTTCGTCGCGGTACTTTATGGAAGATCCGGACACGAAGAAGCCCCTTGAAACGCCGCAGATGTTCTGGATGCGTATCGCGATGGGCACTGCAATCGGAGAGAAAGAGGAAGATCGCAATCGAGTTGCAGAGGATTTTTATGATGTCTTGTCCAACTTCTATTACACGCCCGGCGGAAGAACTCTCTTCCAGGCGGGAGCTCTCAAGGCGCAACTGTCCAATTGTTTCTTGAATGTTGTCCCTGATTCGCTTGACGGCATTTTCAAATCTTTTGCGGACAATGCGCAATATCTCAAGTGGTCCGGAGGAACTGGCACTTCATGGACTCCTCTCCGCGCCACCGGGGCGCATATTAAGGGAACGGGTGTACACAGCCAAGGAGTGATCCCGTTCCTCAAGATTGCGAACGATGTGAATGTCTCCATCAATAGAAGCGGCAAACGCCGCGGTGCTGGTTGCATCTACCTCGAGACATGGCACCTCGATATTGAAGATTTTCTTGAACTTCGGAAGAATACCGGGGATGAAAGGCGGCGCACGCACGATATCAATACCGCGAATTGGATTCCGGACCTTTTCATGAAGCGCGTGCGCGATGGCGGACAGTGGACACTCTTCTCGCCCGACGAAACGCCGGACCTGCATGAAATCTACGGGGCGCGATTCGAAAAGCGGTACGAAGAGTATGAGCGTATGGCGGACGAAGGGAAGATCCGCCTCTGGAAGCGCATACCTGCAGCCAATATGTGGAAGAAAATGCTCGCTATGCTCTTCGAAACCGGTCATCCGTGGATCACATGGAAAGATCCCTCCAACATTCGGAGCCCCCAAGATCATGCCGGCGTGGTGCATAGCTCGAACCTCTGTACGGAGATCACCCTAAACACCGCTCCGGACGAGACGGCCGTATGCAACTTAGGTTCGCTTAATTTCGCAAAGTTCATTACAAATGGGAAATTCGATAAAGAACTTGTCTGGAGAGTAACCCGTTCCGCTATACGCATGCTCGACAATGTTATCGATATTAACTTCTACCCGACGAAAGACGCTAAACGCGGCAACATGCGCCATAGGCCGATCGGACTAGGCATCCGCGGCTATCATGATGCGCTCTATATGCTTGGAATTAATTTCGATTCGGAAGAAGCTGTGGATTTCGCCGATGAGAGCATGGAGATCGTCTCGTATTACGCAATTCTCGCCTCATCTGAACTTGCAAAAGAGCGTGGGACATATTCAACTTACAAGGGATCCAAGTGGGATCGCGGCATCTTCCCCGAAGACACCATTGAACTTCTCGAGAAGGAGCGCAATGAAACCGTCTTGCTTGTTCGAGGCGGGAAGCTCGACTGGGCACCTGTGCGCGAGCATGTGAAAAAATACGGCATGCGCAATTCGAATACGATGGCGATTGCACCAACCGCCTCGACGGCAAACCTCGTCGGCTGTATTCCTTGCGTAGAGCCGATTTATAAGAACATTTATGTGAAGTCAAATAAAGAAGGGGAATTTCCGGTGATCAATAAATATCTTGTCGAAGAGCTAAAGAAGAATGGATTGTGGAATACGGGGATGCTCAATAAGCTCAAGTACTATGACGGATCAATCCAAGAAATTTCCGAGATCCCGCCGGAGATTAAGCGGAAATATAAAGAGGTTTTTGAGATAGACCAGCGCTGGATTATCGAGGCGGCCGCGCGGCGCGCGAAATGGATCGATCAGTCGCAATCCCTCAACATCTTCTTCCACGGAACATCCGGGCGCGAACTCTCCGAAGTATATTTCCACGCATGGCGGATGGGGCTGAAAACCACCTACTACCTCCGCACTCTCGGCGCCTCGCAAGTGGAGAAATCAACCGTCTCAACGGCGGAATTCGGCTCGACGCATACGCGCTCCCGAACGAAAGAGTCCGCGAAAGAGAATGTGATGGAAGAGGTAATAGAAGAGATGAAGAGGGAAGTAGGAATACCATCAGTACATGAAGTGACTGCCGTCGAATCGGTCTCCGTAATGGTCCAAGCGTCCGCGAAGAAAAGTCCCGGGAGCCAAGAACTTGCCGCCGTTATGGCGGGTGAAGCGGTCGGCATCTGCGAATCCTGCGAGGGATGAATGTGCGATGCAAGATGCAAGTAGAATAGAATCATGCCTATTACCCAAACCAACAAGCGGGTGGATATCAATAAGCGCCGGGTGATCAACGGCCTTAATGCCGATGTGATCCAGCTCTACCCGATGCGGCATGTATTCGCCTGGGATGCGTACAATGTCGGCAATGCGAACCATTGGCTTCCGACGGAGATTTCCATGCAGAAGGATATCGAACAATGGAAGCATCCTACGCTCTTAACTCCGGACGAGCGTCTCGCATTCGAGACCGTGCTTGGCTTCTTCACGACGGCCGATTCTATTGCGGCAAACAATGTCGTCCTGGCGCTCTACAAGCATGTTACATCGCCCGAAGTAAGAATGTATCTTCTGCGGCAAGGATATGAGGAAGCGATCCACACCCATGCGTACCAGTACATCGTGGAGTCGCTTGGCATGGACGAGAGCCGCATCTTCAATATGTACCGCGAGATCGAGGCGATCTATAATAAGGACAACCTCGTGCTCGCATTGAATGAAGGCGTTTTCGATCCGAAATTCAAGACGGGAACATTTGAGAACGATCAGAAATTCCTTGAGAATTGGGCCGTTTTCGCTCTCATCATGGAAGGCATCTTCTTCTACAGCTCATTCGCCGTTATGTTCGGATTCCAAAGGCAAGGGAAGCTTACCGGCTCGGCCGAGCAGATCCAATACATCATGCGAGATGAGAGCCAGCACCTCAATTTCGGCATCAATATCGTGAATGCGATCAAGGAGGAACAGCCTGAACTTTGGACCAAGGAGTTCCGGGAGCATCTTGTGGATCTTGTGCGCCGCGCCGTCGCGCTTGAATACACTTTTGCGATAGAAGTTTTCCCCAAGGGCATTTTCGGCATGAATGCGGAGGGTTTCAAGCAGTACATCGAGCACATTGCTGACCGCCGCCTTGAGCGCGTCGGACTCCCAGCCCAATGGAATGTTGAGAATCCTTTCCCTTGGATGAGCGAAGCGGTGGATCTTGCGAAAGAGAAGAATTTCTTCGAAACCCGCGTCACCGAGTATAAAGTCGGCGGGCAGTTGGAGTGGTAGCATTAAATTGATTTTAATATAACTTCGGCGTACTATAAGGAAATCGCCGGAGTGGCGGAATCGGTATACGCGCGCGACTCAAAATCGCGTGCCGCAAGGCTTGTGGGTTCAAGTCCCACCTCCGGCATGAATTTCTTTTTTGTCAATTTCTTGTTGGCAGTTTCTTGTGGTATACTGCCGCTATGGCGACGAAAGACTACTATAGCGTGCTTGGCATCCCCAAGAACGCTTCCAAAGAAGAGGTGAAGAAGGCGTTCCGGAACCTCGCCCACCAATACCATCCCGATAAGCAGAGCGGCAATGAAACCAAATTTAAGGAGATAAACGAGGCATACCAAGTGCTCTCCGACGATCGCAAGCGTGCAGAGTATGACACCTACGGGAGTACATTCGGCGGGCAAGGGGCCGCACAGGGCGGATTCGGGTTCGGAGAAGGCGGCTTCGACTTCTCCGGATTCGCCAATGCGGGCGGATTCGACGGAATAGAGTTCGACCTGGGCGACATGTTCGGCGACTTCTTCGGCGGCATGGGAGGGAAGAAGAAGCGGGTGAGCCGCGGAAGGGATCTCTCAATAGACATCGAGCTTCCGTTTGCGGATGCGGTCTTCGGCGCAGAGCGGAAAGTTCTCATCGGGAAGACGGTCCTCTGCGGCGCTTGCGGCGGCAAAGGCGCGAAAGAGGGGATTGGAATGATCCCTTGCGCGTCATGCAACGGCCAGGGCCGCATTCACGATACCAAGCGCACGATCTTGGGGACATTCAGCACGGTGAAAGATTGCGACACTTGCCGTGGGAAAGGGGAAATGCCGAAAGAGAAATGCGCCGAGTGCAAGGGCTACGGCATTCTTCGCGGAGAAGAGGAGATAGAGATCATTATTCCGCCGGGCATGAAAGACGGGGAGGTAATCCGCTTCTCGGGGAAGGGCGATGCAGTATCAGACGGCATTCCGGGAGACCTCTATGTCAAGATCCATTGTATGGGACATAAGAATTTCCGTCGCGAGGGGAACAATCTCGTCATGGACCTCGACATCAAGCTCTCCGACGCCCTTCTCGGCTCGGAATACCACATAACAACGCTTGACGGCAAAATTACGCTCAAAATTCCCGACGGAGTCTCGCATGGCGATACCCTCCGCATTCGCGAGAAAGGCGTGCCCTTCGACCGGGGGAATCGCGGCGATCTTCTTGTGAAGCTGAACATCAAGCTCCCGAAGAAACTCTCCAAAAAAGCCCGCGAAGCATTCGAAACGCTCCGGGAAGAAGGAGTGTGAGAACTCTTCACCACTCTAGTATTCTTTAGTGGAAATCTTAAAATTATGGTAGTGTAGAAGCGGGGCTCTTTACTATCAAAGTGTCTTGATCAATTCTTTACTTCTAGGTTCTAGGAATGCAGTGAGGTATATGCATGAAAAAACTCCTAACTTGG
>Ga0187892_10009266_pt1 | contig 13026 bp, 10 predicted proteins | sample MA1701073metaG_FD_139345 | JGI IMG/M metagenome (GOLD analysis project Ga0187892, IMG submission 139345) | Bio-ooze microbial communities from a basaltic lava cave in the Kipuka Kanohina Cave System on the Island of Hawaii, USA - MA170107-3 metaG ...
ACGTCGGGCGCGTGAACAGCCTGCTCAACCAGCTGCAGGGACGCATCGACGCCCTCGAGGCGGAGCTCGAGCAGCTGAAGTCGGCCGCGCGCAAGCCCTAGCGTTCGACCGCGGCCCACACCCCCTCTCCCTCGGCGGGACAGGGCACGGGTGAAGCCGACCGGCCCACACCGGGAAACACAGTAGAATCCGCGTTTTCCGTCGCGCCGGGTGCGCCGGTCCGGGCGAGAGCGGCATGAACTTCCAGGACGTGATCCTCACGCTCCAGCGTTACTGGGGCAAGCAAGGCTGCGCGCTGCTGCAGCCGTATGACATGGAGGTGGGCGCCGGCACGTTCCACACCGCGACCTTCCTGCGCGCGCTCGGCCCCGAGCCCTGGCGCGCCGCCTACGTGCAACCCTCGCGCCGCCCCAAGGACGGCCGCTACGGCGAGAACCCCAATCGCCTGCAGCATTACTACCAGTACCAGGTCGTGCTCAAACCTTCCCCCGACGAGATCCAGGATCTGTATCTCGCCTCGCTGCGCGAGCTGGGCATCGACCCGCGCGCGAACGACATCCGCTTCGTCGAGGACGACTGGGAGTCGCCCACGCTGGGCGCCTGGGGGCTGGGATGGGAGGTGTGGCTGAACGGCATGGAGGTCACGCAGTTCACCTACTTCCAGGAGGTTGGCAGCCTCGCCTGCAAACCGGTGCTGGGCGAGATCACCTACGGGCTGGAGCGCCTGGCCATGTACCTGCAGGGTGTGGACAACGTTTACGACCTGACCTGGGTCGGCGGGGTGAGCTACGGCGACGTCTACCACCAGAACGAGGTCGAGCAGTCGAAGTACAACTTCGAGCACTCCAATCCGCAGATGCTGTTCGAGCACTTCAACCAGTTCGAGCGCGAAGCCGCACGCCTGATCGCGACCGGCCTGCCGCTGCCGGGTTACGAGATGGTGATGAAGTGCTCGCACACCTTCAACCTGCTGGACGCGCGCGGCGCCATCTCGACCACCGAGCGCGCGGCCTACATCGGCCGCGTGCGCGCGCTGGCGCGCCTGGTGGCGCAGGCCTACTACGATTCGCGCGAAGCGCTGGGCTTCCCGATGCTGAAGGCCGGAAAGCAGCCCGCCGCGTAAGGTCATGAAACACGCGCTGCTGGTCGAGCTGCTCACCGAGGAGCTGCCCCCTAAGGCGTTGCAGTCGCTGGGCGCCACGTTCGCGCGCGAAGTCCACAAGGGCCTGGCGGAGGCCGCCTTCGTCGCGGCGGACGCGGCGCCTCCGGCGGACGTCCTCGCCACGCCGCGGCGCCTGGCGGCGCTGGTGCACGAGGTGCTGGCGGTGCAGCCGGAACGCGAGATCGAGCGCAAGGGTCCGTACGTGGCGCAAGGCCTCGACGCCGGCGGCAAGCCCGCGCCCGCGCTGCTGGGCTTCGCCCGCAGCTGCGGCGTGGAGGTGGCGGCGCTCGGCCGCGGCACCGATGCAAAGGGCGAGTTTTTCCTGTTTCGATCGGTCAGGCCCGGCGAGCCGATCGAGCGGCACCTGGCCGCGATCGTGACCCAGGCCCTGAAGAAGCTGCCCACGCCCAAAGTGATGCGCTGGGGCGACGGCGACGCGCAGTTGGTGCGGCCTGCACATGGGTTGATCATGATGCTGGGCAAACGCGTGGTCCCCGGCGAAGTATTGGGACTCGCCAGCGGCGATCGCACCAGCGGCCACCGCTTCATCGGCGAGACGCAGTTGCGCATTCCCAGCGCCGACGCCTACGCGGACGTGCTGGAGCAGCGCGGCAAGGTGATCGCGAGCTTCACGCGGCGGCGCGACGCGATTGCAGATGCACTGCGCGCGGCCGCTCAACGCCAGGGCGGTGCCATCGCTGAGGACCCGGCGCTGCTGGACGAGGTCACCGCGCTGGTGGAGTTCCCGGCGGTGTTTGCCGGTCGCTTCGATCCCGTTTTCCTGGCGGTGCCGCCGGAATGCCTGGTGCTGTCGATGAAGCAGCACCAGAAGTATTTTCCGCTGCACGCGCCGGCCAGCGGCAAGCTGCTCGACCGCTTCCTGATCGTGAGCAATCTCCCCGCCGACGATTCGCACCACATCGTCGCCGGCAACGAGCGCGTGCTGCGCGCGCGCCTGGCCGACGCCAAGTTCTTCTACGACCAGGACCGCAAGACGCCGCTCGCCGCCCGGGTCGAGCGCCTGGGCGCGGTGGTGTACCACAACAAGCTCGGCACCCAGCTCGAGCGCGTGCAGCGCATCCGCAAGCTCGCCAGCGCCATCGCCGACGAGCTGCACGCGGACGCGGCCAAGGCCGAGCGTGCCGCCTGGCTGTGCAAGGCCGACCTCACCGCCGAAATGGTCGGTGAGTTCCCCGAGCTGCAGGGCATCATGGGGCAGTACTACGCGCTGCACGACGGCGAGGACGAGGCCGTGGCGCGCGCCATCGAGGCGCACTACCACCCGCGCTTCGCGGCCGACACGCTGCCCGAGGACAACGTCGGATGCGCGGTGGCGCTGGCCGACAAGCTGGACGCGCTGGTCGGCATCTACGGCATCGGCCTCGCTCCCACCGGCGACAAGGATCCGTTCGGCCTGCGCCGGCAGGCGCTGGGCGTGCTGCGCACCCTGTCCGAGCGTGCACTGCCGCTGGATCTGAAGGAGCTGCTGCAGCGTGCGCGGCTCGGCTTCGCGCCCGGCATGCTGGCCGACAGCGTGAGCGTCGACCTGCACGGCTTCATGCTGGAGCGGCTGCGCAACTATCTGCGCGAGCGCGGCTACGCGATCGACGAGATCGAAGCGGTGGTGGCCCAGAATCCCACCCGCATCGACCTGGTGGTGCCGCGCCTGAAGGCGGTGCAGGCGTTCCGCGCGCTGCCCGAGGCGCAGGCGCTGGCGAGCGCCAACAAGCGCATCCGCAACATCCTGAAGAAGACCACCGTGCCGCAAGCGCCAGCCGATCCCGCCTTGCTCACCGAAGGCGCCGAGCGCAACCTGCACGACGCGACCGCGCGCCTGCTGCCGGCGGTGCGCTCGCTGGTGGACAACGAAGACTACACCGAGGCGCTGCGCGTGCTTGCCGGCGTGCGCAAGGAGGTGGATACTTTCTTCGACGAGGTCATGGTCATGACCGACGAGCCGCTGGTGCGCAACAACCGCCTGGCGCTGCTGGCGCAGCTGGAAGCGCTGCTGAACCAGGTGGCGGACATCTCGCGGCTGGCGCAATGAAGCTGGTGATACTGGATCGCGACGGTGTCATCAACACCGACAGCGATCAGTTCATCAAGACCCCCGACGAGTGGAAGCCGATCCCGGGCAGCCTGGAGGCGATCGCGCGGCTGACGCACTCCGGGTTCCGCGTGGTGGTGTGCTCCAACCAGTCCGGCGTGGGGCGCGGGCTGCTGGACATGGCGGCGCTGAACGCGATCAACGACAAGATGTACAAGGCGCTGGCGCCTTTCGGCGGGCGCATCGACGCGCTGTTCTACTGCCCGCACCCGGCCGAGGCGAACTGCGCCTGCCGCAAGCCCCGGCCCGGCATGTTCCAGGACATCGCCAAGCGTTTCAACGTCGCACTCGGCGGCGTGCCCAGCGTGGGCGACTCGCTGCGCGACATGCAGGCTTCGGCGGCGGCGGGCTGCCGGCCGATCCTGGTGCTCACCGGCAAGGGCCGCAAGACCCTGGCCGCGGGCGGCCTGCCCGAGGGCACCCAGGCGTTCGACGACCTGGCCGCAGCGGCCCGCGCGATCATCGCCAAGCCATGAGCCGGGCCGTCGGGATCGCCCTGCGCTCGGCCCTGTTCCTCCTGCTGCAAGCCGTCTTGACCATCGTCTGGTCGCTGCTGGCGCTGCTCACCTTTCCGTTCAGCGCGCTCGCCCGCTACCGCTTCATCACGCTGTGGTCGCGCATGGTGATCCGGCTCGCGTCGGCGATCTGCGGCATCCGCTACGAAGTGCACGGCCTCGAGCACCTGCCTGCCCGTCCTGGCATCGTGCTGTCGAAGCATCAGTCGGCGTGGGAGACGCTCGCGTTCCAGGTGTTCCTGCCGCCGCAGGTGTGGGTGCTCAAGCGCAGTTTGCTGCGCATTCCGTTTTTCGGCTGGGGGTTGGCGATGATGAACCCGATCGCGATCGACCGCGCCGCAGGCATGCAAGCGCTCAAACAGACCCTGGAGCAGGGGCGCGAGCGCCTGGCGCAGGGCTTCTGGATCGTGATCTTTCCCGAAGGTCACCGCTTTCCGCCGGGCGAGAAGGGCACCTATCATCCGGGTGGCGCCTGGCTCGCCATCCAGACCGGCGCGCCGGTGGTACCGATCGCGCTCAACTCGGGGTATCTTTGGCGCCGCGACGCCCTCGTCAAGCACCCCGGCAAGATCACGGTGAGCATCGGCCGGCCGATCGAGCCGGGCTCGATGAAGGCCGAAGCGCTGATGCGGGGAGTGGAAGACTGGATCGAAGCCGAAACCGCCCGCCTGGGGGATCCGCGCAGCTAGATCTGTTCGCGGAGCCCGCCGTGCTCACCGAGCCGCGCACGCTGCGCCTCGGCGAGTGCGACTTGCCCTACCTGCTCAAGCGCAGCGTGCAGCGGCGTCGCTCGGTGCTGCTGGTGGACGAGCGCGGCCTGGTGGTGCACGTGCCGTGGCGCGCGTCCGAGCGCCACATCTCACAGCTCATCACCGAGGCGCAGTCCTGGATCCTGCGCAAACTCGCGGAATGGGAGCGCAAGAAACCGCGCCAGCGCAGCTGGACCGGCGGCGAGGCCCTCGACTTCCTGGGGCGGCAGCTCACTTTGCAACTGCAGGCCCGCAACGGCCCCGCGATCGCGCAACTGCGCGACGGCAGCGCGCTGGAGCTGTCGCTGGCCGCACCGCACACGCCGGAGCGGGTGCGCAACGCGGTGGTGAGCTGGTACCGCCGCCACGCGGGCAGTCATTTCGCCGAGCGCGTTCAACATTTCTGCGCGCGGCTGGACGTGCCGGCGCCGCGCGTGCAGTTGTCGAGCGCCCGCACGCGCTGGGGCAGCTGCAACGCCGACGGCGAGATCCGCCTCAACTGGCGCCTGATGCAGGCCGCCGGTCACGTGATCGACTACGTGGTGGCGCACGAGGTAGCGCACCTCAAGGTGATGAGCCATTCGGCACGCTTCTGGCGCACCGTCCAGCGGCTGTGCCCGGAGTACGAAGCGGCCAAGGCCGAACTGAGCGCGATGAGCCTGCACTTCATGGCGTTGTAGATGGTGAAGTCTGACACCTTGTGCCTACGGTTTGGTTTTCTTTAAGGCGCGCCTTGAGGGCGCACTCAGCATGCTAGACTCGTGCGCATGCGCGCGTTGCCTCGTCCCGTGATCCTCGTGTTGCTGGCCCAGGCTTGCGCCTCGGGCTGCGGTCTGAAGGCTCCGCTCTACATCCCCACCGCGGAGGAGGAGCGCGAGGTGGCCGAGCGCAAGCGCGCGCTGGAGGAGCGCGAGCGCCGGGAACGCGAAGAACCGCCGGCTTCGACCAGTTCCGCGCCACCACCGGCGCCGAGCACGCAGCCGCCCGCTCCGGTCGACCCCGCCGGCCCGCCGCGCAACTGACGTTTCATGCTCGCCGCTCCGCCCCAGTCGCCGTTCATCGGCTACCGCGCCGGCGCGCTGCACCTCGAGGAGGTGCCGCTCGCACAGGTGGCGCAGCAGCACGGCACGCCGTGTTTCGTGTACTCGCGCGCGCATCTCAGCAGCACCTTCCACGCGTTCGACCGCGCCTTCGGCGCGCAACCGCATCTCGTCTGCTATGCCGCGAAAGCCAACTCCAGCCTGGCCATCCTCAATCTGCTCGCCCGTCTGGGGAGCGGCTTCGACATCGTTTCGGGCGGCGAGCTGGAGCGGGTGCTCGCCGCCGGCGGCGATGCCGGGAAGGTGGTGTTCTCCGGCGTGGGCAAGCGCGCCGACGAGATCGAGCTGGCGCTCGCCAAGGGCGTGCTGTGCTTCAACGTCGAATCGGCAAGCGAGCTGGATCGCATCAGCGCCATCGCGGTGAGGTCCCGGCGCACGGCGAACGTCAGCCTGCGCGTCAACCCGGACGTCGATCCCCGCACCCATCCCTACATCTCGACCGGGCGCAAGGAGAACAAGTTCGGGGTGCCGTTCGACGACGCGTTCGCGCTGTACGGCAAGGCCAGCGCGCTGCCGGGGCTGGCCGTCGCCGGCATCGACTGCCACATCGGTTCGCAGATCACCGAGGTGGCGCCCTTCGTGGATGCGCTGGACCGGCTGCTGCGGCTGGTGCACCGCCTGGCGGGTGCGGGCATCCGGCTGCGGCACCTCGATCTCGGCGGCGGCCTCGGCATCCGCTACCGGGACGAGTCGCCGCCCGATCCGGCCGCCTACGTCGGGGCGATGCTGGAGCGGCTTGGCAGCGTCGACCAGACGATCATCCTGGAGCCGGGCCGCGCGATGGTAGGAAACGCGGGCGTGCTGCTCACGCGCGTGGAGTACCTCAAGCACGGCGAGCGTGATTTCGCCGTCGTGGATGCGGCGATGAACGATCTCATGCGGCCGGCGCTCTACGACGGTTTTCACGACATCGTGCCGGTGGCACCGCGGCAAGGCGCGCGCCAGCGCTACGAGGTGGTGGGGCCGGTGTGCGAGAGCGCCGACTTCCTGGGCCACGACCGCGAGCTGACGCTGGCCGAAGGCGACCTGCTGGCCGTGCTCTCCGCCGGCGCGTACGGCATGAGCATGAGCTCCAACTACAACACCCGCCCGCGCGCCGCCGAGGTGATGGTGGACGGCACGGCGGTGCATCTGATCCGGGAACGCGAGCGCGCCGCGCACCTTTTCGCCCTGGAGCGGCTCTTACCCTGACTTCCTTCGTTCGTTCATGAACCGCGTAGCCCGGATGGAGCGAAGCACGATCCGGGGCGACGAAACCCTTTTCTCCCGGATTGAGCCGCCCGTCCTGTAGGCCACGCCCTTGGGCGGCTGCATCCGGGCTACACTAGGGATGCGCCGCCCCGGTCGGCAGGCGCAGGCATTTCGAGTGCACACTGATCGCATCGCCAGAGTCCCGGGCGCATCGTCTCAATCTCAGGCAGGCGCAACGTCTCCGCGCGCCTGTGCCGCGTTGCTGCTGCTCGGACTCGCCGCTGCCGCATGCAGCGACAGCAAGAGCGCGGCCGAGAAGAAAGCCACCGCGGCCCCGCCCGCTCCGGTCACCGTCGCCCGCGCCGAGCACAGGGCCGTGCCGCTGACGGTGACCGCGATCGGCAACGTGCAGCCGATCGAGAGCGTGGCGGTCAAGGCACGCATCGACGGTCAGATCGTCAGGGTGCACGTGCGCGACGGGCAGGACGTGCGCAAGGGCCAGCCGCTGTTCGAGCTGGATCCACGCTATCTGGAAGCGCAGCTGAAGCAGCTCGAGGCCCAGGAGGCGCGCGACCGCGCCCTGCTGACCAACGCCCGCTCCCTGGAGCAGCGCTACGTGGAGCTGCAGGGCAAGGGCTTCATCTCCGAGGAGGCGCTGACCCAGGCGCGTACCGGCCGCGAAGCCGCGGAGGCGACTGTTGCCGCCGATCGCGCGGCGGTGGAGACCGCACGCGTGCAGCTCTCCTATGCGCGCATCGCCGCCCCGATCGATGGGCGGGCCGGCCGGGTCAACGCGACGGCCGGGAACACGGTGCAGGCCAACGACGACAATGCGCTGGTGGTGATCAACCAGGTCGCGCCGATCTACGTGAGCTTCGCGGTGCCCGAGCGCTTCCTGGCGCAGATCCGCAGCTTCAATGCCCAACGCGCGCTCACCGTGACGGCGCGCCAGGAGGGCGCCGCTGCGCCGCCGGTGACCGGCAAGCTGACCTTCATCGACAACGCGGTCGATCCCCAGACCGGCACCATCCGGCTGCACGCCACCTTCGCCAACGCCGATCGCCAGCTCTGGCCCGGTCAATTCGTCACCACCACGGTCACGTTGGCGGAGCAGCCGAACGCGCTGGTGATCCCCTCGCAGGCGATTCAGAACGGCCCCAACGGCCCGTACGTGTTCGTCGTCAAGGACGACCAGAGCGCCGACCTGCGCCCGGTCGTGGTCGAGCGCACCGAAGGCGAAAGCGCGGTGATCGCCAAGGGGCTCACGGCCGGCGAGACGGTGGTGACCACCGGGCAGCTGCGGGTGACGCCGGGTGGAAAGGTGTCGACCAAGGCCGGCTGACATGAACCTGTCCGAACCGTTCATCCGCCGGCCCGTCATGACCCTGCTGGTCATGGTCGGGCTGCTCACCTTCGGCGTCATCGCCTATCAGCAGCTGCCCGTCGCGCAGCTCCCGAACGTCGATTTCCCCACCATCCAGGTGCGCGCCGAGCTGCCGGGCGCGAGCCCGGAGACGATGGCGGCCGCGGTGGCCACGCCGCTGGAGAAACAGTTCTCCACCATCGCCGGGGTGGAGCAGATGACCTCTTCCAGCACCCAGGGCACCACCCAGGTCACTTTGCAGTTCGAGCTGGACCGCGACATCGACGCCGCGGCGCTGGACGTGCAGACGGCGATCGCGGCCGCGCGCCGTCAGCTGCCGGACGACATGACGGTGCCGCCGACCTACCGCAAGGTCAATCCCGCCGACCAGCCGGTGTTCTACCTGGCGGTCACGTCCGACACGCTGCCGCTGTCCCGGGTGAACGAATACGCCGAGACGCTGATGGCGCAGCGCATCTCGATGGTGAGCGGCGTGGCGCAGGTGCAGGTGTTCGGCGCGCAGGCCTACGCGGTGCGCGTGCAGGTCGATCCGCAATCGCTGGCCGCCCGCGGCATCGGCATCGATGAGGTGGAACAGGCGCTGCGGCAGCACAACCCGAATCTGCCCACCGGCGCCTTCCAGGGCCCGCACCGCTCCGCGTCGGTGATGACCAACGCGCAGCTGCAGGATGCAGCCGGCTTCCAGGATGTGATCGTCGCCTACCGCAACGGCGCACCGGTGCGCGTGCGCGACATCGGCCAGGCGGTGGACGGCGTCGAGAACAACCGCGTGGCGGCCTGGTACAACGACAAGCGCGGCATCGTCCTGGCGATCCAGCGCCAGCCGGGGACCAACACCGTGCAGGTGGTGGACGAGATCCGCAAGCTGATGCCGCAGTTCCGCGCGCAGATCCCGCCCGGCATCGACGTCGAGGTGCTCTACGACCGCTCCCAGGTGATCCGCGAGTCGGTCCGCGAGGTGCAGTTCACGCTGTCGCTGGCGCTGGTGCTGGTGGTGATGGTGATCTTCCTGTTCCTGCGCAACCTGTCCGCCACCGTCATCCCCGCCGCCGCGCTGCCGATGTCGATCATCGGCACCTTCGCGGTGATGTATCTGGCCGGCTTCAGCCTGGACACCCTGTCGCTGATGGCGCTGACGCTGTGCGTGGGGTTCGTGGTGGACGACGCGATCGTGATGCTGGAGAACATCGCGCGCCACCTGGAGATGGGCAAGACGCCGCTGCAGGCCACGCTCGAGGGCTCGCGCGAGATCGCCTTCACCATCCTGTCGATGACGCTGTCGCTGGCGGTGGTGTTCGTGCCGGTGCTGTTCATGGCCGGGGTGGTGGGCCGGCTGCTGCACGAGTTCGCCATCACCATCATGGCGGCGATCCTGATCTCCGGCTTCGTGTCCCTCACGCTGACGCCGATGCTGTGCGGGCGCTGGCTGCGGCCCGAGCGCGAGCAACGCCATGGACGCCTGTATCGGGCAAGCGAACGCGTTTTCGACGGCCTGCGCGCCCTCTACCAGCGCACGCTCAAGACGACGATCGCCTTCCCGCGCGCCACGATCGGTGTGTTCGCGCTGACCAGCGCCGCGGCGATCTGGCTGGGGATCGTCATCCCCAAGGGATTCCTCCCCACCGAGGACGTGGGCACCTTGTTCGCTTTCACGGAGGGGAACCAGGACATCTCCTTCGACGCCATGTACGCGCAACAGCAGATGGCGGTGGCCCGCATCCGCGAGGATCCGAACGTCGCCTCGACCATGTCGTTCATCGGCGTGGGCGGGTCGAGCCAGCAGATGAACCTGGGCCGCATCGTCATCAACCTCAAGCCGCACGGCGAACGCCCGAGCGCGAGCGAGGTCATGCAGACGCTGCGCCCCGGGCTCGCCGATCTGCCCGGGCTGAAGGTGTTCCTGCAAAACCTGCCCACGATCCGGCTGGGCGGAGTGATCACCAAGAGCCAGTTCCAGTTCACGCTGCAGAGCGCGGATCTCGACGAGCTGTACCAATGGGCGCCGCGGACCGAGCAGCGCGTGCGCGACATTCCCGGCGTGCTCGACGTCACCAGCGATCTGCAGATCAAGAATACGCAGATCGACGTGCAGATCGAGCGCGACAAGGCTTCCGCGCTGGGCGTGACGCCGGAGCAGATCGAGAGCGCGCTGTTCAACGCCTTCGGCTCGCGCCAGGTGTCGACCATCTACACGCCGAGCAACGAGTACTCGGTGATCCTCGAGGTCGAGCCGCGCTGGCAGCGCGACGCCTCGACCCTGTCGGTGCTCTACATCCGCGGCACGGGCGGCAACCTGGTGCCGCTGGGTTCGGTGGCCGCGATCTCCGGCTCGGTGGGCCCGCTCTCGATCAACCATCTCGGCCAGCTGCCGGCGGTCAACATCTCTTTCAACCTGGCGCCCGGCGTGGCACTCGGCGAGGCGGTGCAGCGCGTGAATGCGGCGCTGGCCGAGCTGCGCGCGCCTGCCACGCTCAGCACCAGCTTCCAGGGCACGGCGCAGGCCTTCCAGTCCTCGTTGGTCGGCATGCCGCTGCTGCTGCTGATGGCGGTGTTCGTCATCTACCTGATCCTGGGCATCCTCTACGAGAGTCTGATCCACCCGCTGACGATTCTGTCCGGGCTGCCCTCGGCCGTGCTCGGCGCGCTGCTCACGCTGTTGATCTTCCACCCCGAGCTGGACCTGTACGGCTGGGTCGGCCTGCTGATGCTGATCGGCATCGTGAAGAAGAACGCGATCATGATGATCGACTTCGCCATCGACGCGCAGCGCAAGGAGGGCAAGGCGCCGGCGGCGGCGATCTACGAGGCGGCGCTGACGCGCTTCCGCCCCATCATGATGACCACCATGGCCGCCCTGATGGGCACGCTGCCGATCGCTCTGGGCGTGGGCGCCGGAGCGGAGGCGCGCCGGCCGCTCGGGCTGGCGGTGGTTGGAGGGTTGCTCGTGTCGCAGCTGCTCACGCTGTACATCACGCCCGTCATCTACGTGTATCTCGAGCACTTCCAGGCCTGGGTCGCGCATCGCCGCGCGCGGCGGGCCGCCCTGGCGCGGCCTTGATCCGGCGGCCGCGCCGCCTCCTCCCGGTTCTATAATGGGTTGCCGGCGCAACGCCGGCCGCACCGGCAACGACGGCAAGTCGAGGTTCGGCGTTCACACGAGAACGATGAGGAGACGAGCATGGCAGACAGCATCAAGTACGTCCTCGACGAAGGGCAGATCCCGAAGATCTGGTACAACATCATGGCGGACCTGCCCAAGCCGCCGCCGCCCGTACTCCACCCCGGCACCCTGAAGCCGCTGGGGCCGGACGATCTCGCGCCGCTGTTCCCGATGTCGCTGATCATGCAGGAGGTCAGCGCCGACCGCGAGGTCGAGATCCCAGGTCCGGTGCGCGAGGTGTACAAGCAATGGCGCCCGAGCCCGTTATATCGCGCGCGGCGCCTGGAGAAGGCGCTGCAGACGCCGGCGCGCATCTACTACAAGTACGAAGGCGTCAGCCCCGCCGGCAGCCACAAGCCCAATACCGCCGTGGCGCAGGCGTTCTACAACAAAGAGGCGGGCGTCAAGCGCATCGCCACCGAGACCGGCGCCGGCCAGTGGGGCTCGGCGCTGGCCATGGCCGGCGCCATGTTCGGCCTGGAGATCCAGGTGTTCATGGTCAAGGTGTCGTACAACCAGAAACCGTATCGCCGCGCGCTGATGGAAACTTACGGCGCGCGCTGCGTGCCGAGCCCGTCGACGGAAACCGAAGTGGGCCGTCGCATCCTGGCCGCGAGCCCGGACAGCACCGGCAGCCTGGGGATCGCCATTTCCGAGGCGGTGGAAGTCGCGGCGCAGCGCGAGGACACCAAGTACGCGCTCGGCTCGGTGCTCAATCACGTGCTGCTGCACCAGACCGTGGTCGGGCAGGAGGCGATGAAACAGCTCGAGATGGCCAACGACTACCCGGACGTCATCGTCGGCTGCACCGGCGGCGGCTCCAACTTCTCCGGCATCGTGTTCCCGTTCATGGGCGCGCAGCTGCGCGGCGGCAAGAAGGTGCGTATCGTGGCGATCGAGCCGGCGGCCTGCCCCAGCCTCACGCGCGGCCGATACGCCTATGACTTCGGCGACACCGGCCACCTGACGCCGCTGGTAAAGATGCACACCCTGGGTTCCACCTTCGTCCCGCCGGGCTTCCACGCCGGCGGGCTGCGCTATCACGGCATGGCGCCGCTGGTGTCGCACGTGAAGGAGCTGGGCCTGATCGAGGCGCGCGCCTATCACCAGAAGACCTGCTTCGAGGCCGGCGTGTTCTTCGCACGCCACGAAGGCATCGTGCCGGCGCCCGAGGCCAACCACGCGGTGAAGGGCGCGCTCGACGAGGCGCTGAAGTGCAAGGAGGAGGGCAAGGCCCGCACCATCCTCTTCAACCTGTGCGGCCACGGCCACTTCGACATGCAGGCCTACTCGGACTACTTCGCCGGCAAGCTGATCGACCAGAACTACGACGAGCAGGAACTGGCGATGGCGCTGGCCGGGTTGCCGAGCGTGAAGGCGGCGGCGTGAGCGGCGATTGCGCTGCTGGGAGCATGATGTAGGCGGTCAAAAACCCTTTGATTTGTATTGACAACGTCTATACATTCAGGCATGATCCTTGCGACGCAAGAAAGCCGTCGCTCCCCCGACCGACGCTTGAGGGAACGGCTTGCATGCTTAGGAGTTGATCATGGCTACCGCTACGCGCGAAACGGTCATCAACCTGCGTGCCCCTGCCGCGCAGCGAGCGCTGATCGACCAGGCGGCGCAGGTGCAGGGCAAGAGCCGCAGCAATTTCA
>Ga0187892_10009267_pt1 | contig 13025 bp, 9 predicted proteins | sample MA1701073metaG_FD_139345 | JGI IMG/M metagenome (GOLD analysis project Ga0187892, IMG submission 139345) | Bio-ooze microbial communities from a basaltic lava cave in the Kipuka Kanohina Cave System on the Island of Hawaii, USA - MA170107-3 metaG ...
AGGGGGTCCCCGCGACCTGTAACTTCTTCCAGGTCCGGCATCCCCGGATGCCCGGGTATGCTCCGCCGACGTCCAACGGGACGCCGGGGGAACAGGCAACCTCCCAACTATCCGAGGGGGAATCCATGTACCGATCGAACCTGCTCCGGGCTTTCCTGGCCGGCCTCACGCTGCTCGCGGGGACGGCGGACGCCCAGGGTCCGGCCGCTCTCACACGGGACATCAACCCCCACCGTCACGGGCGTCTTCAGCTCGAGCCCCGGCCAGGGGATCACGGTGGGGGGCATCACCTACTTCGCCGCCTTCGACGGGGCGAGCGGCGTCGAGCTGTGGAAGACCGACGGCACCGCCGCCGGGACCATGATGCTCCGGGACATCAACGCGGGGACCGTTTCGTCCACGCCGCGGCTGTTCACGGTGCTCGGGAGCGAAGTGATCTTCGTAGCCACCGACGCCACGAGCGGACGCGAGCTGTGGAAGACGGACGGCACGATGGCCGGGACCGTACAGGTCGCGGACCTCGAGCCGGGGACCGGCAACTCCAACCCGCTGACGCTCGCCGTCATGGGCTCCAACGTCTACTTCAACGCCACCACGGTGGCGGCCGGCGCCGAGCTGTGGAAGAGCGACGGCACCGGCGCCGGCACCTCGATGGTCCTCGACATCAACGCGGGGGCGGCCAACTCCACGCCGGCGAACCTGCTCGCGATCGGGTCTACGCTCTACTTCAGCGCCTCGACGGCCGCCGAGGGCGTCGAGCTCTGGAAGAGCGACGGGACCGGGGCGGGGACCTCGCTGGTCCTCGACCTCGAGAGCGGGACGGCCAACTCCAGCCCGGTCAACTTCGCCAACCTCGGGGGCACGCTCCTCTTCGCGGCCTCGACCGCGGCGGCTGGCTCCGAGCTCTGGAAGAGCGACGGGACCGGCGCGGGAACCGCGATGGTGGCCGACATCGTGGCCGGCGCGGCGGTGTACGCGCAGATCGCGGTGCTCGATCCGCTCGGCGCCTTCGCCGGGCTGGAGTTCACGAGCGGGCTCCGCATCATCCTCTATTTCAACTGACGATCGACTTCGGCCGCCGGCCCCGCTCACATCGCGGGGCCGGCGGCCTCTTTTCCGGCCGGCGGGCGGGGCGGGGCGCCGGCGTATACTCGCCCACGTGGCGAGCGACAGCGGGGACTTCGACGCCCTCCTGGTCCGTCATCGCGAGGGCCTGGAGCGCTGGCTGGGCCGGGAGGCCGGGCGCCTCCGGCTGCTCGACACGCCCGAGGACCTGGCGCAGGAGACCTGCCTGCGCGCGCTCCAATCGCGCGAGCGCTTCGAGCTGGTGAGCGAGGGCGCCTTCAAGGCGTGGCTCCTCACGGTCGCGGACGGCGTGATGAAGGACCGGCAGCGCCACTGGATGGCGGCCAAGCGCGACGCGGCCCGCGTGCTCCGGCTCGCGCTCGCGGGGGAGGGCGGTTCGGGCTCGTCGGTCGCCGGTCTCACGCCCGCCTCGCCGCGCACGGGCCCGGCGACCTTCGCGGAGCGCCGCGACCTGATCCGCCGCGCGGCGCGGGCGCTGAGCACGCTGCCCGAGCGGGACCGCGAGCTGGTGCGCGGGCTGGCCGCCGGCGCGACGGTCGAGGAGGCCGCGCGCGCGCACGACCTCACCTACGCGGCCGCCCAGCGCGCGCGCCTGCGCGCGCTCGAGCGCTTCCGGCTCGCCTACGGCGTCCTCGGCTCCGGACCGGGGGGATCGACGGCGATATGATCGCGGCCATGGTGCCGCCCCGCGAGGACCCGACGCCTTCCGACGAGCTCGATCAGTCGCTGACGCAGCGCCTGGCGAAGGGCGCGCAGCGCGGCGAGCCCGGGAGCTTCGATGAGCTCTACGGCCGTCTCGCGCCGGCGCTGTTCGCCTGGGCGTCGCTGCGCGCGCGCTCCGCGCTGGGGGGCCGGGTGGCGGCGGAGGACCTGGTGCAGGAGGCGTGGTATCGCGCGCACCGGGCCTTCCCGCAGTTCGACGCCGCGCGCGTGCCGTTCCGGCGGTGGCTGTTCCGGATCGCCAAGAACGTGCTGCTCGAGGCGATCCGCAAGGTGCCGTCGCTCCCGCTCGGTCCGGGCGCAGCCGGGGAGAGCACCAGGGTCCGCCTGTTCGACCGGCCCGACGAGGCGACGAGCGTGACCCGCCGCCTCGCGCGCGACGAGGCGGTGCGCGACTTCCAGTCCTATCTGAAGGAGCTCCCCGCCGAGGATCAGGACCTGGTGCTCCACCTCGGCATCGAGGGCCTGACGAACGCCGAAGCCGCGCGCCGGCTCGGGATCAGCACGGACGCGGCGACCAAGCGCTGGCAGCGCCTCCGAGCCCACCTCCGCGCGAGCCGCGCGGCCGCGCGCCTGCTCGAGGACTGAAGCCGGGTCCGGTCCCGCCGCGGGAGCGGACCCGGCCGCCCTTCACGCCGTGAGACGGATGGCTGGCGCGGGCGGCTCCCTATTCGGGCAACGTCCGGAAGCCCAGGATCCGGAAGTCCTGATCGAAGGTGAAGATCTCGCGTGTCCTGCGGGCGTTCATCATGGCGGCCGTCACGCAGTCACAAGGGCTCAGCTCGAGGTCTCGGTACCGTCGGAACAACGAGAGCGCGGCATCCTCTTCCTGGCGGGAGGGACGAACGATGTGGAGCACCCGGGCAGTCGAGAACCCGTCCAGGAAGGCAACCGCGGTCGAGTGTCCCGCGCGCCGCCGGATCAGGGTCACGGTCTCGGAGAAGATGTGGCTGCTGCACTCGAGACGGAGGCCGGTTTCCGCCAACCGCTGGAACTCGGCAACTGCCCGATCGTGCCGCTCTCCTTCGTGCCGGTTGGCTGCGGCCGCAAAGGCGCTGGTATCCACCCAGACCGGCGCACTCACGACCGTCGCTGCTTCACCACTGGACCATAGAGGATTTCATCGTGACGAAGGGAGTCGTCCGGTCCTCCGTCGTAAAGGTCGCAGATCCGATCCAGGCGTCCCGGTCGACGCCTGGGCCGGCCCTGGCTCTTCAGCCAGCTCCGCACCGCGACGCGGACGATCCCGGTCATCGAGGTCCGCTCCTGTCGGGCCGCTCGCTGAAGGTCACGGAACAGCTCCCTGGGGATGAGGACCTGTGCACGAACCATACGGGTCGCCATGTGTAACCTTTGTGGAAGACTATACACAACCATTCTCGAACGGACCAGCGGCTGCGGGCCCGCCCGGAAAAGGGTCCTGACCCCTTTTTCCCTACCGCCCGAAGCTGCGATACCGCTCCAGGTACTCCCGCGCCGCGCGGCGCACGTCGAGCGGCCAGAGCTTCACGTGGCCGTCGAAGGAGCCCGTCAGGATCCGGCTCCCGTCCGGGCTCCACGCCGCGTCCAGCACCGCGCTCCCGTCGCCGCGGATGATCGAGACCAGCTCGCGCCCCGCCACGTCCCAGATGCGCACGCTCCCGTCCCGCGACGCCGTGAGCGCGAGCCGCCGGTCCGGGCTCAACGCCAGCCGCGTGATCGTGCTCGTGTGCTCGGCGCCCGCCCCCGCGCGCCGGAAACCGCCCGGGACCGGCCGGGTCAGGTCCAGGAACGTCAGGTGACCGAACGAGTAGTCCACGAGCAGCGCGGTGGCGGAGGCCTCGCTCACCGCCACGGGTCCGCCGAAGGCGCCCAGCTCCATGTGCTCCCAGCGGCTCCAGTCGGAGAGCCGCCAGGATTGCACCAGGTGGTTGACCAGCGTCGCGATCAGACGGTCCCGCGGCGCATCCCAGGCCAGGCTCCCGACCTCCATGAACGGCGGCTTGAGCGCGCCCGGCTGGAAGTCCAGGCTCCGCACCGGGCGGCCGTCGGCGAGGTCCCAGACCTTCACCGCGTGGTCGGCCCCCCCGGTCGCCACCCACCCGCGCTCGGGCAGGAAGGCCGCGCAGCGGATCGGCCCGGAGTGCCCCCGGAGCTCGTGCACGCGCCGGCCGCTCGCGGCATCCCACAGCACGGCGAGCCCGTCCTCGCCGATCGTGAGCAGGCGGGCGGCGTCCCCGCCGGAGGGCACCGGCGCACCCGGCGCCGCCCCCCAAGAGACGTCCACCACCGGTCCGGCATGCCCGCTGAGCTCGAGCGCCGGCTTCCCGGCGCCCGGCTCCGCCAGGTCCCAGAACCGCACGACCCCGTCCTCGCCCGCGGTCAGCAGCCGGTCTCCGTCGGGCGCGAAGCCGGCCCGCCGGAGCCGCGCGCCGTGTTGGAGTTCGACCGGCGCCCCGGCCGTCCGCGGGTCCCAGAGGCGGACCGTCCCCCGCGCGTCGTCGAAGCCGCAGAGCGCCCAGCGCTCGCGCGGGTGCAGCGCCGCCTGGACCGTGCGCCCGGGCGCCCGCGCGGCGCGCAGCGCCTGGATCGGGCCGCTGTCGAAGCGCCACACGTCCGCGTGATCCAGCCCTGACGTGAACAGGCGGTTCCCGCTGCGCTCCCACCGCAGCACGTGCGCGAACTCGGTGGGGGACGACCCCGAGTCGAGGAGCGTCCAGGAGTCCGTCTCGAACAGTCGCAGCCGGCCGTCGCGCTGGAGGACCGCGAGCACGCGGCCGTCCGCCCGGAATGCCGCCCGGCTCGCGCCGCGGCCGCGCGGGAGGTCGATCGTGCGGACGTGGCGGTCGTTCCGCCAGTCCCAGAAGTCCACGCCTCCCGGGACCGCCACGACCAGCCGGCCGTCCCGCGGATCGAAGCCGGCCCAGTTCACACGCTCGGTGAAGGCCCGCTGCCAGACGACCGCGCCGGTCCGCGCATCGGTCACCCGCGCGCGGCCGTCGATGAGCCCGAACGCCACGAAGCTCCCCGTCGGGTCCCACTGCGCCGCCTCGATCTGCCCGTTGCCCAGGTCGAGCCGGGCGCGCTCCGCGCCGGTCGCGGCGTCCACCACGCGCGCGCCGTGGAAGGCCCAGGCGCCGAGGTTCTCGTCGGTGATCAGGGCCAGCAGCGCCTCTCCGCCCGGAGCGAAGGCGAGCGATCCGACGATCGGAGCCTCGCCGAGCGTGAACCGACGGAGCTTCCCCGACCCGAGGTCGATGAGCGCCACCCGCCCTTCCGAGGACCCCGCGGCGGCCCACCGGCCGTCGGGCGAGAACGCCAGCGACCGGACCGGAGCCGGAGCGGCCTCCCACGGAGACCGGCTCAAGCGCTCCCCCCAGCTCCGCGAGTCCCAGAGGCGGACGCGGCCGTCGTCGCCGCCGGTGAGCACGTGCTCCCCGTCGGGTGCGGCCTCGACCACGAACGCGCCCGCGTGGGCCGGCACCGGTCTCTGCGCGGGAGCGGGCTCGAGCTCGAAGACCGTGAGCGTCCCGTCGTCGCCGGGCCGCGCCACGAAACGCCCGGCCGGGTCGAACGCCGGCGTCCGCAGCCAGAGGACGGGGAAGCGCACCTCCTGGTGGCAGGCGTCGAGGATCCGGTAGAGCACCTCGCTCACCTGCGGGCGCGGCGCGTCGTCGGCCGCGGCGAGCGCCTTCTCGAGGGCGCCGATCGGGTCCTGGTCCACCTCGCCCGACGCGAGCAGCGCGTCGCTGAAGGCCCGCGCCTGCGCCCGGTCCACGAGGCTCCGCCACCAGAAGACCGAGACCACCACGAGCGCGATCCCGAGCACGGCGACCGACGACGACGCGATCGGGTGCCGCTGCACCCAGCGCAGGAGCCGCAGCCGGAGGTCGAGCGGCCGCGCGCGGATCGGCTCGTACTCGCGGAAGCGGCGGAGGTCCTCGGCCAGCTCGAGCGCGGTCGCGTAGCGGCGCCCGCGGTCCCGCTCGAGCGCGGTCTCGACCACGATGCGGAGGTCGCGCGGGATCGCGGGATTCGCCTGCTGCGGCGGCGTGGGTCCCCCCGCGAGGATCCGCCCCTGGAGCTCGTGCGGCGTGCGCCCCGAGAAGGGCCGCGCGAGCGTGAGCGTCTCGTAGAGGACCACGCCGAGCGAGTACACGTCCGCGCGCCGGTCGAGGTCGGCGGCCGGACCCTCGATCTGCTCCGGCGACATGTAGGGGAGCGTGCCGTAGGCGGTGCCGGTGAGCGTCACGGTGTCCTCGACCGGGACCTCCGGACGCGCCAGCCCGAAGTCCAGGATCACCGGCTCGCGCTCGGGCGTGATCACGATGTTGGACGGCTTCACGTCCCGGTGGATCACGCCGGCCTCGTGCGCGGCGTGGAGCGCGCGGGCGAGCCGCTCGGCCCAGCGCGCGACCTCGTGGATCGCGGGCGCCGAGCGCGGCACCTCGTTGCGCTCGCGCCGCTCCTTGAGCACGCTCGCGAGCGTCTCCCCTTCCACGTAGCGCATCACGATGAAGGGGACCCCGCCGTCGAGGTCGGCCTCGTAGACGGGACAGATGCCGGGGTGCTCGAGCTTCGCCACCAGCTCGGCTTCGCGCCGGAAGCGGCGCAGGCGGTCCTCGGACACGAGCCCGAGATAGGACGGCAGGACCTTGAGCGCGACCCGGCGGCCGAGCCGCGTGTCCTCGGCCAGCAGCACCGCGCCCTGGCCGCCGCGCCCGAGCTCGCGGAGCACGCGGTAGCGGCCGATGACCGCCGGCTCCGGGTCGGCGGCGGGGGGGCGCGCGGGGTCCGCGGCCTCGGCGTCCTGGAGCCGGAGATACTCACGCGCGATCGCCTCGGCCTGGTCGGGGAAGCGCGCGAGGTAGTGCGCGAGCGGCGGCCGCTGCCCGCCCTGCCGGTCCCGGAGGTACTGCTCGACGAAGTCGAAGACCGCGGACGACTCGGTTCCGTCAGGCAGCGTCATGACCGGTTCGGTTCACCCCGCGGGGATTCTATCTGGAGGGTTCGGGGCCGCCGATTCGGCGGAGGGGCCGGAATTCGCCCAACGCCGGACCACGAAGGGCCCTTTGAGAGGTGTGGGCGAGATGGCGGCGGCTGAACTCGCCCACACCCGTGATCGCACGAAGCAGGGGCGGCCGGGGAGTCTCTCGGCCGTCCCAAATAAAGGAGACGTAGTCCCATGCGAAACCAGAATCTCCGGGTCCTGGGTGGGGCGGTCGTGATCGGGATCATCATCGGCGGGGGAGTCTCGGCCCAGACGATCCCCCAGCTCACCGCGATTCTCGGCGAAAGCTACGGTGCCACCGGGCTCGCCAACGGAGTCGTGGGCGCCGTTGGTGGAGGCGATGCCTGCTACGTGGGGAAGCGGGTGATCGATCACCTGGGCATGTACAAGTGGTACGTCAACGGCCTCTTCGGCTCCGCTCGGGGTACCGTCACGCTGTCACCGGGCTTCACGGTCCAGGTGCTGGAGTGGACGAACAACCGCATCACCATCGCTCCCCGGAGACCTTGCCCGGCGGATCCCTGGGCCGGTACCCCCGGGGGTGACGACGGTGACGCTACGCATCACGCTTCCGGGCCTTGGCGCTCCTTCCGTCGGCCGGATGGAACAGGTTGTCCCCGCGCTGCAGGGTCGCCCCTGCGGGCTATCGGTGAGAGCCTCCTGTCGCGGGAGACGGGACGACACTCCAGCATTCTCACCGGTGGGGTTTGGAGCCCCGCGTGCTGTTCCGCTCGAGTCGCTCGAGCATCGCCCGCAGACGGTGCGAAGCCGTGAAGTGAAGGGAACGCGCCGTCACCACCTTCCGGAACTTCATCTCCTCTGCGATCTCCTCGAAGGACAAGTGCAGATCGTCCCTCAGGATGATCATCTCGCGGTGCCGGGGAGGGAGGCGTAGGAGCGCGTCGTCGCGGATCTCCTCGATTTCGTGGGCACGAGCCACCTCGCTGGGCTGGGGACCGGGGGCGGCGAGCCCGGTTCCGCCCGTGCTGCTCGTGGGGGTCAGGTCGCCCATGAGCTGCACCCGGCCTAGACCCCTCTTCTGGGCCTTCGCCTTTCGCTTGAGGTCCCGGATGCAGTTCTCCAGGACGGTCGCCAGCCAGCTGATGAGCGCCCCCTCACTTCTCGGCTCGAACCGGTCGAAGGAGCGGAGCGCCACGATCCACGCCTCCTGGACGACGTCCTCAATTTCGGCGACCCCCCGGAGCCGCGTTCCGAGCCTGAGGGTGGCGATTCTCAGGACCTTGGGGTAATAGCGCTCGACGAGCGCGTTGAGCGCCACGCGGTTTCCCTTCTTCATCTCTCGTAGCAGGCCGAGAGTCGTGGAGAGCTTCACCGAACCGATCGGATCGCTCGGAGCCACGTTGGATACCTCCCGTGAAGGACGGTGGAGGATCATGGTGGGTGGCCATCGCTCCCGTCAACCCCGGACGCCCTTCCAAGTCTGGACCTCGCCGGAGGACGGGTATCATGCGTCGCCGGATTGCTGCAGCACCGGACGCGGAGATGGACTGGGCTTCGCCGCGCCAGGGAGTGGAGTGGGGCCATGACTGAGACACGCGACTCCCGCGACACCAACCTCCACGAGTTCCATCGCCTGTTCTGGGACGACTTCGACAGCGGTCGGGCGCGTCCGGTCGAGGAGTACCTCGTCCGCTTCCCGGGCCTCGAGGCCGAGATCCGTCAGGAGGTGGAGCTTGCGAACCGGAGCCTCGAGCCCGGCGAGGAAACACCCGCCTCCGCTCGCCAGACACTCCCATCCGGTCAGGATGTTCCGGCCACCGCCCGAGCGGCGGAAGAGGACGAGGCGACCCCTACCCGCATCGGCCGGTACGAGGTCATCCGCCGCTTGAAGAAGGGCGGAATGGGTCTCCTCTTCCTGGCCCGCGACCAGGATCTGGGCCGCACCGTCGTCCTCAAGACACCCAAGTCCCTCTGGCTCGGATCGGGCTCCGAGGCCGTGGAGCGACTGAAGCGCGAGGCCCGGATCGGCGGGCGCCTCGGCATTGACGGGATCTGCCCAGTCCTCGATGTGGTCCTGGAGGGCGACCGCGTCTTCGTGGTGATGCAGTACATCCCTGGGGAGACGCTGGGCGAGCGAATCCGCGCCGTCACCCGTGGGAGCGACACCGGGGCGGACCCACGCGTCCTCTGGCAGTCGCTCTTCCGCCATCCCGAAGGCGGTGCGGGTTCGGCCGACCCGGGAACTCACGAGGATTCATCGCCTGCCACGGGCGCAGGCGCGCGCGCGGGCGACCTGCGCGCGACGCTCCGCCTGCTGGAGAAGGTGGCGCGCACCATGCACCAGGCCCACGAGGCCGGGATCGTTCACCGGGACCTGAAGCCGGACAACATCATGATCAGGAGCGCCACCGGCGACCCCGTGGTGCTCGACCTGGGCCTGGCGCTAGACCTCTCCGGCGAAGCCGCCTCACGGCTGACGCAGGAAGGGCAGATCCTCGGCACTCCCGACTACATGGCGCCGGAGCAGGTGGCCGGCGACCCCGGCCGGGTCGATCGCAAGACGGATGTCTACGCCCTCGGCGTGATCCTCTATGAGCTGCTCACGCTCCGGCGGCCGTTCCCGGCCGACTCGCCGTCGGCGGCGTTCGCGCGCATCTTGCGGGGCGACGCGACACCGCCCCGGAAGATCAACCGCCTCATCCCCCGGGACCTTGAAGCGGTCTGCCTCAAGGCGATGGACCTCGTCCCCGAGCACCGCTACCCGACGGCCCTTCAGTTCGCCGAGGACCTCCACCGGGTTCGCGCCGTGCATCAGACGGTGGCCAAGCCTCTGACCCTCGCCGGGTGGCTCCTTCGCCGGACCCGGCGGCACCCATGGACCGTCCTCGCCTTCGCGGCGACCGTTCTCCTCGCCGTCGCGACAGCGACTTCCGTCCTCGAGTTGAGCGAGGAGCGGCGCCGGAATCAGGCCTGGGAAACGGTCGTGCGATCCGATCCGAGGATCCGCGCGCTGATCGGCGATCACCCCTTGACGCCGGAGTCCCTTGTGATTGCCTTGGAAAAACTGCCTTCCACCACCCGATCCGTCGAGGACACAGCGGAACGGCTCCTCTCCCCCCTGGCCAAGATCTCCGAAGACCGGCCGGTCTTCCGCTTCGAGGTGCCCCCGCCGGGCGGGCAGACGTGGCACTACCGGCTCAGCATCAAGGATTGGAAGGGCCAGACAACGGCTTTCGTCATCGAGCAGACGCCGCACCAGCAGGGCCCCCTGAGCTTCAGCCTCCCACCCGGGATGCGGCTCAAATCGGGGGAATACCAGTGGACGGTCGAAGTCGCCGATCCGGGGCATGAGTCGTGGAAACCCGTGAAAGGGGAGTTCTCCGTGGTCTCCGCGGCTACTGGGGAGAACCTCGTCAGGTCCGGGGGGGTGTTGCAGACCGAACGTTCCCTCACGAACCGCCTCCTGCGCGCCGCCGTCCTGATCGCGGACGAATATGCCGAGGACGCCTGGCAGGTCCTGGCCGAGGAGCCGTCCGGTGCCACGGAGCAGGAAAGGCTGCTCTACGAGTTCCTCTGCGCTCACGCGGACTCCCTCCTCGGGAACGACGAGAAGATCCAGGAACGAATCGAAAGGCTTCGCGCCGAACGGCGATGACGCGTGGTACCCGATGATCATGAAGACCGCGCTCGTGGTCCTCGCATTGATGGCGTCAGTCCAGGAGGAGGGGCCGACGGGACCCCGAGACCCAGGGCTCCGCGCCGCCTATGTGACCCTCCTCCGGGAGGCCGAGATCCTGACCGATCGCGAGTCCGAACAGGTCGCGTCTCTCGATACCCGGATGGTGGAGCTTTCGGAGAAGCTGACCGGACCCGAGGAAAAATGGGCCGGTTGCCTGCAGCATGCCTGGGGGAAGCGCCTCTACGAGAAGCTCTCGATTCCGTGGCGGGCTGAGCGGGCCTGGGCGCGCGCGGTGCACAGCTTCCGGAAGGCGGGGGAAGAGGGTCTTCTCGCGCAGGTTCTCCTCAATCAAGGGGTTGCCCTCGATGCGCTCGGCCGTTTTCCGGACGCCTTGGGCGTATACAGCGAGGCGGAGGCGCTGTTCCAGAAGCGGGGAGACCGCCACCGTCTTGCGGAGGTCGCCCAGAATCGGGGCGCGTTGTTCCGAGGGCAGGGTCGTTACCTCGACGCGCTGGCCGAGTACGAGCGGGCGGCGCCCATCTACCACGAGGTCGGGGACCGGTTGGGAGAGGCCCAGATCGCGCAGAACCGGGGAACGGCCCTCGATGGGCTGGGGCGTTGGCTGGAGGCGCTGGCGCTGCACGACGCAGCCGACCGGCTCTACCAGGAGCTCGGGCGCGACGCCGAAAGAGCCCAGGTAGCCCAGAACCGGGGGAACACCCTGCTGGCGATGGGGCAGTTTGAGGGGGCATTGGCCGAGTTTGCCCGGGCCGAGGCCGGGTATCGGAGGCACCGGGACCGGGTCGGCATCGCGATGCTCGCAATGGACCGTGGGAACGCTTGGTTCACGCTGGCGCGGTTCGAGCGCGCGATGGACGACTACGCCGCTGCGGAGAAGGGTGCCGTGACCCTCGGAGACGAGGCGCTGAGGGCCCGAGTCGCGCAGAACCGGGCGCTGGTGCTCCACTCACAAGGTCGCCTCGAGGACGCGCTCCGCGAAGCCGAGCGGGCCAGAGGGATGTTCCGGATCCAGGAGGACCGCCGCGGCCTGGCCGACATTGCCGCGCTCAGGACCAAGATCCTGAGCTCGATGGGCAGCTTCCACGAGGCGCTCGAGGCGTCCTCCGAGGCCTTCAAGCGGTGGCAGGATCTCGGGAACCAGGACGCGGTCGCGGACCTGCATCGTGTCCGGGGCACGGTACTCCAGAGGGCCGGTCGCCAGGAGGAGGCGTGGGAGGAGTACCGCAAGGCGGACGAGCTGTTCCAGAAGCTCGGGAACCGACAAGCGCGGGCTGAACTGGGCGTCAACCGCGGCAACATCCTGCTGACGGAGGGTCGTCCGGCGGAGGCGCTCGGGGCCTTCGGGGAGGCGGGCGCAATCTTCGGCGAGGTTCTGGCCCGCCACATCCAGCCGCTGGGTCTGGATGCCTCGGTGGAGTACCGCAAGTATTTCGGCGAGGCGCTCGCGGGAACTCTCCGGGCACTTCACGCCCTCGGCGATTCGAGCCCGGACCACCTGGCCTCCGCCTACCGGCTGGTGCAGACCTTCCACGGCTTGGGGATGGCCCAGTTCCTCGCCGAGCGCGGCCGGCTGCGGAGGCCGGTCGTTCCGGAGGACTTCCAAAGGGAGCACGACGGGATCCGGGAGGCCCTCCAGCAAGCCCGCGCGCGTTTCCGGAACCTCGTCGGGCGCAGGGGACGCGGGCCCCTGGTGGAGCGCGGGCGGGTCGAGAAGGAGTTGTCAGAGGCGAGTGAGGAGATCCGGCGCCTGACCGGTCGATGGGACGCCTTCCTCGAGAAGCTCCGAGCGCTGGATTCCTCCTATGCCGCCGTCGCCTACCCGCGGGGAGCCAGCCTGCGCGACGTCCAGGAGGTTCTCCCCGAAGGGACGGCGCTCCTCGAGTTCGTGCTGGAGAGCGATTCGGCGTGCGTCTTCGTGCTCACCAGGCGGTCGAAGGGCCTGGCTTGGCTCGGGCCGCCGGGTTTGATCCGGGAGGAGGTAGATCGAGCGGCGGCCGCCCTTGAGGAGGCGGCCCCAGGAGCGCGCGCGGGGCGTGCGGTGGAGCCTCTCCGTGCCCTCGGGAAGAGTATCGCCCCCGCTCTCGCGGCGGTGCCCCGCGAGCAGGGTATTCGGACCCTTCTCGTATCCCCGGACGGTGCCCTGTGCCGTGTGCCGTTCGAGGCGCTGCTCCGCGAGGATGTCCCTCCCGACTCGGAGATCTCCCGCTGGCCCTTCGTCGTTCGAGAGTACAGCGTCGCCTACGTGCACTCGGGGACCACGTTGCGGGAGACGACCCTCGCCAGACGCAACCACCGGACGGGAGGGTTGAAGCGGTTCGTTGGCTTCGGGCTTCCGTCCTGCGCCTCCCTGCAGGATGGGTTGGCGCCGCTCGTCCCGGAGAGAGGTGACCTCCGACCACTCCCCGGGAGTGGTCTCGAGATATTGGAGGTCGCGCGGCTGTTCACGGACGACCTGGAAGAGGCGGCACGGCTCGACCGGACACGGGACGCGCTGGTCGACGGTCGCGATGCCCTTGTCGAAGAGGAGATTGTTGGGCGGCGTTGTACCGTCTTGCTCCGGAGCCGCGC
>Ga0187892_10009270_pt1 | contig 13025 bp, 10 predicted proteins | sample MA1701073metaG_FD_139345 | JGI IMG/M metagenome (GOLD analysis project Ga0187892, IMG submission 139345) | Bio-ooze microbial communities from a basaltic lava cave in the Kipuka Kanohina Cave System on the Island of Hawaii, USA - MA170107-3 metaG ...
AAAATCCACATTGCGCCTTCCGCTGGAAGGGTCAGCGCTGGCGATCATTCGCCGCGTACGAAGTGCTCTCGAAAATGCGGCAGCCAGACTAGTAGACTTGCCTACTTGAGACAGTGCTCCCGGATCAGCGCTATCAGGCGACCCGGTGCGATGGGTTTCGTTGCGTACGCCGCGACACCCATTGACTCAGCGGCATCGGGCAGGTCATGAACCGCTGAACACAGCACGACCGGAATTTCTCGGAGTTCCTCGTCTGCAAGCTGCGCAGTCCTAAAGCCATAACCGGGCATGCCGGGCATCAACAGGTCGAGAAGAACGATGCACGGCCGGACAGCCCTCATTTTCGTCAGTGCGTCCCGTCCATCACACGCTGTTTCGACCTGATACCCTTCGGCCCGAATGCACTCTGCCAGGCCATCCCGTGCGTCGTCGTCGTCGTCAACAATGAGCACGGTGGGATGCGGATGGGGCATCGCCATAGGTTCACCGAGGCACACCTCGGAAAGTAACTCAGAAGGGCAGCCGCGACAATACGGAAATTTTCCGCGCCACAATAATGCTTCGCCCTCGATCGTGGAACATTGCAACGCTGCCCGAATCGCCGGTGAGGCTCCGAGCCGTCGAGTCGGAACCACGGTCATACGCAGGTCCTCCGCAATGGCGAGGCAACGGCCGGCCGCTCAGCCAGATCGACTGTGCGATACAGATGCCGCCGCAAAGACGGTCTAACGGTTTGAGGGAACGAGCGCCCTAGTTTGGTTTTCGCGGCACGTCGTCTTGCAACGGGGTGTTCGGCGGCGGAGCACTTGGCGGTGGCGTATCGGTCGCTGCTCCCTCGTCCAACAACCCGAAGAGCACTGCACACACGAGAAGTGTGTTGTTGAGGTCACCGGACGTGTTTGCCATGGCCCTATTCTGCTCTTTTTGGTCTGCGATTGCCACATCCGGCGAAAACATCCAACCTCACAATCGACCTAGCGGCTCCCTCGCCGGCGAACGGCAACCCTGAGCCCCAACGCATCTGGCGGGCACACACCCCGACGAAGGTTGAGTAGCCCGTGGCCACACGGATAGGGTGGAGTCGGTCATTCCACTTCCCCGACTTGATGTGATAGCCCGAGCCACACGCACGAATATGACCAGCTCTGACCTATCGTTCCGGTTGGCGCGATCAGCAGACGCGCAGGAAATTGCCAACATGTCGCGTGCCCTTGTCGAGATGGGATTGCGATGGCGGTGGAACACCCAGAAGGTGGCGGCGAGTATTCGTGATCGCAATGTGCACGTGTTGGTTGCTCGACTTCGCGAGCAGACCGCTGGCTTTGCGATCATGCGCTACGGTGACGACACGGCGCACCTGGATCTCCTAGCTGTCGCGCACCCGTATCGGCGCACGGGTGTTGGGCGCCGCCTTCTGGAGTGGCTCGAGAAGTGCGCGGTCGTCGGCGGCATCGTCAGCATTGAGCTCGAAGTGCGCGCTGGCAACAGCGGTGCACAGCTGTTCTACGAGCGTATGGGATACCGCACGGTTGCCCACCTTCCCGGCTACTACCAAGGTCGTGAGGCAGCCCTCCGAATGCGCCGTGAGTTGTCGTGTGCACTGGGACCTGGGACGTAAACTCCCCGGTTTCTGGCGTGGGCAAAGAAGGAGGCCGGGCGGCACCATGTCGCTTCCCCCGCACCCTTCGGTCGGTTTCCCCGTTCTCCGCTCCCACAGGCAGCACGAAGGCGGCAAAGTCTTCGGCGGCCGGCGGCCCTCGTGCCTGGCTTGACGGCCCTCCAAATTTCATGTCACTTGTATGGCATCAAATTGGCGAGGAGGTGCTTCGTGAACGTCCGCAGCACGACCGACGTCTACTATGACCCGTACAGCGTCGAGATCTACGCCGATCCGTATCCGGTGTTCCGCCGGCTGCGGGAGGAGGCGCCGCTGTACTACAACGAGCAGCACGACTTCTACGCGGTCAGCCGTTTCGAAGACGTCGAGCGTGGGGTGATGGACCGGGAGACATACATCTCCGGGCGAGGCGCCATCCTCGAGTTGATCAAGGCGAACATCAAGATACCGCCGGGCGTGCTCATCTTCGAGGACCCGCCTGTACACACCGTGCACCGGAGCCTATTGTCACGGGTGTTCACGCCGAGGAAGGTTGCGGCGCTCGAGCCCAAGATCCGAGAGTTCTGTGCCCGCAGCCTCGACCCGCTCATCGGAGCGGGTCGGTTCGACTTCGTCGCGGACCTCGGCGCCCAGATGCCGATGCGGACGATTGGAATGCTGCTCGGCATACCGGAGCAGGACCAGGAGTCGATCCGCGACCGCGTCGACGCGACCCTTCGTACGGAGGCTGGGAAGCCCATGCAGCATACGGACATCACCGGCGAGATGTTCGCCGATTACCTCGACTGGCGCGCCGAGCACCCCTCGGACGACCTGATGACCGAGCTCCTCCAGGCCGAGTTCGAGGACGAGACCGGGAAGGTCCGGCGGCTCACCCGGGAGGAGATCCTCACCTACGTGAACGTGCTCGCCGGTGCCGGCAACGAGACCACCAACCGCCTGATCGGCTGGGCCGGCAAGGTGCTGGCCGACCACCCTGATCAGCGGCGCCAGGTCGTCGAGGATCGTTCGCTCATCCCGAACGCCATCGAGGAGATTCTCCGTTACGAGGCGCCGGCGCCCTGCATCGGCAGGTACGTCGCGCGCGATGTCGAGGTCCGCGGCCAGACCGTGGCGGAGGGCAGCGTCATGCTGTTTCTCCTGGGCTCCGCCAACCGCGACGACCGTCGTTACTCGGATGGTGACCGGTTCGACATTCACCGGAAGATCGAGCCGCACCTCAGCTTCGGCCATGGCATCCACTTCTGCCTCGGCGCGGCGCTGGCCCGCCTCGAGGGCCGCGTGGCGCTCGACGAGATTCTGAAGCGCTTCCCCGAGTGGGAGGTCGACCGGGACGGTGCCAAGCTCGCGTCGACCTCGACGGTGCGGGGCTGGGAGACGCTTCCGGTATTCACCTCCTGAGGGGTGGGCCGCCAAGCTGGCTTGAGAGGTAGGATGGCGCGCCCATGCGCGTGTCCAGGGATTCGCAATTGAGTGAGCTGGTGCCAGCTCGCCGGCAGTACGACCGAACTCGACGCCGTCAGCAGGCGGCCGAGACACGCGAGCGGATCGTCGCCGCAGGCTCCGCGCTCCTTCGCGGCTCACCAATCCGGGACTGGCGCGGGTTGACGGTCCGAACCGTTGCCGAGCGCGCCGGAGTGAACCAGCGGACGGTCTACCGCCACTTCGTGAACGAGCGCGCCCTGCGAGACGCGGTGATGCACCGTCTCGAGGAGGAGGCGGGCATCGACCTTGCGGGGCTGCGGCTCGAGGACGTCGCCGAGGTCGCGGCCCGAATCTTCGAGCATGTCTCCGCGTACCCCCTCAAGCCGCGCCGACAATTGGATCCGACGCTCAGCGAGGCCGGCCAGCGCCAGCGGAACGCACTGCTTGGCGCGGTGGCCGCCCGGACCGCAAGATGGCCGGCGGCGGATCGCCTCGTCGCCGCGGCGATGTTCGACGTGCTCTGGAGCGTCGCGTCGTACGAGCGTCTCGTGGTCGACTGGCAGCTCGATCGCAAGCAGGTGATCCGGGGCATCACCTGGGTCATCAGACTGGTGGAGGAGGCCGTCAGAAAGGGGCGGCGCCCGAGCTAAATGCTGCCCCCGCGTTTCGCCTCCCCATCACGATCTTCGCCGCATGCAGCGCCGCGAGCCAGTGAACCGCAGGAAACCGGGCCGGGCGAACCGAGCCTGCGCGACTCAATGATGCCGCATCGACAGCGGATCGAGGCATGACGATCTATGGACGCGCCCGCGCGGCCGAGCTTCCAGCGACAAACCCCATGCCGGACACACAAAATTGCCAGATGGCCTGGGCCGGTATGTCGGCGGCGCCTTCGGATCCAAGCGCGCGGCCATGAGCGGCTGCAAGTACCGTATACTGCGTCAACCGCGCCGCCATTTCGACAGTGAGGCCACCCCGAAGCGGTCGCGTACGCGCGATGTCGCGGATCAACTCCACGAGCAACTCAAATTGGGGTTTCATGGCGTGTGCGAGATCGGCGGAGCGGCTTTCGGCCAGTCGATTCTGGTAGTGGATCAGGTTTCGGCCGGCGGGTCCCGTCTTGGCGGTGAGCTCGACAAGCGCCTCGATATACGCTCTGAGCCGCTGCAGCGGATCTTTGAATTTCCCGATGCGTTTGCGGAGACGCGGCACGGCTTGCCGCGCGACCACGGTTTCGTAGAGCGCCAGCAACAAGTCCTCTTTGCTTTGGAAATATTTGTAGAATGTCCTGATGGACATCTTGGAGCGGTCGACCACGTCCTGGACGGTGAAATCGGCGTTCCCCCTCTCTTGCCACAGCCGCATAGCGGCAGCCACGAAGCGGTCGCTTCGTGCGTGGGCGCGGACGCGTGCAGATTGCAGTGACCGCCGCATGCTCTGACGTTGCCATGCGGGGATGCTTTCGTCGTCGAGATCCAAACCCGCCTTCACAGCCATTCTGCCCTCATCTTTCTCGGTGCGCGCAATCCTACTCGGTTGACGGTTCGGAATCACGCCCCACATTCGCTGCCATTGACCTTCATCACGTGAGGAACCCAGTCCCAAGCTCCGCCGGCACCCCTGGTCAAAGGTCCGGACGGCTCGGCCCGGTGAGAATCGGTATCGACCGGAGGGAGAATATGATTTTACCGAAACAACATTCATGGTACACCTCTGAGCTCGCATATCGATCGTGGCCAGACGGAGGGCACTTCATGGAGAATCGACCATTCGGACGGACGGGACTCCAGGTCTCGGCCATCGGCTTCGGCTGCTGGGAGATCGGCGGCGGCTACGGGCGGATCGAGGAGACGGAGTTTGCACGGGCCGTCGGGCGAGCGCTCGACCTCGGCATCAACTGCTTCGACACCGCCGAGGGGTACGGCTTCGGCGCCTCGGAGCGCGCGCTCGGGCGGGCGCTCGGCCGGCGGCGCCAGAACGCGATCCTCGTCACGAAGTTCGGCATCGGCTATCGGGACAAGCCGAAGCTCCGCGACGCCAGCCGCGCGCGTGTCATGGCCTCGATCGACAAGAGCCTCGAGAACCTCGGTACCGACTACGTCGACGTCTACCTCGTGCACTGGCCCGACCAGCAGACTCCGTTCGAGGAGACGATGCGCGCGCTCGAGGATGTGGTCCGCGCCGGGAAGGCCCGCTTCGTCGGCGTCTCAAACTTCAAACGCGAGCAGATCGAGGCCTGCATGCGCGTGCGGCGCGTCGATGTCGCGCAGTACGGCTGGAACATGTTCGACCGGCGCATGCAGGGCGAGATCTTCCCGTACTGTCGGGAGCACGGCATCGGCGTCATGGCGTACGGGTCGCTCGCCTACGGTCTGCTGACGGGCACATTCACCCCGGGCATGGACTTCGACTCGGACGACTGGCGCGCGCGCACGGACAAGATGGGCTCCATCAAGCTCTTCGACACGCTCTTCGGCGCCGAGTCCTTCCCGCGCAACCTGCGGGTGGTGGAGGAGCTGAAAGGGCTCGCTGCCCGATACGGCCGGAGCCTGCCGCAGCTCGCACTTCGCTGGACCATCTCGAACCCGATCATCAGCACGGCGCTCGTCGGCTGCCGCACCGTCGCCGAGGTAGAGGACAACGTCGGCGCGCTGGGCTGGTCGATCGCCGAGGGGGACGTCGCCGAGATCGATGCAATCTTCGCGCGCCACGGGGTGAACCCCGTCCCGGACCGCTGGGTCGAGGACGACTAACAGCCCGGTGAAAAACCGATGGAACCCAGAACCCAGATCACAGAGCACAGACAAAAGCGCTTCAATTCCGCAGGTCCACGTCTGGGTTCTGTGTTCTGGGTTCTGTGCTCGGGGCGTTTTTCAACAGGCTGCTAAGGGAGACGTATGAGCCACCGCTTTGTTCCCTTGACGCCTCGCATCGGCGCGCAAGCCGTGGTCCACCGCGACGACGTACTCGATCCTGCGTTCCGGGACGAATGCCTCGATGCCCTCGAGCGCTACGGTGTCTTGCTGTTCCCTCGGATCGGTCTCAGTGACGAAGAACAGGTCGCCTTCAGCAAGAACCTGGGCGAGGTCGTCCCCCAGGGGCCAAGGCGTGCCGATGGTACCCAGGAGGTCGTGTTCAAGATCACGCTCGACCCGCGCGTGAACCCTTCGGCCGAATATCTGAAGGCCACCATCGACTGGCATATCGACGGGCTGTTTGAGGACGGCCCGCCGCCGAAAGCCACGATGCTCTCCGCCCGGCGCCTGTCGGCGACAGGTGGGCAGACCGAGTTCTGCAGCACGTACGCGGCCTACGACGATCTGCGCGAAGGGGAGCGGCAGTACTACGAGGCGCTGTGCATCGTGCACAGCCTTGAGGCCTCGAACCGTGCCACGAACCCGAACCCCAGCCCGGAGGAACTGGCGCGCTGGCGCGAGGCGGAAGCGCTACGCGATCGCGCGGGGCGAAGAGGCGTGAAGGAGCACCCGCTTGTCTGGCGCCATCAGACGGGACGCAAGTCGCTCGTCCTCGGCATGACCGTGGACCATGTCGCAGGCATGTCCGAGGCCGAGAGTCGGGCGCTGATCGAGAAGCTCAGCGCGCATGCGACGCGCCGGGAGATCGTCTACCGCCACGAATGGCAGGTCGGCGATATCCTGATCTGGGACAACTGCGGCGTGATGCATCGAGCGATTCCTTACGATCCGGAGTCCGGGCGGTTGATGCATCGTACGGTCTTGCATGGGGTCGAACGGATAAGCGGGGTCGAAAGGACCAACTGACGCATGGGTCAGGAGCTTTCTGGCAAAGTTGCGATTGTCACCGGTGGGGCCAACGGCATCGGCCGCGCGACGGTCGAGCTCTTCGTGGAAGAAGATGCCAAGGTCGTCATCGCGGATGTGGATGCCGTGCGCGGCGAAGAGGTGGCAGCGCAGCTCGGCGCCGCAGCGGCGTTCAAACGAACCGACGTCGCCAATGTGGATGAAGTCCAGGAGCTCGTCGATTTTGCCGTGGCGCGGTTCGGCGGGCTTCACGTCATGTTCAACAACGCCGGAATCTCGGGATCGATGAGCCTGCGCTTCCTGGACGACGAGCTGAAGGATTTTCGGCGCGTGATGGATGTGAACCTCTTCGGTGTCATGGTCGGCAGTCAACGCGCCGCTCGACACATGGTGAAGCATGGCGGCGGCTCCATCATCAACACCTCCTCGATAGCCGGAATCAACGCCGGCGGCGGAGTGATGAGCTATCGCGCCTCGAAGGCCGCCGTCATCCAGTTCACCCGATCGCTGGCGATCGACTTGGCAGACCACGGAATTCGCGTGAACTGCATTGCGCCAGGCCTCATTCCGACGGGGATCGCATCCTTTGACCGGGCTCCGGTCATGCGGGCGACCCAGCCGCTGAAGCGCCAGGGGCAGCCGAGAGACGTCGCCAATGCCGCCCTGTTTCTGGCGAGCGAGCGGTCGGCGCAGACTACCGGCATCGTGTTGCCGGTCGATGGGGGGACGACCGTGGGCGCGCCGACCCACCGGGTTATGGAGATCATGGCCGCCAACACCAAGCCGCCGGCGCAGTGATTCCGGGGCACGCCATCCGGGGCTGTGGAGAGCTCACTACGGACCGTCGCGCCTGCATAGCCGCTCGGCCGGTGGGGAGGCGGAGCGTTGGATCACGAAGCGGAGGTCCGAATGCGGGCTGATATCGTCATCCGCGGGGGAACGGTCTTCGATGGGAGCGGCGCGCCCGCCCACGCTGCCGATGTGGCGATCGCGGGAGGTCTGATCCGCGAGATCGGACCGAAGCTGCGGGGTAAGCGCGAGCTGGACGCGTCGGGCTGCGCCGTCGCGCCCGGCTTCATCGACATCCACACCCACTACGACGCGCAAGTGTTCTGGGATCCGGCCCTCAGGCCGTCGTCATCTCACGGTGTCACCACCGTGGTGGCGGGCAACTGCGGCTTCACGATCGCGCCGACCCGCCCCGAGCATCACGAGGTGATCGCGCGCACGCTCGAGAACGTCGAGGACATGGACGGCGCTTCGCTCACCGCGGGTATCCCCTGGGATTTCGAGACGTACCCGGAGTACCTGGAATCGATCCGCCGGCGCGGCACAGTGCTCAACTTCACGACCTACGTCGGGCACACGGCGCTTCGACTCTATGTGATGGGAGACGCGGCCTACGAGCGCGCGGCCACGGCCCAGGAGATCGAGCGCATGTGCCAGCTCGTCCGCGAGGCGATCGGAGCGGGTGCGGCGGGATTCTCGACGAGCTTTGCGTACACGCACCGCGGAATCGACGGCAAGCCGGTCCCGAGCCGCTTCGCCGAGCGCGAGGAGGCCGAGGCGCTGTTCCTCGCCGCGGGCCAGACGGGCAAGGGCGTGGTGCTCGTCGCGGTGCCAGGCGCGCAATGTAGCTATGCCGACCTCTACGAGCTGCAGCCGCGCGTCGGGCGGCCGTTTAGCTATCCGCTGTTCGCCGCCCCGGGCGGGAGGCACCTCGCGCAGGTCAAGCTGCACGTGGAAGCCCTCTCCCGTGGCGTCCGGGTCTGGCCGCAGGTGACGCCGCGGCCGCTCACCATGCAGTTCACACTTGAGGGCGCGTACAGTCTCAACGTCGGCAAGGTCTTCGGGGAGCTGATGCAGCGGGGCCGCGAGGCGCGCATCGTCGCGTATCGCAATCCTGCATGGCGGGCGCGTGCGGCGGCGGACCTGGAGCAATCGGAGATGAAGCCGCGCTGGGAGACTTTCGAGGTGTCCGAGTCACACCGGTTCCCGGAGCTCCAGGGCCGGCGCGTCGTCGAGCTCGCGCGTGAGCGCGGCGCGAGCCCGCTCGACGTCATGTGCGAGCTAGCTCTCGCCGAAGATCTCAAGACGCGCTTCCGCGCCTACATTGCCAACGACGATGTCGAGGCCGTGCGCCACCTGCTCACCCACGAGCAGGTGGTGCTCGGTCTCTCGGACGCGGGCGCGCACGTCGCACAGTTGTGCGACGCGCCGCTTTACACCGATCTCCTGGGCAACTGGGTCCGGGAGCGCCAGCTCATGCCGCTCGAGAAGGCGGTGCGCAAGCTGAGCGCGGAGCCGGCCGACATCTTCGGCTTCGTGCGCCGCGGCTACCTGCGCGAAGGCTACTGGGCCGATGTGTGCGTGTTCGATCCGCAGACGGTGGGCCCCGGCCCCATGCGGCGAGTGCGCGACTTCCCGGCGGAGGCCGAACGGCTGACGGCCGAGGAGCCGAGCGGCGTGCGGCACGTGCTGGTCAACGGCACGCCGATCCGCACCGACGGCCACTCGCAGCTGGACTCGCTCGGGGGGCGGCCCGGCAAGCGGCCGGAGCTTGCCTGATGGCGCTCCCGAACTGAGGCAGCGATTCAACGTACCGTTCGGAAGAAGTTGCGGAGGTCCGCGACGAACAGAGCGGGCTGCTCCATGGCGGCGAAGTGCCCGCCGCGCGGCATGACGGCCCAGCGCGTCACGTTGTAGCGTCGTTCGACCCAGGCGCGCGGAAAGCGCAGCACCTCATTGGGATAGCGGGCGACGCCGGTGGGGACTCCGACGAACTCCGCTGCCGTTTCCAAACCGCCGTGCTGGTGCTCCCAGTACAGCCGTGCCGAGGACGTGATCGTCTGCGTCACCCAGTAGAGCATCACGTTGGTGATCAGCTGATCTCGGGTGAAGATGTGCTCCGGGTGGCCGCCGCAGTCGCTCCACGTGCGGAACTTCTCCACGATCCAGGCCAACAGCCCGGCCGGCGAGTCGTTGAGCGCAAAGCCCAGTGTCTGCGGCTTGGTCGCTTGCTCCTGTGCGTACCCGGACTCCTCGCGCTGGAACTGCTGCATGGCGGCGAGATCCCCCTTGTCCTCGTCGGTGAGCGGGACAGGGTGCTCGGGGCGATCGCCGATCGGCATGTTGAGATGGATGGCCGCGCAGTGCTGCGGATCGAGCGCGCCAATTCTGGTCGCGACCTGGGCGCCCCAATCGCCCCCTTGCGCGCCGTAGCGCGTATAGCCCAGGCGGCGCATCAGCTCGATGAACGCCCGCGCGATGCGCCGCACGTCCCAGCCGCGCGTGCGCGTGGGCTCCGAGAACCCGTACCCCGGCAGCGAGGGTTGGATCACCTGGAAGGCGTCGGCGGCCTGACCGCCGTGAGCCTGGGGCTCCGTCAGCCGTGGAATGACGTCGAGAAACTCCACGACGGAGCCAGGCCAGCCATGCATGATCAACAGCGGAAAGGCGTCGGCGCGAGCCGAGCGCGCGTGGATGAAGTGGATCGACTGGCCATCGATACGGGTGCGGAAGTGCGCCAGCTCGTTGAGCCGTGCCTCCTGCGCTCGCCAGTCGTACGCGTCGCGCCAGTACTCCACCAGCTCGCGCACGTAATCGACCGGCGTTCCGTACTCCCAGCCGGTCCCCTCGATCTGATCCGGGAAGCGGGTGCGCGCCAGACGGCTGCGCAGGTCCTCCAGCACAGAGTCGTCGACGCGGATCTGGAACCGCTCGATCGCCTCCTCGCTCATGAGAATGTCATTGTACCAAAGCAATAATCATACTACACCTGCTGGCCATGGCGTTTGAAGCGGTCGACAGCCGGGCCGCTACGATGCGGGGAGTCGATCCCTTCGACCTCGTCGATCCCGCGCGTTTCGCGCGCAACGGCTATCCTCACGCGGTGTGGACGCAGCTCCGGGCCGAGGCGCCCGTGGCACACTTCGCGCCGCCGGGGTACCGCCCGTTCTGGGCGATCACGAAACACGCTGACGTAGTGGAGATCGCGTCGCAGCCGGAGCGCTTCTCGAGCGCGCACGGGATCATCCTGGGAAGTGCCAACGCAGTGGCAGTGCCGTCAGAGATGGTCGTCACGCTCGATCCTCCGCGGCACGGGCCGATGCGCCGGGTCGCGAGCCGCCGCTTTACGCCGCGTGCGCTGCAGGCGCAGCGCGAGGAGATCGAGCGCATCACGATCGAGATCCTCGACCGGGCGGCGACCGCAGGCGCCGTGGGCGAGTGCGACTTCGTCGAGCGGATCGCCGCGCCGCTCCCGATCGCTGCGGTCGCCTGGATCCTCGGCGTGCCGCGCGCCGACTGGGCCCTGCTGTTTCGCTGGACCAACGAGGTGATCGGCAAGGACGATCCGGAGTCCAGGCGCCCCGGCGAGACGCCCGCCCAGACCATCAGGCGCGCACGCGGCGAGCTGCACGCGTACTTCGCGCAGCTGATCAGGCAACGCCGGAACGACCCGGAAGACGATCTGGTGAGTGAGCTGATCGGCGCCCGGATCGATGGGACACCGCTGACCGAGGAGCAGCTCCTGTCGTACTGCGAGCTCATGGTCGAGGCAGGCAACGAGACGACGCGCAACGCGATCAGCGGGGGGCTGCTCGCCTTCTGCGAGTACCGCGCCGAGTGGGAGAAGCTGCGCGGCCGTCCCGAGCTGCTGGCGGACGCCGTGGAGGAGATTCTGCGCTGGGTCAGCCCGATCACCCACTTCACGCGCACCGCGACCGAGGACTGCGAGGTGCGCGGGTCGAGGATCCGCGCAGGCGAGCAGGTGGCGCTGTTCTGGGCGTCGGCGAACCGCGACGAGGAGGTGTTCGCGGATCCGTTCGCGTTCCGCGTCGATCGCCGCCCGAACCCCCACCTCGCATTCGGCGTCGGCGAGCATTTCTGCATGGGCGCCCACGTCGCGCGCGTCGAGCTCGAGACGATCTATCGCTACCTCCTGGCGCGGCTGGAGTGGTTCGAGGTATCGGGACCGGTGGAGCGCCTGAGCTCGGCAGTCAATGGAGGTCTCAAGCACTTGCCGCTCCGCTACCGCTTGGCGTAGCGTAGCGGATCGGAACCGAGCCGGAACACGAACGCGCGGCCCTGTGTACTGGCGGCCGAGGAGAGTCCGAGCAGGGGAGAGACATCGGTCGTAGCCCATCTGTCTTGCCGCGATACCCGATCACCATGACCAAAGGAGGAACCATGTCTACAGGCGCCCAGCAGAACATCCGCCATGCCGACCGTTTCTTCATCGGCGGCGAATGGGTCCAACCTTCATCCAGCTCCCGCATCGACGTCCGCGACAGCGCGACGGAGGAAGTGTTCCTTTCCGTGGCGGAGGCGCAGGTCGAGGACGTCGACCGCGCGGTTGCGGCGGCGCGCAAGGCGTTCGACGACGGCCCGTGGCCACGCATGTCGCACAAGGAGCGCGCCGTGTGGCTCAACAAGATCGGCGACGTCTGGATGAGCCGAACCGAAGCCTTTGCAGAAACGTGGACGCGCGAATCGGGCGTCCTGCACTCGATCGCCAAGCGGGCAGCTGTTGGTCCGGCCCACACCTTCCGCTTCCACGCCGGCCTCGCTGACACCTTCGAATGGGAGGAGCCCCACGTCACGCCGGATGGCAAGCGCGCAATGCTCGTGCGCGAACCCGTTGGCGTGGTCGGCGCGATCATTCCGTGGAACGCGCCAAACGCCCTGATCGCCCATAAGACTGCGGCGGCCCTCATCGCGGGATGCACCGTGATCGTCAAGAGCTCGCCCGAGGCTCCCGCCTCGGGCTATCTGCTCGCGCAAATCTGTGAGGAAATCGGTCTGCCCCCGGGGGTATTCAACTTCGTCACCGCAGACCGGGAAGTCTCGGAAAGGCTCGTGCGCAATCCGGGCGTGGACAAGATCAGCTTCACCGGGTCGACTGCCGCGGGCCGGCGCATCGGTTCCATTTGCGGTGAGCGTATCGCGCGGTGCACGCTCGAGCTCGGCGGCAAGTCTCCCGCGATTATCCTCAACGACTACGACCTCGACGTTGCCGCGGAATCCATCGCGCAGAGCGCACGCTTCCTCACCGGGCAGGTCTGCTCGTCGCTGACGAGGCTGATTGTCAGCAAGAGTCGGCACGACGACTTCGTCGATGCGCTTGCCAGCCGATTCAGCCAGGTGAAGGTGGGGAATCCGTTCGATACGTCGTCCCAGATGGGACCGCTGGCGATGGC
>Ga0187892_10009272_pt1 | contig 13023 bp, 8 predicted proteins | sample MA1701073metaG_FD_139345 | JGI IMG/M metagenome (GOLD analysis project Ga0187892, IMG submission 139345) | Bio-ooze microbial communities from a basaltic lava cave in the Kipuka Kanohina Cave System on the Island of Hawaii, USA - MA170107-3 metaG ...
TAATCGCTTTGCCGCCCAGATGGGAGCCGAAACCATCGCGGTCATCCTTGATCCGGACGTGGCAGCGGTCTTCAAATCGTCGGAGTCTGTCAACGCCTTGCTGCGCTCCGTGATCTCGGCATTGCCAGCCCGCTCTAGGTCATAGTGCTTTGTAGGACGCTCTCGGCTGCTTACACATAGGGGAGGACATATCATGGCTCAGCGCAGCACGAGCATGACCGGGGAGTGGGCACTCGCGTTGTTGCGGATCGTCACCGGCTTTCTCTTCATGCCGCACGGGGCGCAAAAGCTCTTCGGCTGGCTCGGCGGGATGGGAGGGACCGGCGCGACGGCGTCGTTTCCGGGGCTCTTGTGGTTTGCGGGAGTATTGGAGTTCTTCGGGGGTCTGGCGATCCTGCTGGGCGCCCTCACGCGCCCGATCGCGTTCGTCCTGTCGGGCTTTATGGCCGCGGCGTACTTCATGGGCCATGCCCCGAAAGGATTCTGGCCGCTCCTGAACCAGGGGGAGCTGGCGGCGCTCTACTGCTTTATCTTCTTGTTCCTGTCAGCAGCCGGCGGGGGTCCATTCGCGCTCGACCGCCTCTGGCAGAAACAAGCCAGGTAGATCACCCGCCTCATCGGCTACTGTCCGGTGGCGAGGACGCCCAACTATCAGGATTGTTCCACTTACAGATGTCAGCGCGCGACTAAGGGAGTATCCAAGCCAAGCTGATACAGAAGGCCCTGTAGTCAATGTGCCGAACAGGAAGCCGGCGGCTCGCGTGTTGGCGCCCCGCGATGCAGATCACTGGAGCGCCTGGCGCTTACCTATTCACCGCATATGCGAGCAGTATTGGAGGTGTCCCGTCGGGGCCTTGCTGTCGGCAAACGACTCTCGCGAATCGCATTCTGGAAGACGGCGGTCACAAGTCAGCGCACGAGGGGCCAGGCTGACCCAAGGTGTAATCGCTGTCGGTACGCCCGAAACTCCCTTCTGGTTCACCGTGCCTCCATGGTACCCTGATAGTCTCCGGGAATCAGCTTAACGGTCTGAGCGCTCACAATGGGATGACAACAAGAGCCTTGTGCCAATGAGCGGTTGTGGCCTACAATTCCCCCAGCCTTCGACAGGAGTGTCATGAGCGACGAGGCGCCCTTCCGAATAGGGTGGGTTCTCATTGGTCCGCTCTTCAATGAGCCGATGCGCGTAGAAAGCGTGCGCGCGAACGGCCCGGAAAGTTGGGTGGCCGGCCTCGTGGGTGTTCAATCCGAGCGTTTCCGCAGCGTCACGCTCACGAAGCGGGACCTGGACGCGCTCACTATCCGAGACGCCACAAGGACGTATGATGGCGATGGGCGCCTGCTCCGTCTTGGCCTACAGGCTTACGCCCTCGGTATTGCCTACGAATTCGATCCATACTTTGGCCTTTCCGTATCCCGCGTCGATCCCCTCCCGCACCAGTTAGAAGCGGTCTATGACTACCTGCTGAAGCTCGCAAGGGTGCGGTTCCTTCTTGCCGACGACGCAGGAGCAGGCAAGACGATCATGGCGGGGCTTTTGATCCGAGAACTCAAACTGCGCGGGCTCGCCGAGCGCGTCCTGATCGTGTGCCCCGCAAACCTGACCTTTCAGTGGCAACGAGAGCTGAAGGAAAAGTTTGATGAGAAATTCATCGTCCTCAAGGGGGACACCATTCGGGACCAGTTCGGCATCAACCAATGGCTCGAACACAAACAGATACTGACCTCGCTGGACCTGGCCAAACGGGAACACATTTTTCCCGGCCTCCGCCAGGTTCATTGGGACATCGTCATCGTGGACGAAGCTCACCGCATGTCGTGGACCCCACCGGCCCGAAAAACCGCCAGGTACGCCCTCGGAGAGCTGTTCCGATCAACGGCTGACCATTTGCTGTTCCTGACTGCGACTCCGCACAAGGGCGATCCAACCAACTTCAGCCTGTTCCTCCAATTGCTCGACGAGGACGCCTATGCGGATGTCAGATCGATTCGCGAGGCGATGAATCGCCGCCAGGCTCCCTTCTATCTCCGCCGGAACAAAGAGGCGATGGTCTATTTTCCAGAGCGCCAGCCCGACGGCACGTGGGCAGCCAGGAAGATTTTCACAAAGCGAATTCCCCATACGGTCGATTTCCAGATCGATGGGGCGGAGTTCGATCTCTACCGTGATGTCACGCGCTTTGTGAAGCAGCAAAGCGCAAAGGCCGCAGCCGAAGGGGATGACCCGCGCGCCCGGGCGGTCGGGTTTCTCATGTCGCTGTACCAACGACGCCTCGCATCGAGCACCTGCGCCATGCGGCACTCTCTGGAGAACCGAGCAAGACGGCTCAACGATGGCCTGCGCCGGGCTCAGGAAATGGCTCGTCTCGCCCCTCCGGAACTGCCTGATCCTGAAGAGTTGGAGGAAATGGAGGAAGCAGAGCGACAGCGCCTTGAGGAGATGCTGGAGGCAATCACCCTGGCCGGCAACGCGGAGCAGGCCCGTGAAGAAATCGAGCAGTTGAACCGCCTCGCGGCACAAGCGCTGACCGTCGAGGAATCCGGTGCCGAGGCGAAACTCTCCCATCTCAAGGAACTTCTCCATAAAGAGGGGTTCTTTGACCACCCGGAGAAGCGACTCCTGCTTTTTACCGAATTCAAAGACACACTCGACTACTTAATGAACCGCCTCAAAGAGTGGGGCTTTCGGGTCGGATGCATCCACGGCGGCATGAAGCCGGGCTCCCGGGATGAGCCCGGCACGCGTCTCCATGCAGAGCAGCAATTCAAGGACGGGACGATCCAGGTCCTGGTCGCCACCGAGGCGGCGGGGGAGGGGATTAACCTCCAGTTCTGCCATATCCTCTTCAACTACGACATCCCGTGGAACCCGAATCGACTCGAGCAACGGATGGGCCGCATCCACCGCTATGGACAGCGGAAAGACTGCCTGATCTTCAACTTCGTCGCCACGAATACCATCGAGGGCCGCGTGCTTTACCGGTTGCTCGACAAGCTCCAGGAGATCCGCGACGCGCTCGATGACGATGCTGTGTTCAATGTGGTCGGAGAAATCTTGCCGGCGGCCCACATCGAGCGTGTCCTTCGGGACTACTACGCCGGTCGCCTGGGCGACGCCGACCTGGAGGATCGCCTGCTTCGGGACGTGCAAGAAGACCGCTTCCGGGCCATCTGCCAAAACGCCCTCGAAGGGCTTGCGGCCAAGCGCCTTAACCTTGACATGCTGATCGAGCGCCGCGCCCGTGCCCAGGAGCGCCGCGTGGTCCCGGAAACCATCGCCCGCTTCATGCGAGAATCGGCTGGCTATGTTCCCTTTGCGCTCAAACCAGTGCCCTCTCTCCCACACAACTTTGAACCGGAAAAGACGCCATCCCTCCTGAAGCGCTATGAGGAGCAGCCGGACTGGAAGCTCCCTGTCTTGGCAAACAAGTACCCCCGCCTCTCAACCGACCGAGAGACGGCCGAAAAGGAAAACCTCGAATGGGTGACACCCGGGCACCCGCTCTTTGAGGCACTCCGGCGGCACACATTGACCCTTGCGCAAGAGCCGTTTGGCAAAGGCGCGTGCTTCTACTCGTTGGACCACGAGGCGCCGGCGCGTCTCGACTTCTACCGGGCGCGTGTGGTGGATGGCTTGGGCCATGTCATCCATGAACGGCTGTTTGCCATGGAGACGGCCGACGGCGCCGCACCCCGACTTCAGGAACCAGGAGTCCTCGCCAATTTCGCTCCGGCTGAACCACCTGATAGGCTTTCTGTGATCACGCCCGGCCTCGAGATTTCAGCTTGGCTGAACCAGCATGCCCTGACCCCATTTCTCGAAGAGGTCAGAGCAGAGCGCCTCACCGAAATCGAGCGAATCGCCGCCCATGTCGAACTTTCCCTCACAGAGCTCATCGCCAAAGAAGACGCCCTCATCGGGCGGTTCTCCGAACAGGCCGAGCGCGGGGCCGAAGGCGCGGCCGGACTTCTGGCCCAGGCCGAGGCCCGGCATGCTGAGCTGATGGCGCGGCGTGACCGCCGTCGCCAGGACCTTCAACGACAGCAAGCGCTGACCCTCCAAGCCGTCGAGCTGATCGCCACCGTTCTCCTCCTCCCACATCCGGAGCGGGAGGCCCCTGACATACGACGCCTTCGGTCTGATGCCGAGACCGAGGCGACCGCCATGAAGGCGTCGATGGAGCACGAGATGGCCCTCGGTCGAGCCGTGGCGGATGTCCACGAGAAGAACCTCGGGTATGACCTCACAAGCCTCGACACGCAGAGCGGAGAACTTCGGCTGATCGAGGTGAAGGGAATCGGTGAAGCCAGAGGCACGGTCCTCCTCACTCCAAACGAACGGCGGGTCGCTGAAGACCGTCGCGATTGTTACTGGCTCTATGTTGTCACCCACTGCAATACAGAACCACACGTACAGACCATACGGGACCCCGCCAGCTTCCCCTGGCACGAGGTTAAGAAGGTGGCCCACTACTGGCTGGAGGTTGACGCCCTGACTCAGCCAACGCGGGTACAGGAAGGTCCACCGCCATATGGGGCATGAAACAAATGCCATTACTACAATTCATGCCATGGTGTGCGATTGATAAGAGTTATTCGGCCGGCGATGTCACCATCATTCCGTATGATATTGAGAACGCTATCGCAGGACTGGATGAACCAACCAGTTACCAGGTCAGGACCCTATTGGCGTCCTATAGGGATCTCGAAGGGCAACCGGTTAGAGAGGCTGCATTGGTGCAGTTTCAGGGCCGGTCGCTACTGGCGGATCTGACCGACGATGAGATGGAGGTAACACGAGAATGTATTGGGATTGCCTGTTTCTGTGGTTTGGCGAAACGGGAATACTTCAATCAACTCGGACCATATTCCAACGCCGATTGTTTCATTCTTTATGGGCAGAAGTTCTCTAAAGATCCAAAGTTTTTCGGAATTACAACACGTCGGCGTGAAGGGCGAAATCTTGACGGGCGATTCATTGATAGGACGGTTTTCTCGATTCCGGTGCACGTGAGCCCGATTGGATCCGTGTCACTGGATGCGACACTTCTAGATTCGCTGGTAGCTATCCGCGATCAGGCGTCCGACGATGTATGGATTCGTTGGCAGAATGCTATATCTTGTTTTAACCAGGCTAACACTGACAACGATGCCATTCGTTATCAGGTTGAATGGGTTCTCTTGTCCAGCGCCTTTGAACACATTCTTGAAGCGAAACCAGACTATTCGGATGTAGCCCAGAAGTTTGCTGAGGCAGTAGTGCCACACCCCGCGTTGCTCGTCCGGAACGCCAAGCGGCGCTCAGATCGATGGAGTGACCCGGACAAGCCTCTCCGGTACGAGTGGATGAAGGAATTCTACAGGATACGGGGAGATTTCGCCCACGGTAGGCTGACGACAAGACAGCCGGCTGTGTGGAATCCGCTTGAACACTTGGTGCTCGCATCAATTGCCTTCCCCCTGCTGGTACGGTGTCTGCTAAAGGAGAAGGGAGCGTATGAATTCACAGGCAATGACTTGGCTCAAGTCAGTGCCTTCGAGAAGTTAGCGGATGAGCAATTCCTGAATCCCCCCGCTGATCAAAAGGGCAGTATCGACTCGGTGTGGCATCGGCTTCGCAGAGAAGCGAAATTCGAAATGATACGACAAAAGGTGATTGCAAAACTGAATGCAATGGACCCGTCAGATGAGGACTCCGAGGACTAACTGGGATGCTTTCACGATCGAGGCGGTCCTAGCTCTGTGAAACGTATGATCCCGAAAGAGTGTAAGCGGTTGGCGGAGGTGGATTTTCCGATCGCGGAGGTCAGCAGACACGCGGTACGAGAGAAATCCATCAGGCACGGACATCCGTCCACCTTGCACCTCTGGTGGGCGAGGCGGCCACTCGCGGCCTGCAGGGCGATGCTCCTGGGGCTACTCCTTCCTGACCCAAGTGATCCTCACTGTCCCGAAGAGTTTAAGGAAGAGGCGCGGAGGCTCCTACCATGCGTGCAGGATAAGGTGGGTCCAAAGGATGAGGACTTGAGTCAAGCACTGCTCAGGTTTATTGGGCACTTTTCAAACTGGGAATTGTCGGCCGATCCGACTTACCTGGAAGTCGGCCGCGGCTTGGTGAAGGCGGCACATCCAGAGGAAACGCCGCTCGTCGTTGACCCATTCGCTGGCGGGGGTTCCATACCATTGGAAGCCTTGCGCTTGGGGTGTGAGACTTTCGCCAGTGATCTGAATCCGGTTGCGTGTCTGATCTTGAAGGTCCTACTGGAAGACATCCCGCGCCATGGCCCTGAATTGGCCAAGGAGCTCCGTCGAGTAGGAGCAGAAATCAAAGAGGCGGCTGAAAAGGAGCTGGCAGAGTTCTACCCACCCGACCCCGATGGATCGAGGCCAATTGCATATCTATGGGCGCGGACAGTGCGCTGTGAGGCTCCCAACTGCGGTGCGGAGATTCCACTGATGCGGTCGTTCTGGCTTTGCAGGAAAGCCAACCGCAAGCGTGCGCTCCGATATAAAGTGGTCGGTTCCAGTAGTGAGATCCAGCGCGTTGAATTCGAGGTGTTCGAACCCGTGAGGGAATCCGAAGTTCCGCATGGAACAGTTGCACGCGCAAAAGCGACCTGCCTATGCTGTGGGACCGTGCTGCCGCCGGAGCGAGTTCGGGCACAACTGGCGACTCAGCGCGGTGGGGCCGATGTAATCTTCGAAGACCGAGGACGGCGTACGGGCGGGGCGCGCCTCCTGGCCGTGGTGACGCTTCGAGAGGAAGAGCGGGGTCGGCACTACCGACTCGCTAGTGCTGCAGATTACCAAGCGATCTGGAAGGCGGCCCAGGAGCTAGAACGGCGAACGCGACACCCTGGGCCAAACGGGCTCTCGGTCGTACCGGACGAACCGTTGCCGCCCATCGGGACATTGGGGTTTCGCGTTCAGCGATACGGCATGCTCCAATGGGGTGACCTCTTCACCGCTCGCCAGCAGTTGGCCCTCATAACGCTTACGCGGTCGGCAATTGGCCTCACAGGAGTCAATGCATCGGTGAAACCCTTCACCCATCTAATTTCTCTCGTTGTTAGTCGATGCGTTGATTACAATTCGAGTCTTTCCCGCTGGGCGACGTCGGGCGAGTTTGTGGGGAACACTTTTGGACGGCAGGCATTACCAATCGTCTGGGATTTCTGCGAGACAGTTTTAATGAGCGAAGAATCTGGCGGATATCCAGGTGCATTGAGTTGGGTCACTCGGGTGGTTGAGCGCCAAGCGGGAGGGCCTCTTCCAGTCGGCCAGGCGAGTTTGGCCGATGCTTGTGACTCTACCCTTCCCGACGACTCCGCCGTGATCTGGTTTACCGATCCGCCGTACTATGACGCTGTTCCCTATGCTGACCTTTCCGACTATTTCTTCGTCTGGCTAAAGCGGACTCTTCCGGAGCATTCCCTGCTGCGCGACCCGTTCAATCATAACAACCTGCTGACCCCCAAGACACGAGAAATTGTCCAGGATGAAACCAAGCAATCGGATGGCCGCCCAAAGGATCGGGATTTCTTCGAGGCGGCAATGGCACGAGCTTTCGGCGGAGGACGCCAGATTCTCAATGATGACGGGATCGGGTGCGTAGTTTTCGCCCACAAAACCACCGAGGGTTGGGAGGCGCTTCTTTCGGGTATGATACAAGGAGGATGGGTTATTACTGGCTCATGGCCCATCGCGACGGAGCGCGCTGGCCGATTGCGCTCCCAAGAATCTGCCGCCCTCGCTACCAGCGTCCATTTGGTTTGCAGGCCACGCTCTGAGGACGCTCCTATCGGTGATTGGGGCGAAGTGCTTCGCGAGCTTCCTCGGCGCGTTGGCGAGTGGATGGAACGGCTCCAGTCAGAAGGCATTCGGGGAGCTGATCTTGTCTTCGCCTGTATCGGGCCGGCGCTGGAGATCTTTAGCCGCTATTCGAAGGTCGAGACTGCGGAAGGGCGTCAAGTTCTGCTTGCGGAATATCTGGAAAAAGTTTGGGAAGTTGTCGGAAGGACGGCCCTTGAGCAGATCCTCGGAACCTCGGAGGCGAAGGCTCGGAATACTGCGGCAGGGGCACTGGAGGAAGACGCCCGGTTGACAGCGCTATTCTTGTGGACTCTGCAAAGCACAAATGGCAGCAACGAGCCTGATGCAACGGACGAACCTGAGGAAGAAGATTCCGAGGGAGACGGGGAAGAAACAGTGTCCTTCGACAGCGCTCAGGACAGGCCCAAGACCAAGAAGCGGGGGTTCACCCTGGTCTACGATGTGGCTCGACGGTTCGCCCAACCTCTCGGAATTCATCTGGATGCCTGGAAGGGGCGGATCATTGATATCGAGAAGGGGGTTGTGCGGCTCCTCCCGGTCGCTGAGCGAGCCGCGCAGCTATTCGGGAAGGAAGGGGCTGCGGCTGTAGCCGACCGGATCGAGCGAGAGCCAACTCGCCAGATGCAGCTCGCATTGTTCAGTGGTCCAGGTCCTGCCCCTGAAGTCAAGGCTCGGGGCCGCACGAAGAAGAGGGGGAATGCTGACGTCAGCGACGAAGTAGTGAAGACCCCGAGGGAAGCCACGACTCTCGACCGCATTCATGCCGCCATGTTGCTCCAGGCAAGCGGTCGGGCGAATGCGCTCCGGGCGTTGCTCAAGACCGAGCAAGAGCGGGGGCCTGACTTCCTCCGTCTTGCAAACGCGCTGTCGGCCCTGTATGCGAGGGGCAGCGAGGAGAAACGATTGCTCGACGCGATGTTGCTGGCGATGCCAAGATGAAAGGAGAAGGTATCTCATCCAGTACGGGAGGTTTGACATGACCATCACTGATCGCATCGAGATCAATCCGAAAGTGATGTTGGGAAGGCCGGTGATACGGGGAACCCGTATCACAGTGGAGTTGATCCTACGCAAGCTTAGCGAGGGTGCCAGTGAGGTGGACTTACTCGATGCCTTCCCACGTCTCACCCGTCAGGACATCCAAGCGGCAATCGGCTACGCGGCTGACACGGTGGCCCATGAGGAAACGGTCCTAATGAAGCCATCCCGAAAGCGGGCGAAGCGATGAGCGATGCGGTTCCTGGCTGATGAAAGTTGTGACTTTGCAGTTGTCCGCGCGTTGCGCGCCGATGGCCACGATGTTGTAACTGCTGCAGAAATTTCCCCGAGGGCCGAGGATGAAGCTCTGATTGCGCTTGCGGTTCGTGAACGACGCATCCTGCTCACCGAAGACAAAGACTTTGGCCAGTTGGTGTACGCGAACCGCGTTGCGACGCTGGGTGTCATACTCCTTCGCTTCCGGGCAACGGCACGAGAAGATATCTCCAACGCCCTAGTGGAGCTTGTGAGGAGACGCGGGCAGCGGCTCATTGGACGGTTTGTGACCTTACAGCCTGGTCGGGTTCGAATCGGTAGGCGTATGGGAGGTTGAGCGTATGGAGCCCTGGTATAAGGTTGCGACGCCGCGGAAGGAAGTCCGTGAGGGGCGGTCGTTCAACCCGGATGAGTTCGCCATCGCGCTCGAGCAGGTTGTGGCAGGCACCGCGCCAGACGACTATAGGGACCCGGCGAAGTTTTTCGCCCGGACGTGCTTCACCAGGGCTCTGAGAGAGCACGCGGGGATGGTGCTCCGGCGGTTGGCCGGAAAGACCGAAAACGCAGCTCCGGTCTTGACTCTCATCACGCAGTTCGGAGGCGGAAAGACCCATACGCTTACGGCCCTTTACCACCTAACCCACAATGGAGGAAAAGCGGCTTCCTATGAGGGGGTCCGGGACCTGCTCCAGGGAGCCGGTATCTCGACGGTTCCGCAGGCGAAGGTAGGCGTGTTCGTCGGGAACGCGTGGGACCCTCGGGAAGGGCGTGAGACCCCTTGGATTGATATCGCGAGGCAGCTTGCCGGTGACAAGGGTGTGACAACCCTCGGAACGGCTGCAAAGACGACGCCCCCTGGAACGGAGACCATTGGGCGGCTGTTCGACGCCGCAGGTGGGACTGTCCTCCTTCTCTTTGACGAGGTTCTCAATTTTCTGAACCGGCATCGCGGCATGGTAGATTCCTTTCATGCGTTTGTTCAGAACCTCACCGTCGCGATGACCGGGACGACCCGTGGTGCGGCCGTCGTCAGCCTTCCACGCAGCCAGGTAGAGATGACCGACTGGGACCTACAGTGGCAGGAGCGAATCACCAAGGTCGTCAGGCGTGTCGCCAAGGACCTCATCGCTAATGACGAGAGCGAGATCAGCGAGGTGGTGCGGCGCCGACTCTTTGAGGACCTGGGAAGTGAGCGTATTCGAAAGAATGTGGCGAAGACGTTTGCCGATTGGTGCTTCGAGCGGCGGGCAGAGCTTCCTACGGAGTGGATGGCTGTGGATACGACGGCGACCGAAGCCGGCGCGCGAGAGTTTCTCCGGGAGCGATTCGAGGCATGTTATCCCTTCCACCCGGCGACCCTTTCGGTGTTTCAGAGGAAGTGGCAGGCGCTGGCGCAGTACCAGCAGACCCGCGGGACCCTAGCGATGCTCGCGCAATGGATTTCCTGGGCCTATCGCGACGGCTACGAGCGGGCGAGGCGCGAGGCACTGATCACGCTGGGCTCAGCTCCCCTCGAAGTACCGGAATTTAGAGGGGTTATTCTTGGGCAGCTCGGTGAGGCGCGATTGGTAACAGCCATCGAGACGGACATCGCCGGACTGCATGGACATGCAAAGGCGCTCGACGCCGACACGAAGGGTCCGCTCCGCAATATCCATCGGCGGGTAGGTGCGACAATCCTGTTCGAATCTTCCGGCGGGCAAGTCGAAAAAGTGGCGCATTTGCCTGAACTTCGCTTCGCGCTCGGGGAACCCGAGGTGGATACTACTTCGATTGACACCGCAGCGTACGCCCTCGAGGCCAAAGCATTTTTCATCCGAAAGATAGGCTCCGATGGATTTCAGATTCGTCACCAGGCAACACTCAAGAAAGTGGTCAGCGACCGGCGCGCCTCGCTCGATGAGGAGTCGGAAATCTTGCCGGTGATGCGAGCCTTGGTGAAAAAGGAGTTCGAGAGGGGCGCGAGTATTCCGATCATTCCCTTCCCCGAGGATGCCGCCGCGATTTCGGATTCTCCAAGGCTCACCTTAGTGGTGGCAGAGCCGGAGGCGGAATGGTTGGTGAGTGGGGCCATTCGTCAGCGGATTGGAGATTGGACCCGCCAAAGGGGCCAGTCGCCCCGACTGTATCCTGGGTCGCTCGTGTGGTGTCTGAAAAAGCCCGGGCGTGAGCTCCGGGAAAAGGTGGAGATGTGGCTGGCGTGGAAGCGGGTCGCCAAGGAAATCGCTGACGGAACGTTGGGTGCGGACTTTGATCGTTCGGAGCGGGCCGATGTCCACTCCAAGGTCAGCGACGCCGAGGAGGCAGCGAAGGATGAGGTCTGGGGTGGCTATCGATTCGTCGTCCTGGCTGACCGGCACGAGGCGGATGGCCTTAAGGTCATCGACCTTGGCGCGGGTCACTCTAGCGGTGCCGAGACACTTTGCGGTAGGGTGATCACCGCATTGAAATCGAATGCCCTGCTCAATGTGTCGGTGGGCGCCAATTATATCGATCGAAACTGGCCTCCTGCATTCAAGGAGGCGGGCGCCTGGCCGCTGTCGAGTCTTCGCCAGAGCTTTCTCAACGGGGCGCTGACTCGGCTCCTCGATCCAGATACCGTCCTGCGAACAAAGATCGTGGAGTTCGTGGGACGCGGAGACTTCGGCCTTGCCTCGGGACCGAAGCCCGATGGCGGCTACAATCGGATCTGGTACTATGAGCCGGTGGCAGTAGAAGAGGTGGCGTTCGAACCTGGTGTTGACTTGCTGACCAGAGAGCGAGCAAAGCTCCTCAAAGGTGAAAGAGACTCGGGGGCCGCCATCATGCCCCCGACCGACCTTGAGCCAGGGCCCGATACCAGAGTGGAGCCCATTTCCGGGCCGGACACGGAACCCTCACCGACAGCCCCAATAACCACTCTTCGGCTTGTGGGAACTATTCCTCCTGAGATGTGGAACCGGCTTGGAACCAGAATCTTGCCGAAACTACGTTCAGGAGTGGATCTCAGGGTTGGCGTGGATTTCTCCGTCACCCTCGACGCCCACCTCGCCAACAGCCTCGCTGCCGAACTCCGCCAAGCCCTGCACGACCTCGGCCTGTCAAATAAAGTGCGCATCGAGAGGGATTAGCGCGGCTCCTGTAGTGATTGCCTAAATCTAACGTTAACCTGATCTCCGCGCCGGGAGTTACCGTAGTGGTGCCAAATCAGCGCAGTCCCAGACTTCGCGTTATCAATCGCCAGCAGGGTGGGATCAGGGGGTTTTGTGGGGCCAGGGGCAGAGGTGGCGAATCTGGCAGCGGGGGCAGGCGGGGCGCTGAGCCTTGCAGATAGTCCGGCCGTGGAAGATCAGGAGGTGGGTAACACGGGTCCACTTTTCCCGAGGGATGACCCGACAGAGCTGCTGTTCGATCTCGTCCTGCTTGTCGCTCTTGGCGAGGCCTAGCCGATTGGTCACCCGGGTGACGTGCGTGTCCACCGCGATCCCATCGGCGATTCCATATGCATTGCCGAGAACGATATTCGCGGTCTTCCGCCAGACGCCGGGTAACTGAATCAACTCCTCCATCGTCCGCGGTACCTGCCCACCATGTTTCTCGACTAGCCGCTTGGAACAGCCGATGATGCTTTTCGTCTTGTTCCGGTAGAACCCTGTCGGGCGGATCGCCTCTTCCAGCTCAGTCGGATCGGCGTTGGCGAAGTCCTGCGGGGTGCGGTACTTCTTGAACAGGTGTTTTGTGACCTGATTGACCCGCTCGTCGGTGCACTGGGCCGCGAGGATCGTGGCGATCAGGAGTTCAAACGGGTTCTTGTAGTCGAGTGTGACGCGGGCATCGGGGTAGGTCGATTCGAGGATGGCCAGGGTGTTTTTGGCGCGGGGTCGAGTCATCGGGATTGGATTGCTTCGACTGACTCCGTCAGTCTCGCAATGACACGGCCGTGTGTCAGCTGGACCA
>Ga0187892_10009273_pt1 | contig 13022 bp, 12 predicted proteins | sample MA1701073metaG_FD_139345 | JGI IMG/M metagenome (GOLD analysis project Ga0187892, IMG submission 139345) | Bio-ooze microbial communities from a basaltic lava cave in the Kipuka Kanohina Cave System on the Island of Hawaii, USA - MA170107-3 metaG ...
GACGGTGCACTCTCTTTTGAAGAGGAGGACGCATTTTCAGTTGTTGTCGAACTTGAACTCGGTCCGTTCCCTTCCTTGTTTTCGGTCGACTTGGCTCCGTCCCCAGTCCCACTCTTACTCGCGCCACTCTTGGCATAATCGGTCATGTACCAACCGCTGCCTTTGAGATGGAAAGCCGAGGTCGAGATAAGCTTGGTGACTTTTGCCCCGCACGTCGGGCACTTTTTGAGCGGGTCTTCAGAAATGCGCTGGGTGATTTCAAAATCGCCACATCGCTTACAAGTGTATTCGTAGATTGGCATAGGGGACATCCTCGCTGACGAGAAAGTGACTCTGGGAGAACGCTAACCACCCCCTCTTTTTTTGTCAACCCGGAGGAATAGCTCTGCCAATTGTTGGAGGAGGCGTTCTGGGGTGGAGGTCCGGATCAGTACTCGTTTGTTGCGGCTTTTTTCTCCGGCTTGCAGTACACAAGCCGTACGGGGGAGGTGTAGTGTCGTTGTCAGTAATTCGAGGAGCGCGGCATTTGCTGCCCCATCAACAGGTGGGGCAGTCAGGGCAATTTTTACGGCTTCTCCATGCAAACCGAGGAAGCGATTGTGCGAAGCCCGCGGTTGGAGGTGGACACGGAGAACAATGCCATCTGCGGTGACGTGCCAGGGATTGGCCATAGGAAGGGGGTCACTGCAAGCGAACAGCGATATCCTGGAGGCTGCCGACGAGAAAAATTTGCAGAAAGTAGATAGCGGCAATGACGACGATAGGCGAGAAGTCGATTCCGCTGTAGGTGACTGGGAAGGTGTCACGTACTCGGTACAGTAACGGGTCGGTCGCCGAGGACAGAAAACGGACAATTTGATTGTAGGGGTCCGGGTTGACCCAAGAGATAACCACTCGTGCCAGAATGATCCACCAATACATGGAGAGGAGCATATTGAGGACGTATGCAACGCCAGAAAGAAAGTTGCCAAGAATAAACATTGCTATCTTCTCCTTACCCTTGTCCGAGTTCTTTCGAGCGCCGAGTAGCTGCCCCTACCGCGGCGCTAACGGTATCTGAAAATTGCCCTGCGGCGAGCCGAGAGAGGCCAGCGAGCGTTGTTCCTCCAGGGGAAGTGACCATCTCGCGCAGCTCCTTGGGGCTTTTGCCGGTTTCCTTGAGCATGGCCACCGCACCCTCGATCGTGTCATACGCGAGTCGCGTTGCGACCTTGCTATCCAACCCTTCTTGAATCCCACCAGCAATGAGGGCTTCAGCGAACAAATAGACATAGGCGGGACCACTACCGCTCAGTCCGGTCACTGGGTCCATGAGCGCCTCATCCTTTACTGCAAGCGCTTCTCCGACACCACGGAATAAGGAAAGAGTCAACTTCTCATCTTGTGGTTTTGCCTTACTGCCACGAACAACGACGGCGATCCCTTTTCCTAAGAGTGCCGGCGTATTGGGCATCACCCGCACAACCCGCACCTTTCCGCCCAGACCGTTTTCTAGTCGTCGAAGCGGAACTCCAGCCGCAATCGAGATAAACAGTTTGCTTTTGGTGACCTCCGGCTGAAGCTCTGCCAACACTTGGTCGATGATTTGCGGCTTGACGGCCAAGACAATCGTCTGGCATTCGCGGACTACGGCACGATTATCGCTGCCACCATCAACCTTATAGACTTTCTGCATCTTCTTCAGTTGAGCTGGGACTGCGTCACTGACCAGCATTTCTTGCGGGCGGTAGAGTTTAGCTGAAAGCAAGCCCTTAATCAGCGCGCCCGCCATATTGCCGGCACCAATAAAGCCGATCTTCTTCATAGCGCTCCTTTTAGTGTCGTTCGCCAAAAATGGCACGACCGATACGCACGATAGTTGCGCCTTCTTCGATAGCAACTTGATAATCATCCGTCATGCCCATCGACAATTCACGCAGGTCAATGTTGGCAGTGCGAAACCGGGAAAATTGCTCGCGTAATCGGGTTAATTCTCGAAAATAAGGCCGGGACGCCTCAGCGTTTGGGCCGGGAGGGGGAACTACCATTAACCCTTCAACGCAGACAGCGGGTAGGGTGCGCACCGCTGCTAGGATGTTCTCGATCTGTTCGGGGGCGAGGCCACTTTTGGTGGTTTCTCCACCGAGATTGACTTCAATCAGTGTCCGCACAATTTTCCCTTGCTTTTCTCCCTGCCGATTCAATTCTTGGGCGAGCGCTATAGTATCAAGCGAATGGATCAACGTGAACAGCCGGACAGCTTCTTTCGCTTTGTTGCGTTGTAAATGACCGATCAGATGCCAGTGTGCAGATTCGGGCACTTGGGCAATCTTCTCTCGTCCCTCTTGCACATAGTTCTCACCGATAGCGGTTGCGCCAGCAGCAATCGCGGCACGCACCGCCTCTGGGCTTTTGGTTTTGGCGGCACAGACAATGGTAATCTCTGCAGGGCGACGACCACAGCGCTGCGCAACCGTCGCAACTTGCTCCCGTACACGTGCATAGTTGGCAGCAATGTCGATCATACTTGCTACGCGGTCCCGTGGTCAGAGAACCCCACCGCTCGCAGGACTTCCAAGACTTCCTCAAGTGGGAGGCCAACGACGTTGGTATATGACCCATCGACCCGCTCGACCAGTGCAGCACCAATTCCTTGCACAGCGTAGGCTCCAGCTTTATCAGACGGTTCGCCTGTGGCGAGATATTCGTGAATCTGTGCATCTGCAAGTGGCTTAAATGCGACCCAGCTGGTTACGACCTGACTGGCGTATGCTTGCCCGTTGGGATCGAGGAGAACGAAAGCCGTCATCACCCGATGGGTACGACCAGAGAGCAAGCGCAGCATACGAAAACCATCGGCAAGGTCACACGGTTTACCGAGAATCGTGTCGTCGATGACCACAATCGTGTCGGCTCCCAATACCCAGTTTCCCGGCTGGTGGGTGGCGACATCGGTTGCTTTCTCCCGTGCAACCCGTAAGGCGTAGACTTCTGGTGCTTCCCCGGGACGGATGTCTTCAGACATGTTACTGGGGATGATGGTAAAGGCTACTCCTGCTTGCTGGAGCAACTCTCGGCGACGCGGCGATGCAGAGGCGAGGATAAGGTGAGGAGTGGGGGTTTGTGGTGCCACAATGAGTAAAACGTAAATATGTAAAACGTAAATAAGGGCGGGGGGATACGGATTACGTTTTACTTTTTACGTTCTGCTTCTTTGCCTTATAGCGATTCTTATCGGCGAAGAAATCAATCACAAACGTCCGCTGGCTAAACCGGGCAGAATGCACCATGCCTTTGGGGATAAAGTAACTGTCCCCTTTACGGTAGACGTTTTTCTTACCACCGATGGTGAGTTCCATCTCTCCATCAACGACGATCCCCCACTGGGCACCGTGGGCATGCGGAGCGACCTCGCCGATTGGCGCGATGTCCATGAAAACGAGTTGATGATCTTTGGCCTGTGACAGCCAGCCTTTCACCCCCTTAAAGGTGATGTCGGCTTGTGGCAGGGTAGTAATGCGTTTCGGGAACGGAGATTTTGTCGCCATAGAGCCTCCAGTGAAAAATTAAGAATGGAGAATTAAGAATGAAGAATGAAAAGGAATTTCTAACAATTCTTAATTTTTAATTTTTCACTCTTCATTTCTTAAAGTGCGGTATCACTTCCGCACCAAACTGCTTGATACATTCAACGACGCGCTCTGGGGCAGGCCCCATTGGCAGACGAAATCGCATGATCACATAATCTGCCTTGGCCACGTCGATCCACATTTGTAGCTGCTCGATACATTCTTTGGGAGAGCCCATCACCAGGTACTTTTTGAGCTTATCGACGGTGAAGTCAGCTTCCGATTTGAACTCGTCATTAGGCGAAAGCAACTTCCAACGATAGTAGAAGAGCATTTCTTGCACCCACAGTGGGCCAAAGACTGTTTCGGCTTCCTGTTTTGTAGGGGCAACCCAACCATCGCGCATCAACACAACATAGGGCTTGCGTCCGTGTGCGACCGCCGTTTCGCGATACAGATCAGCTTGCGCTTTCAATTTCGCCATTGGCTCCCAGAACGGCAGAATCCCCCACGCGTCCCCCAAACGGCCCGCACGTTTAATCGCCTCATCATAGGCGGCACCAATCCACAGCGGCGGCCCACCGAGTTGGTAAGGCTTCGGCGTCAGAAGCACGTCGTCAAAGTGAAGGCGTTTGCCGTGATAGGAGAACCGTTCGTGACTACTCCACGCTTTCCGCAGCAGTTCAACACTTTCTTCAAAGCGCGAGAAGCGTTGGTTGTACGGTTCATTAAAGAGACGGAAATAATCCGGATGATAGCCAAGGCCAACACCAAGAATGACACGGCCTTTTGACATCAAGTCGATCATGGCTACGTCTTCAGCCAAATGCATCGGATTATAATAGGGCGGCTGAAGGACAAACGTGCCAATGTCTACGCGCTGGGTACGGACCGCGTAAGCAGCCATCATGATGAGCGGAGGTGGGAACATGGTCTCGGTCCGATGGTGCCGCTCCGGCAAGAAAAGGCCGTCGAATCCGGCTTGCTCAGCGACGATACCTTCATTCAGTAACTGGTCACAAAACTTCGCTGCGGCGTCTCGCGTTGGCTCAGACTGTTCATACGGCCCGCCATGGGTGTCGGGCATGTAACCGATCTTCATGGAGAAACTCCAATTAAGAATTAAGAATGAAGAGTGAAGAATGAAAAAGTTTTCTTATCAATTCTTCATTTTTAATTCTTCATTCTTCATTTGCTATCAGTACGACTTCGGCAGTCCAAGTACATGCTCCCCAACGTAATTGAGGATCATCTCTTGTGAGATCGGTGCGATACGGAACAATCGGGCTTCGCGCCAGTAGCGTTCGACATCGTAGTCTTTGATATAGCCGTAGCCACCGTGAGCCTGCATCGCACGGTCTGCCGCTTCACACGAGGCCTCCGCTGCCATGTACTTGGCGATATTCGACTCTTTTCCGCACTGCTTGCCGTGGTCATACAGCCAAGCGGCTTTATAGACCATGAGTTCGGCAGTTTCCAGCTTGGCAAACGAATCAGAGAGCGGAAACTGAATGCCTTGGTTCATCCCAATGGGACGATCGAAGACCACGCGTTCTTTGGCGTACTGGACCGCTTTCTCAACCGCCCGCTTGCCCATACCGATACACTCAGAGGCGACGAGAATCCGCTCCGGATTGATCCCATCAAGAATATAGTAGAACCCTCGACCTTCTTCCCCGATCAGGTCTTCCTTGGGGACGTAGAGATTGTCGATGAACAGCATGTTGGTATCGATCGCTTTGCGACCACACTTATGCAGTTCACGTACTTCGACAGCTTTAGGGTCGATGTCAGCAAAAAACAGACTCATCCCCATTGTCTTTTTCTGTACCTGCTCAAGCGGAGTCGAGCGGGTAAGCAACAGCATTTTCTTCGACTCACGGGCTTTGGTGATGAAGACCTTACGACCGTTGATGACGTAGCCATCGCCCTTGCGAGTGGCAAAAGTGGAAATGTGGGTAGTATTCGTACCCGCATCCGGTTCGGTGACCGCAAACGAAACGTGGATGTCACCATTAAGGATGGGTTCGAGATATTTCTGCTTTGCTTCTTTGGTGCCGTATTTAATCAACGGTTCCAATCCGAAGATTCCCAAGTGAATTGCTGAACAGGCTTGTGTTCCACCACCGCTTTCGGCAACGGTTTGCATGACAATCGCCGCTTCAGTGATACCTAGGCCCGCGCCGCCATACTCTTTGGGAATAGTGACACCAAGCCAGCCTCCGCTCGCTATCGCTTTGTAAAACTCCCAGGGAAACTCACCTGATTCATCGCGTTCTCGCCAGTATTCATCAGGAAAGCGGGCACACAGCGCCCGAACCTGCTTGCGAATCTCTTCTTGTTCTTCGCTGAACTCAAAATCCATAGGACCCCCTTCGGAGATGAAACGCAAAACGTAAAGAAGAAAGAGGACTCGGCCGTCTTAATTACGTTTTACATATTTATGTTTTACTGTCCCCACTCCCTTACCATTTGCCCTGGTACTGACGCAATTCCTCTGATAACTGACAATTGGCAACCGACAATCAAAAGGAGGCAAAAAATGGCCGGACGGTTAGCAGGCAAGGTCGCGTTAATTTCTGGTGGTGCGAGCGGCATCGGGGCCGCACATGTGCGTGTCTTCGCGGCTGAAGGTGCAAAAGTGGTTGCCGGAGATATCCAGGAGGACCTGGGAAAGTCGGTCGTAGACACGGTGAACAAGAGTGGTGGCGAAGCCGTTTTTGTCCGACTCGATGTGAGTAAAGAAGCGGATTGGGCGAATGCCGTCAACACAGCGGTCTCGCGTTTCGGCAAACTGACGACGCTCATCAACAACGCGGGTATCTACTGGCCACACGGGATCGAAGCCGAGACGATGGAAGGCTGGAACAAAATGGTCGCAGTGAACCAGACTGGTGTGTGGTTAGGAATGAAGACCGCCATTCCGGCGATGCGCAATGCTGGCGGTGGGGCGATTGTGAACATTTCTTCTCTCTATGGATTGATTGGGAGTCCGAGTTCGATCACCTATCACGCTACCAAAGGAGCGGTACGGCTAATGACCAAAGCCGCGGCACTTGAATATGCCAGGCAAGGTATTCGAGCGAACTCGATTCATCCTGGACAGATCGAGACGCCGATTCTCGCCGGGCTCACCCCAGAACAAAATGAGCAAATCAAAGCGGCAACTCCGGTTGGACGGATGGGCAAACCCGAAGAAATTGCCTATGGCTCACTGTACCTCTGTTCAGACGAAGCGGCTTTCGTTACTGGAACAGAACTCGTCATCGACGGTGGCTGGTTTGCGCAATAAAGGGAAGGGAGGATTCCTAATGAACCGACAAAGCCAAATCAAAATGACCCCAGAAGAGCGTCACAAGTTCTTGACTGACAAAGCACGTACGATGATGCTGTGTACGATCGACAAAGATGGATTTCCGCATGCCGTAGCGATGGCGTACATGGTGAAAGACGGCTGTGTGTACATGACATCCTTCAGAAAAGCCCAGAAGGTGGTAAATGCCCGCCGTAACCCGAAAGTGGCAGTGATGGTCGAAACAGGGACTGCTTATAACGAATTAAAGGGAGTGATGATTCGTGGTCGATGTGAAGTAATCGACGACCCAGATGAAGTGTGGAAAATCATGCGAGAGATTCGTGCTTTTCAGGAAGGTGGAACTCCAGCACCAGCGAGCGCGGTTGTGCAGGAACGTGCGAAGAAACGCGCAGTCCTCAAGATTACACCGGAGAAGATCACCAGTTGGGATCACAGCAAGCTGCCGCCGGATACGTATTAGGAGAAAAATCAAAAGGCAAAAGTCAAAAGGCAAAAGTGAGAGTAATATAGGGTGGGTACAGCCTGCCGTCTGAGCACATGGACGCAACATGAGAAGCGAGGCAAAAACATGTCTACGCAGCTTCCGAACTACATTAACGGCGAGTGGAGCCGATCAGGCGCGAGCGAATCGCTCCCCATTGTGAATCCTGCGACCGCTGAAGTCATTGCGACCATGCCCCTGTCGCCCGTCACTGAGGTAAACTCTGCGGTTCACGCCGCGAGTGTGGCGCTGAAAGGGTGGCGGCAGACTCCGGCCAGCGAGCGGGTACAATATCTTTTCAAATTCAAAAGCCTCCTTGAAGACAATCTTGACAGCCTCGCACGAACAGTCACGAACGAGTGCGGCAAAACCTATGCAGAGGCCGCCGGTGAGGTTCGTCGCGGTATCGAAAACGTTGAGGTCGCATGCGGTATCCCTATGCTTCTCCAGGGAGTTTTCAGTGAAGATATCGCTCGTGGGATCGACGAGGTCATGATTCGTCAGCCTGTCGGTGTGGTCGCGGCGATTACCCCGTTCAACTTTCCCGGCATGATTCCGCTCTGGTTTCTTCCGTACGCGATTGCATGTGGAAACACGTTTGTGCTGAAGCCATCGGACAAAACACCAATGACTGCACAGCAGCTTGTTGACTTGCTTGCCCAGACTGGGTTGCCCAAGGGCGTAGTCGATTTGGTTAATGGGACAAAAGAAACAGTAGAGGCGTTGGTCGACCATCCGACCGTGCGTGCGGTCAGTTTTGTTGGTTCGACTCCAGTGGCGAAATATGTCTATGCTCGTGCCGCGGCCAACGGAAAACGTGCACAATGCCAAGGCGGAGCGAAGAATCCGCTTATCGTCCTTCCTGATGCCGATATGGAACAGGTGACTCGCCTTGCCGCGGAGTCAGCCTTTGGCTGTGCTGGCCAGCGATGTCTCGCTTCGTCATTAGCAATCACGGTTGGTGAAGCTCGTTCGACATTTACTGCGGCCATGACCGAAGAGGCCCAGTCTCGGAAAGTTGGCTATGGGCTGAACGAAGGCGTCGAAATGGGACCGGTGATTCGACCGGAAAGTAAAGTGCGGATCGAACAGTTGATCCAGCAAGGAGTGGAGGAGGGAGCGAAACTGGTTGTTGATGGCCGCGCGGTACAGATCAGAGGGTATGAAGCTGGCTATTTCCTCAAACCAACGATTCTCGACGGTGTTGCTCCTGACAGTCAAATCGCACGAACAGAAATTTTCGGACCTGTTCTTGGACTGATGCACGCCAAAGACATTGATGAAGCGATTGCATTGGTGAACCATCACCACTACGGCAACATGGTGTGTCTGTTCACGCGGAGTGGAGCGGCGGCCCGCAAGTTTCGCTATGAAGCACAAGTCGGCAATATCGGCATTAACGTCGGTGTTGCCGCGCCAATGGCGTTCTTTCCATTTTCAGGGTGGAAAGACAGCTTTTTTGGCGACCTCCACGGGCAGGGGCGTGACGCGGTTGAGTTTTATACAGAAAAGAAAGTGGTGGTGGAGCGGTGGTTGTAAAAAAACAGAAGGGAGGAGAATTATGGCACTCACGATAGACAGCGCAGAAAAAATCCTCGCCGGAGCCAGAGCGAAGGCTGGTGAAATGAAAACACCGATGAGCTTTGCGGTTGTTGATGCCGGGGGTTACCTCGTGGCGTTGGTTCGGATGGATGGGGCTGGGCTGTTGACGCCAAGTATCGCCCAGAGCAAAGCTTACACTGCGGCACTCTTCCGCCGTACCTCTGCCGAAATGGGGCAACTGGCAGAGACGCGGCCACAGTTCTTTGCCAGCATCGTCAATATTGGTGCGGTTCCGTTGGTTGCCGGCGGCGGTGGACTGCCAATCCGGCAGAATGGCGAGATTGTCGGTGCCATTGGGGCGAGTGGAGGGACGCCTGAGCAGGATATCGAGTGTGCACAGGCTGGATTAACGCTCGTGGGGTTAGCATAAGACGTAAAGTGTGAAGCGTGAAACGTGATTCGTGTTACGTGGTGCGTGTAGAAGTCTGCTTCAAAGATCACGTAACATGCTTTACCTATCACGTGCTAAGGGAGAATCATGCATTGTTCGCAGTGCGAGCATGAAAATAAAGACGGGGCCAAATTCTGCAACGAATGCGGTTCTCCGCTTCCCTTCCTCTGTCATGGATGTGGAACAGAGAATCCTCCTGGGGCGAAATTTTGTAACGAATGCGGTGCGCCGTTGGCGCGGCAGTCTCAAGTCCAAAGTCCAAGGTCCAAAGTCTCAGACGCCCAACCCCTAACACCTAGCCCCCAACCCCTAACACCTAGTCCCCAGCCCCCAATTTCCTACACCCCCCAACATCTAGCTGAACGGATTCGCGCCGAGCAGGCGGCGATGGAAGCGCGGGGCGCACCGGATGGCGAACGCAAGACCATCACTGCCCTGTTCGCTGACATCAAAGGCTCGACCGCGCTGATCGAAGACCTCGACCCCGAAGACGCCCGGCACCTCGTTGATCCTGCGTTGCAAGTGATGATGGATGCTGTCCATCGTTATGAAGGCTACGTTGCGCAGCCGCTTGGTGACGGTATCTTTGCGCTCTTTGGTGCACCGATTGCCCATGAAGACCATGCGCACCGTGCCTTGTTTGCGGCATTACTCATGCAAGAGGAGAATAAGAAGCAGGCGGAGAAGTTACGCCTGGAACGGGGTGTCAATGTCCAGATTCGCATTGGCATCAACACTGGCGAGGTGGTGGTGCGATCCATTCGCAAGGATGATCTTCATACCGACTATGTTCCCATAGGTCATTCCACGAACATTGCCTCCAGAATGGAGAATCTGGCCACCCCTGGGACTATTGTCGTCAGCGAACATACCCACAAGCTGACGGAGGGTTACTTTGAGTTCAAATCGTTAGGAGCGGCTCAAGTCAAAGGGGTGAAAGATCCCCTCAAGATTTACGAAGTCTTAAACGTTGGACCACTACGAACCAGACTACAAGTTGCAGCCCGACGGGGATTAGCTCGCTTTATCGGACGGCAACGGGAGTTGGAGACTTTGCAGAATGCCTTGGCGCAGACTCGGTCGAGGCACGGGCAGATCGTCGGCGTAATGGGTGAGCCTGGAGTGGGAAAATCTCGCCTGTTTCATGAGTTCAAACTGCTCAACCAAACCGGCTGTGTGGTACTGGAGACGTTCTCGGTTTCGCATGGCAAAGCGTATCCGTATCTTCCACTTATTGATCTCCTCAAGGATTATTTCCAACTCACCCTACAAGACGATGAGCGAAAGCGGCGCGAGAAGCTTACTGGCAAAGTCCTGATCTTAGATCGTAGCTTGGAGGAGATACTTCCTTACCTCCTTTATCTACTAGGTATTGCCGAGCCGACATCTTCGCTGCAACAGATGGATCCACAGATTCGGCGTAAACGCACCTTGGAAGCGATCAAGCGGTTGTTGATTCGAGAGAGCCTCAACCAGCCACTCGTCTTGATTTTTGAAGATTTACACTGGCTGGATAACGAGACCCAAGCGTTCCTAAGTTTGCTGAGCGAAAGCATTGCCAGTGCGAAGATCCTGTTGTTGGTGAATTACCGTCCCGAGTATCGCCACGAGTGGGGCAGCAAGACCTATTACACCCAACTGCGGCTTGATCCCTTAGGCAAAGCTGATGCCGAGGAGATGTTGACAGCACTGCTGGAAGAGAAGCTATCCCCTGTCCCCTCAAGGGAGAGGGATAGGGTGAGGGTGATCGAGGATGACCTCCAAACTCTCAAACGTTTCATCCTCGACAAAACCGAAGGCAACCCGTTCTTCATGGAAGAGATTGTGCAAGCGTTAGTGGAACAAGGTGTGTTGATGCACGGTGATGGCGTAGAGACGCGCCGCAGCGCGTCTCTACTGACAAATCTCAATATCCCCCCCACCGTCCAAGCTGTCCTTGCTTCTCGTATTGACCGACTATCTCCTGAAGAAAAAGATCTGCTACAAACCCTCGCCGTGATCGGCAAAGAATTCTCTCTTAGTCTACTGAAACAAGTGGTCGATCATTCGGAGGACACGTTCCATCGTCTCCTCGCCCATCTCCGTGACGCCGAGTTTATCTACGAGCAGCCTGCGTTCCCTGAGCCAAAGTACGTTTTCAAGCATGCCCTAACACAGGAAGTTGCCTATAACTCGCTGCTTATAGAACGGCGCAAGGTGTTACACGAACGAGCAGCCAAAGCGATTGAAACGATCTTTCACACTCGGTTAGAGGATCAGTACAGCGAGTTGGCATCGCACTACGGTCGCAGCGGGAACACACAAAAGGCGGTGGACTATCTTCAACTTGCCGGGCAACAGGCCATGCAACGGTCAGCCTATAGCGAAGCGATTAGCCAGCTCACGAAAGGACTCGATCTGTTGCAAACAATGCCGGAATCGTCAGAACGTGTTCAGCAAGAACTTGCCTTACGACTCGCGCTTGGCAATGTACTGATGGCGACAAAAGGCTATGCCGCGCCAGAAGTAAAACAAGTCTACCTACGAGCCCGAGAGTTGTGCCAACAATGCGGTGACTCGGTACAGATTTTCCCCGTGCTGTTTGGCCTCTGGGTATTCTACGCTCTTCACGGGGAATTGCAGACAGCGAAGGAACTCACGAAACAGATGCTGAACTTGGCGGAGAGAGAGGGGGCTCCAGAGTTTCTGGTGGAAGCGCTTCGGGTGTACGGGATCACGGAACTATATATGGGGGAATTCCTTTCTGCTCGCACGACACTTGAACATGGGCTCTCTTTCTATGATCCACACAAACATAGCAGTCATACCTTTTCTTACGGGCATGATCCAAGCATTGCCTCTTTGAACTTCTTGGCTTGGAGTCTCTGGTATCTCGGCTACCCAGACCAGGCTCAGCAAAGAATGCAAGACGCACGACAACGTGCGCGGGAACTTGGCTACCCGTTTAGCCTTGCCTTTGCCCTAGGTTGCGGTTTGGTTCTCCATCAGCTTTGTGGAGAGCTAGAGGTTGCTCTCCAATGGGAGGAAGAAGCCGCGGCGCTGTATGCAGAGCACACATTTCCTGTGTACGAGAGTTGGAGCATGACGATTCGAGGATGGGTCATGGTCGAGCGTGACGATGCAACTACGGGAATCGAACTGATCCGTCAGGGGATTGCAGCTAGTCGCGCCACGGGAGATGAACTTTCCGCTCATCACTGGCTAACGACCTTAGCAGCAACGTATTGTAAGGCTGGCTATACAGCGCAGGGGCTGACAACCGTAACCGAGGCATTGGCAATAGCTGCCAACTCAAAGAATGTACTTTGTGAAGCTGAACTGTACCGGCTCAGAGGAGAACTGACGCTTCAACAAGCAAATCAAAAGTCAAAAGGCAAAAATCAAAAGTCAAAAATGGAAACTGATCCCCGATCCCTGACCCCCGATCCCCAAGGCGAAGCGGAAGAGTGTTTTCTGAAGGCCATTGATATTGCCCAAAAGCAACAAGCAAAGTCCCTCGAACTTCGTGCGACGATGAGTCTCGCTCGTTTCTGGCAACAGCAGGGCAAACGCGACGAAGCGTGGAAGATGTTGGCAGAAGTCTACGGCTGGTTCACCGAAGGGTTTGATACGAAGGATCTGCAAGAGGCCAAGGCATTGTTAGACGAGCTGGAGGCCAGACAAACCAAAAAGCAAAAAAGAACA
>Ga0187892_10009274_pt1 | contig 13021 bp, 13 predicted proteins | sample MA1701073metaG_FD_139345 | JGI IMG/M metagenome (GOLD analysis project Ga0187892, IMG submission 139345) | Bio-ooze microbial communities from a basaltic lava cave in the Kipuka Kanohina Cave System on the Island of Hawaii, USA - MA170107-3 metaG ...
CGCGTAGATTCGGAGCGAATCGACGCGATCAGGGTCGCGCTCGAGCGCGCGCTGCGCGGCCGCGATCGCATCGTCGAACTGCGCGGTGCGGCAGAGGCACTCGGCGCGGTTGATCCAGGCTTCGATCCATCCGGGTCGCACATCGGTGCAGCGGCTGAAGCGTGTATAGGCGCGCTCGACCACGTTGTCGGCGACATCCATCAAGCCGAGCTTGAACTCGGCATCGACGAGATTCGGGTCTAGCGCGAGCGCGCGCTCGAACGCGGCGCGCGCGGCGTCGGTCTCGCCGAGCTCGAGCAGCACGACGCCGAGGTCGTAGTGCAGCGGCGCGCGTGTGGGATTCGCGTGCAGGAGCTTCTCGAGTGCCATGCGGGCCGACGGCCAGCGCGCGAGCGCGCGCGCGGCGGCGGCCTGCTCGAGCAGTGACGGCGCGAAGTCCGGCGTCAGCGTGAGCGATCGCTCGGCCGCCGCGAGCGCGGCTTCGTGCTGGCCGGAGCGCTGCAGTACGTGCGCGAGCAGGCCGTGCGCGCGTCCGTCGCGCGCGTTGCGCGCGATCGCGGCGCGGCAGGTCTTCTCGGCGCCGGCGAGGTCGCCGAGCGCGAGCTGGTGGCGGACGGGGGCGAGCAGGTCGTTCATGCGAGGACTTCGGTCAGTGCCGGCAGCACGGCCGGGTCGCGAAACAGTGCGTCGCTGCGCTCGCTGATCGTGGTCGAGAGCGCGCGGCGGCGCTCCGGATCGCTCGCGATCGCGCAGACGGTTGCGATGTACGACTCGACGTCGCGCACCACGAGCTCCGGCAGCTCGAGCAGCCCGAGCATCGCCGCGGTGTGGCGCGCGCGCATCGTATCGCCCGGGAGCGTCACGATCGGTGTGCCGGCGCCCAGCGATTCGATCGAGGTGTTGAAGCCCGACCAGTCGAACGAGTCGACGAGCAGCGCCGCGTGCCGCGCCACCGCGAGAAAGTCGCGATACGGCAGCGCCGGCAACACGACCAGCCGGCGCGCGGGATCGACGCCGCGCGCGCGCAGCGCTTTCGCGAGGCGTCGCTCGAGGCGCTCGCGCACTTCCGCTTTCGGATGCGGCACGAGCACGAGCGCGTGGCGCGGGCAACGCGCGAGGATCTCGGCGTAGACGGTGTCGTGGCCGGGATGGAGCTTGTGCGCGCTCTGCGGGCAGAAGAAGTAGCCCGCGAGCGACGCGTCCGGCAAGGCGACGCGATAGTCCGACGGGTCCGCCGGCCGGTCGTAGTCGCTGCCGAGGTTCGGCAGCGCGATCAGGCGCTCGCTGTAGCGCTGCGCGCCGTCGGGCGGTTCCATCGCGGCGCCGGACACGTAGGCATCGAGCGCCGCGCAACCCGAGGTGATCGGGTGGCCCCAGGTGTTGATCTGCAGCGGCGCGAGCCGCAACGGCGCGAGCAGCTGCGAATAGGGATGCATGCCGACGTCGAGGTGCACGAGCACATCGAGCTTCGCGTCGCGGATCGTCGCCGGCAGCGCCTCGATCCGCTCGGGCGCCGCGACGTAGCGGTCGACGCCGGCTTCGAGGCGGTCGGTCCAGGCATCGCGGCGCGGCTCGAGCGCGAACACGATCCGTTCGAAACGTGCGGGGTCGAGGTCGGTCATCCAGCGCGCGAAGATCTTGAGCACGGTGTGCTCGCGCAGGTGCGCCGAGACGAAGCCGATGCGTCGACGCTTCGCGCCGCTACCGCGCAGCGGCGCGTCGAAGCCGGGGAACGCGGCGCGCGCGAGCGTGCCGAGCAGCGCGCCGTAGCGACGCTGCAGTTCGACCAGCGGATCGCCGAGGTAGTGGCGGTGGAAGTTCGTCGCACCGGTCAGCAGCGCGAGCCCCTCGGCGGGCGTGGGCGGGCGCTCCGCGAGCTCAGCCTCGAACGCGCCGAGCTCCTGGTCCCAGAGCGTGCGTGCGCGATCGAACGAGGCCCGATCCGCATGCACGATCGGCAGCGTGTGCCACGCGAGCCAGCGGATCTGGCGGTCGCGCGGCGCGCGCGTCTTCGCGAGGAACAACGCGCCCGCGGCCTCATCGTTGCGGTCGGCGCGGCGCAGCGCGTCGCCCAGCTCGGCGTGCGCGATCGCGTCGTCGGGTGCCAGCTCTGCGATGCGGCGCAGCGCCCAGATCTCGCCGTCGGCGCGGCCGAGCGCGGCGGCCGCGCGCGCGAGGCCGTCGAGCACGCGGCGGTCGTTCGGCGCGAGCTCGAGCGCCTGGGCGAACGCGGACTCGGCGCTCGCGGCGTCGTCGGCCGCGAGCGCGCGCTCGGCGAAGGCGAGCCACTCGATCAGGGTGCGCGGCGGCGCCGCGGTGGCACCGGCGTTCGGGGCCGTCAGGGGGACGATCGTTGGGTCCATTGTGTTCAGGCGCACGTGGATGCCGGCCATGCCTCCGGCATGTCCGGCCTACGGAAAGCGGGCGAGGCCGGTATCATCTTGGATTCCGCGCCGTTGCCGCGGCGTTTCCCAGCCAGGAGAGCTTGATGTTCGCGTCGTCCCTACGCATCGACGGCTACGACCCCGAACTCGCCGAGGCGCTGCGCGGCGAACGGCGCCGCCAGGAAGACCACGTCGAGCTCATCGCGTCGGAGAATTATGCCAGCCCGCGCGTGCTCGAGGCGCAGGGCACGGTGCTCACGAACAAGTACGCGGAAGGCTATCCCGGCAAGCGCTACTACGGCGGCTGCGAGTACGTCGACGTGGCCGAGAGGCTCGCGATCGAGCGTTGCAAGGCGCTGTTCGGGGCCGACTATGCGAACGTGCAGCCGCACTCGGGCTCGCAGGCGAACGCCGCGGTCTACTTCGCGCTGCTGAAGCCGGGCGACACGGTGCTCGGCATGAGCCTCGCGCACGGCGGGCACCTCACCCACGGCGCGAAGGTCAACTTCTCGGGCAAGCTGTTCAACGCGGTCCAGTACGGGATCGACGTCAGGACCGGCCTCATCGACTACGCCGAGGTCGAACGGCTCGCGCGCGAGCACAAGCCGAAGATGATCGTCGCCGGGTTCTCGGCGTATTCGCAGGTCATCGACTGGTCGCGCTTCGCGGCGATCGCGAAGGACGTCGGCGCGTTCTTCTTCGTCGACATGGCGCACGTCGCGGGCCTGGTCGCGGCCGGCGAGTACCCGAATCCGGTGCCGCATGCCGACGTCGTGACCTCGACCACGCACAAGACGCTGCGCGGGCCGCGCGGTGGGCTCATCGTCGCGAAGTCGAACCCCGACCTCGAGAAGAAGTTCCAGTCGCTGGTGTTCCCGGGCACGCAGGGTGGTCCCCTGATGCACGTCATCGCGGCGAAGGCGGTTGCGTTCAAGGAAGCGCTCGAGCCGGCGTTCAAGACCTACGCGCAGCAGATCGTCCGCAACGCGCAGGCGATGGCCGACACGATGATCCAGCGCGGCTACAACATCGTCTCGGGCGGGACCAAGAACCACCTGTTCCTGGTCGACCTGATCGGACGCGACGTGACCGGCCGCGACGCCGAAGACGCGCTCGGGCGCGCGCACATCACCGTCAACAAGAACGCCGTGCCGAACGACCCGCGTCCGCCGGCGGTGACGTCGGGCCTGCGTCTCGGCACGCCGGCCGTCACGACGCGCGGCTACCGCGAGCAGGACTGCATCGACCTCGCGAACTGGATCTGCGACGTGCTCGACCGCCCGACCGAGGAAGCCGTGATCGGCCGCGTGCGCGACGCGGTCACGGCGCAGTGCCGGCGCTATCCCGTCTACGAGAGCTGATGCACTGTCCGTTCTGCCACCACGACGACACCCGCGTGATCGACTCGCGGCTGACCGAGGACGGTCTGACCGTGCGTCGCCGGCGCGAGTGCCCGAACTGCGGCGAGCGGTTCAACACGTTCGAGCACGCCGAGCTCAAGCTGCCGGCGATCGTGAAGCAGGACGGACGGCGCGAGTCGTTCGACGAGAAGAAGCTGCGCTCGGGCCTCGAGCTCGCGCTGCACAAGCGTCCGTTCGGGGGCGACACGATCGACGCGATGGTCGACCACGTGGTGCGCAAGCTCCGCACCGCGGGCGAGCGCGAGATCGCGTCGCTGAAGCTCGGCGAGTGGGTGATGACGGAGTTGAAGCGCATCGACCAGGTCGCGTACGTGCGCTTCGCGTCGGTCTACCGCCGCTTCGAGGACGTGCAGGCGTTCCGAGAGGAGGTCGAGCGGCTCGAGCGCGATCTGCCGGCGCTCGCCGACCTGCAGCTCTCGCTGCTCGCGGACGAGCCGCCGCCACCGAAAGGCAAGCGATGACGGCCGCGACGAACGCGGCCGGATTCCGGATCGACTATCTCGCGCGCCACCCCGAACACGTCGGCACGCTCGCGGATCTGCACGTCGCCGAGTGGCGATCGATCCTCCCCGATTGGACCTACGCGGAAGCGTTCGCGGAGCTCGCTTCGCACGCGGTCGGACCGGTGATCCCGACGACGTTCGTCGCCCTGGCCGACGACGGCGCGCTGCTCGGCTCGTGCAGCCTGCTCGAGAACGATCACGAAGAGATCCGCGAGTACTCGCCGTGGCTCGCGAGCCTCTACGTGCTCGAAGAGCAGCGCGGTCGCGGCGTCGGTTCCGCGCTGACGCGGCGCGTCGTCGCGGAAGCCGCGGCGCTCGGCGTCGCGAAGCTCTACCTCTACGTGCGCGATGCGCAACGGTTCTACGAGTCGCTCGGCTGGCGCGTCTGCGCGCGCTATGCGTTCGGCGAGCTCGAGGTCGACGTGATGTCGATCGAGCCGCGCGCCGATTCGACTGCATCCGTCGTCGTTCCCGCGAACACCACGCCTGCAGGTCCCGCGAACACCACATCCGTCATTCCCGCGAAAGCGGGAATCGGTTCCGATTGAGGCTCGACGCGACCGCAATGCAGCCCTTCGACCACCTCGCCATGTCCCGCGCACTCGCGCTCGCCGAGCGCGGCCTCTGCACGACGCAGCCGAACCCGCGCGTCGGTTGCGTCATGGCGCAGGGCGAGACGATCGTCGGCGAGGGTTTTCACGAGCGCAAGGGCGGTCCACACGCGGAGGTGTTCGCGCTGCGCGCGGCGGGCGAGCGCGCGCGCGGCGCGACTGTGTACGTGACGCTCGAGCCCTGCGCGCACACGGGTCGTACCGGGCCGTGCGCCGACGCCCTGATCGAGGCCGGCGTCGCGCGCGTCGTCGCGGCCTGCGAGGACCCGTTCCCCGAGGTCGCTGGGCGCGGCTTCGACAAGCTTCGCGCGGCCGGCATCGCGGTCGAGATCGGGCTGATGCGCGACGCGGCGCGCGAGCTCAATCGCGGCTTCCTGATGCGGATCGAGCACGGGCGGCCGTGGGTACGCGTCAAGCTCGCCGCGTCGCTCGACGGCCGCACCGCGCTCGGCGACGGGCGCAGCCAGTGGATCACCGGCGAGGCGGCGCGCGCCGACAACATGCGCTGGCGCGCACGCGCCTCCGCGATCCTGACCGGCATCGGCACGGTGCTCGCGGACGATCCGCATCTCACCGTGCGGCTCGATGAGGACTTCGTGCCGCCGCTGCGCGTCGTGCTCGATTCGCATCTGCGTATTCCGGCGAAGGCGCGTGTGCTCGACGATGCCGCGCCGACGCTGGTGTTCTGCTCGCCCGAGGTCATCGCGTCGCACCGCGAGCTGCCGGCCGGCAAGCTCATGAGCTGCCCGCATCACGCGACGGGTCTCGGGCTCGCGGTCGCGCTCGCGGAGCTCGCGCAGCGCGGGATCAACGAGGTGCAGGTCGAAGCGGGTCCCACGCTGTCGGGCGCGCTGCTGCACGCGGGCCTCGTCGACGAGGTGCTGCTGTATCTCAATCCGTCGGTGATCGGCGACACCGGGCTGCCGCTGTTCCAGCTGCCCGCGCTCGAATCGCTCGACGAACGGTTACGCTTCCGCGTCGTCGACCAGCGTCAGGTCGGCAACGATACGAGGTTCCTGTTGCGGCCGTAGGCCGGACATCCGAAGGATGGCCGGCGCTCTTCCGCGCAGCGGTTGCCGGCCATCGCTCTGCGATGTCCGGCCTACTCGGAGTTGCGATGTTCACTGGAATCGTTTCGGCGGTCGGCACGATCGCCACGCTCGAAGTGATCGACGGGGACATGCGGCTCGCCGTCGACACCGGCGACTGGCCCCTCGATGACGTGGTACCCGGCGACAGCATCGCGCTGTCGGGGGTTTGCCTGACCGTCGTCGAACGCGGGCCGCGGACGCTCGCGTTCGACGTCTCGACCGAGACGCTCGCGCGCACCACACTCGGTGCGCGCACAGCGGGCGACGGCGTCAACCTCGAGAAAGCCGTGCGCCTGGCCGATCGCCTCGGCGGGCACCTCGTCAGCGGCCACGTCGACGGCGTCGCGCGCGTGCTCGCGATCGCGCCCGACGCGCGCGCGCAGCGCTGGCGTTTCTCGCTGCCGGCCGCGCTCGCGCGTTACGTCGCCGAGAAGGGCTCGATCTCAATCGACGGCGTGAGCCTCACCGTCAACGGCGTCGGCGACACGAGCTTCCACGTTGCGCTGATCCCGCACACCGTCACCGCGACGACGTTCAAGGACCGCGGCGAGGGCGATGCGGTCAATATCGAAGTCGACCTCGTGGCGCGGTATCTCGAGCGCCTGCACGCCCACCCGTAAGGCCGACGCATGCCCTTCGCGACCACCTCCCAACTTCTCGACGAGATCCGCGCCGGACGCATGGTCGTCGTGCTCGACGACGAGGATCGCGAGAACGAGGGCGACCTCATCATGGCGGCGTCGCTGGTGCGGCCCGAGGACGTCAACTTCATGGCGCGCGAGGCGCGCGGGCTGATCTGTCTTGCGCTGACGCGCGAGCGCTGCCGGCAGCTCGCGCTGCCGCAGATGGTGGTCGACAACCGCTCGCCGCACGGCACGGCGTTCACGGTGTCGATCGAGGCGGCCGAGGGCGTCACGACCGGCATCTCGGCGTACGACCGCGCACACACGATCCGCACCGCCGTGCGACCGGACGCGAGGCCCGAGCACCTCACGCAGCCGGGCCACGTGTTCCCGCTGATGGCGCAGCCGGGCGGCGTGCTGACGCGTGCCGGCCATACCGAGGCGACGGTCGACCTCGCGCTGCTCGCGGGTCTCGAGCCTGCCGGCGTGCTCGTCGAGATCCTCGACGACGACGGCACGATGGCGCGACGCCCGAAGCTCGAGGCGTTCGCCGCGAAGCACGGGCTCGCCATCGGTACGATCGCCGACCTGATTCGGCATCGGCTCGAGACCGAGCGCACCGCGACGCGCGTGTACGACGCGCCGGTCGAGACCGAGCACGGCCCGTTCCGGCTCGTCGCATACCGCAGCACGCTCGATCGCGAGCTGCACTATGCGCTCGTCCGCGGCGCGCTGGACGGCGCCGAACCGCCGCTCGTGCGCGTGCACGTGCGCAATCCGTTGACCGATGCGCTGCATCTCAAGCGCGCCGACTTCGGCGTCTCGGTCCATGCGGCGCTCGCGGCCATTGCGCGCGCGGGGAACGGCGCGGTCGTGATTCTCTCGGAGCCCGTGACGTCCGACGAGCTGCTCGAACGCTTGAAGTCCGGCGCCGCCGCACCGGAGCGCGCGGCCGGCGAATGGCGTCGCCACGGGCTCGGCGCGCAGATCCTGCGCGATCTCGGGGCGCATCGCATCGTCGTGCTCGGCACGCCGCGGCGCTACTCGGGGCTGAAGGGGTTCGGGCTCGAAGTGGTAGATTACGCGCCCGTTCCGACGTGAACATCCGCAACGTGGCTGGCGATCCGCCGGCCATCCTTCGGATGTCCGGCCTACTCATGACTGCATCCGAACATATCGCCGGCGACAGCACGGTCGACCTCGAACGTTACGCGGTTTCGCGCGTCGCGCCGGGCTCGAGCATCGCGCTGCGCGTCGCCGTCGTCGCGGCGCGCTTCAACGCGCCGATCGTCGACGCGCTCGTCGCGGGAGCGCTCGACGCGCTGATCGAAGCCGGCCTGTCGCGTGAGTCGGTCACGTTGCTGCGCGTGCCGGGCGCGTGGGAGCTGCCGGTCGCGGCTGCCTGGCTCGCGCGTGGCAAGCGTTGCGACGCGATCGTTGCGCTCGGGTGCGTCGTGAGAGGCGAGACCTCGCACTACGACGTCATCGTCGACGAATCCGCGCGCGGGCTCGCGGCGCTCGCGCTCGAGACCGGCATCCCGGTCGCGAACGGCGTGCTCGCCTGCGAGAACGGAGTACAGGCGCTCGCGCGCAGCGCACCGGGTGACGCGAACAAGGGCCGCGAGGCGGCACGTGCCGCGCTCGAAATGGCGGCGCTGCGCCGGAGCCTTGCATGAGCGCGCGCAAGGACGGGATCGACCTTGCCGCGCGCTCGCGCGCGCGCCGCCGCGCGCTGCAGGCAGTCTACGCGTGGCAGCTCTCCGGCACGCCGATGGACTCGGTCGTCGCGCAGTTCGAGCACGAGCAGGAGATGGAGATCGCGGATCTCGACTACTTCAAGGACCTCGTCGCCGGGGTCGCCGCGAAGGTCGGAGAACTCGACGCGAAGCTCGTCCCGTTCCTCGACCGGCCGATCGAGCAGGTCGACCCGATCGAGCGCGCGGTGCTGCGCCTCGCCGCGTACGAGCTGGTTCACCGAATCGACGTGCCGTTCCGCGTCGTCATCAACGAGGCGGTCGAGGTTGCGAAGCGCTTCGGCGCCGAGTACGGCCACACCTACATCAACGGCGTGCTCGACAAGGCCGCGGCGGAGTGGCGCAGCGTCGAGTACAAGCGCTGAAGCACACGTGGCCGAGTTCGATCTGATCGAGCGGATCAAGCGCGAGACCGCCGCGGCGCGCGACGACGTGCGCGTCGGTATCGGTGACGACGCCGCCGTGCTCGCGCCGCGCGCCGGCCAGGAGCTCGTCGTCGCGACCGACACCTTGGTCGAAGGCGTGCATTTTCCGGCTGCGACCGCGGCCTACGACGTCGGCTGGAAATCGCTCGCGGTGAATCTCTCCGACCTCGCAGCGATGGGTGCGGAGCCCGCCTGGGCGACGCTCGCGCTGACACTGCCCCACCCGGACGAAGCGTGGGTCACCCAGTTCGCGCGCGGCTTCGCGGCGATCGCGCGCACGCACGAGGTTGCGCTCGTCGGTGGCGACACGACGCGCGGGCCGCTGACGCTCAGCGTGACCGTGCACGGCTTCGTGCCGCGCGGAGACGCGCTGCTGCGCTCCGGCGCGCGCGCCGGCGACGCGGTGTTCGTGACCGGTACGCTCGGCGACGCCGCCGGCGGGCTCGCGCGTCCCGACGTCGCCGCGCTGCGCGAGCGTCTCGACCGGCCGACACCGCGCGTCGCGGCGGGGCGGCTGCTGCGCGGCGTCGCGACTGCGGCAATCGACGTCAGCGACGGGCTCCTGATCGACCTCGGACGCCTCTGCGACGCGAGCGCGGTCGGCGCCGAGCTCGACGCGCCGCCGCCGCTGTCCGCCGCGCTGCGCGAGACGTTCGGCGAGCCCGAAGCGCGCGCGCACGCATGGGCGGGCGGCGACGACTACGAGCTCTGCTTCACCGCGTCGCCCGCGCAGGAGACCGTGCTGCGCGCGGCGTTCGGCCGGCTCGCGCTGACGCGGATCGGCCGCATCGTGAGCTCGCCCGGCGTGCGCGTGGTCGACGCCGAAGGCCGCGACGTCACGCCGCCGCGGCGCGGCTACGAGCACTTCCGATGAGCGGGCGGCTCGCCATCCGCGTGCTGCGCGATCCGGCGCTGTTGCTCGCGAGCGGCTTCGGCGCGGGGCTCTCGCCCGTCGCACCGGGCACGGTCGGCAGCGCGGTCGCGCTGCTGCCGTATCTCGCGCTGCGCGAAGCGGCGTGGTGGTGGCTGTGGGGCGCGATCGCGCTGACGTTTGCGGTGGGCGTTCGCGCGTCCGCGCATGCGATCCGTGTGCTCGGGCGCGCCGATCCGCAGATCGTCGTGCTCGACGAATGGGTCGGACAATGGCTCGCGCTCGCGCTGATCGAGCTCGCGCTGGGCCTTCACTCCGGAGTCTTCGGTGCGCCCCCGTCGTGGCTCGTGCTCGTGACCGGATTCGTCGCGTTTCGCGCGTGCGATATCGTCAAACCCTGGCCCGCGCGTTTCGTCGACCGGACGATGCACGACGGCTTCGGCACGATGCTCGACGACGCGGTCGCCGCGCTCTGGGCGGCGGCGCTCGGCATCGCGATCCTCTACACGCTCGCGCTGTAGGAGGGGCCTCAGCCCCGACCGCTTCGTGTTGATCGAGAACCATCGCCGTCGGGGCCGAGGCCCCTCCTACAGCGGAGGCGGCGCTCTAGCGGCCGCCTCGTACGCGCGGCGATACTCGCGCTCATGACCGACGCGAATGCGTTGACGGTGCGGACCTATCGCTACGGCACGTCGCCGAGCCAGAGCGGCTCGCTGCACCTGCCGGAGACGCCCAGGCCGCCGGTCGTGTGCTTGTTCCACGGCGGGTTCTGGCGTGTGCCGCACGGTCGCGATCAACTCGAGGCCGTCGCCGCCGATCTCGCCGCGCACGGCTATGCGGTGTGGAACGTCGGCTATCGCCGCGTCGGCGAACCGGGCGGCGGCTGGCCGGGTACGCTCGATGATGCCGCGCTCGCGCTCGACCATCTCGCGTCGATCGCGATCGGCGGGATCAAGCTCGATCTCGCGCGCATCGTCGTCGCGGGCCATTCGGCGGGCGGCCAGCTGGCGTTGTGGGTTGCCGCGCGAAACCGCACGGCGCGCGTGCGACCCGCTGCGGTTGCGGCGCTCGCGGCGTTGAGCGACCTCGCGCAAGCCGACGCGCTCGGACTCGGCGGCGGGGCCGTGAGCGCGTTGCTCGGCGGATCGCGCGACGCCCAGCCCGACCGCTACGCCGACGCGTCGCCAGTCGAGCGGCTTCCGCTCGGCGTCCCGCAGCTCGTGTTGCACGGCGGTCGCGATGCGGCAGTGCCGATTGATATGTCTCGGAGCTATGCGGAGGCCGCACGCGCTGCCGGCGACGCTGTCGATTTCGTGTCGCTGGCGGAAGCCGGTCACATGGACTTCCTCGATCCCGGGAGCACAGCGTTTGCGGCATTTCGCGCCTGGCTCGATGCGGTCGCGCGTGAATAGGCCGGACATCCGAAGGATGGTCGAGCGCCTTGCGCGAGGGCTGGCGCAGGATGCGCCAGCGGATGCGGAGCAGGGATAGCGCAGCCGGCAGGCGCGACGTGGCCAGCCGGCCATCCTTCGGATGTCCGGCCTACGCCTAGCGGCGCATTGTCCTGCGTTGTCCTGCGGTTCCGTGCGATCGTATGCGACGCGGTCGCGAGCGTCCGCAGCAGTCTTTCGCGACAGAACCAGGTCAGATGATGAGTGACGGATCCGCACCCCTGCTCGTGATGTTCGGTGCGACGGGCGATCTCGCCCAGCGCATGCTGCTGCCTTCGCTGTACGGGCTCGAGCGCGACGGCCTGCTGCCGGCCGGCGCGCGGATCCTCGGCACCTCGCGCGGCGACGTCGGCGCCGACGCGTTCCGCGCGACCGTCGCGCAGTCGATCGCGGCACGCGTGCCCGCGGCCGAGCGCGCCGACGGCCACGTCCGCGCGCTGCTCGACCGGATCGACTACTGCGGTGCTGTGATCGACGACGGCGCCGCGATGGCGCGGCTCGCCGAGCGGATCCGCGCGCTGCGACGCGGCGACATCGTCTACCACCTCTCGACCGCGCCGAAGTTCTACGCACAGACCTGCGACGCGCTCGGCGCGGCCGGACTCGGCGGCGCCGGCACGCGCGTGCTGCTCGAGAAGCCGATCGGGCACGACCTCGCATCGGCGGTCGCGATCAACGACGGCGTCGCCCGCGTGTTCGACGAGAACCGCGTCTTTCGTGTCGACCACTATCTCGGCAAGGAAGGCGTGCAGAACCTCATCGCGCTGCGCTTCGGCAACGCGCTGTTCGAGCCGCTCTGGAACGCACGGCACGTCGAGCAGGTGCAGATCACGGTCGCCGAGACGGTCGGCGTCGAGGGTCGCGGCGAGTACTACGATCAGTCCGGCGCGATGCGCGACATGCTGCAGAACCACATGCTGCAGCTGGTCACGCTGGTCGCGATGGAACCACCGTCGCAGTTCGACCCGAGCGCGGTCCGCAACGAGAAGCTCAAGGTGCTGCGCTCTCTGCGGCCGATCGGTCCGAACGAGATCGCGGCGACCAGCGTCGCGGGGCAGTACACGAGCGGCGCGATCGACGGCGTCGCGGTGCCGGGCTATCGCGACGAGCTCGGGCACGCGAGCGGCACCGAGACCTTCGTCGCGCTGCGCGCGCACGTCGACAACTGGCGCTGGTCGGGCGTGCCGTTCTACCTGCGTACCGGCAAGCGCATGCCGCGCCGCTCGACCGAGATCCTGGTGCAGTTCCGCACCGTGCCGCATTCGATCTTCGGCGGCAGTGCGCGCAGCGAGCCGAACGCGCTGCTCATTCGGTTGCAGCCCGAGGAACGGATCTCGCTGACGCTGATGACGAAGACGCCCGGACTCGATCGCGAGGGGCTGAGGCTCTCGCAGGTTGCGCTCGATCTCGACCTGCACGATGCGTTCGAGAGCGTGCGAAGGCGCGCCGCATACGAGCGTCTCTATCTCGACGCGCTCGAAGGTAACGGCACGCTGTTCGTGCGCCGCGACGAGACCGAAGCGGCGTGGCAGTGGGTCGACCAGATCCTCGCCGGCTGGCGCAAGTCGGGACAGGCGCCCAAACCGTACCCCGCCGGCACCTGGGGACCTGCGAGCGCCGTCGCGTTGACCGAACGGCACGGGCACAGCTGGCGCGAGTGACACGATGACCGCCGTCGAGCACGTGCACGCCGATCTCGACGCGCTCGCCAACGCCTGCGCCGATCGCATCGCGGGGCAGGTCGAGCGTGCGCTCGCCGAGCGCGGCGAGGCGGTGCTCGTGCTCGCGGGCGGTCGCACTTCGGTTCCGACCTTCCGCCGGCTCGCGGCGATGCCGATCGACTGGCGACGCGTCGTCGCGGTGCCGAGCGACGAGCGCTGGGTCGGC
>Ga0187892_10009275_pt1 | contig 13019 bp, 14 predicted proteins | sample MA1701073metaG_FD_139345 | JGI IMG/M metagenome (GOLD analysis project Ga0187892, IMG submission 139345) | Bio-ooze microbial communities from a basaltic lava cave in the Kipuka Kanohina Cave System on the Island of Hawaii, USA - MA170107-3 metaG ...
CCTGCACACTCACGATCACGTGTGGCTGGGGGGACGACCTGTGGGACCGCGATGCGCTCGCCCGCACCATCGACGACGGCGACGACGAGGCCGCCAACGTGCTGGCCTCCATCGAGGCCGTGGGCGTCGATATGGCCGACGTGGCCGAGACCCTGGAACGGCAGGGGGTGGCGGCGTTCCAGGCGTCCTACGATCAGCTGATCAGCGCCATCGGTGAGAAGGCCGCCGCCTTGCAGCGCGGCGCGGCGTGACGGCGGAGCCCCGGTACGGGCCCTCGGTGGCCCTGGTCGTCGTCGACGTGCAGAACGACTTCGCCGACCCGTCGGGAAACCTTTTCGTGCGGGGCGGTGAGGCGGCGGTGGCAGCCGTGAACCGGGAAGTGGCGGCGGCGGTCGTGGCCGGGTCCCCGGTCGTCTACACCCAGGACTGGCACCCCCACAGCACGCCCCACTTCCAGAAGGACGGGGGGATCTGGCCCGTCCACTGTGTCGGCGACACGTGGGGGGCCGAACTGCACCCGGCGCTGGTCGTGGCCGAGGGCGCCCACATGGTGCGCAAGGGCGTGACCGGCGAGGACGGGTACTCGGCGTTCTCGGTGCGCGAACCGGTCAGCGGCGAGGAGCGAGGCACGGGCCTGGACAGGCTGCTGCGGGAGGGGGGCGTGCGCAAGGTCGTGGTGGTCGGGCTGGCGACCGACTACTGCGTGCGCGAGACGGGCCTGGACGCGGTGCGGCTCGGTTTCGACGCAGTCGTGGTCACCGACGCCGTAAGGGCCGTCGACCTGGAGCCGGGCGACGGCGAGCGGGCGCTGGACGACCTGGTCGCGGCCGGCGTCCGGCTCGTCCAAGGGTCAGTGCGGCAAACTGGCGACCAGGAGGACTGATCATGGACCGGCGGTCGTTTCTCAAACTCAGCGCGGCAAGCGCAGGCGCAGGTGTGCTCGGAGTGCGGTACCTCGGGATGTCGTGAGCGGCGCGGTTCTCGCCGCCCGTGTGATGCTGGCGGCGATTCGCTTCGTTCGCCTCGCAATGGCGGTAGCTGCGGCACAGCGGGCCAAGGGGTCATCGACGGCCTGATCATGGCTCGAACCACCCCGGCGACGTGAGGCGACGGTCCGGCCCGCGTGGCGCTGGCCGGCGTTTGCGCGCTTAGTTGGGTCTGTCCTTGTTCAGGAGCCGATCAGGAGGTAGTCATGGACGCTCCGTACCAGGCGGCACCCGATGTGCACGTGCTTCCCGTCAACCTGCCGATGCCGGGCGTCGGCTTCCTCCCGATCAACGCCTTCGTGCTGCTGTCGGAGGAGCCGGTGCTGGTCGACACCGGCATCGGGTTCGACCGAGCGGATTTCGTCGACGCCGTCTCGTCGATCGTCGACCTGGCCGCGCTGCGCTGGATCTGGCTGACCCACGACGACGCCGACCACACCGGCAGCATCCAGCAGATCATGGAGGCGGCACCCCAGGTGCGCCTCGCCACCAACGCCTTCACCGCCCTGCCGATGGCAACCTGGTGGCCCATCCCGCTCGACCGGGTCCACGCCATCCGGCCGGGGGACCGACTCCCCGTCGGCGACCGGACACTGCGGGCCGTGGCGCCGCCCCTGTTCGACAACCCGACCTCGACCGGCTTCGTCGACGAGTCGACCGGTGCGCTGTTCACGGTCGACTCGTTCGGGGGAATCATCCCTGAGCCGACCCAGGACGCCGGCGACGTCCCGCCCGACGCCCTGGCCGGCGGGATGCTGGCGTGGGCGGCGTTGGACTCGCCCTGGTCGCACCTCGTCGACCGCCAGCTGTTCGGCCAGGTGCTCGACACGGTGCGCGCCATCCAGCCCAGCCGCATCTTCTCCAACCATCTGCCGGCGGCCAATGGCGCGTCGCTCGACGGGTTCCTCGACATCGTGCGGTCGGTGCCCGACGCCGAACCGTTCGTGCCGCCCAACCAGGAGGAGTTCGGGCACCTCGTCGCCGCCATCATGGCGGCGCAAACGCCGCCCGCAGCCGCGACCTGACGCGTTTGCGGGCAAGAGGCGTCGGTGGGCGACGCCTCTTGCCAGGAGAGTGCAGATTGCACTGGTCGCGGCGACCGTTGATGGGCAAAACTTGTGGACAACGCCGGGCGGGGAGGTCCAGGCCGGGCGTGGCCGGAGATGCCAGCTGAACTGAGCAAGATCCCGGGGGTTGTGGTCAAGCGGCGCCGTGCCTGGCCGGCGCGCCCCCGGGTCCTCCCGCGGCCTCCCAGGAGAACCGGGGTGCGTCGCACCCGGGAGGTGCCGTGGGGCTCGGTCGCCATCGCCGCCGGCTCGGTCGCGGTCGGGTTCTACCTCCTGAACGGGTTCTGGTCGGCTACCCGCGTCGACGTCGACGCCAGCGGCATCACCCACCGGGCGACCCTCACGTCCCAGGCCCTGGCCGACCGGACCGTCAAGTTGGTGATCGAACCTGCCAGCCGCTCCGCTCGGGCGGTGCTGCGCCTCGACGGCCGTTCTCTGGACGACGGCGCCGTCCTCCAGGACAGTGGGACGCTGACCTGGCAGCCGGGACGGCTGCCCGAGGGCGACCATCTCCTCACCCTGTCGGTGCCCAGGCCCGTCCCGGCCGAGGCCGCGTTCCGGTGGCGGTTCACCGTCGACGACACGCCGCCCGCCCTCGAGGCGCCGTCGCCCGTCGCTCCCGTGGGCATGTGCGAGCCCGTTTCGATCGCAGGACGGGTCGAAAAGGGGGCGTCGCTGACCGTCGACGGCCGCCCGGTCAAGCACCGCGGCGACTTCAACATCGGCTACGCGCAGCCACCGGTGGCGCCCTTGCACCTCGTCGCCACCGACGCCGCGGGCAATTCGACATCTGCCGAAGTCGTCGTCCCGGCGCGGTATCCCGGCGGGCAGGGAATCCACGTCACGGCGGCCGCTTGGGGCTACGAGCCCCTTCGCCGACAGGTGCTGGCCCTCGTCGACGCCGGCCTGGTTTCGGTGGTCGAGCTCGACCTGAAGGACGAGGACGGCGTGATCGGCTACGACTCGAAGGTCCCGCTCGCCACGCAGGTCGGTGCGGTCAGGCCGGAGTACCGCCTCGACGAGACGGTGGCTGACCTCAAGCGTCGTGGCGTGCGCGTCATCGGCCGCGTGGTGGCGTTCAGGGATCCCCGCGTCGCCAACTGGGCATGGGCGAACGACCGGCGGGACTGGGTCGTCCAGACGGCTCGGGGTGCCATGTTCCCCGGCGGCTTCACCAACCACGCCCATCCGGAGGTTCGCCGCTACAACGTCGACATCGCCGTCGAGGCGGCCACGGCAGGCGTTGACGACATCATGTGGGACTACGTCCGCCGGCCCGAGGGGGATCCGGCCGAGATGGTGATCCCTGGCCTACGGACGATCTCGGCCGACTCCATCGTCGAGTTCCTCGCCGCCTCCCGGGTCGCGCTCCGCGAACACTGCGCGTTCCAGGGCGCCGCCGTCTTCGGCATTGCCGCAGACCGTCCCCACACCATCGGCCAGGACGTTCCCCGGATGGCGAGGCACGTGGACTATCTGGCCCCCATGCTCTACCCGTCGCACTGGGTCCCCGGCGAGTACGGCGTCCAGAACCCCGTGCTGCAGCCCTTCGACATCACGGCCGCGGCGCTGGCTGACTTCCAGGCGAAGGTCGCCGGCACCGGCACCGTCCTCATCCCGTGGTTGCAGGACTTCAGCCTCGGCACGGCCTACGGCCGCCGCGAGGTGCGGGCTCAGATCGATGCGGCCGCCTCACTCGGCGTCTCCGACTGGCTGCTGTGGAACGCCGAAGTCCGCTACACGCAGGACGTCTTCGAGGCTTCCCTGGTCCGCCCGAGACCCTGACGGGGAACGAGGCGTGCCCTCAGCTCAGGATGCCGCCACGGGCTGGCGCGCCGTCCTGCCGACCGAGGCGACCGCCGGCATGCCCCGCGCTGCGCACGGCACCGCTGCTCCCGCTCTGTGGCATACCGCCGTCGAGGCGGCGTCGGCGACGAGCACGTCGCGATCGAGGGCCTCCTCTTTCGCGGGCCCACGCCACCTCCGGCGTGGCGGGATCACGCCGCCCTGGGGTCAGGAAGCCTGGCGGCGGCGTTCGGCTTGTCGGCGCCGGCGGATGGAGCGGCGCTCCGACGTGTTCGCGCCTCCCCAGATCCCGTAGGGCTGGTTGGTGGCGATCGCGAACTCCAGGCAGGCCACCCGCACCGGGCACTGGGCGCACACGGCCTTGGCCTCCTCGGCCTGCCCCACCGCCTGGTCGTCGAGCTCGCCGGCCGGGAAGAACAGCTCGGTCGGCAAGGCGCGGCACGCGGCGCGGCAGAACCAGGCTTCCTTCTGCCGGGGGGCGACCGGGGCGGAGGCGGTTTGTACCTGGGTCACGATGAGAGAGAGCGGCTGCGGAGCCGCCGGGCGGTTGCCTACCCCGCCCGGCCGACTCTCAAAACGTGCCCGGCGGAAAATTCCCCGAGACAGGTGCTCAGCTCAGGCCGCGACCTGGCGGGCTGCCTCACGGCGGCGCCGGCGGAGGCGGCGCCGCTCCGTTTCGTCCAGCCCGCCCCAGACCCCGTCGTCCTGGCGGGTGATCAAGGCGAACTCCAGGCACAGCTCCCGCACCGGGCAGGTGGCGCACACGGCCTTGGCCGGCCCTGCGTCCTCATCCGATGCAGGGAAGAACAGGCTCGTCTCCAGGTCGCGACACGCCGCCTCCTGCCGCCACGCGGTGTCGGTTCGAGGGTTGGTCAGTGTCATGGCACTGGTTCAACACCGGGCGGCCCAGCCGCATTTCCGACCCCGATCAGCCCTCGCCCAGCTCCCGCAGGGCGGTGGCCAGGGCAGCCTGTACGCGGCGGGCCTCGGCCGGCGTCAGGTGGGCGACCAGCCCCATACCGCGGCGGCCGTCCTCCTCCACCGTCAACTCCACCCGGACGTCGTCGCATTCCTCGCAGTCGTCGGTGATGGCGACGGCCCAGGACACGCGGGGCCACTCCCCGCCCTCGGGGTGGGCGTCGAACCCGAAGTCGACCGACTTCTTCACGCCGCGGGCGCCCCGAGCAGGCGTCGCAGCAGGGCGGCGAACTCGGGCGGGCCGCCGGTGGCCGGAAAGATCGTCACCCGGCCGTCGGCGGCCAGGCCGGGCAGGTCGGGCAGGTCTGGATCCGGGCAGCCGTCGGGGTCCTCGGCGGCGTCGGCCAGGACGTTGGCCAACCGGCCCGAGCCGCCCACGACGACCAGTGGCACTCCCGCCGCAACCTGGGCGAGCACCTCACCCCGGGCGATGGGCCCGCCCCCGAACAGCACCGCCACCGTCGGCCCCCGCTCCGCCAGCGCCTTGGACAGCTCGACCAAGGCGGGCGTCTCGTCGCCCCACTCCTCGCCCTCGACCAGCACGAAGTGCGAATGGTGGGACTCGAGGGGGGCGAGGGCCAGTGGGTCGTCGCCCTCGTCGTCGCGTCCCGGCCACGTGACCAGCGAGGCGGGGGCGACGCCGACGACCGGGGCGCCGTGGCCGTCCAGGGCCGTTCCCACCAGGGCGAAGATGCCGGCGTCGGTGCCGCCGGAGACGACCATCAGGCTTCCTTCCGACACCACCGTGGACAGTCCCCTGGCGATCACCGCCTCGATGCGCCGCCGGACCTCGGGCGCCATCGCGGCGGTGCTGCCGATCACCACGACCGACCCCTTGGGGACGGGCAGCTGGAGGGCGTCGAACAGCTCGCCGCCGGTGGCGTCCTTCGCGGCCCGGACGGCGACAGCCGCCATCCCGCCCCCGAACGTGATGGGCTCCACCGACCCATCTTGGCAGGCTCGGCGCGCCGGCTCCCCGGGCGTGGGTGTGTCCGCAGGGCGGCGGCGATCCCCGCGAGATAGGTCCCCAACTCGTCGGTCGTCACGAGGGGGTCGCTCACAAGGTCGACGCCGATCCGACGGGTGGAAGTCCACGGATTCCGAGCGGCGCCTGGGCGGTCCCGCTCGGCCCTGCTGGCCACCGGGAGCGTAGGTGGGCTCGACGTGAGCATCGGGCGTGCTTCGCCCTGCTCCTGGTCCTCCACCGGACCGGGAACGAGCTGCTGGCGTCGCTTGCGTCCAGCATCGGGTTCATCGCCTTGACGCTGGCGTCGAGCCGCGGATGCGCTCGGTGACGCCCGGGCTGCCGACGACCCCACGCCCCGAGCAGGTCGACGCCTGGATCGAGCCGGCCGAGCTCGTGCAGGAGCCGGGCTTGCGGGCCAGGGTGCGGCAGATGGCCGGGTCCCACCCCGAGGCGCGGGCCGTAACCGCTACCCGGGCGACTCCTGATCATCGCTTCAGCCGCTTCGGGCTGGGCGGCCGACTACCCGTGACCTGCAGGTTGCGTCGGCGGCCGAGCCGTCGGCCGCCGAATGAGGGTTTGATCAGGAGTCACCCGGGCGGCTCCTGCAGGAACACGGGGTTGCCGATCGTCGTGCGGCTGCGCCGGTCGAACGTCTCGACCCGGTACCACGTGCCCAGCGGGCCCTCGCCGCCGTGGCGCCGAACCGGGAACGTGTGGTCGAAGACATCGCCGGTCACGGGCACCGTGAACAGCTCGTCGCCGTTGCGGAGCAGGCGCAGCGTCTGCCCATCGCCGTCGCGCACCGTGACCCGCAGCTCGGCGGCCGCGGCGTCGGTTCCCGGCCCGGCCAGGTGGAGCACCGAGCCGAACGTCCCCGCCTCCTGGCCGGCGGCCACCGCCTCCAGCTCCAAGCCAGGGCTGGCAGCGACGCCCCGGGCCCGCACGTAGGCCCGTCCCGCCCTGATGGCCTCGATGACGGCCGGGCGGGAGAGCTCCGACGCGTACACGGCGGTGGCACACGTGCCGAGCTTCGGTCCCTTCTTGTCGTCCGAGCCGGACACCGCGCAGATCTTGAAGCCGCGGTTCAGCAGGCTCTCCCACAGGTCGATGGCCGCCGAGGAGAAGGGGTTGCCGACCTGCACGCCCACGTCGGGCAGCTCGTACTCGCTCGGCGTCACCACCGCCTCGCCGGTCAGCACCTCGATGGTGTCGACGTGGTTCCAGTCGATGTCGTCGGCCAGCTCGAACTCGCAGCCTCGGCACAGGTTGCGGAACAGGGGGCCGGGGAACGTGGTCGGGTGGTTGACCTGGAACAGGGCGCCGGCCGCCTTCACCGCCTTCTGGATGTCGCCGATGGTCACGTCCTCGAACCCGTGGCGGAACTCGATGAAGCCGGGCGTCTCCCCCAGCGACTGGACATGGCCGAAGTAGGTGACGATCTCCCGGCCCGGCCAGATGACGAGGTCGGGGTTGTCCCGCTGCACCTGCCCGTACTGCTCCCAGTGGTGGCCGACCACGTACTCGGTGACGGGCAGGAAGTCGAGGCCGGCGGCACGGGCGAAGGCCACGAACTCGGCCGGCGTCGGGCCCTTCGGGTTCGAGTGCCAGCTGTGCATGTGGAAGTCGCCGTGGTACCAGCCGGCCTCGGGCCGGGCCACGTGGGTGGGGTCGACGGCGCCGGTGACGGGGGGCTCGCGCACCGTGGCGGGGGCGGGCACGGCCCGGCGCCTGGCCCGGATCGTGACCTCCCACTCCGCGCCGGTGGGGCTGACGGCGGCGATGCCCAGGTCGACGTGCCAGGTGCCGGGGTTGATGGGGCCGGGACGGTAGGCCCGCTGGGCGGAGTCGGCCTGGAGGAACACCTGCTTGTGGCGGCTGCCCGACCAGCCTCGAAACCCGTCCGCCGACCGGTAGCCGTGCTCGTCCCACAGGCCGAGGTCGAAGATGGTCTGGGTCAGCAGGTTGTCGGGGACCGACGGCGGCAGGGCGTCCCAGTCGTACTCGACTTCGAGCCGGCCCGTGCCGGGCCGCACCTCGAAGGGCAGCATCACGTACTGCTTCTCGTCGCCCGGGAAGGCGGTGCCCTTGATCACCACGGGGTCGCCGTCGGGCTCGGCAACGGGCGGCGCGCCGCCCGTCCGCCGGCGCCGTAACGCCACGAGCGTCGCCGCCGCCCAGTCGCCGACGGCGGCCACGACCGACAGCGTCCACCGCACCGGGCCGGGGATCCGGTTCTCCCGGTAGGCCCGGGCCGGTGCCTGGGCCCGCTTGCGGGCCGCCGCCTCACGCACCGCTTCGGCGACGCGGGACGGCCGTTCAGGGCGCGCTGGAACCAAGGGCGGCAGGTTACCTGCGGCCCTCGGCGGGAAGGCTTGAAGAGGGAGCCCGATCCACTCGAGGAGGTGCCCCATGCCAGGCAAAGACGAGCTTCCGTCGACATTGCAGCGCAGTCCGGGCAAGGCCCAACGGACGTGGAGCAAGGCTCATGACAGCGCCGCCGAGTCCTACGGGGAGGGCGAGCGCGCCCACCGCACGGCGTTCTCAGCCTTGAAGCACTCCTTCGAAAAGGTGGGGGACCGCTGGGAGCCCAAGGACGAGAAGGGCCCGTCGGACCCGCAGGCGGCCAGGAGCGACCCAGGCAAGAGAGACCACCCGTCGAGGACCTACGGCGGCGTGGACGTGAACGGGAACTCCCGCGACGAGCTGTACCAGCGGGCGCGCCAACTCGGCGTGAAAGGGGCATCCCGCATGAAAAAGGCAGAGCTGGCGGAGGCGATCGCCAAGAACCAGTAGGCACCCGAGAGGAACAACACCGATGCCGACGAACACGTTGAACAGGGCGACCCGGGCGGGCTCGGGCGTGGCCAGCGAGGCCACCGACCAGGCTCGCGATGTCGCATCCAGCGCCGCCCAGCGAGGTGGCGACCTGGCGCAGACCGCAAGAGAGGAGACCCGGGAGCTTGCCCAGGACGTCCGTGAGCGGACGGGCGAGGTCGCGGGGGAACTCGCCGATCAGGGTCGCCATGTGGCCGAGGAGACCCGTGAGCAGATTGAGGCCAAGGCGGCCGCCGGCACCCAGCAGCTGGCTCGAGCCTTCCGCGATCTCGGGCAGCAGACCCAGGCCCTGGCCGAGGGCCGGCCTGAGGACGCCCCCGGCCTCATCGACTACGTCGCCCGGGCCGCCGACGGCTTCTACGGCGCCGCCGACCGGCTGTCGAACCTGTCGGGCGAGATCGACCAGGAGGGCATGGGCAGCGTGCTCGATGACCTGCAGACGTTTGCCAGGCGCCGTCCGGGGGCGTTCCTGCTGGGCGCCGCCGCCGTCGGTTTCGGCATCGGCCGGGTGGTCAAGGCCGAGAAGCAGCGCCGGTCCGAGGATGACGAGGTCTACGGCCAAGGCAACGGCGCAACCTCTACTCGCCCCCGCGCCACCGCCGCGACCGGCCTTCGCCGTCCCCAGCCCGCCATCGGCTCCCGGGCGGTTCGCTGATGTCCGCCCCGACGTGGCCCCCCGGCTCGGGCACCGACGGTTACCCGACTCAGAACGAGCGGCCGCTGGGCGAGCTGTTCTCCGACATGACGCGCTCGGTGCAGACGCTGGTGCGGGGCGAGGTCGAGATGGCCAAGACGGAGCTGAGCGAGCAGGTGTCCCGGGCCGGCAAGGCCGGGGCCATGCTGGCCGCCGCCGGCGTCGTCGGGTTCGTGGCCCTGCTGCTGTTGGCCTTTGCGGCCGCGTGGGGCCTCTCGGAAGCCGTCCCCGAGGGGGTCGCCTTCCTCGCCATCGGCCTGCTCTTCGTCGTCACTGCCGCCCTTCTGGCCGTCGTCGGCAAGAAGCGGCTCCAGACCGTCAAGCCCGTCCCCGAACAGACCGTGCAGACGCTGCGCCAAGACTTCGACGTCGCCAGGACGTCGTACGCGCGCGGCGCCCAGAACTGACCTACAGGAGGAATTGAGGTGGCGACCATCACCGACGATGTCCGGCGCGACATCGAACGGGCCCGGAACGACCTGAGCCAGACGCTGGAGGCCATCGGCGACCGCGTGGCACCGAAGAAGGTGGTGGCCCGGGCCAAGGACAACGTCCACGACAAGGTCGAGGACGTGAAGGAGAAGGTGAGCCCGACCCGCCTCGCCCGGCGCCCGGTCGAGGCCGTCAAGCGAGGAGTGCATTCGATCATGGGCAGCGAGAGCAACGGCAACGGCGTCACCGTGAGCGCCACGGCCAGGCGCCAGACTTCCGCACTGCGCAGCGCCGCCTCGCGAGCGGGCGACGCCGCCGGCTCGGTGACCGGGTCGGTGGCTGGGACGGTGCGCGACGCGCCGGGAGCAGCGCGGGAGAAGGCCGAGGGCAACCCCCTGGCGGCGGGCGTGCTTGCTGTCGCGGCCGGGTTCTTCGCGGCATCGCTGCTGCGACCGACCCGCCGCGAGCAGCAGGTGGTGAACCAGGCCAAGGAGCGGCTGGAGCCGTTCAAGCAGGAGGCAATCGCCGCCGGCCGCCAGATGGCGGACGAGGTGCAGCGGACGGCACGCGAGGGCTTCGACGTCGTGAAGCAGCGGGCCCAGTCGGCGGCCGAGGACGTCGAGGAGGAGGCCGCCACCACGGCCCGCCAGTTGAAGTCGCAGGCACGCGATGACGCCCAGGAGGTCCAGGAGAAGGCCAGGACGTCGGCCCGGCAGGTCAAGGGCCAGGCCCGCCAAATCGCGTCCGAGGCAAAGGACGAGGTCAAAGACAAGGCGTCCTCGTCGTCTTCGTCGCCGGCCCGCACCGTCGGCCCCGCACCGTCGTCGATAAAGCGACGCACGGCACCGGCCGCAACGAGCGCGGCCCGGCGCCCCGGCGCCTCGCCGACCAGGTCCCGGTCGGCCGGCACCCGGCCCCGTACCACAGCTTCGACGGCGCGCACCGCTCAGGCCCGCCCTGCCGCAGCCGTCCGCACCGCTCGCGGCACCGATCCCGCCGTGGGCGGCCGTCCCGACACGCCGCCCGTGCGGCGCCCGTCGACCGCCCGCCGCCGGGTCTCGTAGGTACCGGAGCCAGCATGAACGAGCTCGGTTACTCGCTCTCGAGTGAGGAGCACCGCCCCGCCGACCTGATCTCCTACGCGCGGCGCGCCGAGGAGACCGGCTTCGGCTTCGCCGTGATCTCCGACCACTTCCACCCATGGATCGACCGCCAGGGCCACAGCCCATTCGTGTGGGCGGTGCTGGGCGGCATCGCCCAGGCCACCGAGCGGATCGAGATCGGCACGGGCGTGACCTGCCCCACGATCCGGATCCACCCGGCGATCATCGCCCAGGCGGCAGCCACCGTCGCCGACCTCCTGCCCGGTCGGTTCTTCCTGGGCGTCGGCTCAGGGGAGAACCTGAACGAGCACGTCGTCGGCGCCCGCTGGCCGTCGGTCGACGTCCGTTTGGAGATGCTGCAGGAGGCGGTGGAGCTCATCCGGACCCTGTGGAAGGGTGAGCTGACCAACCACCACGGCACCCACTACACGGTCGAGAACGCCCGCATCTACACGCTGCCCGACAGCCCGCCTCCGATCCACATCGCCGGTTCGGGAGCCAAATCGGCCGACCTGGCCGGCAGGGCGGGCGACGGGTACATCGGCACCACGCCCGACTCCGAGACGATCGCCGCCTTCAACACCGCCGGCGGCAAAGGCAAGCCCCGCTACGGGCAGCTGACCGTGTGCTGGGCGGAGGACGAGGAGGCGGCCCGCAAGACCGCCCTCGAGTGGTGGCCCAACCTGGCCATCCCCGGCCAGTTGGCCCAGGAGCTGCCCCTGCCCTCCCACTTCGAGCAGGCGGCCAAGCTGGTTCGGGAGGACGACATGTCGATGATCCCCCTCGGCGCCGATCCCGAACGGCACCTGTCCGCCATCCGGGAGTACTTCGACGCCGGTTACGACCACGTCTATGTCCACCAGATCGGCCCCGACCAGGCGGGATTCTTCGACTTCTACGAGCGGAAGGTCATGCCCAAGCTGGGGTGAGCGTCGCCGAGTGCCCGCCCGCATCCTGAAGCCGCGAACCCGGGGCGCCTGCGTAGGGGAGGGCGCCCCGGGTTTGCGTGTTCCCCCACTTCCGAGGGGATCTTGCTGGAGCCGGCGCCCGGCTCGTCAGAACGGAAGGAAGCTGCCGATGCTCCCGAGGCCGGGGATCGACGGGAGCGAGCCGAAGGGCACGCAGGCGGCCAGGTTCAGGCTGTTCAGGGACGGCAGGGTGCCGCCACCGAGGCCGGGGATCCCGCCGGTGGCGACGCCGGGCAGGTTGCCGGCCATCGACAGCAGCGAGTTCAGGCAGGTGTCCAGGTTGAACGGCACGCAGCCGTTCAGGTTGATCTGGCCCGTGAACGGGATGTTGAAGCCGAAGCCTCCGAAGAAGCGGCTGCCCCCGCCCGTGCCACCCGTCCCCGTGCTGGCGGAGCCGGAGCCACCGAAGCCGAGGCCGGACCCGGGCAGGAAGTTGTTGATCATCCCCATCACCGACGACATGCAGGCGGTGACGTCCACCGGCACGCACGAGTTGATGTTGAGGCTCTGGATGTTGGGGACGGTGCCCGGCGTCAGGCCCGTGAGCATGCCGAGGATCGAGTTCACGCATGTGCTGACGCCCGAGGGGATGGGCGCGCCCGACGTGGCGATAAGGCTCTTCACGCAGTTCACGACCTGCGGGGAGATCGAGCTGAGGGCGGCGCGGGGCTGGCCCGTGTTGACGTTGATGATGTCCTTGATGCACTGCGGGATGGGCACCGAGCCCACGCCCGGCAGGCTGCCGACGCCGGGGAGCGAGCCGACGCCGGGGATGCCCACGTTCGGAAGCGACGGCGTGGTCGCGGCCGCGCCCGCCTTGGCGTTGGCGCCTGCGCCCGCCGAGTTGCTGTTTCGGCTCGCCGCCGTCGTGTTGGTGGTGGCGCTGGCGTTCCCGCCGGATGTAGGGGCCGCCCTTGTGGGGCGGCCCGTGTCGAGCGTAGGGGCCGCCCTTGTGGCGGCCTGATGATGTAGGGGCCGCCCTTGTGGCGGCCCGTCATTCGTCTAGGGTTAACATCCCCGGCTGCCACGCCGGGTTCTCCCGGTCCATATCCCAGGCCTGTGGGTTGTGGCGGATGTACTCGCGGATCTTGTCCAGGCCCTCACGAGCGCGCACCACGTGCTCGTGGTAGCTGCGCTGCCAGAGACGGCCCGGGAAGGCCGGGTACCGGTGCGCGTGAACGCC
>Ga0187892_10009276_pt1 | contig 13018 bp, 8 predicted proteins | sample MA1701073metaG_FD_139345 | JGI IMG/M metagenome (GOLD analysis project Ga0187892, IMG submission 139345) | Bio-ooze microbial communities from a basaltic lava cave in the Kipuka Kanohina Cave System on the Island of Hawaii, USA - MA170107-3 metaG ...
TGCGGCATCATCCCCAAGTCGCACGGAGAGAGAATTCTTGAAGCGCTGAAGCAGATTACCAGCCACGAGAAGCAACTGCTTTCCTACCGGTATCACGGGGTTGAAGAAGACCTGTTCTTTCACGTCGAGCGACGCTTGGAAGCCCTCTGTGGGAGCGAAGTTGCCGGGCATTTGAGCGTTGCTCGTAGCCGCAATGACATCGACATCACGCTTTATCGAATGGTTTTGCGCAAGGAGTTGCTCCAGGCCTCCCGCCAGGTCACTTCGCTTCAGAGCCTGTTGCTGGAATTGTCCGGCCGGCACATCGACACTCTTTTCCCCGTCGTTACCCACACGCAGCTCGCGCAACCAACGACTCTCGCGCACTATCTCATGGCTGCCGTGGAGTTTTTGCAGCGCGATCTCGGCCGCCTCGGTAGTGCCTACCAGACGGTGAATCAAAGTCCCTTGGGTGCCTGCGTTGCCACGACGACCGGTTTCCCTATTGACCGCAAGCTGCTGTCCGAACTGCTCGGATTTTCTTCAGTGCTGGAGAATGCGTATGGGTGCATTGCCAGCGTGGACTACCTCATCGAAAGTGTTGGTGCCGTCTCGACCCTCATGATCAATTTGGGACGGTTTATCCAGGACCTGCTCGACTGGAGTTCACAGGACTCACAATTGATTTATCTGGCAGATGGATTTGTTCAGTGCAGCAGCATCATGCCGCAGAAACGGAACCCCGTGGCGCTGGAACATCTGCGCGTGTTGGCGAGCTGTGCGCTTGGGCAGTGTCAGGCCGTGGCCTTGGGTTTGCACAATACACCGTTTGGCGACATCGTCGATGCCGAAGATGACATTCAACCCGTTGTGAGCAACGCCTTCGACTACGCCTCGAGGGTTTTGGAGTTGCTCACCCAGGTGCTGGCGTCGATGACCGTCGACCGGGAACGCGCCCTCACGCGTTGCCAGAGCAGCGGCATTACATTGACTGAGCTTGCCGACTCGCTTGTAAGAGAACACCGACTGCCATTCCGCACGGCCCATGGCATCGTGAGCCGGGTGGCCAGTGGCCTGCGGCAGCGGCCCTCGCGCCGGAAAGGCGAACCGTGGGCCGAAGCAGTTTGTGACTTGACGGCCCGCTACAGCCGCGAGGTCACGGGCGACGAGATCTGCATCCCGTCGCGCCAGATGTCTCGTATACTCGACCCGGCACGGTTCGTCGCGGCTCGCAAGGTTCTGGGTGGCCCAGCGCCAGAGACCGTCCGGCGGAGCATTCGCCAGCATCTCAGGTGGAATGCTGACCAACGCCGCCGGCTGGACCAGCACGAATCATCTTTGCGACGTTACTCACACAACCTTGCCAAGCTCAAAGGCTAGTCAGCACAACGAACCCATGCCCCATCAAATTCCGTTCATGACGTTGCGCCCATTTCGGCGCCTGAACCGGCACTGGCCCGTTTTCTTGTTTGCCTTCTGCCTCATACAACAGCCGCGTTGTCGCGGAAGCGATGCCGGCAAGGCCCCTCTGGTCGTTTACTCCACGCATGGCAAAGAGCTGCTGTCGGAGTTTGAGGCGGGCTTCGAAAGAGATCATCCGAACGTGGACGTACGATGGCTGGACATGGGAAGCCAGGATGTGTTGGATCGGGTGCGCTCGGAAAGGGAGAATCCGCAGGCCGATGTCTGGTGGGGGGCTCCCTCCATGCTGTTTCAACAGGCGGAGAAGGAGGGGCTCTTGCAGCAATACCGCCCCAGTTGGGCCGGTGAGGTTAGTGAGGAAGCACGAAGCGCAGGTGACTTCTGGTATGGAACCTATGAGACTCCTGAAGTCATTGCCTACAACAGTGCTGCGCTAAAGCCGGAGGAGGCCCCGCAGGACTGGGACGACTTGCTGGATCCAAAATGGCAGAACAAAATCATTCTGCGTGATCCTCTGGCCTCGGGAACCATGCGCACGATTTTTTGCGCCATGATCCTGCGCAATTATCAAACGACGGGCTCGCCTGAGGCTGGCTTCCAGTGGCTAAAGAAGCTCGATGCGAACACCAAAGACTACGTGGCCAATCTCACGCTGCTCAGCCAGAAACTGGCACGCCAGGAAGGACTGGTCACCGTTTGGAACATGCCCGACATCGAACTGCAGCGTGCGCATTACAACTATCCGCTGGCTTACGTCATTCCGAAGAGCGGCACTCCCGTAGTTACTGATGGCATCGCATCGTTGAGTCAGGCAAAGCATGCGGACAGGGCCAAACAGTTTTACGAGTATGTTACCTCAAAGGAAAGCATTGTCCTCGCCGCTAAGAAGTTCTATCGCATTCCGTGCCGCAAGGACATCCCGAACCAGGAGTTGCCCGAGTGGATTCGCCAGACGCCGATCCGGACCATGCCGATTGACTGGAAGGTCCTGGAAGAGAAGTCCAATGAGTGGATGAAGCACTGGGACAGCCAGATTCGGAACAAGGGAAGCTTGCAATCTGGTGTCGTGGTTAGCCGGTAGGATGCGTTGTGCTTGTCAAGCAACGCATCACCAAGTGAAAGGCCTCGGGGCTCTGTCCGCTTCGTCCTCTAACGGATCAATCTGGCAGGACGCGATCGCGTTCGCTTTGGAATTGGAGAGTCATTCAAGAACTCCGGCTGCAGTGAGTTGGCCTACGACCTTGGTAAAGCCGTTCTTGCGGGCAATGCGAAGCGCTGTTTCCCCGCTGCTTGATTTTGCGGTAACGTCGGCTTTGGCATCCAAGAGACATTGAACAATCCTGATTTGTCCAGTTTGAGCTGCACACATTAAGGCTGTCATGCCGTGTTGGCTTGCCTGGTTTAAAGCCGCACCGTGACGAAGCAGTAGCCGTACCACCTCCAGATGACCTTTCGCTGCTGCCGACCGCAAAGCGTTCCAGTTGTGTCCGTTCTCAAGGCCTGGATCGGCGCCTTTACCCAGCAGTGCTTCTGCAACAGCGACATGCCCTTGTGAAGCAGCCTTGATCAGCGGTGTTGAACCATTGTGGTCCCTCGCATTTACCTCGGCGTTGCCGGCCAAGAGCGCTTCAACGGTCTTTGCATCACCGCAGTCAGCGGCAAGTATGAGAGGGGTGAGGCCGTCACGTTTGGACGCATCGTCCACGGGAGCACCGCTGTCCAGCAATGCTTTGACAATCCCGGCATGACCCAGGAAAGCGGCCCGTCTCAGCGCACTCCATTCGTATAGGTTTTCATCAAGCACATTGGAACCGCGTTCCAGCAGAACCCTCACCGCATCGTCTCGACCCAGAGACACCGCGTGGAGCAACGCGGACATGTGATCGCTATCCCTGGCGCGCAGGTCGGCGCCCGCGTCCAGCAATGCGATCAGCACTGGGGTATGTCCCCGCTGGGCTGCTGCCATGAGGGCGGATTGTTCCATCTTGTTCCTGGGGTTTACGTCGGCACCGGCTGACACCAGCACCTGAGCACAGTCAGCGTGTCCGCTATAAGCCGCACTCATTAGTGCCGTCATGCCATGCCGATTTTTCAAGCTCGAGGTGGCTCCGGCGGCGAGCAGCTGCTCGAGAACTTTCGAATGCCCCTCATCAGCCGCATGCATCAGTGCCGTCCAGCCCCGCTTGTCCTGTGCATTCACTTCCACGCGCTGGCCCACGAGGATTTCAACAACTTCTGCGTGTCCTTTCTCTGCAGCCTGCATCAGTGCGGTTTCACCGACGAGATTTCTGGCGTCAACATTTGTGCCTCTGGCAAGCAGGGCCTGAATTACGTCAGTGTTCCCTTGTCGTGCTGCTTGCAGCAGATCGTGAGTGAGGTCAGCACCGCCAACGGTCAAAGACCCACGCTAAAAGATCAGCACTATGATCGCGCAAACGTGTCGCATGGCTTTCCCAACGAGGGTTTCCTGCAATGCTATACTCACTGCTTCGAAGTCCCAAGAGGGAGCTGCAGAAGAGAACTCCCTCGACCTTTCAGGGAACATCAACCATCGGCCTGGAGAAACTTCGGCATGCCGCATCTCGAACTGAAAAATCTCACTCAACAGTTCGGCAGCCAGACAGCACTTGACGATTTGACTCTCTCCATCGAGAAGGGTGAGCTGATCAGCCTGCTGGGTCCGAGCGGCTGTGGCAAGACCACGACGATTCGGTTAATCGCCGGGTTCCTGGAACCGTCGCAAGGAAGCGTTTGGATTAGCGGGCGCGATGTCACACCGTTACCGCCTGAACAGCGCAACATTGGGATGGTGTTTCAGTCCTACGCCTTGTTCCCTCATCTCAACGTGTTTGAGAACGTGGCCTTCGGATTGAGGGCTGCCCGAACGCCTCGCCAACAGATCGAAAGCCGCGTCCGAAAAGCTTTGGAGCTGGTGAATCTGCCGAACTTTGAGAAGCGGCCTGTCTTTGAGCTGAGCGGCGGCGAACAGCAACGGGTTGCCATCGCGCGGGCGGTTGTTATTGAACCCCAGATCCTGCTGCTCGACGAACCTTTGAGCAACCTCGACGCCAGCCTGCGAGAGCGGACGCGCAAGCAACTTCGGGAGTTGATCACCTCGTTGGGAATCACGACCCTGTTCGTTACTCACGACCAGGAGGAAGCGTTTGCTCTTTCCGACCGCATTGTTCTGCTTTCCAAAGGCCAGTGCCAGCAGATCGGAACTGCGCAGGAGCTTTACGATCATCCGGCGAATGAATTTGTCGCAGGTTTCATCGGCAGGTCGAACATTTTTTCGCTGCCGTTAAAGGCAGTGGGTGAAGACTGCTTGAGTTTTGTCTGGCCGTCCGGGAGGGAGCTACGTCTGCGTAAGCCGGTGAATCCGGTGATTCCTCAACTCAAGGTCGGGCAGAGTTACAAGTTGCTTCTGCGGCCTGAAAAGATTGAATTTGAGAAACGAGAAGGTCAGATTCATCTCTTTTCGTCAGAGCTTTTGAGTTGTCGCTTCGGGGGAGCTTGGTCAGAATGGGAGGCCGAGGGTGAGAGAATTCGCATGACGATCATCCGTCCAACCACGCCTCAAGATGCCCAGCGGGCAGTTGGAATGACCTTGGATCTGTGGGTTCATTTGGAGGATGTTCAAATATTGGGAGCGTGAGAGCGTGTCTGAAACCCGCTGGGCCCGTAGTGGACCGGGGACCCATTCGCGGTGTGCGTCGGCTCGTCATTCCCGCGATGGCGGGAATCCAGCCTGGATTCCGGCTCGCGCTGCGCTTGGCCGGACTGACGACGGTTCCTGCCGACCGTCAGCCCGCCCCCAGTTAGGTTTTAAGACACGCTCTAAGTCGTTTCTTTGCGAGGCTCCTTGGCCTTCCCTCGTAGAGGCAGAACCGCACATTTGTCATCATCCCGTTAACCCTCTGTGAGACGCCCTTTCATTTTTGTTTTCCATTTGCTAACTCTCGCGATTCTTTTGTGGCTGGTTCTCTATCCTAATTCCTACATCCTGATTCAAAGCCTCCTCCAGGCGGGACATCTAACCCTTGCCCACTATCGCGAATTCTTCACCAACCCTTCTGAGAGGGAAGCTCTCTGGAACAGCCTTTGGATCTCGGGGTGGAGTGTCGTGCTGTCTGGCCTGCTCGGAGTGCCGTTAGCTTTCCTGTTTCACCGCTTTGATTTCCCGGGACGAAGGATTTTTGCAGCCCTGGCCTCGCTGCCAGTGCTCTTGCCGCCTCTGGTTGGAGTGATCTCGTTTTTGTTTCTGTACGGCGAAAGCGGCATTCTTTCACGCAGCTTGCAGCATTGGCTGGGTTGGCGCGAACCGTTGTTCTCTTTTCGCGGAGTTGGCGCGATTCTGTTTGTGCATGCCTACACGATGTACGTTTACTTCTATATGTTTGTTTCGGCAGGCCTGAAGCGGCTGGATTTTACCCTGATCGAAGCCGCGCGCTCTCTGGCAGCATCCCGCTCCAGAATTTTCTTTCTGATCACCCTGCGTCAACTCACGCCTTCTCTGGTTGGGGCCGCCTTGCTGACGTTTATGACGTCGATGGCCAGCTTTAGCGCGCCTTACATCTTTGGTGGCGGAGTTCGGGTGCTGGCACTTCAAATCTATAACTCGAAGCTCAATGGCGACCTGGAGATTGCCATGGTAGAGACTGTGATCTTGACATTGACTTCAATCGTGTTCCTCTTCCTTCTGCAGCGCTTCGAAGGAACATCAAAGTATCGGTCTACGACCAAGGGCGCCCAGCAGCCAATCACGTTGGTGGTTCATCCCGTGAAGAGGCTGCTGGCGGGCGTGGCTGGAATTCTAGCAGTGCTGTTCTTGCTCCTTCCTCATCTGACGCTATTTTTGATCAGCTTTGCGAAGGACGGAACGTGGACGATGGAGATCCTGCCTCCTCGGTATACGTTCGAAAATTATACACGCCTCTTTTCGGATTCATCATTCCTCGAGCCTGTTCTAAACAGTCTTCACATGGCGACGCTGGCGACGTTGGCGAATTTTGTTTTTGCGCTTGTGGCGGCCTATCTGATTGTCCGTCAGAAGATGCGTGGACGGGTGTTCATGAACAGCCTCATCCTCCTGCCTTGGGCCTTGCCTGGCACCGTGCTGGCTCTCAGCCTGGCAACCACTTTCAATCAGAACAGTCCGTGGCAGGCAAGAGTCTTGCTGGTTGGCACCTACTGGCTCCTGCCGCTAGCCTATTTCATTCGTAACATTCCCGTGGTTGTGCGTGCTGTGCAGGCGAGCTTCGAGCAGTTTGATGCAGCGTTGGAAGAGGCGGCCCGCTCGCTGGGGGGAACCTGGATCTACAGCATGCGCCGTGTGGTGTTGCCAATGGTCTTGCCTGGAGCGCTGGCGGGTTCGCTGTTGGCCTTTGTTGCGGCCCTTGGTGAGTTCGTCACGTCGATCGTCATCTACACTATCCACAATCGACCCATTTCTATTGAGATTCTGGCCCAGTTGCGCCAATTTAACTTTGGAAGCGCCGCGGCCTACAGCGTGTTTCTCATAGTGCTCATTGGTGCAGCCTTTGTGCTGTCGGAGAAATACCTGTCTGAGGTCGGCAACCGGGTGGTTTCGTGAAATGGTCGCAGTCCTGCTCGTTTTTTGGGCAGGTCTGCGGCAGTTCGTTGAGTTCGCAAGAAAAGGCCGCAGACCGACAAAAAACGCCGGTCTGCGCTACAGACTCTCAGACCCGCCAACCTTATTCATCATGACTAAACAAATGCGATGGCTCGTTTTCGTCCTGCTCCTCGGTTTTCCATTGTCTTTGGGCGGTCAAAGTCAGGAACTTGCAATTGACCGAGGGTTTGTTGGCTTGTCGCAAGCTCTCGATCGGTTGCCCTTTACGTCGCGCGTGATGTTTGTTGCAGCCCATCCCGACGACGAAAACTCTGGAGTGTTGCCCTACGTGAGCCGCGGCCTGCATGCCCGGACAGCCTTGCTGACCTTGACCCGGGGCGAAGGCGGTCAGAACCTTATCGGGCCCGATCTGTTCGAGGCACTTGGCCTCATCCGCACTGGCGAGATGATGGCTGCCGGCGAATATTACGGAGTCCAGCAGTTTTTTACGCGAGCGTTCGATTTCGGTTTCTCGAACAGTGTGACAGAAACGATAGGCAAATGGGGCAAAGAGGCTGTGCTGGGCGACATGGTGAGGGCGATTCGGCGCTTCCGACCGCACGTGATGGTCTCCGTATGGCGGGGAGACAAGTCGGACGGGCATGGACACCATCAGGCGGCAGGGCTATTGGCCCAGGAGGCGTTTCAGGCCTCTGGCGATCCTGAGCGTTTTCCTGAACAGGCCAGCGAGGGATTAACGCCCTGGAAAGTGCAGAAGTTCTACAGCCGGGTTGGTGAGAAGGAACAACCGACCCTGCGCTTGAATCCCGGCCAGCACGTTGCGCTGCTTGGTGCGTCCTACCAGGAAATTGCCTCACGCGGGTACAGCTCGCATCGCAGCCAAGGGAGCGGAGATGCCTACTCGGCGCCCGGCGCCAGAACGTTTCAGTATCGCCTCATCTTTCCCGAAGGCCGGGTGGACAGCGGTTTTCTTGACGATGTACCTGTTCGTCTGGTGGATCTTGCCAGGCTTGTCGATAGCAGCTCAGGAGAGCGCCAGAAGGTCTCAGACGAGCTTGCGCAGGTCGAATCACTGATCACCAAGGCCAAAGAGCACCTTCGGCCGACCGATTCTTCCGGCACTGTGAGACACGTGCTGCGAGGTCTGGAGAAAGTGCGAGCGCTGCACCAGAGTCTAAGAGACACGTCATCGAAGGCACCTCAGAGGCAGGCGCTGGATTTTTTTCTCGCTGAAAGTGAGCGTGACTTTGAGAAGGCCCTGGAACTTTCCACCGGGATCCATTTCGAAGTCCTGGCGGACGATTTGGAAGTTACTCCCGGTCAATCCTTCAACGTGGCGGCGACCGTCGTCAATCGTTCTTCAGAAACTATCGAGATCAAGCACATCCTCCTCGAGTCGCAGTGGAAGCACCAGCTCTTAGAGGGCCATATGCAGCCACTGCCGCCGCTGGAGAAGGTGGTTCTCAACGTCTCAGGCCCTTGGGCCGCACAGTCGTTGTTCCCAAATGAGACGCTGAATCTCAAGTTTTCCGTCACGGTGCCTGAGGACGCGAAGCCTTCCACTCCGCACTGGAAGCGAAACGGCAAGCAGGAGGTGTTGTATACAGTCTCCGACCTATCCCGCATCAACGAGCCACTAATTCCAGCACCGTTGTTTGCTCGCTTGGAATACCGCCTGCAAGGAACTCCATTGCGTCTGAAGCGGGTTGCAGAGTATTTGGACAGGGATCCCTTCAAGGGAACGCACAAGATTCCTATGTTGATCGTTCCGCCTGTGGCGATTGAAGTCACGCCTCCCCTTCAGATGGTCTCGATCACCTCGACCGGACGCCGCCGCGAGTTGCAGGTGAAGCTGGCAAACAATGCGTCCAAACCCGTCTCAGGCAGCCTGTCACTCAGTCCTCCTGCTGGGTGGAGCTGTGATCCTAAGCAGGTACCGTTCACCTTCTCCAAAGAAGGAGAAGTGGCAGCCTTCAAGTTTGTAGCCGTTGCCGGAAAAGAGATTCAACCTGGGCGCGAGGTCTTTGAAGCGGTTGCAACCGTCAACGGTCAGAAGATCGATCAAAGCTATCGGATGTATTCTGTGCTGGACCTTTGGCGGCTGCCGCTCTTCCGGAAGGCAGACTCTGAAGTGCTTACGTTTGATTTCAAGTTGCCGGCCAAGTTGAAAGTGGCCTACATCATGGGCGCCGGAGATCGCGTGCCCGATGCACTCGCTCAGATGGGCCTGGCAGTGAAGCTTTTGGAAGCAGAGGATTTGGCAGCTGGCGACCTGCGGCAGTACGACTGCATCATCGCCGGGGTACGCGCCTATGACGTGCGAGACGATCTAACTGCGAATAATGCCCGCATGCTCGACTATGTGAAACAGGGCGGAGTTCTTGTGGTCCAATACAATCGAAGGGAGCCCTGGAACAAAGCCCAATACGCTCCCTATCCGGCCAAGATTGCGAGCAACGACGACCGGGTGACAGACGAGAATGCTCCTGTCACGATTCTTGACCCAAAGCATCCCGTCTTTAACTTTCCGAACAAAATCACGCCTCAGGACTTCGAAGGCTGGGTGCAGGAACGCGGGCTATACTTCATTCAGGACCGTGACCCACATTTCAAACCGCTGCTTGTTTCGGGAGACCCTGGGGGAAAGCCTCTGGACGGTGGTTTGCTGGTCGCAGACCATGGCACCGGGAAATACGTTCTGACATCCTACGCCTGGTTCCGTCAGTTACCCGAAGGCGTCCCCGGAGCGATTCGGATCTTTGCGAATCTCATCAGTTTGGGACGAGCCCAGGCGAGTCCATCCACGGCGAGGACTCCACAACGGGAAGCAAACCGCGAAGACGCAAAGAGCGCGAAGAAAGATGCCCAGAGGTGAAGAAGCAGCGAAACCAATACGTTGGGTTTTCACGGCGAACTGTTCAAAGAACACTCCAGATCAAGGGGAGCAGCAATAGACCTTTTGTCTATTTCCTCAGGTAAGTCCTCTTCATTTCCTAGCGCTCTTCGCGTCTTCGCGGTTTGCCTTGCCTGACTGATCCCGATGTCTACTCGCTTTCATCTGTGGCGGGCACTCGTGGCTTTCCTGCAAGGAAATTCCATGATGTATGCGGCCGCGATTGCCTTCTATACACTCTTCTCTTTCTTTCCCCTTATTCTCATCCTGTTAAACATTGGCGGCGTGTTCATCCAGCGCTTCGGTCTTGAGACGCCGATCGTCGAATCGGTCCGCTTTTATCTTCCTGTCGGCGCCGACCTGGTTGAGGACAACCTGAGACACATCACGGCTTCCACTGGACCTACATCGCTGCTTGCCCTCCTCCTGCTGACCTGGACGGCTTCCGGCGCCTTCATTCCGCTGGAGCTCGCGCTAAACCGGGCTTGGGGAGTCAAGCGGGAACGCAGTTTCGTCTTTCAAAGGATTGTGGCTGCCTCGATGGCGCTGTTGTGTGGCACCTTCATCCTGGCGTCCGTCTTTGCCACGGCGATGATCGGCCGTTTTGACCGCTTCGTGCGCGCAGTTTTCCCCGAGGCTGGCAAGCTGGCGGTGACTGGAATCGTCTTCGAGATTCTGCTGGTGGTGGTCAGCTTTTTTCTAACGGTGTGCATGTTTGCGCTGATCTACAAGATTGTCCCTTACACTCGAATTCGGTTCTCGCAGGTCACCCCCGCGGCCATCATGGCGGCCTGGACCTGGGAGCTGGCCAAATACGCCTTCACCACGCTGATTCGCTTCTCGAACTACAAAAATGTTTATGGCTCCATCGCCACCATCATCATGATCTTGACCTGGGTCTATCTTTCAGCCGCAATTTTGCTGTTCTTTGCCGAGTATTCCGCACAGATGAAGAGAACGCGCAGGTGAGCAAAAATAAAGTAGCCGCCGACGTGAGGAGGCGGGTCGTCCGCCTCGTCACCTCGGCGGCTACAGGTTCGTTCGGAAAGTTTCAAGATTGCTTGATAAAGAGCGATATGGTCATAGCAAAGCCGATCGCGATCACTGTCTTGCGGACAAAGATAGGACCCAGCCTACGCGCCAGACCCGCTCCGCCATAGCCTCCAGAAATGGCTCCCAGAGCCATCGTGGCGGCGACGGGCCACTCCACCAGTCCAGCTGTCATGAAGTACACTGTGGCGACGACGTTGATGCAGAGTGCAAACAAGTTCTTCAATCCGTTCATCTGGTGAATATCCGTCAGACCCAGCAGGCTCAGCGCGGCCAGCATTAGAATTCCGATGCCGGCGCCGAAATAGCCGCCGTAGACCGCCACCCCGAATTGGAACGCCGCCGCTCCTGCCAGCCAGCGGGCTCCGTTGTGTGGATGCTGATGTACTCGCAACCAGCGCTGGACGGTTGCCTGCAGCATGAACAGAATCGTCGCGAAGAGAATGAGGAAGGGTACAAGCTTGGCAAACACTCCCGGCGGGGTTTGCCGCAGCAACACCGCACCGGCGATACCTCCCACAATGCTGGGAAATATCAGAAGGAAGAATTGCGTTCTGGTTTGCCGCAGCTCGTGACGATATCCCCACATGCCGCCCAGGGATCCCGGCCAGAGGGCCGCCGTGCTGGTGGCGTTCGCCACTATGGGTGATTGGCCAAGCCAAATCAGGGCTGGAAATGTAAGCAGCGTTCCTCCACCAGCCACCGAGTTGATCATGCCTGCAACAAAAGCAGCCCCGAAAACGGCGATCCAGTGGAAAAGGGTCATTGAAAAGTGCCGGCTTTCAGGCTGGGAGCGCGGGCGTCTCGCCCGTCCGAAGCGGCCGGAGGCCGCTCCAGTGGCCTGCGGCCACGATTGCGGACGTGACGTCCGCGCTCCCAGAATCGCTTCGCCGCTCCTTGGAGATTGCACGTTTTTGTTGGGCGCTGAAGCACTGGCGTGCTTCACTACGAACTGGCGGCTGAAAGGTACCATGCACGCTGGGTTCGTGGAAAACATTTCCGGCCCCCCAAGCGCATTTGATATCATCCGCCTGCTTTCACGAGGCAACGCCAGTGAAGATCGCGCTGATTGGCTACGGCAAGATGGGAAGGGAAGTGGAACAGGCCGCTCGGAAAAGAGGTCACGTCATTGCTGCGCGAATCGATCCCATTTCGGACCTAGGCGGCGCTTCTGAGATCTCTTCCCAAACCATCGGAAGCGCAGACGTTTGCGTCGAGTTCACCCGCCCGGAAGCTGCCGTCACCAACATCAAGCAGGTGGTCCGTCTTCAAAAACCACTGGTTGTTGGAACGACAGGCTGGTATCAACATCTGCCGGCTATCGAGAAGATAGTCCTGCAGGAGAAGACCGGTTTTGTTTACGCTCCTAATTTTTCGTTGGGGGTGAATCTTTTCTACCGGGTCGCTGCCGCGGCAGCGCGGCTTTTCCATCGTTTTGAGGAATACGATGTGTGTGGAGTGGAGACCCACCATCGCTTCAAAGCAGACAGCCCGAGCGGCACCGCGCGCAAATTGAGCGAGATTGTCCTCGAGCATTTCCCACGCAAGAAACGAATCGTGGTTGATTCACTCAACCGGGCGATTGAACCGGAAGAGTTCCATCTAGTGTCGCTTCGGGCAGGGAATTTTCCGGGAACACATTCGCTGGCTTTCGACTCAGCGGCTGACACCGTTGAATTGACTCACACCGCGCGATCGCGAGCTGGCTTTGCGTCCGGAGCGTTGCTGGCTGCGGAATGGATCGTGGGTCGCCAGGGAGTTTACACGTTTGAGCAGGTTCTGCAGGATTTGCTGGGCGGAGCGGAGTAAACGGCGTCCGAGGCCGTTTGATGATTCAAGGAGGCATATCCGATGACTTCCCGACCCCTGTTTCGTGGCGCGATGACGGCCTTGGTGACGCCCTTTGACCGCGAAGGCAAAGTGCACGAAGAGCATCTGAAGCGGCTCATCGAGTTTCAAATTGCTGGCGGTGTGGATGCCATCGTTCCCTGCGGCACAACGGGCGAGGCCTCCACGCTCGAATACGACGAACACTTTCGGGTGTGTGAACTCACCGTAAAGTTTGTGAACAAACGGGCAAA
>Ga0187892_10009277_pt1 | contig 13015 bp, 8 predicted proteins | sample MA1701073metaG_FD_139345 | JGI IMG/M metagenome (GOLD analysis project Ga0187892, IMG submission 139345) | Bio-ooze microbial communities from a basaltic lava cave in the Kipuka Kanohina Cave System on the Island of Hawaii, USA - MA170107-3 metaG ...
AAATTCACCATTAGCTGGCCTGCTTTTGCCTTCTTTGTGGTAATGGCAATAGCTCCATTGGCACCCCTGACCCCAAAAATAGCGAGTGAAGAAGGGTCTTTTAATACTTCGATAGACTCAATATCTGCTGAATTCAGAAAGTTAATATTATCATTCAGGATACCATCTACTATATAAATCGGCTTCGCACCATTGATGCTGTTTGTTCCCCTTATTCTTATATCCGGTTCCACTCCTGGTCTTCCCGAAGCTACAACGGACAAACCTGCAACTTTTCCCTGCAGCAGGTTCAGCGGATTGGCGCTCGGCTTATCTGCGATCTCTTTTGCTTTAACGGTTGCTATACTTCCGGTAAGGTCCCTTTTGTTAGCAGAACCGTAACCGATCACCACTACCTGGTCAATAAGCCTGGTAGATTGCTGAAGTGTTACATTGATGGATGATTTTCCGGCCACTGCTATTTCAACACTTTCATATCCTACGGAACTGAATACAAGCACAGCATCATCCGGAATGGTGATGGTATAATTTCCATTGAGATCTGTAGTAGTTCCTGTTCTGGCTCCTTTAATGGATACAGATACGCCGGCAAGCGGTTCCCCCGCCGAAGACATTACTTTTCCGGAAACCTGTATATCCTGCACGGCAATTTCTGCCGATGGAGTTGCATCTTTTAAAACAACCAGGTTGTCGCGAAGGACCTTGTAACCAATGCCGGTATTGTTTAATATTTTATCCAATACCTCGGTGATCTCTACATTCTCCACATTTATACTTACGCGGGGTTTATTGTGTACCATTTCTTCACTGAAGAGAAAGCGATAGTCACTCCTTTTTTCAATGGCTAACAGGACTTTCCTGATCTCTGCTTCATTCATTTTCAGTGTGATCTTATCCTGAGAGTAACCTTTGGCCGAAACCTGTAAGCAAACCGCAAAGAGGAGAAAAAGGGAAAGTTTCATAATTCTGGCAAGCTTTAAGTAAAACAGAACTGCCGGCGAAACAGTACTGATTTCATTTTTTTTCATACTTTTCGTTTGTTAAGTTAAATAATACCTATCCGAAAGGGTCGTTCCATCCGGGAACATGTTTAACCTGACAGGGGTTCCGCTGCAACGGAATCCCTTTTTATTTTATGATGTATTATTTTGGATCATATAAGCAGCAGTTTATTGGTGAATAATAATTTTATCGCTCATTTTTTCATACCGGAAGGGAATAGCGATCATCAACGCTTCTAATGCCTGATCGATATTTTCATTTTTAAAAATTCCGGTGAATCGTTTTCTTTTTAATTGCTCATTTTGTATTTCTATTTTCACTCCATACCATCTCTCCATTTTTACAATGACTTCTTCATATGATTCGTCAGTGAACACAAGTTTATTTTCGATCCACCCCGTTTCTGCCATAGTGCTGTCTTCCGCATTATAATACTTCAATTTATTTATAGCGATATCGGGTTCGCTACTGACTGAAGCATTGGCTTCTTTTGCAGACAAACTTGTATTTTTCACCACCAGTTTTTCATTGGGTGAAAGAATGATCTTATCCATTGGCCTGCCTTTGATAAATACTTCTATTCTACCTTTTATCAAACTTGTTTCAGTAGCTTCGTCCGGGTAGGCTTTTACATTAAAAGTGGTGCCCAGTACTTTGATATCTATAGCGGTGGTATGAATGATAAATGGCTTATCCGGCATTTTCACTACATCGAAAAAACCTTCACCTTTTAGAATTACTTCCCGTAAGGCATTTCCGAATTGTTTGTCATAAGTAAGTTTGCTGCCTGCATTCAACCATACTATCGATCCGTCAGGTAACTGCACTTTGGATTTGGAGCCTGGTTTTGTTGATATCTCATTAAGTTGCGTTGCTACCGTATCTATGCTGCCTGCTTTTTTATCTGGTTGCTGAATGAGGAAAAACCCGGCCATTATTGCTATCACTATAGCAGCTGCTGCCAACCACCATTTCCGGTTATTTCTTTTTTTGTGATGAAAAAAATTAGCTTCTGCCGGATAAAGTACCGGCTCTTCACCAAAAGGGATTCCTTTCTCCTGCATCCGATGAAGGTGCAGCATATATGCGTCTTCTTCGTCTTCAGCACGAGCTGCAGGTGACTGTAGATTCCACAGATCCTCCAGATTTGGAATAGCGTATTGCCATTCAGGATGTTGATGAATAAGCCTTTCCAGTTCTTCCAATTCTTCGTCGGAGGCTTCTCCTGATAATTTTTTTGATAATAAAGTCCAAAATCTTTCCTGGCTCATATATGCTTTGTACCAGTAAAGACAAACCTGCGAAGTGAATACCCTTAAAGCTTCTGAAGAATTATTTTTTTATACTGGAGTTCGGGTGGCGGGTAGTTATATCCAGGTGCATGCATTTCCCTATACGGCGCAGAGCAATAGCCATTTGTGCTTCTACTGTTTTTGCGGAAAGCTGTAATAGTTCGGCTACTTCTCGATATTTTAATCCATCTTCTTTAACAAGTTTAAATACCAGGCGGCAGCGTGGGGGCAGATCATAGATCGCTTGTTTTACCTGCCGGATGATTTCATCTGTCATCATTAGTTTTTCGGGATCAAAGTACACACTATTTAGTTGAACAAACCATTCTTCCGGCGCCACGGTCTGTTGCCTTTTTTTCTCCCGTGCTATCCTATTAAGCGAATGATTTTTTACACTTGTATAAAAATACAGTAGAGGTGATTCGATAGAAGTAAGGCGGTGTCTTTTTTCCCAAATGCCAATAAAAACATCTGAAACTACTTCTTGTGCATCGTCGTTGGATTTGAGAATAGACCAGGCAAAGCGGCAAAGAGGTTTATGCAGCAAGAGGAAAAGTTGCTTATAGGCAACCTGGCTATCGTGCAGAGCAATCTCAGCAAGCAATTGTTTAATGTGCCCATTTTCAGGCATAACTATAAGCAGCGTTTAGTATGTAAATCTAATTATTTTCGGAGATATGGAAATTTGTAGTTGAATTTTCGCTGTTTAAGTAACCCCATCTGGCCCGTATCTACGTTGGTCGGGAAACAATATTTAATGTAACAAAATTGCTGCCTGGAAGAGACAAGCATTTGGCATGGAGCAACTTACCCGTCTTTTTTAGCTTTACACTTCATAATCGTAAGCACATACCATCATCATATAATAGCACAATCTGATTTAAAAAACTACTTCCTTTTTTAATCAGCTCCTATTTTTTATGTTGAAATCTATAATCCGCTACAATACCATCCACCAGCATTTTTTCTCCTTCATAAGTTGTTTTTCCGCCAGTGGGTACACATACAATTACCGCAGCTTGTTGCGATGCTATTTCTATTTGTGTTGATGAAGAAACATTCCTGGCAATAAAACTACCAGATACCGTATTGTACAAATCGATTGCCTGCCCCTTATCTATATTCATAAAAACCGATTTGGTTTCGGTATAAGGGTTATAATATAAATACGATGGATAAGCCTTATCATGATAAAAATCTGTAGCCAATAAGTTTAATTGTAAAATTCCGGGAACATCGGTTGTACGGATAATACTACCGAATATGCCGGCGTGGCCACTTCCATAAATACTCAACTGGGATTCTTCGGGATTTTTGCCGGGTACCCATTTAGGGCCATCACCCTGCGCAACCGGCGCTTTCAAATTGGTATAAAGATTATCAAAAGTAGAGCTCTTTGCCATGCCTTCATACGCAATAACGCCTTTCGTAACAGCAGCCAGTTGCGGAATAGTCTCATGCTCATCGGGCATGTATTGCGGATAAAAAAATCTTGCGGCATTGGCGGCATTCAGCATCCACTTTCCTATCGCCACGGCATAAGACTGGTCATAACGCACCATCGGCACCATTGGCCATGCCATATCATACGTATTCATTAAAAAACCATACCCGCCATGATCCACTGTGCTGCCAACAATGCCTGAAATATCAATGCCATTCCAGTTGCCGAGCAATACTCCCCAGCCTTCCCTGCAAATGGGCGTTCCGTCAAAACTCCAGCCCAGCATTTTATTTATATCATAATCTTTCCCCTGCTCTGCATTTATCCTTGTTGCCAAATAGGCACCAAAGGGCATCAACAATTCATAAGTAGGATTTAATGACTGAGATTGCAAAGCAGTTAATGCACTCATAGCACCTTTCAAATAACGCTGATCGCCAAACTTTTTATACGCTGCATATAATACCCATGCATGACCGGCGGCAGCATCCGGCTGTGCACAGATATTATTTTTCATAGGTGTCATTTTACCATAATCAAAATAGGACCAGTCATAATTTCCATTCAATATTGAATCGGCTTTATAAAATTTCTCTGCAATGCTCCTGGCTATTTCAGTAAAGCCCGGTTCATTGGGATAGTGATCGTAAATAGCATAAAACAAAACATTTGGGTAAACATCATACCACCAATCACGACCATATCCTCCACCTAACAGCGCTACTTCGGGACAAGTGTTGTTCATCATAATATCCCAACCGGTTTCTTTATTAAAATAATTTTTCAGCATGCCCACATAATTGAGGCTTTGCTGATTGCTTTTATCAATACCCACCAATGTGGCACCCATTACGGCACCCATTGTTGCCAGGGCTTCATGAAACATTCCTTTATTATTAGCCGGCCCCTGGCGAACATCGCCTACAGCGGTGTACAAGCCAACCACCGTTTGAGGAAAATTTTTATTACTGCTATCCATCCATACCATTGGCCAGAATTTGCCTTTGGCATTAAAATCATATACGGTGCTATCAAATTTCAGCGCCAGTTTTTGATAGTCTATTATTTCCAGGGGCTGTGGCAGGTTTGGCATCTTATCAACATGTGGGATATTCTGTTGATGAACCTGTAATCCTTCGGGCTCTTTATCTTTACAAGAGGCAAAAAACAGACAACTGAAAATAATTTTTAAACTATTATTCATACTATCCTTTATTTTTTATTTTTTGAATGTAACTCATCCTTTCCACTATACTATTACTTCCGCCACTTCGTTCAGCACTTTCATTTCATTGGGCTCAGCTTCTTCCGGAGCGAGCACTTTTCCCTGTTCAATAATTTTTTTGGCTACCACTATTGCTAATAACTGCAATAGCCCGATTATAATGATGGCATAACGCAAAGCAACTTCTGTAGAGATGGTGTAAGCTAATACAAGAAATGTTCCTGCGCCTAAAAATCTGCCTACATATAATCCGGCTTCATGGTTCAGGATATAAGCAAATTCTCCCCTTTTCTCAATTTTCGAAACTATATCAATCACTTTAAATTGAATAGGAAAATACGCAAGGTCCATCAACGGCTTTGCAATCAGCAACAACATAATGAATAGCACCACACCGGTTTGGTTGAATAATATCCCGTTCAGTACAGCGCCTGAGGCAAACAAGCCAAGTCCTGCTGCATATATTTTTATCCTGTCGGATGGTTTGGAAAGACGTCCCAGCACATACATGATCACTGCCGCAATTACAGCACCAATAGATTGAGCCGTTCCCAATGCACCTTCCTTGCCCAGCAATAACATAATGAGCATGGCCGGCGCCGTTACCAGAAAACCCTGTGCCAGCCCCTTTAGCAGCGCTAAAGACAATAGCCTATACCACAGCGGATGAAATTTAAAAAACACATACCGTTTTTGTGCCGGATTTTTAAATGTGCCCCTGAAGCAAACGATGGATGCCAGGATAGTTATTAAAAATACCGCCCCCGTAACGATGCGGTAAGCCATGTTTACTTGTGTACCACCTCCTCTTGATTCAATAACCCAACCGATGGTAACAGGTATGATAACGGCAATGATGGTATAAAAAAATGTCTCAAGGCCATAATAATAATTCCGGTTATTATCGTTGGTAATAGCCAATGCCAGGTAATCCCGGTTAGCCCAGTAAAAGCCAAAGGACAAACCCATGGTAATGCCCGCAAACCCGATCCCCACCAGATCAAGTGTCTTCAACGACATCATGATCATCATAGATACGGCGCTGAGCATCATACCGGCGGAATACAATTTCCGGATGTTAAAATGTTTCAGCAGATAGCCGTTTAACAGGAAGGTAAGTGGTATGCCTGTATAAATGGTGAGTTGATAAATAACTACTTTAACCGGATCGTTGGAGCTTCGCATAACATAAGCGGCAACGAAAATATCTATCACCGGTAATACCAGTGCATACACGAGGTTGGTCAGGACCAGGGTTTGAAAATTATGCGGCTGGCTTTTAAAATGATCAACTTCTGTTTTTAGTTTATTGAGCATGATTATATTTTAATAGTGAGCAAATTTCTTTTAAAGAAAAATGAGCCCCACAAACAAATTCGTCAGCAGCGCCATAATAAATAGTAATGGTGTCTCCATCCGGATTTACAATATGACCGTTGGTAAATACCACGTTACTAAAAAAACCACTCAATTCATACGTGGCAGCAGGTGCCATGATGGGCTCTTCTGTGCGGGCAATAACTTTTGAGGGATCGTTACTATCTAAAAGAAAAGCGCCTAAACAATAATGATGCTCATGATTAGCGCCATGATATATTTCGAGCCAACCTTTATCTGTTTTAATAGGTGCTGCCCCTGCGCCTACCCTTTCACTATCCCAGGCATCTTTCCGGGTTTTAATAATGCATTGATGATTGCCCCAGTGGATGCCATCAGGCGATGAGGCCAGCCAGATATAATTACCGCCAATATCTACACTGCTTGGGCGATGCAATGCATAATACAGCCCATTTATTTTTTCTTCAAAAATAGCGCAATCCTTATTATGCGGCGGCAGTATCATTCCATGTGACTGAAAATTTTTCCAATCGGTAGTGGTGCGTAAACCAACACCAACACCATTACCAGATACTGCTGTAAAGGTGAGGTAATATTTATTTTCCAGATAGGTCACCCTGCAATCTTCCACGCCAAATGTTTGAAGGATTCCTTCCCCTACTAATGACTGATACCCGTGCGGCTCATAAAACCGGATGCCATCATCGCTGCAAAGCAATCGGAGGTGAGACAGCGTAGTTAAATAATCAACTCCTTTATAATTGATCACTCTCGCATCTGTTGCTTTTAAGTCCGGATCATCTTTAGCTATTTCAATAATTTGAGTGGCGCCTGTTTCCGTGAGTATAGGAAATGAGATGGTATTTTCCTTTTGCCCGGGTCTTTCCGCCACCCTTACTATCAACCAGGTTTTACCATCATATTGAAATACTCCGGGATTTAAAAGACAGGTAATTTCAAGCCCGTCGCTGCTTGCCTTTAAATCAGCCGGTGATAATAGTGGGTTTTCAGCAAAGCGTTTCGCTATATCTTTCATATCAAATTTTTATTCAGAACTACTATAAAGGAATATCTTCAGGACAACGTCATGATATTATAGCCGGGCTCATGTAAATGATTTACAAATAAACGTTGTTATAAAGAGAGGTCATAAAGACCTCTCTTGCTCTAACCAAAACTAACTGCTGCCTATGAGAAAAATCAATATCCGGTATTCTGTGTTAAAGTACCGGCAGATGCGTCAATTTCACTTTGAGGGATTGGGTAAAGGTAGTGCCTGTCCTGGAAGTTTTTTCCTTGCGCAGTCAAAACAGCTTTAGCAATTTTCCATCTTTTTAAATCCAGCATTCTTTGAGACTCAAAACCAAGTTCTACTCTTCTTTCTGATATCAACCATGCTTTGATAACGGCTTTATCAGAGGAAGCAGATCTGTCTGGTAAAGTACCTGCAGGCGGTGTACCACCTGTAGCCGTTACACTATTTCTTGCTCTTGCCCTTACCTGGTTGATAATTGCAATGGCTTCCGGATACTTGCCTGTTTCATTATATGCTTCTGCCTTCCAGAGCAACACATCGGCAAAACGGATATAAACTTTATTAGTGGGTGCATCATCATTTCCTTTATAGGTACCATCTAAACTACCTAACAGCTTATTTACCCATTGAGCAGGTGCATTTACAGTATATAATTTCCGGGGATCATTGGCTTCAAAAGCGTTCAGGAAATCAGTACTGGGTGCAAAAAATCCCCAGCCTAAAGGAGCACAAATACCATTGCCATTTCTTGGTGTCTGATTAAACTGGTGGTCGTAAGAAAAGATAACTTCACCATCATCAAATTCTTTATTAACATCAAATGCATCAAAATAATTTGCATTCAGGCTATAAAAGCCAAGCGCTTCTAATTCTGATACCAGGGTTATTACTTCGTTCCATTTTTCAGTATATAAAGCCGCTTTGGCCTGCAGCGCTATAACAGCGCCTTTAGAAATCCTCCACTTTTCCGTAACGGAACTATATTTAGCATTGGGTAATAAAGCTTTTGCTAATACCAGGTCAGCTTTTATTCTATCCCATACGATGGCTTTGTCAGCTCTTACTGCTACTTCAAAAGCCTCTTCAAAAGTTTTTACCGGTTCCAAAATTAACGGCACATCGCCAAAATTGGTAACCAAAGAAAAATAGTAATACGATCTTAAAAAATAAGCTTCTCCTAATAGCTGGTTTTTTCGTGCAGTAGTTATACCTGTAATAGCTTCTATGTCTGTCCTGGTTAAAAAACTAATGCCAATATTAATTCTTTTTATTCCTTCATAATTGTACTTCCATAAGCCATTGGGGCCGCCATTGGCGGCAGTGAAAGTAAAGTTATTTATGTCATCCATCCAGGGTTGATCACCGTCCGCATTCCATTTCTTTTCCATATCATCAGATGCAATATCCTGCATGACGTAATCATTTTGAAATACAAGGCCACCACCCCAATCCCATTCTGCCAGTATATTTAGCCGGTTGGAAAGCAACTGATAAGATGAGCGCACAGAAGTTTCTACCGTGTTAAGAGTTGGTGTTGAATTTACCTGGGCTAAGGTTAATAAACCTATAGGTTCAGTCGTCAATTGTTTCTTGCAACCTGCAAAAAACGAAATGACGGCTATGATCCCTATTTTAGATATTGTTTTCATTATTAATATTTTTAAAGTTTGATTTTTGCGCCAATAATAAATGCTGTTGATTGTGGATAGGTACCCTTGTCCAGCAACGAGGTGGATTCAGGGTCTAAACCCGTATAGTCTGTTACCGTAAATACGTTTTGACCCGATGCATACAGGCGTAAATTTTTTATCCCCAACCTTGATGTTTTGAAAGTATATCCTATTTCAATATTTTTCAGCCTTAAGTAAGAGGCGTCTTCAACAAAAACACTGGAAACCTGACCACCACCATTGTTATTAAAAGTGACACGAGGAGTAGTATTGCTGCTTCCTTCACCATCCCAACTGTTCAATACCGCCGTAGTTGAGTTAAACGGACGGGTATCGTAATTGAGTATTTGCTTCAGGTCATTGAATCGGTCAACCCCTTGTACGCCCTGAAATAAAAATGAAAAATCGAACTGCTTGTACTCTGCCGAAAAGGAGAAACCATAAGTGAGTTTAGGAATGGGATTACCAATGAAAGCCCTGTCATTCGCATTGATCTCGCCATCATTATTTAAATCTTTGAACCTGATGTCGCCGGGTTGTTGGGTATTGTTGTTGGGATTTTTAAACAACTGTTTGCTTATTTCACCGGCATTTTGATAAATACCTTCAAACACTAAACCATAATATGAACTGATAGGCCGGCCGGCCTCAGTTCTTGTACGTGTTATATCATCTATAATATTTGGCAAAAATGTATATAGCTTCTCCACCCTGTTAGTAAGGGTGGCCATGTTTGCATTAATGCCATATTTAAAGTCACGGTCATTATTATTATAGTTAATGCCAAATTCAAAGCCTTTATTGCTTACTTCACCTGCGTTAATAAAGGTTCTGTCAATTACACCAACAGAAACGGCCGGTAGCCCGACAGCTAATATGATATCAGTCGTCTTTTTTATAAAATAATCCGCTGAAAAAGAAAGTTTATGATTAAGTATACTCATATCCAAACCAAAGTTGGTTTGTGCAGTAGTTTCCCATTTTAAATCAGGGTTTCCATAACGTTTTACATTTACAACACCGCCCACCTGGGTTACAATAGATTCATAAGCATAGTTTGGAATTTCCTGGTTTCCTGATTCACCCCAACTGGCCCTAAGCTTTAAATCAGACAACCAATCAAAACTTTCCATGAATTTTTCTTCTGAAATTTTCCAACCGCCGGAAACGGAAGGGAAATACGCCCATTTATTATTTGGACCAAAGCGGGAAGAGCCATCTGCTCTTACAGATGCCGTAGCAAAGTATTTATTCTGGTAGCTATACGTTCCTGAAGCAAAGTAAGATACTAAGTTCCATTCGTTAGCGGATCCTGCACTACGCTGGTTGGATGAACTGCCATAGTCAAGGTATCTGAAAGGGTCAGTTATATTATCGAAGTTTTGTCTGCTGCCACCAATTCCTGATGTTTTATAAGTAATATATTCTGTTCCCAGCAAAGCATTAATGTTGTGCTTTCTATTGATAGTTTTCAGGTAGTTCAGTGTATTAGTGAAAGTGAAGATTGTAGTTTCACCCCTGTTTTCATCCAGATTATTGGGTTTATTATTGCGTCCCTGGCCGGGATAAATTTCATTAGGATCATTATCATTATCATCCCCAAAATTTTCTGCAAATCTTTTGTTATGAGAAAAGATAATATCCGCTCCAATACTGGATCTGAATGTCAGGGCCTTATTTCTTAAGAACGCATATTCACCAAATACATTTCCAAATGTTTGATAGGTTTTTCGATTGTCATCATTAAAAACTACGAAAGCAATAGCGTTACCAACAAATTCATAGTTTTTGGACCATCCCCCATTGCTATTATTATTGAGATAAAAGGGCAGATCGGTAAATGGGTTTGCTGCAGAATAAGTAGGGTCTGTTGTGCTTTTGTAAACAGGCACAACAGGGACTCTCAACGCTGCATAGCGGATAACGCTTTCATCAAACGAAGCCACTCTGTCTTGTTTTGCATAAGTTAACTGAACATTTGCACCTGTTTTAAAACGATCTGTAATGTTTGCAGTAATATTTGTTCTGAAATTAATACGCTGGTATTTGTCATGGTCAAAGACCACGATACCATCCTGCTCATAATAACCTGCAGACATTAAATACTGTACCTTATCGCTGCCACCACTTGCTGAAAGCTGAAAGCTGTTGGATTTCCCGGTGTTAAACAATTCATCCAACCAATCTGTATCGGCCAAATCCGGTCTGCTTCTATCTGCCTGGTAAGGGCTGATAGCCGTAGGCGAATTTCCAATAGTATTATGCCAGGCTTTATCTTTTACTGTTAAGTACTGATCTGCATTTAACATTTTAGGAAGATTGGTAGCATTATGATACCCTGAAAAATAGTCAAGATCAATATTCATCCTGCCTTTTTGTCCGCTATTGGTAGTAATTACAACTACGCCACCTGCGGCTCTTGAACCATAAATAGCAGTAGCCGAGGCATCTTTTAAAACGGTCATAGATTTTATATCCGATGGATTCAGAAAAGAAATATCACGGGTAGGAACGCCATCAACCACGTATAACACATCGTTATTGCCTATGGTGCCTTCGCCTCTGATCCTGACTTTAATTCCATCTCCCGGCGCACCTGTATTGGCGGAAACAACAACGCCTGCTACCTGCCCTTGCAAGGCTTGCGCAACATCTGCAATTCTTGTTTTTCTTAAATCGCCCATATCAACAGTAGAAACAGCGCCGGTTATTGATCCCTTTTTTTGGCTGCTATAACCGACGACCACTACATCTTGCAGGGTATTTTCGCCTGCCTCTAAGGTTATGATCAATTCCGTTTTGCCCGCTACTGAAACTTCCTGCTTTTTAAAGCCAACATAGGTGAGCACCAATACAGCATTGTCCGGTACAACCAATGCAAAACTTCCATTTACATCTGTTGTAGTCATATTGGTTGTATTTTTTTCGCCAACTGTAACACCCGGCAAGGGCTCTCCTGCACCGGAGGTTATTTTTCCTTCAATTTTTTTAGTTGTTTGCGCTGATACTGAAACTTGCATCATCGCAATTAAAATAAAGCAGAAGCAGAGTTTTAAACCCCGCAAAAAATAGTTGGGAAGGGAGCGAATGATTTGTGTGAGATCTTTTTTCATACATGCAGCGTTTTAATGTTCAAAGTTTAAAAAATTAGAAGCCTGAATCGAAATAAGCATTTACTTATACATTTTAGATCGGTTAAAAAATTGATCTATGATATAATCTTTGTAGTTTGAAACCAGCGCTATGATACTATTACCTGTTCTGTTTTTTATGATTTGAGACCATCTCAGCCTGCGTAAGCCGGCCACTTCACTTGCTATAAGTATAAAGACATTTTGGTAAGGCCGTTTAGCGGATGATTGCCAGAAATTGGTTATTGTCCATTTTGCCGGGGATAAAGTCGTTGCTATATGGCCATTGGGATGAATATTTCCTCTAACTTTCAGGGTAAGTAATTGGCTTTTGGCGATTGGGGAATTAAATAAAATAAACGGGCAAGCCCCAAAAACCTGCAGCCGGTTCTTTTCTATTAACATAAGCAGTAATTGGGCTATAAAGCTACCATTACTGCGAGGCCAGCTTATCCACTATAGTTACATTTTACTGTACTATGGTTACAATTTTCATGAATTATACTGTTTAATTTCAGCATAATACGTTTGCAGAAGGTGCTGAAGGAAGAAAAGAGAGAAATAATAATAGGCGTTAGTTTATCAAGAAAGTAAAGACGAATAATTGAATAACCTTGGCTGTCCTGGGTCAACAAATTTCATAATCTTCTGCCTAAAAAATATCCAGTCTCCTTTTTCGATCCGAAGGGGCCAGATAAAAAATGTTTTTAGAGGTGCCTTATATAAATTTTACATTATGCGTGCAGATAAAGCAATTCCTAACTCCGTATTGTGTACTGTTCCCTGTATTCATTCGGTGCACAATTATACCGTTTCCTGAATTCTCTGAAAAAATAGGATTGGTTATTAAATCCTGTACGGTAGAAAATTTCAGTTA
>Ga0187892_10009278_pt1 | contig 13015 bp, 10 predicted proteins | sample MA1701073metaG_FD_139345 | JGI IMG/M metagenome (GOLD analysis project Ga0187892, IMG submission 139345) | Bio-ooze microbial communities from a basaltic lava cave in the Kipuka Kanohina Cave System on the Island of Hawaii, USA - MA170107-3 metaG ...
CGCTCCAGATTGGGTCAAACGTTGCTTGTCGAATTAAATGTTTACCCAAGATAGCATCATTTTTTATGTTTGTCAAGCAACTAAACTCAATAAAAACAAAACCTCGAATTTGATATACACTCAAATGAAACAGGCGTTTTTCGCAGCCGGTGAGCAGAAGCACAGCGAGCAGCGGCAGGCAAATGATTTTCTTTTTCATGATTTTCTCCGAAAAAAAATTTTCAAAAGCCGAACCCCAGGCCGGCGGCAATCACATTCTGTGAGCCGAAATTGTAGTCGGCATGGAGTTTGAGCACGAGGAGATTGAGCGCCACCCCGGCGGTAAAGCGAACCGAATTTTTCGCCTCGAGATCAAAAGCAATCCTCTCCGTGCCCGCGCCGGATTCATAATCATAAGCGATGTCGAGCGTCGCGGACTCGTAACCGACGCCGCCGTACAGCGTAAAAATGCTGCGGGACAGGCTGGCTTGCACGCCGAAGTGTTTGGTGTTGGCCTCGACGATGTCGCCGATCTCGAATTTTTGGATGAAAAAACCGGCCGCCAGGTCGAGGGGAAAATCTTTAAAATATTGGCTGAGGCTGTGCCGGCCGCCGAAACCGAAAAGCTTGACTTCGCCGATATTTTCATCGGTTTTTGCCTTGACATAGCGAACCGTCGCTTCCGTGCCCAGGATCGAACCGACCGTCACCTGCGGCACGGCCAGCGGAAGCTTGGCAATGTCGAGACCGCCGGGAAAATTGAACACCGTCCCGCCGGTGCCGGTTACCGACGCGCCCCGGCCGCTGCCGAAAAGCGTCGGGGCTTGCGCGGTCTGCGCCGGGCTGAACGGATCTTCGGTCTTCGCGGTGAAAGTTTTTTGATCGTCCGCAATCAGCGCCGCCATGGCCTCGACGCCGATGTAAATGTGAAATCCGAGTGTGCTGATGCGCGCGCCGTGATAAAGCCCGCTGTTGAGGTTGCCTCCGAAAGCATCGGCCAGCGGCTGCATGTACCCGGCGCCGTTTATCGAGGTGTATTTGGAAACATAATCCTCGAGTTCCTGCGCCGGCGCAACGTTGAACCACGCCGCCCAGCAGCATATTCCGATGAACAATTTGGTTTTTCGTTTCATCACGTCCTCCGATGATTTGTAATTTAAAGCCACGCCTGTCATAAAAAGGCCGGCTTGCTGAAATCGTTTGAATAATTTACACAAGCAAAAAGAAAATTGCAACTAAAGTTTCCGTGACTCAACATTTATGTTGAGACGACACGACCGGAACCAAACAGGCAAAACTCTCTGCCCACTGAATTAGAAATCCCACAGAACTAAAATCAAAACCATTTCTGTGGGCTTTCATTTCTGTGGGCTTTCATTTTTGTGGGCGAAAATCTTTGTTTTTTGCACAGATTTTTTATTGCAAAATTAAGGAGGAGACTCGCCATCTTCAACCGCAATATAAAACAAATCTGTCGCCACCTGCCAATTTTCTTTCGTCGCGCCGCTGAGAGATTCAGATTTCCACTGCGAAGTCGGATAGATAAAATGCGCCTTGCCGTTGACGCGCACTTTCACGGGCATGTTGAAATCTTCCACCTCGGCCTTCCAGCGAAACGCCACGCGATCTTTCTCGAATCTCACTTGCAGCGCCGGAATGCCGGCATGATACAAATACTGTTCAAAAAGCGGAATGAAATCGCGCTTAAAATAGGCATTGAAGAAATTGATCACCTCGGCGGTGTAGATGTTTTTGTATTTGAAACGCGCGGCATAATCCCGCAGCATCGCCCACCACTTCGTATCGTCATCAACCACATTCCGCAGCGTGTGCAAAAACAGCGCGCCTTTGAAATACTGATCGCCCGTCGGCCAGCGGTTCACCGCCGCCGGCCCGATGATCGGCTGTCTATTTTGCACCTTGCTCTTGTAGCCGTTGAAATATTTCATCGCGTCCTCGTAGCCGAACATGCACTCGACGTACACGCCCTCGGCATACGTGCACCAGCCTTCCTGAATCCACGCGTCGGAAACGTCGTTCGCTGTCACGCTGTTGCCGAACCACTCGTGCCCGCTCTCGTGAATGATGATGAAATCGAACTTCGTGCTCACGCCCACGCCCGTCCAGTCGCGGCCGAGATAGCCGTTCTTGAAAAGATTGCCATACGTCACCGCGCTCTGATGCTCCATGCCGGAATACGGCACTTCGATCAGCTTGTAGCCGTCCTTGGGAAAAGGATACGCGCCGAAATATTTTTCGAAACATTCCATCATCGGCTTCGCTTGCGCGAACTGTCGCTTGGCGCCGTCGAGATGATACGGCAGGACGTAATAATCCAGCGTGAGATCGCCGAGCGTTTCGGAAAAATGCGCGTACTTGGCAATGTTGAGCGAGACACTGTAGTTGTTGATCGGATAATGCACCTTCCAATCCCAGCGCGTGAAGCCGTCGCCGAGATCGGTTTTGCCTTGAAACCGGCCGTTGGAGATCACCATCAAATCCGCCGGCGCCGCGACGCTGATCTTCATGCTGTCAACCTCATCCGGCTGCTGATCTTTGTTCGGCCACCACAAACTGGCGCCGATGTTTTGGCAGGCCGTGTAAATCCACGGGTTGCCCAGCGAATCCTGCTTGAACGCAATGCCGCCGAAGCGCCCAGTTTCTTTGGGATTTCCGGAGTAATGAAAAACGATGTCGTAAATTTGGCCGGTTTTCAGCGTCTCGGGGAAATCGATGAACACCGCATTGAAGGCGCGCGTGTAATTCAGCTTCTTGCCTTCAAACAAAATGCTATCGACCTTCATATTGTCGAACAGATCGATCTGAATGCGCGAAGCATCCGCGAGCATTTTGAAGCGGATCAGATTGGCGCCGGAAAGATATTTCTCCGCGATATTCAGCCGGAGGTTGAGATCATAAAACAACAGATCGTTGTTGGCGCGGTACGGCCCGTAACTGCCGCGCAGCGTGTCGGCGCGCGTGAACGAAAGTTTCTGCTCGACCGGATTGACCCGCGTTGAGTCAAATTCGAGCAGCAGGGGAGAGGCGCTTTTGAGCGGCAAGCGCACCTCCAGCGGCTTATAGTTTTTCGCGCGAATGCTGAGCCGGGCTTTTTTGAATTTTTCCGGAATCACCACGCGGCCGTTCACATTCGAACGCAGGGCAAACGTAGAGACGTTCCGCCGAAATGTCTCTACCACATAAACCCGTGCTCCTTCGATGGGCGTTTTGTGGACGGCATCGGCAATAACCAGAATCCGTTGTGCGTCAACCTGACCGGATAAAACCAAAACGATGCTCGTGAAAATGAGCGCGAGACGTCTTGCGAACATTTTATTTTACTCCTTTTTTTTGCCTTGATGGTGCTTCTTCGCTTTGCCCGACTGCAACTGTTTGAGCTTTTCCACTGCCGCCTCAAAATGCTTCTCGGCTTCACTCGGCTGCGATAACTGTTGCTGGTGATACTTTTCGTATTCTGCTTCTGCCTTTGCCACTGCAATCTCATGGCTCATTCGCCCCACGTGCGTGAGAATTTCCTGTTCACTCAATTTCAGAAAATCATCCAATTTCACGATCCAATCACGCATGTACATCGGCTTGCGGCTGCGCGCCTGCAGCTCGGCAAATTCCAAATAAGCGGTGACGATACGGTTGAGGGTGTCCAACTCCTCATGATTAAGATAATTTTTGGCAATGACGACATCCGATTTGCGCGGTTTGCTCCCCGTCCAACTCGTCAAACCAATGTTTGGCTTCGAAGCATCGGCGCGTTCCGCAACAATTTCCGCCGCTGTGTGCCCGTGCGCCGCCCAGTGCATCTTATTCTGCACAGTGGCGAAAAACTTCTGCGACATTTCGATGTTGGGCTCGTAGTCGATGCTGGTGGCGTAAATATCGAGCACCTTGCGCCAAAAGACTTTTTCGGAGGAGCGAATATCCCGAATGCGAGCCAGCAACTCGTCAAAGTAGTTGCCGCCGCCAACTTGCTTGAGCCGCTCGTCGTCCAGTGTAAAGCCCTTCACGATGTATTCGCGCAGCCGCTGCGTGGCCCAAATGCGGAACTGTGTGCCGCGATGCGACTTCACGCGATAGCCGACGGAGATGATGACGTCGAGGTTGAAGTATTCGACCTCGCGGCTCACTTCGCGGTTACCCTCAAATTGAACTGTTGCAAAATTTGCAACAGTTCGTTCGCGCTGCAGTTCGCCTTCCTCAAACACATTGCGGATGTGCCTGGAAATAACCGACTTATCCCGTTGGAACAGATCAGCCATTTGGTTGAGCGTCAGCCAAGCGGTTTCTCGATCCATCCGCACTTGCAGACGGGTTTTGCCGTCGTCGGTTTGGTAGAGGATCAATTCAGATTTTGGTTCTTCAGACATGGCTCTCCTCAAGAAACGCCCGTAGAGACGTTCCGCCGGAACGTCTCTACGGGCTGAAACACCATCATCACTGTTGATCATGTCTAAACTTTAAAATTGCATAAAAATTTACATGAAATTGACGGGTCAATAGTTTTCATTTTACTTTAACGCCGGCGGCATAGAGATAACCGCTATCCAGTTCGCTCGCCATGTCGGGAATCAAAAGCTGTAAGTTTTTCTTGTAGGCATGATGCCGCCACAGCTTCATCAATAAACCACGCGCTTTTTCATTCACGTGCACGTTGTCGTTTTCGTCGATCAGCAGCATGGCAACGTCGTTGGCATTTTCGGTGACCACGATCAAATATTTGTCGCCGTCCTCGCGCTTCGATTCGATATACGCCTCGACATGCCCTTGCAGCTCGTATTCAAAGAGCGCCTGAGCGAACGCGCCGTTTTCAAGCAGCGCCTTTTTTAGATTTTTTTCAATGGTCTTTTTGCGCATTTTGCTGGATTTTTTCTCGGTTGAACGATCATACATCATTCTCTGTGCGCCAGCCGCCTCCCGGCGACCAGACTTTTTCGAATTTTTTTTTCTCGGCAAGGCACAATGTTGGCGGCAGCAGAAATTCCCGAATCCTTTCTATGACGGCGCTAAAATCGGCGTCGCTGGTCGGCAGCCGGTTTTTATTTAAAAATCCCTGCCACTGTTTTTGTTTGATTTTGTCTTCGGCAAATTGCGCCGTCAATGCGACTGGAACCGTATTGGGTATCGCAGTTTTCCGGCGTTTAAATGTCGCCGCGATGGCGCGGCAGAGCACCCTGCCGTCAAAATGAAACGTTTGCGCCAATACCGAGAGATCGAAAAAGTCTTTCATCCTGGTGTTATTGATGCCGAGCGTCACGAGAGCCTGAAACTTTTCTGCGATCATGGCTTCGCGTGAATAGGCCTTGAGGCGAGGAGGATGAAAATCGAGCAGCGCAGGAAATTCGACCATTCTCGGCGCCGGCGTCACGGCATCGCCAAAGCCCACATCGACCTGAAGCGTGCTTTGTATTTCTCCGAGGCGGTAGGTGAAACGAATGCGTACGCCAATATACTCTGCCTGCTCACGAATTTGCTCCCCACGAACGGTGTCCGGCAAAAATAAGATGCCGTCCTGCGGCTCGACCGGCTGTTGGCAAATATTGCGAAAAATATCTTCTAATTCGGGGATTGTAGCGGCGCCGTAACGAAGCAAATCCAGATCGCGCGTCGTCCGGTGCGGCGATTCGGTCCACACATAAAACAACTGTGCGCCTTTCAGAACAAATTCCCTGGCATGCGGCGATTGACTCAAACGATAAAGCCACCGTTCGACCGCATAACGCGGAACAACTAAATTAAAACTCTCCCCTCGCTCGCTGGCTCGATTATATAGCCGTTGACGCACGGAGGCGGGAACATTTTTTATGGCGCGTTGTTTCTTCATGCCACTAATGCTTCTAGATAGGGGCGCATCACGTTGGCGACGCGGCAAATCTTGCCGTAGTGCCAGAGTTCATCCATCGTAAATCGGCGCTCACGCCAACCTTCCCGCAGCGCCTCCAACGCCACATCTAATCCGATTTTGTTGCGGTACTTAAAACAATCAGCCACCGTTTTGGCCACATTGTACACCCGTACTTTCACGCCCTCGATTCTGTGTTCCTCAATGCCTGCTTCCAACGCCGGGCCGGAAAAACGAACGATTCGCAAAGGAATGCTGCTTTCCCGAGGTCGCCAGGCTTTGCGATCAATCGCCAGCCAGATTTCAAATGGCAATTGGGTCGTCAGGTCGTGAAACTGCAACGCCGACAGCAGACAGACGATTCCATGCGGAACGCGCTTGCACGCTTCCGCCATCGTTCGATGTTCGGTCGGTTCGAACTCCGCAAGACTGTAAAGCCCATGTCCCAACCGCCGAACAACGCCTTGTTCATGAAGCTTTCGCAAGTATTCCCGCGAGATTCCCATGGCTTCAATCTCGCGGGAGCGCGCGAGGCCTTTTTTACGCAGCGTCTTAACAAAATTCTCTGTCTTGGTAAAAGTCATAAGCCGTTTTAGTTGACAAAACCTTGTCAAATATAATTATTTGCCAACTATTTGTCAACTTCATTTTTTTACAAATAAAACCTCTCCTCCACCGGCCGCAATGGCCGATTCAACCACAACGGCCGCCGTAACCCATTCGGCCCCGGCGCCGGGCGCGCCATCTTCAACCATTCGCGATAAATCTCAAAGGATTTTTGTGTATCCACAAACACATCGCCGTAGCGATCTTCGGCATGCGCTTTTTCTATCCGCACTTTTTGATGCCAGCAATGCATGCCGCTGATGGGATCAGGATGCACCGGAAACGTGATATTCTGATGCACGCCGCCGTCGCTCCAGAAAATTCTGGACGAATCCGGATCGTTGCTTTTAAAGGGGCGAATGGTGTCGATAGTTTTCATGTGCCAATGATGTCCGAAGTCCGAAGTGCGAAGTCCGATATCACTGGTCACTGATGACTGATTACTGGCCACTGATAACTGATCACTGGTTACTGATTTTATTTCCACCAACGATGTCGCCCACCGATTCCCCGGTGCATCCTGCGGACGGCGCCAGCGGCCGAGGTGATGCGAACACGCCACGACGCCGGGCTTGATGCCTTCGGTGACCCACACGCGGTCGACGAAATAGCCGATGTCGGTGGTGACGCGCAGCAAATCGCCGGTTTGAATGCCGAGTTTTTTCGCATCCGAAGTGTGCATCCACACCGGATTGCGATTGGAAATTTCATACAGCCATTTCGCATTGCCGGAGCGCGAGTGAATCAGCGTCGGCAGGCGAAACGTCGGCACCAGCGGAAACTCGCCTTTGCTGCGATCCAACGTGTCGGGATGAATGTGGCTTTTGATGTACGCCGGAATTTTATATTCCGGCCAGCCCCAATCGATCATCGTCTGCGAGAAAAATTCCTGCTTGCGCGAGGGGGTGGGAAAGCCCTCGCAGGCAACGCCATTGACCATCACGCCGATATTTTTTCCGGCTTTTTTGATGAGACCGGTTTGCGCCTCCGTTTCCGCGCCCTGCAAATCAGCAGACGAGAGCGGGCGCAGATGTTTGTTGTACGAAGTTTGCTCGACTTCAAACGCCCCGAATTTGCGCATGTAGTCAAGCGGCGTCAAGTTATGCTCGGCGGCTTTCTCCGGCAAGCCGGGCGTGCGCTCGAAAATATATTGATAGTATTCGTCAATGGTGATTTTCTCACCGGGGCGGTAGGGCGAGATGAAATGCGGCTTGATGCCGAGACTGCCGTCGGGGTCGATGCGCCATGATAGCTCGATCCAAAACTCGTCTTCTTCCCACACTTCGCCGGGGTTGGCTTCATACGTGAATTGCACCGGCTGGCCCATTTTGCGCCGGGCTTCGCGCAACACCGGCTGGCGAAACGCAATCCACAAACCGGAATGCGTTTCGTAGCTGATGATATCGTGCCGCTCGCTGGCGTGCCCCATCGGCAAAACGTAATCGGCGAAATACGCGGTCTCGTTCCACGTTGGCGTCAGCGCCGCGTGCAAACCGATTTTGTTTTCATCCGACAGCGCTTCGATCCACGAGAAGCCGTCAGGATAAGTCCACACCGGATTGAACACGCGGGTGAAATACGTATCGAGCTTGCCGCGGCCTTCTTTGAGAAAGTGAGGGAGAAGGAAGCTCATCTCATAATGCGCCAGCGGGTACTCGTTGGGAAAATGCAGCGAGTTCCAAAATTTCTGCGCCGGCGGTTTGTTCGGCACATTCGGTTTGAATTTATTCCACGCGCTCGGCGAAGTGCCGCCGACGGTGCCGACGCTGCCGGTCAATACATTTAAAAAATGCAAACAACGCGCGACGGCCCAGCCGCCGAGATTACCGCTGCCCGCGCTGCGCCAATTGTGCGTCGCGAAACGCGTTCCGGCGCGGCCAATTTGCCGTGCGACTTCGACAATCGTTTTCGCCGGCACGCCGCTTTCTTTTTCGGCAAATTCCGGCGTGTAGTCTTTGTACGCGGCTTTCAATGCCAAAATAAAATTGTCAAATGTGATTTCATCGTGCGGCCGTTCGTGCTGGAGATATTGCTGCCAATTCACCCAATCGCGCAAATACGCCGCGTTGTACAGGCCCTCGTCGAGAATGATTTTCGCCATCGCCAGCAGCACTGCGGCTTCGCTGCCGGGATACGTCGGCATCCAGTAATCCGCCATGCTCGCGGTGTTGGAAAGGCGCGGATCCATCACCGCCAACTTCGCGCCGTTCATCATGCCTTCGATGATGCGCTGCGCGTGCGGGTTGAAATAATGCCCGGACTCGAGATGGGCGCTGATGAGCAAAATGAAATTGGCGTTGGCGTGATCCGGCGAGGGGCGATCGTAGTTCTGCCAAATCGCGTAGCCAAAACGCGCACCGGCGGAACAAATGTTGGTGTGGCTGTTGTGCCCGTCGACGCCCCACGATTGCAGGATGCGATCCATGTAACCTTCGTGCCCGGGGCGGCCGACGTGATACACCACTTCGTTGTGACGCTTTTCTTGCAGCGCCGAGCGAATGCGGCGGGCGATGTCATCAAGCACGTTGTCCCATGACACGCGCTCCCATTTCCCCTCGCCGCGTTTGCCCGCGCGTTTCTGCGGATAAAGAATGCGATCCGTATCATTGATCTGATTGATCGTCGCCGGCCCCTTCGCGCAATTGCGCCCGCGGCTGCCGGGATGATACGGATTGCCCTCAAACTTGCGCACTTGCAGCGTCGATTTTTCGATGTAACTCAGCAGTCCACAGCCCGCCTCGCAATTGAAACACGTCGTCGGCACGACCATGTAATGCTTGGCCTCGCGCCGCGGCCAGCTTTTGGCTTCGTATTCGACCCAGTCATCCCATTTTTCCGGCGGGGGGTAATCCGTCAGCTTTCCCGGCTCGGTCAAACGCGGAACCGCCTGTCCAAGCTCTTGATGAAGATTCGGAATGAGCCGGAGCTTTTCGGCGATTTTTTCGATGAGGGAGGGTGTTGTGGGCATGGGAGTTTCCACTTTCGATTTAAATTTTTCATCGTGATTTTACGCGACGGCTTCACATCAACATGCAGCGGCCATAAGATAGCCAATCGGCTTTTGCGCCGCAAGCGTTTTTCCAGCTTTTGCGAAGAAATCTCTTGCTTCTCGGCTCTCCTCCCTGTAGTTTATCGTATAAAAATAAAACGAGAATTTCGCTGCCGGAGAACCAATGCCATCTGCGACGAAAACTTTTCAGCCTGCGACCAACATCACCGAAGCTTACAACGCCGTCAATCCCGAACAGCCGCTGCTGCCGGGAGATCCGCGTTACGTGGATTGCTCGCCGTGGCGCGGCGACGAGCATATTGTCAACATGATCGCGCGGCGCATCATTCGCGCCGAGGCCGCCAGGCCGGTGCAGCATCTCAAGCAATTGCTCGCCGGACATCGCGGCTGCGGCAAATCCACCGAGTTGCTGTTGTTGAAAGAGAAATTGGAACAGGCCGGCCACCTCGTCGTTTATTTTGACGCCGCGCTGGAAATCGACATGAACGACGTCGACTATGCCGATATTTTGCTGGCGATGATGCGGCAATTGGATTTGTAAGTCCGCCAGAGCGGCCTCGGCTTGAAATTGGATGCCGGTCGTTTGGACGACCTGGCGATGCGGCTGGCGAAAATCACGCTGGAGAAAGAAGATCGCGACATCGTCGAAAACACGCTGGAAACCGAGTTTCGCATCGAACCGCAGATTCCGTTTTTCGCGAAAATGATGGCCGCCGTCCGCGGCTTCATGACCAGCGGCTCGACCCAAAAAAAGTTGCTGCGGGTCGAAGTTCAGCAGCGCACCGCGCAGTTTCTCGAAGATTTGAACGACCTGATCAACAAGCTGCAGCAGCAATTGCGCGAGCGCGGCAAAAATGGGCTGGTCATGATCATCGACAGCCTCGACCGCATTATTCCGCACCCGTTGGATGATAAAGGCCTGCGCACCACCCACACCGCGATTTATCTGGAGTACGCCGATCACCTCAAGGCCCCGCATAGTCATGTGATTTACACCGTGCCCATTTCGATTTTTTTCAATGAGAACCTGAGCAAAGTTTATCCCGATCTCCCGCTCATGCTGCCGATGGTCAAAATACGGGAAGAAAACGGCAGAATTTGCGCCGACGGACTCCAGGCCATGCGCCGCGTGATTGCGGAACGCGTCGAGATCAAAAGCGTTTTCGAGAATGAAAAAAATGTGGACAAATTGTGCCTGGCCTGCGGCGGGCATGTTCGCGACTTGATGCACCTCATCCGGTACGCCTGCGATTACAGCGCCGAGAAAATCACCCCGCTCGCCGTTGACAAGGCCATTCGCGCGCTGGTGCGGGAATATGATCGCCTGGTGAAGGACGCCGATTTGCCCCGTCTCGCGCAAGTCCATCGTGAAAAGCGCCTGCCCAGCGACGCCGAATACGCGTTCTTGCCGTATCATTTGATCGTGCTGGAATATCAAAACGGCGAGCGCTGGGCGGATTTGCATCCCGCCGTGCAGGAAACCCGCAAGGTCAGAGAAGTTTTAAAAAATGAAGAAAAAGCTTTCCGCCAAAAGAGCCGCCGCAAAAAGCCGCGCTGAAGTCCCGCCGCGGCAGGGCCGGCTGCTGTCGCTGGAGTTTTTGCAGGGCCGCGCCGACGAGCGGGAAAACCTGCTGGCGCTCGAACGCCTATTGACGCGCGCCGAAGGGTTTACGCTCGCGTTCGGCCGGGTGAACATGTCGGCGCAACGCGCGGCGCTCGTGCAGGAAATTCGCCGCCTCGAGCCGCAAGGCTTCGTGATCGTCGAGGTTGATTTGCGCGAGCCGGTGCGCGATCTGCTGAACGAGCTGGCGCAGCGCCTCGAGAACGTCTATGGCTTTAAAGCCCAAGATGAAACGCGCGAGCTGGCTGTCGCCGAAGCCGGGCCGCGCTTCGCGGTTTTTGTTTATGGCTTGGAAAACTCCATTTCCTCCTCGGCCATTTATCATCCGCTGCTGGCGGTGATGAATTACAAGCGGGAAAATTTTCGCGAGCACGTTCCGGGGCCGCTGGTTTTATGGGTGCCGGAATACGTGCTGCAAGCGGTGATGGAAGGCGCGCCGGATTTTTGGGCGTGGCGCAGCGGCGTATTCGAGTTTGCCGCGCCGCAAGCCGAGCTTGAAAAGATGCGTGGACAATTTGACTCCGAGCGAGGCAGCGTTGCGCTGGCCCGGCTGTCGGTCGAAGAGAAAAGAAATCGTATTCAACTTTTTTCCAATTTGCTGGCGGAATACGAATCGCATGATCATGCCGATACTCCTGAGATTATGGTGATTCGAGCGGATTTGTTGAATAGGCTCGGTTTGCTTCATAAACATTCGGGAGTTTTGGATAAAGCCCTGCAGCACTATGAAAAAAGCCTCTCGCTAAGACACAAAATCGGTGATCGCGCGGGCGAGGGCACGACGCTGAACAATATCAGCCAAGTGTTTAAAGCGCGTGGCGATTACGGGAAGGCGCTGGAGTATTTGGAAAAGAGTTTGGTGATAAGAAGAGAAATCGGTGATCGCGCGGGCGAGGGCACGACGCTGAACAATCTCGCAACCACGGCTTATGCCGGTGGCGATTACGGGAAGGCGCTGGAGTATTTGGAAAAGAGTTTGGCGATTCAACGAGAAATCGGCGACCGGGCGGGCGAGGGCACGACGCTGAACAACATCAGCCAGATCTATGATGCGCGTGGGGATTACGGGAAGGCGCTGGACTATTTGGAAAAGAGTTTGGCGATTACAAGAGAAATCGGTGATCGCGCGGGCGAGGGCGCGACGCTGAACAACCTCAGCCAGATCTATGGTGCGCGTGGCGATTACGGGAAGGCGCTGGAGTATTTGGAAAAGAGTTTGGCGATTACTAGAGAAATCGGTGATCGCGCGGGCGAGGGCACGACGCTGAACAACCTCAGCCAGATCTATGGTGCGCGTGGCGATTACGGGAAGGCGCTGGAGTATTTGGAAAAGAGTTTGGCGATAAGAAGAGAAATCGGTGATCGCGCGGGCGAGGGCACGACGCTGAACAATCTCAGCGGCATTTATCGAGCGGGTGGGGATTACGGGAAGGCGCTGGAGTATTTGGAAAAGAGTTTGGCGATTACTAGAGAAATCGGTGATCGCGCGGGCGAGGGCACCACCTCGCACAATATTGCGCATATCCATTGGCAAAATCAGTCGTTGCAAGCGGCGGTCGAAAATTTTCTCCATGCCTTGCAAATCGCCCGCGAGATCAACTACGCGGAGTTGATCTTTGCCGCCTCGCGCGATCTCGGCAGTCTGCTCTGCCAAGCAGGGCAAAAGCAGCAGGGCTTGCCGTTGCTGCAACAGGCGCTCGCAGTCGGCCGGCAAATCGGCCATCCCGGGCTGCCGCAGGTTGAAGAGCTGTTGCGGAAACACTGTCAATAATGATAACGACAAGCCAAAATTCTAACTTAAACTGAGCGATTTGTTTTTAGTTTAGTAGTCAAATTTGTGCAAAAAAAGCAAACATTTTTTCGATGAACGTCATTTCATCCAGTATTTATAGGCATTTTATAGCGTTTTTAAAAGTCTCCAACTTTAGCCCCAACGGATAGATGA
>Ga0187892_10009279_pt1 | contig 13014 bp, 16 predicted proteins | sample MA1701073metaG_FD_139345 | JGI IMG/M metagenome (GOLD analysis project Ga0187892, IMG submission 139345) | Bio-ooze microbial communities from a basaltic lava cave in the Kipuka Kanohina Cave System on the Island of Hawaii, USA - MA170107-3 metaG ...
GCAATCCGGCGCCTCACAACGGCTCACTCCGGCGTCGTTTTCCTCGTTCCGTTGACTTGGTCCTCATCCTCAGGTGCAGGACCAAGATCCTCTTCACTCAAAAAGGAGAAACTCACAATGGCAACCAAATCCGCAACCCAAATCCAACAGCAACCCAAGGCAGCAACACCAGCGGCGACACCACGCAAGCCAGTCCAAGACCTTCGTCTTGGGCGGTTGAAAGCCGCAATCTGGGAGAACCCCACCGACAACGGTGTTCGCTACAACGTCACCTTCGCCCGTCTTTACAAGGACGAGAGCGGCTGGCACTCGAACGATGCGTTCGGCCATGATGACCTTCTCGGTCTCGCCAAACTGGCCGATCAGACACACACCTGGATCGTTCAAAAGCAACAAGAGCCGGAATAACCGGTTCTTGTTTCACCTTCAATGTCCCGCCCGGTGTCGCGCCGGGCGGGGCTTAGTTGATCTGGGCTCTCGTCACGGTTCGATGCATCCAGCACTTCGCGCACCCTCCTCAACAGAGCTGCGGGTCTGAACGGCTTCTGGAGAAAGCCAGCCCCGCATCCAGGACGCCGTGATGGACAATCGCGTCATCGGTGTAACCCGACATACAGATCGTGAAGGAAGGTACAGCCAAGACGTTTTCAACTGAGGACAACCGCAACTGGCTCGCAGCGACGAGACCGATTCTAGAAGCGTTCTTCCATGCCCGCTACTTTCTGGAAATGGCCGTCCGCTACGGGAAGCAACTGGAGTTTCCGCCACGAAGCCTTCCAAGTGGCAGGGCGGCATTCCTGTATCTCTATAGCCTGCGACAGTGCTCAACCTTGTTCGCGAGCTGCCTCAACTCAGAACAGCCATTCTCTCTTGTAGGCGTTTAGTATATCGTCGAGCCGGTCGACAGCTCTCTTTGCTCTGCTCGTGTCTCCTGCAAAAAAACTCTTCTTCAATGTTTCCCAAGGCATTCCGTCCTCTTGAATCCAGTTTCTCTGACGTCTCCAAGCAAATGACCCTGCTGGTGCCCACATTGGATCTGAGGCTGCTTGGCTCGAAGGATATTTCAAGTCAACATAGACTAACGAAAGAAGATACTCAAAGATATCGAAGTTCCTTGCAAACAGTTGGTCAGCCGGGATCAAGCTCCGAAAGGGTTCGCGCAACACGAAACATAGATGATCACTCAGTGGGGTATTGCTCTTTTCGGCATGGAGCACTTGACCGTCGTCACTGCGTACAATCTCCTGCGGAAAAATCTTGAGCACGAATGGCCGATTTCCCTGTCCCTGAACTGACTTGGCCTCCAGAAGAAGGCATTTCAGAGTTTCCAATTTCTCACCTGCAATTGAAGCAATGCCGCCTGCATACAGACCGATCAACGCCGGGTAAAGTTCCCATCCTTGTCCTTTTGAGAGCTCCGACGATGACCATGCGAGGCGACCCAATCCTTCAATCCAACTTCTTCTATGTTCCGGTCCACCCCAGTAGCAACCAGGAATAATCATGGCAACGAGAGTTTCCGACACCCTGTCATAAGTAGCGATCGAATGGCGCAAGAAGTCAAGTCGGAGATTTCCAGACCCTTTGAAACCAATAGGTAATCCCTCCAGTCGTCGCTGACTGAAAAGTCTGTCGGCCTCGGAAATGAAGAGATCATGGAGTCGGATCCGATGGCGCGGCTCACTCAGGTAGTTCTTAACTGTTGCTGCAGCGATTCTTGAAGAGAGGGGATGTGGGGCAGCGAGGGACTCAAGCGCAGTTACCTGCTCGAGGACCTCTTGAAAAAACTGGTCGGCTGACTCAATCACAATCCTCTCTGCCTGGCGTGCATGGATCAGTTCCACAGTCTTAGGCTTAGACTCACCTCGAACAGTCCAGTAAATGGTGAAGCGCCGACTCTTAGTCCGCTGAAGGGCATGGCATAAGCCCTGGTCCCATTCAGCGGACCAACCGCAGACAATGAGCCCATACTGATCAAAGATCTGGTCCAGAAGCTGATCAATGGCTGAATCGTAGCTCGATAGCCCCTCTTCCGTATTCTTGATGCGAGTATCGAGATAGTCCCCATTCACCTTGACAATTGTGGGCCCAGAATGGACCAATGGGATCATTCCGCTTGCCGCTTCAGCGCTGGCGATGACTGTGGGAACGATCCCGGCAGTCTCTAGTGCCTGCTCCAGGAGCCGATCAAAATTTGTCGTCACAATGACTCGGATGTAGCCGCCTCGCACAAGTTCAGCAATAGCTCTGTGCGCTGCAGTCGGAAGCTTCCGTCCAGCCTCCCGGTCGTCCGCTGAAGGCTCAAAGTATTGCCGCAGCACCTGCATTCTTTCGGTTGGGCTTTTGGCTAAGGACTCCAGCAAGCGTGAATAATTTGGACTTGCCCCAAACTTGGCGCTAAACCAGTTGGCTGCGTCAGGTCGTGGTTCTTCAGTGGTTAATGCCGCCACCTTTCGACAAAGATCGAGAGTCACGTCCCAACCGGTTGGAATCTGGGCTGAAGTTGAGATTCCGGAACCCAGCAGCATCGCGTAGACGCCCCTTTGTGAGTACACGGAATAACTCAATGAGATTAGAGCATTGAGCACAGAGGCCGACCTAACATGGTGTTACAGAGAATCACAATCACTTCGTCATGAGGGAATGTTTCTGTCTTGTGATTACTTCCTCGACAACTCGTTGCTTCTCGCTACCGGGGGGCAGCGAATCAAAATCGGCAAGGAACGAATCTGCGAAATCCTTGTGTGAGGGTTGGTAGAATCCCTGGAGCACCTGCTTCCGCTGCAACTCATCCGCCGGCAAGTGACACAGAGCCGCTCTGAGAATTTCTCGCATGGCAAACTCCAATCGGGGGGATTCCACTTCCAACATTGTCTTCTCGTGACCACTCATAATGCCGCCGTGGGACACTAGAGAGCGCATCCGGTATAGCCTGCCAAGGAGTTTGTCGAGTTCAGGAATGTCGGAGTTTTGCAGAGTTAGAAGACCCTCGGCTCGACGTCGCAACCGACGACCAATGAATTTACCGTGCTCCGGCACCAGTGCCGCTTCCAAAGCGGTTGTGTAGTCGACAGCTCTGTCTACTTCGTCCCAACTCGGATTAAACTCTTTTGAAGCGCCGTACATGAAGAACCGTCTCGCAATCCTGAACCACTGCGAACTCCACGCTTCCAAGCCAGTAGTCATTTTGATGAAGTCGTCCAACCTAGTACATTCCATCGAATCCATTCGGTACGGATATGTGGAGTGAAGATCAGCTGTGAATCGACATGGATACTGCCTGAATTGTTCACCTTGCTGGTTTCGAATTCTGACATCCACAAATGCAATATCACCTGGCTTATAGAGCCGGAACAAGAATAGAGCATCTTCAACCTCATCGGGAATATTGCCGAAACCGCACCAGTCCGGCTGGCTATCCATCCGCGCTGGAATCGCGTCGTAGTTCCTTTCATAAACGCAATCTCCGTAGGAGACCTGAGCACCTTTGAAGAGCCCTCTCGCGCATTCCAGTTCGGCATGAATTCCTTGGCGGACCTTCCAAATACGAAAATTTTCAAACCGAAGCTCATCCGGTTTCCTCCCGTCAAAATTTGCTGCTGACCAAGGGCCCTCGAAGTTTCTTACCAACACATATACTGTGACCATAGCAGTCTCCAAGTACCTTCAGCCAAAGATGAACACCTGCGCAGATTGGCAATCAGTCTCCGCTAGTTAGTTAGCAGATCTCGAAAGGATTTGAACTTCACCTTGAACCGATGGCTCGCTAGAACTGCAAGGGCTGAGTCGGCTTCTGCAATTGAGAGAACACCAAGGCGGATTGCCAAGAGCAGGAGCCCGGGCGTGTTGACCAGCCGATCTTTCCCGATCTTCGACAGCACCTCCCGGCGGAACTTTCTCCCTTCGTCGGACGCAATCATCCATCCCTTCGTCACTGCCATGCTCAAGCAGGCCGCTTCACCTTTGCCCAATGTCGTGACCAACTCCGCGTACAGGCTCAGTGCGGGAATCTCTACCAGCGCTTCTTCCTTGAAGAAGCCTTGACTTAATGCCCTTGCGACGGTAACGGCTTGCTGGGGCGCGCTGATTTCTTGGATTACTTCAGGAGGAACGACGAACTCAAAACCTGTCAACTGCCCAAGCAGAGCTAGCCGATCAATGTGAATCAAGTTTATGAGAATGTTAGCATCGGTTACGACGACTCGGTTCACGCCGCCATCTCCACGTCCGATTACATCGCAGGAGCAAAAACCTCGTCGGCTTGCTCTTCAGCTAGACCGGAACGTTCGAGGAGAGACCGTGCATCGGTTGCTTCAGTATGAACCATACGCGCGAGGTCCAAGAACTTCGACTTGGTGATCCTCTCCCGGCGCAACGCTTCCAGCGCCAGTCCCAGGAAGCGCCGATTGAATTCGGGGCCGTGTCCCGTTGCGTCTGATTTCGACAGTCCCAACAAGTCGGCAACCGTCTGTCCGTCTCCTTGCTCTTCTTGAGTCTTCAGGTGTTCGAGTTCAGCTTCGCTAATCAGACGAAGGTTACGAAGCCTGTAAATCGCCGACAAGCGGCTCACCTCGAAGTAGTGAGCTAGCTGAACCACATCGTACAGTTGAATGTCTTGCGTCCCGGGCTCGGTTCTCGAATCCACGGGAAGAACGCCTGCCTCGTCAAACACCTCGGCATGGATTCGACTCGGTGCCCCCTTCCCAAGACCTGCCAGGAACTGGAGCACGCCTTCGTCCGGCATGAGGAAATTAGCAGCAAACGAATTCGCGCGGACTTCCACCAAGCTGTTTCGGTCGGCGGTCCGGCTGATCAATCCAACGGCATCACGATCCAGTAGGACGTGAGCATACTCGTGGCACCAGGAAAAACGTTGTCGCTCCAAGCTGTGAGATTGATTGTTGACAACGAACAACCCGACGCGAGTATTGCTGATCGTGAGACCGGAAACCTCGTCCGGCAGCGCTACCATTCCGGTTCGCACGCCTTGCCCTTCCAAGAGGTGGACAAGATCGCCCACCGGAGCCACGCCCAAACCGAGCCGTCGCCGCTCTTCGCGCGCAACTTGTGCTCCAGACTGAATGGCCTCCCACTTTGACTTGGACGGCGGAAACAGGTAGGCCGCTACCGTGGAAAGGGCTCGGTCCATACCCATTAACTCTTCCAGATTGGTTAGCTCTTTGCCCAGGGCTATGCAATCTCGCAAAGCGTTCTTGAATCCCTCTTCGGACGCTTCGCGGTCAGAGCGGAACAAAGCGTGGACCACATCGTCTTCAGCAAACTCGTCAGCCAGGAATTCACGGATATCTCGCGCGAACAGATACGCCAGCTTGTCGAGTTCGAGGCTCGACACCGCACGATTTCCCAACTCGATCTGTGCGACAGTCGGGCGCGAAACGCCCAGCCGTTCCGAAACTTCTTCCTGCGTCATACCGCACGCCTCGCGCGCCTGCCGGATCCTGCGGGCAAGTTCTCCTTGATCGATAGGCATAAGTCCTCCTTTCGTTAGCAGATGATTGGAAGACATCTCGAAGTCTGAGAATCGAGGACGAGATGCGAAGCGTACCCAGCCACAAATCCGGCCAGTGCTCCTGCGAGCAAGTAGCACACCCACTCACACAATTCGTACCATGCAGCTTGCAAAGGTGAACTGGCAAGAAGCCTCGCCCAACGATACTGAACGGCCTGACCACGCAACCAGTTCTGCGCGTGATCCAGACGACTGATCATGACTGTACCTAGTGCCGCCACGGGCAGGATGCCATGTGCAAGTCCTCGATGATTTGGGCTCGTCGGCGGATCAAGTCGGTCTGGCAGCCTTCCTCCGATCACGCTTCCGATCGCACCGCCGACAGCTTCTAATACAGGCTGCGGACTTTTGAAGTTGATACCTCTTGAATAGGCAAATGTGGTTCCAGCAAGTAGGGCGGCTGAGTCGTGCTCACTCCGATTTGACATCGGGGATCTCCTCCTCTCATTCGGCTTCCAGAATCACTCTAACATTTTCTGTCAAAAATTGGAAATGGTGTTATCATATTGAGAAGAGGATTAGTATGCTTACTACAAGAGGAGGATTGATGTGGCTACTACGGTAACGGTTCCCGTTCCCCATTTCTTCACCGAGTCCCACCGGTTGCAGCTCGACGATCTCCTCTATGAGATCTGTCAAGAACTCCAGTTGAGTCCATTCCGCCATAACCAAGCCGAGGAGAGATATAAGGCCGTCGCGTCAGCCTTAGAATCCGAAGGTAGTCCATTTCACAACTTCCATCCTCGAATTTATCCCCAGGGGTCTATGCGACTTGGCACAACAGTCAAACCCATCGAAGGGCCGCACGACCTCGATTTCGTGTGTGAGTTGAACATCTGGCACAACGGCGTGGCTCCACTAGCCCTCCTTGACGGACTCTTTGATTTCCTACGTCAGTACGGACCCTACCGCGATATGGTGAGTCGAAAGAATCGTTGCGTGAGAATCACCTACGCAGACGAGTTCTATATGGACGTCCTGCCCGCATGTCGAGACCTAAAAGCCGGAGGCAGCTGCATTCAGGTCCCTGACAGGGCCCTAAGAGATTGGACTCCAAGCAATCCAATCGGCTATGCACGCTGGTTCGATGATCGTTCAAGACTCGATGAAAAGTGGCTCGCTGCCAAGGCTGAACCAGTTCCGCCGCAGCAGGCTGTTGATGAGAAAACAGCCTTGCAGTTGGCCGTTCAACTGATCAAGCGATGGCGCGATCTCTACTTCAACGATCCCAACTTGGCGCCGATCTCGGTCGTGCTGACAACCCTAGGGGGCTGTTTCTACAAGGGCGAAGGATCCGTGAGTGCCGCGCTGTCCTCAATCCTTGACGCAGTCGTCGAGGCTGTTGCCTTCGCCCACCTCCAGGGAAAACGCTTGCTGGTTCTCAACCCATCGAACCCAGCCGAAGACTTGAGCGAGCGCTGGGAGAACTCGGAAGCGTATCGGGCCTTCAAGCTCGGCATTCATCAGCTTAGGGATGATTGGAAGGCTATTCTCCACTCGACCTCGGGTATTCATCAAGCTCTGGAAGGTCTTTTTGGAGAGCCAGTCCGGCGTGCCCTGATCAAGCAGGCACACCGACTACAAGAAGCCCGAAAGAGAAGCGATCTCGGCATTCGATCCACAGGAATCATTAGTAGTCTCGCATCGGGGACGATGCCAATTCCGTCAAACACTTTCCATGGTGACAGGTAAACGCTTTCGTCCACAACATCTCACGGGGCCGCAGCAGATCCTCCACATGCAGGCCAAGTTCCCTAACTTCCGGGCAGCCAGCAATAGGGGAAAATGGGTTCAATGGACCGGGCCCTTGAAGCCGACCGCTATCAGTGTAACCTACACAGTCCAGATCACCTACGAGATGCCCAATCGGCCTGAAATCAGGGTCCTATCCCCGGAGCTCAAGCCCAGGCTCGATTGCGACAGGATTCCGCACGTGTTTTCCGAAAACAAGCTGTGCGTACATCAAGCCCACGAGTGGAGTGGACGAAAAATCCTCGCGATGACGATCGTTCCTTGGATTTCGGCTTGGCTCTATTTCTATGAAATCTGGTATGCCACTGGTCTCTGGCTTGGAGAAGGAACGCACCCGGATCTACCGCAGCATCGATCAGTCGCATGAACCGACGGACTCAAAAATCAAACGGCAAGCAAGTTAGAAGCTACACCCAGCCAACACTGAAGCTCCTTTGGGGACGGGCAGCCGGAAGGTGTGCCGTACCGGAGTGCCGGACGAACCTTATTGCAGAAGAAACTGATTACGATCCCGCAGTGCCTATAGGTGACATTGCCCACATTGAAGCTGCGAGCGACGACGGTCCACGCGCCAATCCTGCGCTGTCGGTCAGCGAGAAGAACGACTACCAAAACCTCATCCTCCTCTGCAAAAACTGCCACTCTCGATTTGACAAACAGAAGAATCACCACGCAGTTGAGTACATTAGACAGATCAAGCGAAGTCATGAAGACTGGGTCAAGGCTTCCTTGCCGGAGCGAGGTCGGTCAAATACCGGTTGGCGAGTCATCCGCCTCAAAGGCCAGCATCCAATAGATTCAAGAACGTTCGATGCGGCGCTCTCCCCTGACTACGTTCTCGGTGTTCCACTCGAAATTGAGGCACTTGCCCCGAATCCGTGGGCTCAAACGGCCGATAGTATGCGCGTGTCAATCGACAATCTCTTCAGTTCACAGGATTCCTATGAAAGCCGATTTGCTGTCTTTCCCTTAGCACCCGTGACAGCCTGTATTTACCTTGGCTATCTCTTGACTAATCGGCCCACGGTTAGGCTCTTTCAATACCACCGGGATGCACAGAGTTGGGTGTGGCCAGATCCCACGGGTAGGCGCACTGGCATCTCTGTCGAGATCGTCAGGGATGTTCCAATACCAACCGACATCGCTTTTCTTTTCGAGCTAAGCGCGCGAATGGATCGAACTCAGTTGCTATCTCGCTTACCCACGGCGACGCGAATCCTAAGCATAGCTGTTCCCGATCCAGGAACTCGCTGGCTGCAGGACCCTCGGCAGATCCAAACGCTTGGAATGGTCGCAAGAGAACTTTTTGAGGACTGCATCAACTTTTGGCCCTCAGCGCAAAAATGGCATCTGTTCTACGCCGGTCCTGCGCCAGGAGGAGTCATTGTCGGGCAACAGCTGAATCCTACGATGACTCCTCCTGTTCAGCTTTACGAATTCAGCCATCCACATCACTCCGAGAGTCTCCGTATAGAGCCGACTCTCCTCAACGCAGCCTCTGTCTGATGCGACCGGCTCGCAAGGCGTTAGGAGCCCTAGTTGTGGGCTTGTTGTCGTACGCTTGCTACCTGCTGCATCGCACAAAGCGATTCCGAATCCACAACAGACTTCCGCGGGGTAAGGACTCAATAAGCTACAGCGTTCTCGCAGATGGGTGCCCACCGCTCTGAGTCCTGAGAAGGCAAGATTAACAAACTTCGCTCTTCGCGGCGCCAACGCGCTCCTATTCCCAGCTCTTTCCCGTCCCCCGAGCACCGCAACCTCAAAAAACTTCACTTCGTCAGTTCACATTTTCCTACCCTCAATACTCCTATACATGAAAGGCGACTATCGATGCTTCACTTTGGTTTCAGTTTCGCCTTCGATTTAGCAGTGGCGCCAGCTGACAGGCACACTGTCGATCGTGCAAGTTCTTGCAGCACTGGCTCCACATTGAACTCAGAATCGTATTGAGGATAAACACATGGACAAACGACAACTGGCTTATTCGAAGAAAGAAGCCGCTGCAGTGACATCATTGTCACTGCGCGGGATTGATTACCTGATAGAGAAAGGTCAATTGAAGGCGGTGAAGGTTGGAAGGCGCGTTATTATTCCCGCTCAGGAGCTGGAGAAGTTAGTGTTCAATGGCGCAGCCAGCGGCCTTTTGGGTGAGAGTCGAGTGTCGGCTTGAGCAAGTTGAGTTTTTCACTGAGCCAGGAACTGGGACATGCCGAGAGAGATCAAGAAACAGCGAGGAATCTTTGAAAGACCCAAGCGGTCTGGCATCTGGTGGATCTGTTACGCCGGAATCGATGGCCGCCTTCACCGAGAGAAAGTGGGGATGCGTCAGGCTGCGATCAACGTCTATCAGCTCCGCAAGACCCAGATCCGGCTTGGGAAATTTGCTCCGCAGGATATTAAGAGCAAACACAAGGCCGTCAGCCTGGCTGAAATCATTGATGACTACATCAAGGCGAGCGAGGCGATAAAGCGCAAGTCTCTCGACGACATTCGGCAAAGGGCATCCTGGTGGAAACAGCATTTCGGATCAAGAGCCGCCAATACCGTTGTAAAAAACGACATCGAAGATGCCCGGTTGTCGCTTGCCAAAAATCGCTTCCCCTCGAACGGACAAAAGCTGAAAAAGGGTGGCCGCAGCACCGCTACCGTGAACCGGTACCTCGCGACCCTCAAAGCGGCGTACATGCTCGCAATAGAGAACGAAAAGATCGCGAGCAATCCATTCAGAAAGGTTAAGCTTCAAAAGGAGAATAATCGCAGGGTCCGTTACCTAACCGACCAAGAGGAGGAAACGCTGTTTGCAGCTCTGCCGACTGAGCATCATCCATTGGTTTTGATCGCCTTGCACACGGGGATGCGAAAGACCGAGCAGCTCTGTCTCGAATGGCAGGATGTGAATTTTGGGCAGAGAGTCATCACGGTGAGGGACTCAAAGGCGGGGAAAGCCCGGCACATCCCGATGAATCAGGTAGTCTTGGATACTCTCCAACACCTGCCGCGCATGATTAGCAATGCTTATGTGTTCTACGGAGCCTTAGAAGGAGAGAGGCTCAAGGATCTTCCAAAGGCGTGGGAGGAATGTCTGGGAAAGGCAGGTATCGCTGACTTCCGCTGGCATGACTTGCGCCACACCTTTGCGAGCCGACTTGTCATGTGCGGAATCGATCTCTACACTGTCAAGGAACTTCTCGGCCACCAGAGCATTGAAATGACCCAAAGGTACGCTCATCTGGCTCCAGGACACCTGCACAAAGCAGTGGAAGTTCTCAGTAGAGGAAAAACACAACTAGCACCAGAAGTCGCACCAAGGAGGAAAGCAGGAATTGGGAGGGCTCGTAAGTTGTTGAAAGGAATGGTAGGCCTGGAGGGAGTCGAACCCCCGACCAACGGTTTAGGAAACCGCTGCTCTATCCTTCTGAGCTACAGGCCCCAAAGGACTTACGCGATACGCAAACTGGATGGTGCTGGTTCTGGTGTCGTTTTGCCCCTTCAAAACCAGGCGTAGAAGGCTTGGAACCAGGTGCGTATACCGTTCATTTATCTCAGTAAAATGATCGCTCATCAGCTTCACTGGGCTGCCGTTTGGCGGTGCCGTTTAGCCCACCTGACACCAGGAGTTGACCGCATTCTTGAGGTAGTTTGGAGCCAGGTGCGTATACCGTTCGGTCATTTCGGTGGAATGGTGGCGCAACAGCTTGCTGACCGTATAAAGGTCAATCCCGCGCATCACCAACCTACTGGCGAACGTGGGCGCAGATCATGCCAGCGGAGATCCTTGATTCTCGCCTGCTTAAGGTACTTCTGCCAGTCGGAGTGCTTAATCCCATTGTGAAGAGGCTGGCCTTCTTCCCTACCGAAAAACACGAACGGATTATGGAGCATCCGAGGAAGACTTTGCAAGGCTTCGATCACCACCGGGTGTACGACAAAAATGTAGGTAAATAGTTGCGAAGGGTGGAAGGGCGGGGTATTCTGATAGTATATGGACTATCAGAAAGGAGCCCCCTATGGCGGAATCCTTGTCGCAGCTGGAAGCCCGTCGCCACCAAGTGTTAGAGCAGTTGTCGGTCCCCCGCGACATGCGTCGCGGATCGATTAGTGAGACCTACCGCCGTTGTGGCAAGAGCGGTTGTTGGTGTAGTCAGCCCGGTCAGCCGGGTCACGGGCCCTTTTATGCTTTTACCACCAAGGTGGAAGGCAAGACCCAAACCTTGCAGTTGCGAGCGGGCGCGGAATTAGACAAGCTGCAGCAGCAGGTGGCTGGCTACCGCGAGTTTCGGGAGTTGTGGGAAGAGGCCGTGGTCCTGAGCGAGAAGATCTGCCAGCTACGTCCTGCCAAAGGTCAGTCAGCCGAGGAGACGTTGAAAAAGAAATTCTGGCGGCTGTCCAGGAAGAGATCAGCCGGGAGGTAGAGGCTTGGGTAGGACAGGCAATCCGCGAGGAATCAGCTGACCTGGAAGCTTGGGAGATGGGGCTGCGCGACCGGATGCACCGGATGGGAGCGATGGTGTTAGAACAGGTGCTGAATGCCGAAGGCGGAGGCTATCAAGGGAGCCGTCAGCTCTGTGCTAGGGGGCATGAGGCGATTTTTGTAGAGCACCGGTCCAAGCAGGTACTGACGGTGTTGGGGCCAGTCACGGTCGAGCGAGCTTACTACCACTGCTCGAGTTGTCAGGCGGGGATGATTCCCAGAGATGACGCCCTGGACATTGTGGGTAGTGGCTTCAGTCCCGGAGTGCGACGGATGATGAGCCGGGTGGGCAGCAAGGAGTCGTTTGAAAAAGGGCGCCAGGATCTGAAGGAGTTGGCCGGGGTGGAAGTGACGGCGAAACAAGTCGAGCGGGTTTCCGAGCAGATGGGCCAGCAGGCTGAAAGCTGGCAGGCACCGCCGTGGCAGGCCAGCCGCTCCGATAAAATTGTTTTGCTGAAGTCCATCCCGAAGCTTTACATCGCCTATGACGGCACTGGGGTTCCGGTAGTGCCACGCGAAACCGAAGGCCGTGCTGGCAAGCAAAGTCCACAGGCCAAGACCCGCGAGGCCAAGCTGGGATGTGTTTTCACCCAGACAGCTCTGGATGAGCAAGGCCAGCCGGTCCGGGATGAGAACTCGACCAGTTATGTGGGGGCTATCGAAACGGCCGAAGTCTTCGGCCTGCGGATTTACACCGAGGCCGCGCGCCGGGGTCTCGAGCACGCCCAACTGGTCATTGTGCTGGGCGATGGAGCGCCTTGGATCTAGAAGATTGCTGACGAGCATTTCCCGGGTGGCATTCAGATTGTCGACCTCTACCATGCTCGTCAACACGTGACCGAACTGGCCAAGCTGGTTTTGGGCTCGCCCTGGAGAGCCTGGGCGGAGGCTCGCTGCCGGGAACTCGATGAGGGAAAGGTGGAAGCCCTACTGGGAGTCATGATGCGACTCAAGCCGTCTCAGCCCGATTTGCAGGCAGCCATCGACAAGGCTATTCACTACTTCCAGCTCAATGCGGACCGCATGCGCTACGCCCAGTTCCGGCGTCAAGGCCTGTTTGTTGGCTCGGGTGTGGTCGAAGCCGGATGCAAGACCATCGTAGGGCAACGCCTCAAGCAATCCGGTATGCACTGGACCGTGCCAGGGGCTAACGCCATTATTGCCCTGCGCTGCTTGGACCTTAGCAACCAGTGGGAAGATTTCTGGGAATCTCGCCGGATCAGCTGACGGCCTCTACCCACAAATTTGTCGCACACCC
>Ga0187892_10009280_pt1 | contig 13013 bp, 13 predicted proteins | sample MA1701073metaG_FD_139345 | JGI IMG/M metagenome (GOLD analysis project Ga0187892, IMG submission 139345) | Bio-ooze microbial communities from a basaltic lava cave in the Kipuka Kanohina Cave System on the Island of Hawaii, USA - MA170107-3 metaG ...
ACCCGGCTCACGCCATTCGGGGTCAGAGCGCGCGGTCACCGGGGTCTGACCCGGCTCACGCCATTCGGGGTCAGAGCGCGCGGTCACCGGGGTCTGACCCGGCTCACGCCATTCGGGGTCAGACCCCTCTATTCTTAGGGGCGTGACGCTCTCCACCATTCCAACGCCGCGGATCGTTGTCGATCGCGCGCGCGTCCGGGCGAACATCGCCGCCATGCAGGCGCGGGCGGCCTCGGCCGGCGTGCGGCTGCGTCCCCACGCCAAAACCCACAAGAGTCCGGCCGTGGCCCGGTGGCAGCTCGACGCCGGCGCCGTCGGGATCACGTGCGCCAAGATCGGCGAGGCCGAGGTCTTTGCCGACGCCGGCGTGTCCGACATCCGGCTGGCCTATCCCCTCCACCCGTCGAACGCCCCGCGCATCCTGGCGCTCATGGACCGCGCGCGCGTGTCAATCGTCGTCGACGACGCGAACGTCGCCGAGGCCTGGTCGGCCGCGATGCTGGCGGCCGGACGAAAGCTGGATGTGCTGATCAAGGTGGACGTCGGTTTCCATCGCTGCGGAATCGATCCCGAGTCACCGCGCGCGGCGGCGGCCGCACGCGACATCGCAAGCCTCGCCGGCCTGAACGTCCTCGGGCTCCTCGCGCACGCCGGCCACGCCTACGGGGCGAGATCCGAGGAGGAACTGGCGGTCATCGCGGAGACGGAAAGTTCGGTCCTGCGGAGTCTGGCGGCGGAGCTCCGGCGGCTTGGCGTGGAGGTTCACGAGGTGAGCGTGGGATCCACGCCGACGTCGCGGTTCATCGAGCGGCAGGAGGGCGTGACCGAGATGCGGCCCGGCAATTACGTCTTTTTCGACCGGACGCAGGTCGGGCTGGGCGCGGCGCGCCTCGACGACTGCGCGCTCTCGGTCGTCTCGACCGTGGTCAGCCGGCCCGCGCCGTCGCGCATCATCTTCGACGCCGGCAGCAAGACGCTCAGCTCGGACGCCGTGCGCGGCTTCGGCACGGGCGCCGGCCACGGGCTTGTCTACCCTTCCCTTGACGCGCCCGCGCCGGATCCGTCAATCGCGATCGAGCGGCTGTCCGAGGAGCACGGGATCGCGCGCGTCCCGGCCGCCTGTGCCCTGCGGCCCGGCGACCGGGTCCGCATCCTGCCCAACCACGCGTGCGCCGTCGCCAACCTGGCCGATGAGTTCCTGGTCGTGGACGCGGGCGCCGGCGCGATCGTCGATCGGCTACCGGTCGCGGCCCGCGGCAGGGTATGGTAGAGGGCCGGACGCCGCGTGCAACTCCACCTGCCCAGCCTGAGCGACCACGAGATCGAACAGGAAGCCGGAACCAGCCGCAAGCTGGCGCCGCCGTCTTCCGACATGAACGTCACGCCGCTCATCGACGTGCTGCTCGTCCTGCTCGTCATCTTCATGGCGGCGCTGCCGCTCACGCAGAAGGGCCTCGACATCAACCTGCCGCTCGAAGTCAGCACCAAGACCACGCCGCCGCCCCCCGACACGGCCCAGGTCGTGGTCGAGCTGTCGGAGACCAGGGAGCTCTTCGTCAACAAGAAGCGGGTGGCGCCGGCCGATCTCGAGGGCCTGCTGCGGGACCTCTTCGAAAACCGGCGCGACAAGCTGGTGTTTGTGATTGGCGCGGGCGCCGTGCGCTACGGCGAGATCATGGCCATCCTGGACGTCGCCTACGGCATCGGCCTGCGCGTCGCCATCGTCACGGCCGGTATGCGCGCGGAAGCGTCCGGCAAGTAGGGCTCGGTTCCTACGGCGTGATGTCCGGCTGGTACGTCGTGATGAAGCTCATGATGGCCGACGCCTCGGCCATGTCCTTCGCGCGAAACCGGATGGAGTGCGAATCGGTGCGCTCGAAGATCGGCAGGTAGGCCAGCACCTCGGCCGGCATGTAGTGCTTGAAGGACACGTCCACGGTGACGGGGCCGGCCACGCGGTACGGCTTGAAGTCCTGCCGGCGGCGGAGGGCGGCTTCGACCCGTTCCCGGATGAGTTTGGCGGAGGCCTGCGGCGTGAGCGTCAGCGCCGAGTGGAAGCCGAGGCTCTTCTTGGTTTCGACGGCCTCGATGGCGCCGACCGCCTTGCGCACTTCCGCGATGGCCGCGTCGTCGCCGGCCACGAGCACGACGGGCGCGTTGTACTGGCCTGCGATGGCGGCGTTCCAGGATCCCTCCGTGACGTTGACGCCGTTCAGCGCGACCCGCGTCAGCGTCGCGCTCGAGAAGGTGTGCGCGCGCACGCCGGTGGGATTGTTCGTGCCGGCGTGATAGCCGATGAACACCACGGCGTCCACGCCGTCGTCCACGCCGGCGACCATGGACAGCCGCCGGGGCCAGGAGCGGATGAGCCGCACGTCCGCCGGAAACTGGTCGATCAGCAGGTTCTGGCCGTTGCCGTGCGCGTCGGCGACGACGATCTCGGTGGCGCCGGCGGCGGTGGCGCCTTCGACGGCCGCGAGCGCCTCGCGCGTCATGAAGTCGCGGAAGCGCTGGTACTCGAACCCCGCCGGCCCGAGCTGCTCGGCCGTCACGGCGCCGGCCACGCCCTCCATGTCGACCGAAATCAGCACTTTCAGGCGGCGCGCCTGCGCGTGCCCTTCGCGCCCGGCCGCCGCGCTCCCCAGCGCGACGAGCACGACAAGCACGACAACGAGTTTCAGCCGAGCCATGGTGTCCTCCCTGTTCGGCCGCGACTGCCCCGCGGCAGACCCAATCTAGCAGCAGCAGGGTATTGAGTGATCGTGCCATTGGGTAATTGAGCTGTTTCGGCGCGCCCATTGCCCACATTGTGGTCATTGCCGCATTGCCCACATTGTGGTCATTGCCGCATTGCCCACATTGTGGTCATTGCCGCATTGCCCCATTGTGGTCATTGCCGCATTGCCCCATTGTGGCCATTGCCGCATTGCCCCATTGCGCCCATTGCCTCATTGCCCCATTGCCCCATTGCCCCATTAACTGGTTTCTCTGCTACAGTGCCCCTCCATGCCCGCTCCCAAGACGCTGCTTGGCGAGGCGCTCGGACTGGTGGAAACGCGCGGTTACGTCGGGATGGTCGAAGCAACCGACGCCATGGTCAAGACGGCCAACGTGGTCTTTGTCGGGTGGCAGAAAGTGGATGCGGGTCTCGTCACGTCGATCGTGCGCGGCGACGTCGCGTCGGTGAAGGCCGCGACCGATGCCGGCGCGGCGGCCGCGCGCAAGGTCGGCGAGCTGGTCGGCGTGCACGTCATCCCGAGGCCCGTCGAAGGCCTGGGTGCTCTTTTCCCGATCGACTGACGCGTCCTACTCGCCGCGCGGCGCGGCCATCGGGTCGATCCGCGAGGCGCGCCGCGCCGGCAGGTAGCTCGCCGCCAGGGCCACGCCGAAGAGCAGCGCGCCCGTGGCCGCGTAGGTCACGGGGTCGCCCGACGTCACGTCGAAGAGCAGACTGCCCAGGCCCTGGGCCGCGGCGAATGCGGCGGCCATGCCGGCGGCCGCGCCAATCCCGACGATGAGCGCCGTGTGGCCGAGCACCATGCGCAGCACGTCGGCCGGCCGGGCGCCGAGCGCCATGCGGATGCTGATCTCCCGCGTGCGCTGCGCGACCGAATACGAGATCACGCCGTGCACGCCCATGCAGGCCAGCAGGAGCGCCAGCAGCCCGAACCCGCCGAGCAGGCTGGCGGCCATGCGCGGGGCCCAGAGCGCCTGGTCCAGCAGCGCCGGCATCGTGACGACGTTGATGAGCGGCATGGCCGGGTCGAGCGCCTGCACGGTGCTTCGCACGGCGCCGGTGGCTGCGTCCGGATCGTCCTTCGTCCGCACGTGGAGCGTGACGAGCGGCGCCGGATGCTGGAGCAGCGGAAAGTAGAAGAACCGCTGCGGCGGCTCGCCGAGCGTCGCGTATTTCGCATCCGCGGCGATCCCGACGACTTCGATCACCCAGTCTTCGCCGAAACACCGGAAGCGCCGGCCGATCGGCTCCTGATCGGGCCACATCTGCCGCGCCATCGTCTCGTTGATCACGGCAACCATGGGCGCGCCGTCGCGGTCGGCGTCGGTGAAAGCGCGGCCCCGCCGGAGGGGAATGCCCATCGTCTCGAAGTAGCCCGGCGACACCTGATTGAGCGGCGTGAGCCTGCCGTTCCGGCGGTCGGCGGCGTCGGTGCCCTCGGGAAACACCGTCCGCGACAGCCCGCCGCCGAACGGCTGAGCGTTGGCGAACGCGGCGCGCTCGACCATCGGCTGCTCCGCCAGCCGATCGAGTGCCTGGCGGTGCAGGTCGGCGGCGCGCGCGGGCGAGTACCCTTCCGCGCCCGTGTCGAACGAGAGCATCAGCAGGCGCCGCGTCTCGAAGCCGGGATCGATCCGCTGAGCGTTCTGCACGCTCCGAAGGAACAGCCCGGCGGCCACCAGCGCGACAAGCGACAGCGCCACCTGAACCATCACCAGGACGTTGCGCACGCTCCCGAGCCGGTTGGCGCGGCCGGGCTGGTGGGCGCGATCCTTCAGCGCGACGGCCAGGTTCGGGCGCGAGAGCTGCAGCGCGGGAAACAGGCCGAACACGACGCCCGTGACGAGGGAGAGGCCGACCGTGAAGAACACCACGTTGGCATCCAGCCCGATCGTCAAGGCGTCGGCCTGGACGAAGGGCGGCCTCAACGCCCAGAGGAGGCCCCGCGTGTTGGCGGCCACGACCAGGCCCACGGCGCCGGCGAGCAGCGCGAGCAGCGTGCTCTCGGTCAGGAGCTGCCGGACCAGCCGGCCCGGGCTCGCGCCGAGCGAGATCCGGACGGCAATCTCGCGCGTGCGGCCCGCTGCCCGCGCGAGCAGCAGGTTGGCCACGTTCGCGCAGGCGATCAGCAGCACGAGCCCGACGACGGCCATGAGCACGGCGCCGCCCGTGACAAGCGTGTCGCGGAACTCGGGGCTGAAGAAGGTCGCCTCGTTGATCGGCAGCAGCACGACGCTGCGCGAGTCGTTGTCCAGGGGATAGTCGCGCTCGAGATCCTTGGCGATGGCCTTGGCGGCGGCGTCGGCCTCGGCCACCGTCGCGCCCGGACCGAGCCGGCCGAAGAGCCCCATCATCAAGGCGCGCCGGTCCTCGAAGTTCTCGCCGACGAACCCCGTCAGGAGGTGCCGGCGCATCAAGAGCGGCACCCACACGTCGGGCCCGCCGAGCGCCGTGACGCCGCGGAAGTTCGGCGGCGCGATGCCGACCACGATGTACGCGCGCCGGTTCAACTGGATGCCCGTGCCCACGATCCCCGGATCGGCGCCAAACCGGCGCGTCCACAGCCCGTGGCTCAGGACCGCGACCGGATGCGCGTCGAGCTTCCTGTCCTCGTCGGGCGTGAACGAGAAGAAGCGGCCTGCGGCGGGCGTCACGCCGAGGACGTCGAAGTAGTTGCCGGTGACGAGCTGCCCGGAAATCTGCTCCGGCTCGCCGCCGCTCGAGAGGCTGATCGGCGCGAACGTCACGCCGGCCAGACCGGCGAGCGCCGGATTGCGATCGCGATGATCCAGGTAATTCGGGTACGACGTCGGCATGAAGTTCTGGAAGCGATCCGTGTTGCGCGCGTCCGTCGTGAAGAACGAGACGAGGCGGCTCGACTCGGGCACGGCCAGCGGGTTGAGCAGGAGCTGATTGACGAGCGTGAAGAGCATGGCGTTGGCGCCGAGGCCCAGCGCCAGTGACAGCACGGCCGTCACGGTGAGCCCCGGGCTCCGCCAGAGCAGTCGCACGCCGTATCGGAGATCCTGCAGAAAGCCGATCATGAGTCGTCCTCCCCGGCCGACGGCGGGCGTCAGGTCCGGATGGTTCGCGGCAGGCGCGGGCCTCATGGCCAGCGCGATCTCCCTCACCAGCGCTTCGTCGTCCAGCTCGCGGCTGGAGGCTGCAAAGGCGTCGGCCGGGCTCTGGCCCTCGCGCACCGCGCTGGTGTACCGATCCTCGAGTTCCTGCGCGAGCTCTTCCACCAGCTCGAGCTCGCGCGCTGGGTCCAGCCCGAGCGCGGCCACGCGCGCGCGAACCAGCGCCCGCCAGTCGGGCATCTACGCCTCCACGACGCGGTTCACGGCGGCGACGAAGCGCCGCCACGTTTCGCGCTGGGCGGCCAGCACCTTGCGGCCGGCCGGCGTCAGCCGGTAGTACCGGCGCCGGCGCTCGCCGGCGCGTTCCATCCACCGGCCCTGGATCCACCCGCGCCCCTCGAGGCGGAAGAGCAGCGGGTACAGCGACGCGACGTGCAGGCGCACGACACCGCCGGTTTCCGCCTCGAGCAGGCGGCCGATGTCGTAGCCGTGCCGGCTGCGCGCCTCGAGGAGGGACAGCACCAGGAGCTCGGTGCTCCCCTTCTTCAGCTCGCGGTCGACCTGGCCTGCTTGCGGCATATATGCCTAAGGCTCATATCATGGACGGCGCGGGCGGTTCAAGCGCGGGCGGCCGCGTGACGGCCGGGGCCATTGGCGACGCGTGAAGCGGGGCCTCGCTCGGCCTGCCCTTCTCACTCGATGCCGTCACGCTGCGACGCGGCTTGAACTTCACCCTGACGACCGACCTCGGCGGTCTCGACCTGCTTGGCGAAGTGGCCGGCAGTGGAAGTTACGACCAGCTCCTGCCGGCGCTCGCCCCGACGTCGACCGTGGCCCTCTACTTCACGCCGGTGCTGTGGTTCGGGTGCGTCAACCGCGGCCTGCTGGCGCTCGCGATCGTGCTGACCTCGGCCGCGGGGGCCTTCGTCGCCATCGGGCGCAGGTCCCGCGCGCGGGCCCGCCGCGAGCCGCCGAGTGGTGGCTCCTGACCGCGCTCATCCTCACCCTGCCCCTCGCGCTCGTCCTCGGACTCGGGTGACACGCGCCCGGAGGGCCGATGTCGAGGGTCCGCCGGGGTGGTCTTGACACATATCTATATGCCTTGATATAGATCCTGCGCCATGCCCCGCCCGACGCCCGAGTCCTTCCTTCCGATGAAAAGCCACTGGTTCCACATCCTGCTGTGCCTCGTGGACGGCGAGCAGCACGGCTACGGCATCCGGCAGGAGGTGCTCGAACGGACCCGTGGCACGGTGCGCCTCTGGCCCGCCACCCTCTACGGATCGCTGAAACGGCTGATCCAGGCTGGCCTGATCGAAGAGTCCGGGGAGCGGCCCGCGGCCGAGTTCGACGACGCCCGGCGGCGGTACTACAAGCTCACCCACCTGGGCCGACGGGCGCTGGATCTCGAGAGCGAGCGGCTGAAGGGCCTGGTGCGGGTGCTCCATGCGAAGCGACGTCAGGACGCGCGCACATGAGCCCGTGGCTCCGCGGCGGCCGTTGGGTGTACCGCCGCCTCGCGCGGACCTACCCGCACGACTTCCGCATGACGTGCGGCGACGGTCTCGAGCGCCTCGGCGACGACATGCTGCCGATCGTCTTTTGCGAACAGGGCGCCCTGGGCGTGCTGCGCATGCTCGCCGACGCGGCGGTCCGCCTGCCCATCGAACACCTCGCCACCTGGATCGGCACGCTGAAGGAGATGGCCATGACGCAGGATCCATTCGAAGGCACGTGGAAGGCCAACGCCGCGGAGTCCCAGTTCGACCCGAAGTACTCGCCCGAGCAGGCCTGCCTGCGGTTCGAGCCCACGGACACCGGGTACCTATTGGTCGCGTATGGCATCAAGGCCCAGCGAACGAGGGGCTCCCTATCGTCATGCAGCGTTGCATCAATTCTGCCGGCGCCGAGGTCGGTCACGATGTGGTGTGAGAAGGGGTCGACGTTCATCACATCCCTTGCCCCTACTTGTATGCGAACTCCTTCGAGCGCGTCCATGCGATCTTTAACCGCACGACAGGAATGCGCGACCAAGGTAGTCCGCTTGACCACGATGTGAGACAACACAGACTCAAGTGACGCCGCGCGGTCCTTCATGTGGAGAACCAGCAGCTGTCGTTGGATCGAGGCGCCGATAGGAGCCACAACGGTGGCTTGCAGGTTGTCCCTGTTGAACCCGACTCCCTCGCCGAAGCGAATAGAAAAGTACCGCTCGACCACGTCGATCACTCCGTCGTGATAGCGTCGATAGGATACCAGTAGGCCTTCGCCAATCGGCATTAGAGCATCGAAAGCCTTCTCTCTGAATTGCACCAGCCAGTCCTCGTCCGATGGCACTTGGGGTGCAGGCGCGGAACTCGCGCAAGTCAACGCAGTGAAGGTCACGATCGCAATGCCGGAGATGAGATTCCTCATGACCTAACCTCGATCAAGTCACTTTAGGCAGGCGTTAGGCAGGCGTAGCCAGGACAAACCTGGCCGCAACTCCTGCGGCCCACTCGCCAGGTCCGCGACTTTGCGAAAGCGGCGGGCCTGCTCGCAAAGACCGACGCCTTGGATGCGCACGTGCTCGCGTTGTTCGCGGCGCGCATGCAACCCCACGCCGCGGCCGCTCGTCGATGAGCTGCAAGCGGACTTGATCGCGCTGGTCACCCGCCGACGGCAGTTGGTCGATATGTGGACCGCCGAACGGCATCGACTCCCGCTGGCCCGCGCGGCGGTCCAGACGAGTCTCAAAGCGCACATTCGCTCGCTCGAGGCGCGCCTGCGGGACACGGAGCGCGACATCACCACGCGCATTCAGCAAAGCCCCGTCTGGCGCGTGCGCGACCGCGTGCTGCGCTCCGTGCCTGGCATCGGTCCCAACACCTCGGCGCGCCTGTTGGCCTCGCTGCCGGATTTGCGACGTCTGACCCAGCGCCAAATTGCGAAGCTCGTCGGCGTCGCGCCTCTTAACCACGACAGCGGCACGCGCCACGGCCATCGGGCCATCTGGGGCGGACGGACCCGCGTGCGGAACACGCTCTACATGGCCACGCTCGTGGCCGTTCGTCACAATCCCGTCCTCGCGGCCTACTACGAACGCCTGCGCGGTGCCGGAAAGGGCCCGAAAGTCGCCCTCGTGGCCGCCATGCATAAGCTGCTCACCATCATCAATGCCATGGTGAAGACCGAAACGACTTGGGTTCCTCAAACCGCCTCCTGACCCTTGACTTTCAAGACAGGTGTTACGCGCTCTCTCGCGCGGTTCGCCTCCTCTGAAGGGCTCAGATGAGGCAAGTTGCGCTGCGTTCGCTTGCTCGCTCGCTCTTGAATGGGGGCTTCGCCCCCAGACCTGGCCTTCGCGTCGCTTCGGCGAGGCCTCGCCGAAGCCGGCTTCGCCGGCGCAGGCAGGTCCCTTGCGCTCACTTGTCAATTCCCAATTGTCAATTGCGAATTGAGGTTGGCCAGCGCCGGTTCGTTCCTCAATTGTGAATTGAGAATTGTCAATGGCGAACTGTTGAAGTGCTATTCGACCCGCAATGCTCTGACGGGATCGATTCTACTGGCGCGCAGCGCCGGCAGATACGCCCCGAGCCACGCCGTGAGCACGATCAGCGCGGCCGCGGCGCCCCAGATCCGCGGGTCGGCCACCGACAACTGATAGACGTACCCCTTCACGAGTCCGACCGCCCACGCGGCGATGGCGCCGCCGACGACGAGGCCGGCGCCGACGGCGGCCAGTTGCTCGCCGATGAGCTGGCGCCGCACGCGGCCCGGCGTCGCGCCGAGCGCCGAGCGGATGCCGATCTCCTTCGTCCGACGCGCCGTGGACATCGCCAGCAACCCGAGGATGCCGACGCCCGCCACCACGAGGGCCGCTACGGCAAACCCGCCGAACAGCCACGACTGGAACCGGCGCAGTGAGATCGAATCCAGAAAGAGCGTGTCCAGCGGCGCGGCCGTGTCAACCTTCACCTGCGGATTCACCTCGGCGATCGCGCGAAGCGACTGGTCGATCGCCGGGCCGGTCCGCCCGCCCGTCCGGAGCAGGAAGGTCAGGAGCGGCGACTGGCCGTACCCGTAGGGCACGTAGAACATCGGCGACTCGGTGTCCCACGCGAACCACGGCACCTCCGGCACGACGCCGATGACGGTGAACGGCATCTTGTAATACGGCGAGCGGAGCGGCGGCGCGTGAATCAGCGTCTGTCCCACCGCCGGACCATCCGGGAAGTACGTCCGGGCGAGGCGTCGGCTCAGGACGACGAGTGGCACGTTGGTGCGCAGCTCCTCGTCCGTGTGCACGCGCCCCTCGATCGCCCGCAGGCCGATGACGTCGTAGAAGGCCGGCATCACGGCCCACATGTCCGCCTCCCGGATGGGATAGCCGCCCTTCGGCGCGGTGAACGCCGGTCCCCACCCGCCGTTTTTCAGGAGCTGCGCCGCGATGAGCGTGACGCCTGTGACACCCGGCACTTGCTTCAGCCGTCCGACGATCTCCTCGGCTCGCGGCTGCCGCTCTGGAGACGTCCCCATTAGGCCTCCGGCTCCGCGGAGCCAGCCCTCGACCACCACGACCTCGTCGGTGGTGATCGGACGGTCGGTGGCATAGACGGCCAGGAGCGACCCGACGAGACAGGCGCCGACGACGGTCAGCACGAACGCCGCCGCCACCTGGCCGCTGAGCGCGGCGAAGCGTGCGGGCGTTCGCACGCGCTCGCTCGAGCCGCCCTTCGCGGCAGCGACGAACGCGAGCGAGCGGCGGATCGGCGCAGTGGCGACCAGCGCCGAGAGGCCCGCCATGGCCAGCGCGACGAACCCAGCGACCCGCGCATCCAGATGCGGTGGCTTGAGCAGCGCGACCTCATCGGGCAGGAGCTCGAGAACGAGCTGGAGCAACGGTCGCGCTGCGAGCAAGCCGAGGACGGCCCCCACGGCCACCAGCGCCACGGCCTCGAGCGCCCAGAGCCGCGCGATCGCGCCCCCGCCCGCGCCGAGGGCGCGTCGCAACTCCAGCTCGCGCCGGCGCTCCCAGTAGCGTGAGGTCATCAGGCTCGACACGTTGGCGGCGGCGATGAGCACGAGCAGCGTCACCGCGCCGAACACCGCGACGAACATGGTCCCGAGCCGGCGGCTGAGCGACTCGCGGAGCGGCCTCACCTCGACGGCTTCGAACGGCCCTTGGCGTCGCCAGCCGGTGTCCGACCAGCTCTCGGGCTTGGGCCCCAGAGGATGCTGGGCCGCGGTGGCGGCCAGCCCGGTCGCCAGTCGCTCGGTCAGCGCGGCCGGAGACATCCCCTCTGGCAGCCGCACGAGCACCTCGGACAACGACCGGTTTCGCGGATCGCCCGCGGCCTTCGGATCCTGCCCAAGGGTCGAGATGAAATCCGTCCGCCAGTTGGCCGACGGAAACGAAAAGCCCTGCGGCATCACACCCGTGACGCGCAGGGCGAAGCCGGTGGTCTCGTCAACGGCGAGCCGGCGGCCGATGACATCCGGGGCGCCGCCGAGACGCGCCTGCCAGGTCTCGTACATCAGAATGACGGGCTGCACGAGCGGGTTGCGTTCGAAGTCGCCCTCCGTGAAGCCGCCAATCAATGGCTTCACGCCGACGACGTCGAAGAAATTCTCCTGGACTGAGGCCACGCCGGCGACGGTGTCATTGATGCCCGGACCGAGACCGGACCACGGCTGCACACGATAGCCGGTGAACCTCGCCTCGGGCACCGCGGCCTGCCAGTTCGCGAGATCCACTGCACTCGCGCCATGCCGCTGCGGCCGGCCATTCACCGGCGGCGGTGGAGGAATCGATCGAAACCCTGGCTCGACGATGACGAGCCGGTCAGCATCGGGATACGGCAGCGGCCGGAACAGGACACCGTCCACGATCGCGAAGACGGTCGTCGCCATCGCCAGCGAGAGAGCGATGACGCCAAGCACCGCGGCCGAGTACCACGGCGCCTGCCGGAGCGCGCGCCAGGTGAACTTCAGGTCGCTGCCCATTGTGCCGGGAACCCCATTATGCCTCGGACCGAGGACCAAGGACCTCGCCTATAGCTCCTTGAGCGACTTGAACGGATCGACCCTCGCCGCGCGCCTGGCCGGCACGCTCGCCGTGACAACCCCGACGAGCAGCATCAGCACGGGCACGACCACCCACAGCGTGACGCCGTTCGGATGCAGCCCGACCAGCTCGCGCTGGAAGTAGCGCGGCCGAGGCTGGCGAGGAGCACGCCGGGCAGAAGCCCGATGAGGACGATGTGGATGGCGTAGTCCACGACGAGCCGGACGATGCGGGCGCGGGTGGCGCCGAGCGCGAGGCGGACGCCGAACTCGCGCGTTCGGCGCGACGTGTAGTACGACAAGAGCGCGTAGATGCCGAGCACGGCGATGCCGAGGGCGATGGCCTCCCGGTCCGCGATTCGCGCGCGCAGCGTCTCGAAGTGGTCGCGGACGACGCCGTGCAGAATATCCTCGTCCGGCTGCCGGGTCCGGTAGGTCAGCGACACCGCGCGCACGCCACCGGCCGGCGCAAGCGCCGTGCCCGGCGCCGCGATCCAGTCCGGTCGGGGACTTACACGCGTCGCCGGCCGCGACGATGGCAGGAATTGCGATCGTGGAAGGCCGACGGCATGGCAGTTTCTGCGATCCGCACCAAGACTGTCGGCGCCGTCTTCGGCACGCCTCCGCAGGTTACCTACTATCACCTCGACGTGCTGGGGTCCGTGCGGGCCGTCACCGGTGCGACGGCGCAGGACGTGATCAAGCGTCACGACTACCTCGCCTTCGGCGAGGACCCGGCGCCGATGACGGGGGATCCGAGACGGTTCACGGGGAAAGAACTCGATGCGGAGACGGCGCTGCAGTACTTCGGGGCCAGGTACTACCGGAACACGTTGGGTAGGTTCACGACGGTCGATCCACACAACATCCTGGTTGAAGCCCGAAGTCCAGCGGAGTTCGTCGGATTCCTGAGCAATCCCCAGACCTGGAACCGCTACTCGTACGTTCGTAACCGGCCTCTCACTCTCACCGATCCCGATGGCCGGTGTCCACATTGCCCCGCGCTCGCGCCCGTTGGCGCGATTCCCGGTGGCCAAGTGGTTGTGGTGGGCGCCATCGTTGTGGGTGCCAGCGTCGTGATCTATGAGAACCGCGAGGCCATCGGCAGGGCGATCGGAGACTTCTTCGACGACATCGGGAAAGCCCTGGGA